>Ga0247825_10000559_pt1 | contig 23721 bp, 22 predicted proteins | sample 13C_Vanillin_Day_FD_194413 | JGI IMG/M metagenome (GOLD analysis project Ga0247825, IMG submission 194413) | Soil microbial communities from agricultural site in Penn Yan, New York, United States - 13C_Vanillin_Day48 | ecosystem: Environmental > Terrestrial > Soil > Agricultural land | place...
GATCAGCCCGACGCTCACGACATCTACTACTTCCACGACGTTCAGCACATCTTCGTTCCTCTCCACCAGCCCCATCCTGACGACCACGAACTATCCGACGGTGTCGACCACGTCGACGACCAGCTTCAACTTGCTCTCGTCGCCGACGCTGTCGACGACCACGATTCGCTAGACAGAAGCCGGCACGAGCATTGCTCTTCCATGGGCGGAGGTCGTGCCCATGAGACTGATTCCCCTTCTGGCGGCGGCGGGAGCCGCCGCCTGGCTTTACAAGAAGTACGGTAAATTGCGCGGCGCCGGCTCGCAGACCAATGCGAGCGACGCCGTGGACGACATCGAGCTCACATCCAATCCGACGCAGGACGAGATGCTCGACGCCGGTGTCCAGGAGACATTCCCGGCGAGCGATCCGGTGGCGGTCGACAAGGTCGAAACGGCCTACGACAAGCAGAAGCGGCTGGGGAGCTAGGCGCTTACCGGCCTAGAGTTTTTTGAGCGCTGGCATCACGCCGCGCGCGAAGCGCTCCATGTTCCTGCCCGCGAGGTCGGCCGGCAGCGTGCCGAACTGGCACATGACCAGCAGGTTGCCGAAGCGCATGTCGCTCCAGTACTTCTCCAATGCGGAGCGCACCGTGGCGGCGCTGCCGCAGACGAACAACCCGAGCTCGGTCGCCTGGTCGATGGTCACGTCGCCGAACATCTGCGCCTTGGCCTGCATGACATTCTTGAGCGACTCGCGGGAGGTGTAACCCGGCGGCAGGAGCATTTCGAGCGGCATCCGTACGAACACGTTACGGAAGGCCTCGAAATGCGGCTTTGCCTCTTCGCGTGCCTTGTGGTCGCTTTCGCCGACATATACCGGCACTGCCCAGCCGAGCTGGCTGTCTTTCGCCTCGTAGCCGTAGCCGCGGCAGGTGTCGCGATACATTTTCAGGTAGCGCTCCACCACTTTGGCCGGGCTGAAGGTCTGCAGGTAGGTATAGCGCCGGTCCGGATGCGACGCCCAGTCGATGGTCTCCTTGCTGCCCTGCGACGGGATCCAGATCGGCGGGTGCGGCTTCTGGTACGGGCGCGGCCACAGGTTCACATAGGTTACGTTGTAGTGCTTGCCCTGAAACGCGAACGGACCGGGCTCGGTCCAGGCGCGCACGATCAGATCGTGCGCTTCATGGAAGCGATCGTGCGAGATCGTCGGGTTGACGCCGAAGGTGTGGTATTCCGCGCCGATGCCGCGCACGAAGCCGCTCACGAGCCGGCCGCCCGTGATGACGTCGATCATGGCGTGCTCCTCGGCGACGGTGAGCGGATGCGAGCGCAGCGGCAGCGCGCTGCCCAGGATGCATATCTTCACGTTCTTCGTACACCGCGCGAGCGCCGAGGCCGTCACGATGGGCGATGGCATGAGGCCGTACGCCGTCTGGTGGTGCTCGTTCACGGACACGGCGTCGAACCCCAGCGTCTCCCCGTACTCGAGCTCGTCCAGGTAGCGGTTGTAGAGCCTGTGGCCCTTTTCCGGATCGAAGTTGCGGTTGGGCAGGTTGAGCCACACCGTTCCGTTGCCGCGCCCCGCCTCCAGGTCCAGATCAGCGTAAGGCATCAGGTGGAAAAGCACTATTTGCATACCAGCTCGACGAAAAGGTCAGGCTTCTCGGCGTGCGGCAGGTGGCCCGCGCCTTCGACGATGTGGATTTCGGCCTTCGGCAGGAGACGCCGGTACTCATCAAGGAATGCGACTGGCAGGATGCGGTCCTCCTTCCCCCAGATGATTTTCACGGGCACGTCGACGCGATGCAGCCATTTCGGCAGGAAAGGATCGTGCAGCCTCGGCTCCCACGCCAGGCGCGCGGTGGTGTGCTTGTTCTTGAGTGCGATATCGACCGCCTCGGGCGTCACCGGCACTGCAAGGCGCGCCTCCGCCAGCTTCTGGTCGTGGAAGAGGTTGCGCACGAGTTGCTCGTCGGGCATCAGGAAGATGTCGGCCGGCTGGACTCCAGGCGCCCTGATTCCCGCCGGGCTCACCAGCACCAGGGACTTGAGGCGAGAAGTATCGCGCACCGCGATCTCCATCGCGACCCAGCCGCCCATCGAGTTGCCCATCAGGGTGACATTGCGCAGGCCGAGCTGCTTCAGAAAATCGAGGTAGAAGTAGGCGAGGTCATGGATATTGTCGAGCCAGTCCGGCTCGTCCGATTGACCGTAGCCGGGATGCTCGGGCACGAGCACGTCAAAGCGCTCGGCAAGCTTCTCCATGAACGGCAGGATCACCGGCGCGCCGCTCGCGCCGTGAAGGAACAGCAGGGGCTCACCGCGGCCGCCGCGCCGCAGGTTGACGTTGCAGCCGTCCACCTGGATGAAGCGCTGCTCGAATTTCATCCCTTGCGCTTCCGCAGGGTAACGCCGGATTCCTCTATGGTCATCGGAATCTCGGCGAAGTTCATAGGTGCCATGACGTGAGCGCCGGCAACGCCGGGACTGTCGGCGAGTTGCTGCAGCACTTCGACGCAGATCCGCCGACCTTCGCGCTTCGCGTCTGGTGCCTTCTCCAGGCGCTCCACGATCGCGTCGGGGATGAGCGTGCCGAACAGCTTCTCGCGCATCCAGCGGGCCGAGCGCGCCGACGGAATCGGCGCCACGCCGATGAGGATAGGGAGCTTGATGCCAAGCTCGCGCAGCCGGGCGGCATAGCGCCGCACGACGCCGACATCCATGCAGAATTGCGTCTGCACGAAGTCGGCGCCCGCCGCCGCTTTGGCACGCAAGCCCTTCGGATCCCAGCCGGGTGGCGGGTCCGCCGGAACGTCGGCCGCACCGAGCACCAGATTCACGCCGCCCTTGATCTCGGTGCCCGGCGGCAGCCTCTGCTCCTTCCGCATGAGATCCGCCATGGCGAGCAGTCCGCGGCTGTCCAGATCGAACACCGGCTTGGCTTCCGGCTGGTCGCCGGCCTTCGGATCATCGCCCGCAAGGACGAGGATGTTGCGGATGCCGAGCGACACGGCACCCAGGATATCGCCCTGCAGGGCGAGGCGGTTTCGGTCGCGGCAGGTCATCTGGTAGATGGGCTCGATGCCGTTCTGCACGAGGAAGTGCGCCGCGGCGAGGCTGGAAAGGTGCACTTTTGCGCCCGCCCCGTCGGTGACGTTGATCGCGGTCACGAGGCCTTTCAGCGGCATGGCTCTAGCGAGGAACTCCGCCGGGTCGGTGGACACCGGTGGAGTGATTTCCGCGGTGACGACGAAGTCGCCGGCGCTCAGCCTCGCCTGGAGATTGCTGGCCATCTATGATCGCGGTTTGCCCGAACTGCCCGATCTTACTGTCTACCTGGAGAGCCTGGCGGCGCGGATTGTGAACCGCCGGCTGCTGCACGCCCGGCTGCTCAATCCCTTCCTGCTGCGCACCGCCGTGCCGCCGCTGGCCGCGGCGGAAGGAAGGAAAGTCGAGAGCATTCACCGGCTGGGCAAGCGCATCGTCGTCGGGCTTGAGGACGAGCTCTACCTGGTGCTGCATCTCATGGTGGCCGGGCGCCTGCGGTGGGACGCGAAGACGCCGAAGCGCATTACCCTTGCTCGATTCGAGTTCGACGGTGGGACGCTTTCCCTCACGGAGTCCGGATCCAAGCGCCGCGCTTCGCTGCACGTGGTCCAGGGCAGGAGCGCGCTCGCGGCCATGGATCCGGGTGGGCTGGAGGTGCTCGATTCGGATATCCAGGCGTTCTCGTCACGACTCAAGAGCGAGAACCACACGCTCAAAAGGGCGCTCACGGACCCGCGCTTGTTCGCCGGCATCGGCAATGCATATTCCGACGAGATCCTGCACCGTGCGCAGCTCTCGCCGATCGCTTTGACGCAATCGCTGGACGATGCCGAAGCGGCGCGCCTTTTCTCTGCGGCGAGAGCGGTGCTGGTGGAATGGACCGACCGGCTGCGCAACCAGGCGGGCGGCGCCTTTCCGGAAAAGGTCACCGCCTTCCGCGACGAAATGGCCGTGCACGGCAAGTACGGCAAGCCCTGCCCGGTGTGCGGCGCCCCGGTGCAGCGCATCGTGTACGCGGAGAACGAGACCAACTACTGTGCGCGCTGCCAGACTGGGGGTAAGATCCTCGCCGACCGCGCCCTGTCCCGCCTGCTCAAGAAGAGCTGGCCGCGCTCCCTGGAGAAACTCGGATGAAGACGATCGTCGCAGTGCTAGCTCTGCTGCTTGCCTTTCCCGTGCTCGGCCAGGGGACGAAGCAGCGCGTCGTGTTCCAGGTGAGCGACGCCGATCCCGCGAAGTGGAACCTCGCACTCAACAACGCGCGCAACGTCCAGGCCGACCTCGGCAAGGACAACGTGGAAATCGAGGTCGTGGCCTACGGTCCGGGGCTGTCCATGCTGAAGGGCGACTCCAAGGTAGCCGATCGCCTCGCACAAGCGCTCGATTCCGGCGTGGGCCTGCTCGCCTGCGAGAACACGATGCGTAACACCAAGGTCGGCAAAGAACAGATGTATTACGGCATCAAGTATGTCGAGGCCGGCGTGACACATCTCATGAAGCGCCAGCGGGAGGGCTGGGCCTACATCCGGCCCTGAGCACGGCATACTTCCGGTTCCACGGCGAGCTTTCGCAGCGCGGGCGCGCCTGGCGGACTGAAGGGGTTCGGCCTTACTCCCTTCGGCTCACCCGCCGTGCTGCATGGTTTCGCACCCCTGCCGGCACAATACGCCGGCCATGCAAACGATCGTGCGCCTGGATGAGTACCGCAAACAGCGCAACCGGGGACGGTCGGTCACGCAGGCGCCTGATGCGCCGCGCTATTTCTGCCTGAGCTGCGACACCGACCATTTCAAGCTGTACGCGTCGGGCAGCGTGCACTGCGCCGCCTGCGGCTCGCTCATCCGCAACGTGCACACTTTCAGCCCGCCGGACCGCTGAAGCGCCGCCCGGTCGCGTAAAATGGAGGCTTGAAGCAGGAACAAGTCTCCGGCGACGCGATCGTCATCCGCGGCGCCCGCCAGAACAACCTCAAGAACCTGAGCCTCGCCATCCCTGCCGGGGAGCTCCTGGTGGTGACCGGCGTGTCGGGCTCGGGGAAGTCTTCGCTCGTCTTCGACACGCTGTATGCCGAGGGCCAGCGGCGCTACGTCGAGACCTTCAGCCCTTACGCGCGGCAGTTCCTCGACCGCATGGACAAGCCCCAGGTCGACGCGGTCGAGGGCATCCCGCCGGCCATCGCCATCGACCAGACCAATCCGGTGCGCACCTCGCGCTCCACGGTCGGCACGATGACCGAGCTGAACGACCACCTGAAGCTCCTTTTCGCACGCGCCGCCCGACTCTACTGCCGCGGGTGCGGCAAGCCGGTGGTGCGAGACACGCCATCCTCCATCCTGGAGGACCTGGAGAGGAAAGGCGAAGGCCGCCGGGTGATCACCTTCCCCGTCCCGATCCCGAGGAACTTCTCCGAGAAGGAAATCGAGGACCTGCTGCAGCGCCAGGGGTACACCCGCCTGCATTCCCGCTCGAAGACACTGCTGGAAGTCGTACAGGACCGCATCCGCATGCCGACCGAGCGCGCGCGGGTGCTGGACGCGCTCGAAGCCGCGCTGCGCTTCGGCCAGGGCAAGGTCAACGTCTATTCGGGCTCCGACCCCGATTCCGCCTGCTGGCGCTATTCGGCGGACCTGCATTGCGCCGACTGCGACATCCACTACTCGGAGCCGATGCCGGCGATGTTCTCGTTCAACTCGCCGATCGGCGCATGCGAGGCATGCAGGGGCTTCGGCCGCGTGATCGGCGTCGATTTCGGGCTGGTGGTACCCGACGAATCCAAGTCGCTGGCCGACGGCGCCGTGCGGCCCTGGCAGACCGCGAGTTTCAAGGAGTGCCAGGACGATCTCCAGAAGTATGCCAAGAAGCGCGGCATCCCGATGGCGGTTGCCTGGCGAGACCTTTCTCCCGAGCACAAGACGTGGGTCCTGGAGGGCGAGCCCGATTGGGTGAGCTGGCGCAAGTCCTGGCCGGGCGTGTGGTACGGGGTACGGCGCTTCTTCAAGTGGCTCGAGAGCAAGGCCTACAAGATGCACATCCGCGTGCTGCTCTCGAAGTACCGCGCCTACACGGAATGCGTGCAATGCGCCGGCACGCGGCTCAAACCGGACGCGCAGCTTTGGAAGCTGAACGGCAAATCGATCCACGAGCTGATGGTGCTGCCGGCGTCGCAGACGCGCGACTTCTTCGACCGGCTCGACTTCCGCGACGGAGCGACCGACCTGGTGCTGAAGGAAATCCGCACGCGACTCGGCTACCTGTGCGAGGTCGGGCTCGGCTACCTGACCCTCGACCGCCAATCGCGCACCCTGTCCGGCGGCGAGGTGCAGCGCATCAACCTCACCACCGCGCTCGGCACCTCGCTCGTGAACACGCTTTTCGTGCTCGACGAGCCGTCCATCGGGCTGCATCCGCGCGACATGGGGCGGGTCATCGAAGTGATGAAGCGGCTGCGCGACGCGGGCAACACGCTCGTGGTGGTGGAGCACGATCCGCAGATCATGTTCGCTGCCGACCGCATCCTCGACATGGGTCCGGGCCCCGGGGAGCGAGGCGGCGAGATCGTATTCTTCGGTGCGCCGGAGGCGCTGCGCTCGGAGAAGTCCCTCACCGGGGAGTACTTGTCGGGAAGGAAGCGCGCGGCCGAGCCGCATGCCGCTTCTCCGCCGGAGGATTTTCTCGAGCTGCTCGGCGCGAGCGAGCACAACCTGAAGAACCTCGACGTGCGCATTCCGCTCGAGCGGCTGGTGTGCGTCACCGGGGTCTCGGGATCGGGCAAGTCGACGCTTATCGAGGACGTGCTTTACCCCGCGCTGCGCAAGGCGAAGGGCAAGCCTACGGAGGCGCCGGGGGCCCACCGCGCGCTGCGCGGCGCCGACAAGGTGAACGACGCGGTGCTGGTGGACCAGTCGCCCATCGGGAAGACCACCCGCTCGAATCCGGCAAGCTACGTCGGCGCCTACGACTGCATCCGCGATCTCTTTTCGAAGCTCCCCGCATCCAGGGAACGCGGCTATACGCCGGGGACTTTCAGCTTCAACTCCGGCAACGGCCGCTGCCCGAGTTGCAGCGGCAACGGCTTCGAGCACGTGGAGATGCAGTTCCTGTCGGACGTCTACCTCCGCTGCCCCGACTGCGACGGCAAGCGCTACCGGCCCGAGATTCTGGAAGTGAAGCTGGGCGAGAAGTCGATTGCCGACGTGCTCGAGATGACGGTGGCGGAAGCCGCCTTGTTCTTCTCGAAGAACAAGGAAGTCCTGTTGCGGCTGCAGCCGCTCGTGGACGTCGGCCTGGAATACTTGCGGCTTGGCCAGCCGGTGCCCACGCTCTCGGGTGGCGAAGCGCAACGCCTGAAGCTCGCCGGCTACCTCGCGGAAACCAAGACCCCAAAATCAGGGACAGACCCCATTTTGTTCCTGTTCGACGAGCCGACCACCGGCCTGCATTTCGACGACGTTGCAAAGCTGCTGCGCGCGTTTCGCCAGCTGCTCGCCGCCGGCCACTCGCTGGTAGTCATCGAGCACAACCTCGACGTCATTCGTGCCTCGGACTGGATCCTCGATCTTGGCCCGGAGGGCGGAGACGCCGGAGGAGCGCTGGTTCTTGCGGGCACTCCAGCCGACATCGCTGCACATCCCCATTCCCATACGGGAAAAGCACTTCGCGAATACGAAGAAAAAATGGGGGCTGTCCCGGTTTCAGAAGTGAAGGAAGCGCGCGGCGCATACCTCGGCAACGCCATCCGCATCCACAAGGCGCGCGAGCACAATCTGAAGAACATCGATGTCGAAATCCCGCGTGGGCGCTTCACGGTGGTGACCGGCGTCTCGGGCTCGGGCAAATCGACCCTCGCCTTCGACATCCTGTTCGCGGAGGGCCAGCGCCGCTATCTCGAATCCCTGAACGCTTACGCCCGGCAGTTCGTGCAGGCCGCGTCGCGGCCCGACGTGGACGCGATCTTCGGTATCCCGCCAACCGTGGCGATCGAGCAGCGCACCAGCCGGGGCGGCCGCAAGTCGACCGTCGGCACGCTCACCGAGGTGCACCACTTCCTGCGGCTGCTCTTCGTGAAGCTCGGCACGCAATACTGCCCGGAATGCGACGTGCCGATCGAGCCGCAAAGCGAGGACGCGATCGCCGCGCGCCTGATGCGCGGCTACCGCGGGCAGACCATCGTGCTGCTCGCGCCGCTGGTCGTGAACCGCAAGGGCGTCTACACCGATCTTGCCAAATGGGCAGCAAGCAAGGGCTATTCTCAGCTGCGCGTCGACGGCAAGCTGCTGCCGTTGCGCCCCTTTCCGCGGCTCGATCGGTTCAAGGAGCACACCATCGAGTTACCGGTCGGCTATGTGAAGGTGTCGCCCGGCACCGAGAAGGCGCTGCGCGACCGGCTGGCGAAGGCCCTGGAATTCGGCAAGGGGACGGTCCACGTGCAGACCGGGCGCGACATCCAGGCGTTCTCCACCAAGCGCGCCTGCCGCTCGTGCGGCCGCAGCTTCCCCGAGCTCGACCCGCGCCTTTTCTCCTACAACTCCAAGCACGGCTGGTGTGCGGCCTGCTACGGCACCGGGCTGTCGATCGAGGAGGTCGACTGGAGCGACGAGCGTGCGCGCACCGGCGCCGAGGACCACGTGCTCGATTCCTGGATCGAATGGCTGGAAGTCGACCAGGCGTGCGAGCAATGCCAGGGCCAGCGGCTGAACCGCGAAGCGCTCGCCGTACGCTGGCGCGACCGGAACATCGCGCATTACGCCGCGCAACCGATCGAAGCGCTAAAGGAGTTTTTCAGCCGGGTTTCAGTTTCCGGAAGGGAAAAGGAGATCGCGCGCGACATCCTCGCGGAGCTGAAGTCGCGCCTGGGCTTCCTGCGCGAAGTCGGGCTCGGCTATCTCACGCTGGACCGCTCCGCGCCGACGCTCTCCGGCGGCGAAGCGCAGCGCATACGGCTCGCCGCGCAGCTCGGCTCGAACCTGCGCGGCGTCTGCTACATCCTGGACGAGCCCACCATCGGCCTGCACCATCGCGACAACCGCATCCTGCTCGATGTGCTCGAGAAGCTGGAGGCAAAGGGCAATTCCCTCGTGGTGGTGGAGCACGACGAGGACACCATCCGCCGCGCGCACCACGTCATCGACCTGGGCCCGGGCGCCGGCAAGCTCGGCGGCCAGGTAATCGCGAGCGGCGATGCCGAGGACCTGATGGCACACCCCGACTCGCTCACCGGCCGGTTCCTGCGCAGCCCGCTGCGCCACCCGCTGCAGCCCCGCCGGCCGGTGCCGAAGAACGGCGGCTTCCTCGAGGTGCACAAGGCCGCGCTCCATAACCTCAAGGGCGTGGACGCGCGTATTCCGCTCGGCCGGCTCACCGTGGTGACCGGCGTTTCGGGCTCGGGAAAGTCCACGCTTGCCCGCGACGTGCTTTACGAGACCATGCTTCACGGAGCTCCGGTCGGGTGCAAGGAGATCAAGGGCACCAAAGCAGTCGAGCGCGTGCTCGAAGTGGACCAGACGCCGATCGGCAAGACGCCGCGCTCGTGCCCCGCGACCTACGTCGGGTTCTGGGACAGCATCCGCAAGCTGTTCGCGGACACGAATGAGGCCCGCATGCGGGGCTGGAGCGCCAGCCGCTTCTCGTTCAACACCGCCGGCGGACGCTGTTCCGCCTGCGAAGGCCAGGGCAGCAAGCGGGTGGAGATGTCTTTCCTCCCGGATGTCCAGGTGCTGTGCGAAGCGTGCGGCGGCGCACGCTTCAATGCCGAGACGCTGCAGGTGCGCCTGCGCGGCAAGACCGTCGGCGACGTACTGGCGATGAACGTGGACGAGGCGCTGGAATTCTTCGCCGCGCATCCGTCGATCCAGCGATGCCTGCAGCTCCTGCAGGACGTCGGCCTGGGCTACCTGACGCTGGGCCAGCAAAGCCCCACCTTGTCCGGAGGGGAAGCCCAGCGCATCAAGCTGGTTTACGAGCTCTCGAAGAGCAGCAACACTTCCACGCTGTATGTCCTGGACGAGCCCACCGTGGGCTTGCACATGGCAGACGTCGAGAAGCTGATCCGCGTGCTGCATCGCCTGGTGGACGCCGGCAACACCGTGGTCGTGATCGAGCACAACCTCGATGTCATCGCCGAAGCCGACTGGGTGCTCGACCTGGGGCCCGAGGGCGGCGCGGGCGGCGGCAAGATCGTCTACCAGGGCGCTCCCGAAGGCATGCGCAAGGGCCACACCGGGGCGGCGCTGCGACCATTTCTCGACCAAAGGCGCTAGGGCTGATGGTTCTGGCCCCGCTGCTATGGAGCAGCGCGGGCGTCGTCACGCGCCACATAGAGCGCGCGCCGGCGCTCGAGCAGGTGTTCTGGCGCAGCCTGTTCGCCTTTGCTTTCGTGGCCGTGGTCCTGCTAGTCGGCCGCAAGAATCCCCTCAAGGCGGGCTGGCCAGGACTGTTCTCGGGTCTTATGTGGGCGATCATGTTCACCGCGTTCGTCATAGCGCTGTCGCTCACCAGTACCGCCAATACGCTCGTCACCATGAGCGTGAGCCCGCTTCTTACCGTGCTGTTCGCCCGCGCTGCGCTGAGCGACCCCGTGCCGCTGCGCACCTGGATGGCGGCGGCAGTTGCCGGGATCGGCATCGTTTGGATGTTTTCGTCGTCCATGGACGATTCGGGTCATCTCGCCGGCATGCTGGTCGCTTCTGCAGTGCCGGTGGCCGCGGCGCTCAACGTCGTCGTGCTGCGCGCTAGCGCAGCGAAGGTGGACCTTATTCCGGCGGTGATGCTCGGCGGCGGCCTGTCCTGCCTGCTCGCCCTGCCTTTTGCCGTGCCTTTCACGGCTTCCCCGAAGGATGTCTTTCTCCTTGCGATGCTGGGGATATTCCAGCTCGGGCTGCCGTGCATGCTGCTCGTCGTGGCGAGCCGCGCGCTGCTCGCGCCCGAGCTGGCGCTGCTCGGCCTGCTCGAGGTGGTGCTGGGGCCGTTATGGGCATGGCTGGGCGCAGGCGAAGTGCCGGCCCGTGCCACGCTCCTCGGGGGGGCCGTGGTGCTGGCCGCCCTGATTGGCAACGAGCTGGCGGCTTTTCGGCGTATAATGCGGGCCAAGCTCTCTGTTACGCGCACTTCCGGTTAGCGTCTCAGTCCGTTGTCGGCGGCCCATCCCGGGCCCGAATAACAAGCCAGAAACAGCATCTGCCTGAACCGGTCGAAGGTCCCCCCTTCCCAGGCCGTGCTCAGGAGAAAGCCATCAGTACGACGTTCGAAGGCCTCGGCCTCAATGCCGAGCTTGCACGCGCAGTAGCCGAGAAGGGCTACACCGTGCCCACCCCCATCCAGGCGCAGGCGATCCCCGTTGTCCTCGCCGGCCGCGACCTGCTCGGCGCGGCGCAGACCGGCACCGGCAAGACCGCCGGCTTCACCCTCCCCTTGCTACAGCGGCTGGCGGCCAAGGTAAATGCCAGCCATTCCCCAGCGCGCCATCCCGTGCGTGCGCTGATCGTGACGCCCACGCGCGAGCTCGCCATGCAGGTGGAAGAAAGCGTCCGCACGTACGGAAAATATATTGGTTTGAAATCCACTGTCGTGTACGGCGGCGTGGGCATGCAGCCGCAGGTGGATGCCTTGCGGCGCGGCGTGGACGTGGTCGTCGCCACTCCCGGCCGCCTGCTGGACCACGTAGGACAAAAGACCGTGGACCTGCGTCAGGTGGAAATCCTGGTGCTGGACGAGGCCGACCGGATGCTGGACATGGGCTTCATCCACGACATCCGCCGCATCCTGGCCCTGCTGCCCGAAACCCGGCAGAACCTGCTGTTCTCCGCTACCTTCCCGGAGGAGATCCGCAAGCTCGCCGGCTCCTTTATGAAGGACCCCGTTACGGTCGAGGTGGCGCGCCGCAACACGCCGGCCGAGCTCGTGGCGCAGGTCGCGCATCCGGTGGCCGCCGACCGCAAGCGCGAGCTCCTCGCGCACCTCGTGAAATCGAACGACTGGAAGCAGGTGCTCGTGTTCTGCAAGACCAAGCACGGGGCAAACCGCCTGGCGCACCAACTGTCGCGCGAAGGCGTCAACGCGGATGCGATTCACGGCAACAAGAGCCAGAACGCGCGCACGCGGGCGCTCGAGCAGTTCAAGGAGGGCGAAGTGCGCGTGCTCGTCGCCACCGACATCGCCGCCCGCGGGCTGGACATCGAGGCGCTGCCACACGTCGTGAACTACGACCTGCCGCACGTCGCCGAGGATTACGTGCACCGCATCGGCCGCACCGGCCGCGCCGGCATCGAAGGCGAAGCCGTGTCGCTGGTAAGCACCGAGGACCGGCCGCTGCTCGCTGCCATCGAGCGGCTGATGAACCGCAAGGTAGAGCAGCGGGTGATTCCCGGGTTCGAGCCGGGCACCGCGTCGCAGCAACCGCGCCGCGAACAGCAGCCGCGAGAACAGCAGCCCCGGCACCAGCAGCAGCCTCATCGTTCCAGGCAGCAGCAGCAAAGACGCGCCCAGCAGCCGAAGCGCCCGGAGCAGCAGCCGAGGCGCAAAGAGCAGCCGCAGCCCCGGCGCAACGGTCAGCAGCATCCGCGCTTCGGCCGGCGCAGCGGCGGCGGTGGCGGGTACGTGAGCCCGGAAATGAAGGCCCAGGTGGAGTACGGACGCAAGCTCGCGCAGCAGGATGCCCGCGAAAATCCGGTCGAGCGCGTAGAGCACCAGCCCGCACCGGAGCCTGCGCCGCGCGCCGCACCTACCGTCACCCACCGGGTCTCGCGCATCCGCCGCGCTCTCGGCGCCCTGCTTGGCGGCAACAACAAGGACGAGTCGGGCACATAGCTTGCTGTGCTCCTTCCAATTTCGGGCGAAAGGAGGCAGGACATGCAGCACCCCCTCAGAAGAACCACCGACCAGCAGCCGCTCCGGCGGATCACCGACCGGGTGGTGCAGACAGGCGCCGCGGCCGCCGAGCAGGCGGGCAAGCGGCTCACCGAGGTCGGCAAGAGAGGCAACGAAGCCGCGCGCAGCGCGTACGGCTACGCGATGAACCACCCGAGGACCACCGCGGCTGTGGTTCTCGGGACCGGGGTGGCTGCGGCGCTCCTCTGGCTGTTCCAGCGCAACAGCGGCTACACCGCCACCCGCCGGAAAGTGCTCAAGCGGGTGCGCAGCACCTCCGCCGCCGCCAAGTAGCTCAAGTTCGCTTAACGGTGAACGGTCCGCGCGGCGGCGAAGCGCGGCGGTGTTCGCGCGCACTTAAAATACGCGAATGCGCGAACCTCAAGCCAAAGCGATCCACCTCAAGGATTACACCCCGCCCGCCTTCGGCATCGATACCGTAGAGCTCGACGTCGACATCCGTCACGACCATGCGCTCATGACGGCGAAGCTCGCGGTCGTGCGCAACGCACCTGGGCCCCTGGTGCTTGACGGCGACGAGCTGCAGCTGATGTCGGTCAAGCTGAATGGGCAGCCGGTGCCCCACACCGTCACCGAAGAAGCGCTGACCATTGCGGACGTGCCGGATGCGTTCACGCTGGAGACCGTGACGCGCATCGTGCCGCAGGAGAACACGAAGCTCGAAGGGCTCTACGCCACGAAGAACGGCTTCGTCACCCAGTGCGAGGCCCAAGGGTTCCGGCGCATCACCTGGTTCATCGACCGGCCGGACGTGATGGCGCGCTACACCACGACCGTGCGAGCCAGGCATCCGGTTCTGCTGTCCAACGGCAACCTGGTGGAATCGGGCGATGGCTGGGCGCGTTTCGAGGATCCTTTTCCCAAGCCCTCGTATCTTTTTGCCCTGGTGGCGGCGAACCTCGAGGTCCTGGAAGACGAGTACCAGGGCAAGAAGCTGTTCGTCTATGTCGAGCCGGGAAAGCTCGACCAGGCGGGCTGGGCGATGGATTGCCTGAAGCGGGCGATCGCCTGGGACGAGAAGCGCTTCGGCCTGTCGCTGGATCTCGACCAGTACAAGATCGTCGCGGTGGGCGACTTCAACTCCGGCGCGATGGAGAACAAGGGCCTCAACATCTTCAACACCAAGTACGTGCTCGCGCGTTCCGACGTGGCTACCGACACGGACTACTTCAACATCGACCGCGTGGTCGCGCACGAGTACTTCCACAACTGGACCGGCAACCGCGTCACCTGCCGGGACTGGTTCCAGCTCTCGCTCAAGGAAGGGCTTACGGTGTTCCGCGACCAGGAGTACGGCGCCGATACCTACTCGCGGGCGCTCACGCGCATCCAGGAGGTGCGCGCCCTGCGCGCCGGCCAGTTCTCCGAAGACGCCGGCCCCATGCGCCACCCGGTGCGCCCGCAGTCCTACCTCGAGATCCGCAATTTCTACACCATGACGGTGTACGAGAAGGGCGCCGAGGTGGTGCGCATGCAGCACACCCTCCTCGGCGAGGAGAAGTTCCAGGCCGGAATGCAGCTCTATTTCCGGCGGCACGACGGCCAGGCGGTGACCTGCGACGACTTCGTCCAGGCGATGCAGGACGCTTCCGGCATCGACCTTGCGCAGTTCAAGCGCTGGTACGACGTCGCCGGCACGCCGGTGATAGACGCGAAGGGCACGTATGAGAACGGCAGGTTCATGTTGACGCTGAAGCAGTCGATGAACCCTCCGTTCCACATCCCCTTCGCGGTCAAGGTAGGGCAGCACGAGCAGGTGCTGTCGCTGAAGCAAGCGGAGCAGCAATTCGTTTTCGAAGACCTCGAGGCGAAGCCCGTTCCCTCGCTGCTGCGCGGGTTTTCAGCGCCGGTCGTCCTCAACTATCCATACACTGAAGACGATCTGCTCCACCTGATGGCGCAGGACGACGATCCGTTCAACCGCTGGGAAGCGGGACAGCGCATCGCCACCGCCACGATCCTGGACGGCAAGGGCACCCCATCGGCGGCATTCCTCGCGGCGGCGAAGAACGTGCTCGACGATCCGGACCCGGCGTTCGCCGCGGAGGCGCTCAACCTGCCTTCGGAAACCTTTCTCGCCGAGCAGCTCGAAATAGTGGATCCGGACGCGCTGCACGAAGCGCGTAACCGCCTGCGGCGCGAGATCGCACGGTCCCTGAAGCACGACTTCCTTCTGAAATACGAAGCGCTCGAAGCGAAAGAGCCCTACTCCCCCGATGCCGTGTCGGCCGGGAAACGGGCCTTGCGCAACCTGTGTCTCGGCTACCTGGTAGAGACCGGCGAGAGCGCGCTCGCCTACGCACAGTTCCGCGCGGCAGACAACATGACCGAAGCGATGGCGGCGCTGACCGCGCTTGCCAACGTGGACTGCCCCGAGCGCCAGCCGGCGCTGGATGCCTTCTACACGAAGTGGAAGAACGAGCCGCTGGTAGTCGACAAATGGCTCGCGGTGCAGGCCACCTCCCGGCTGCCCGGAACGCTGGCGCGAGTGAAGCAGCTGCTGTCGCACCCGGCCTTCGACATGAAGGTGCCGAACCGGGTGTATGCGCTCATCCGCGCGTTTGCGTCGAACCACGTACGCTTCCACGCCGCCGACGGCTCGGGCTACGAGTTCCTGGCGGACCAGGTCATCGCGCTCAATGCCCTCAATCCGCAGGTGGCGGCGCGCATGGCGCGCGGCTTCGACCGCTGGAAGAAGTTCGACGACAGCAGGAAGGCGCGCGCGAAAGCGGCCCTGGAGCGCATCCGCGGCAGCAAGGGCCTCACGCGCGACGTCGCGGAAATAGTCACGAAAGCGCTGGCGTAGCGGGGCTCTGCGTAATCCGTCATTGCACATTCTGACAACGCCGGGCAAAGTCGCCGGGCGTCGTGAATTCCCCCGACATAACCACCCGGCTCGCCAATACCGGACAGCTTCTTGTCCGGTCCGGCATCGAGATCGACCGCATCCTCTGCGCGATTGCCGAGGACGGCGATACGGTGAGCGCCACGGTCAAGCCCGCGAAAGTGCTGTTCCTGTCGCGGCTGGTCTACGTGGAGCCCGTGAAGCAGTTCATGCTCGTCTCGTACTCCGACCACAAGCCGGCCAACAGCGCGCTGCTCGCGGCCAAATCGGTCACGTTCAAATGCAATCACCGCGGCGCGCAATTCGCCTTCTCGTGCAACGCTCCGCGCCAGACGACGCACGAGCGCGAGCCCGCCATCCAGCTTGGCATGCCGACCACCATGCTGGCCTTGCTGCACCGCCGCGGGCTGCAGCGCGTCGAGGTGCCCGCCCGCGCGGAGGTGGACTGCCAGCTGCGCATGGGCGTGCTGGCCTTCGACGCCCGCCTGGTCGACGTAAGCATGGACGGCATGGGCTTCCTGCTCGCCGAGGACGCCATGCCGCTATGCGCCGGAACACGGCTCGAAGGTGCCCGCATACGCCATCCCAGCCGCGAGCCGCTGGTGGTCGATATCGAGGTGCGGCACGTTACCCGGGTCGCCCTGGCCGACGGCCGGCGGGCCACGCGCATCGGCTGCCGCATCCTCGCCGCCTCGCGCGAGCTGGAAGATCTGATCCGCCTCTTCATCATCGATCTGGAATAGAGGCGTGACCAACCTGCTGCTCGCCACGGCGGCGTTTCTCGGAACCCACTTCGTGAGCAGCACGCCGCTTCGGGCCCGGCTGACCGCTACGCTCGGCGAATGGCCCTACCGGGGCCTCTACTCGGCGGTGGCTTTCGCCACGCTCCTCTGGATGATCTGGGCCTATGCCACGGCGCCGCACGTGCATCTCTGGCAGGGCCCGCGCACGCCGCCGTTCCTGGTCCTGCCCTTCGCTTTCGTCCTGCTTGCCTGCGGCTATTGGCGCAATCCCACGATGGTCGGCGCGGACAAGCTGCTGAAGAGCGATGAGCCGGCGCGCGGCGTCATCCGTATCACGCGCCACCCGCTCATGTGGGCCGTCATGCTGTGGGCGGCCTCGCACATCGTCGCGCGCGGCGATTCGAAGGCCGTGGTATTTTTCGGGGGCTTCCTGCTGCTCGCCGCGCTCGGCACGGTGCTCATCGATGCGAGGAAAAAGTCGAACCCCGACTGGCCGCGGTTCGCCGCGGCAACCTCCAACATACCGTTCGTTGCCATCGCGCAGGGACGCAACCGAATCGCGTGGCGCGAGATCGGCTGGCTGCGCCCGGCGATCGGGCTCGCCGTCTTCCTAGGCGTGCTCGCTTTCCATCCTTGAGACGGGGATGCGCGTCGCGTTGTCGCGCAGCCAGTCGTCGAAGCGCTGCAGTGCGGGATTGAGCTCGCGCGCGGCGTTGACGTCGCGCGCGGCGCGGTAGCGGTCGTTGAAGTCACGCTTGAACTGCCACATGTTGCCGAGGTCGTCGGCGCCCGGGAAGTCGAGCGCGCGGTACTGCTCGGGCGTGATCGCGAAGTAGTCCACCGGCTCGCCCAGGGCGCGCGACAGGCCGGCGGCGATCTCGCGTCCGGACAGGTGCTCGCCCGAAACGCCGATGGTCCTGCCGATCATGGCGCTGCCCGCATTGAAGATCCCGTACGCGCACCTGCCGATGTCCTCGGCGCCAATCCAGGGAATCTTCTTGTCGCCGGTGGGAAAGGCGACCGCGAGGCGCCCGTCGGCGCCGCGCTTCGGCCCCCAGCCGAAGTGGATCAGGTTCTCCCAGTAGGCCGAGGTCAGCAGGTAGGTCGTCGGCACGCCCTGCGCGGCGAATACGCGGTTCGATTCGCCCTTCGCGTCGAAGTGCGGGACCTTGTAGCGCTGCATGAGGACCGGCATGCGCGGATCGTCGAGCGCCATGAACTCGCGCGTGTCCTCCAGAGTGGACCAGATCACGTGCGCGAGGCCGGCGGTGCGCGCCGCGCGCGCCATCGCCGCGGCCTCGGCCTGCTCGCGCTCGGGTGAGAAGTGGGCCCAGTAGAACGTCACGAAGAACGCTCCGTAGGCGCCCTGCAGCGCGCGCGTCAGTGCGGCCGCGTCGTCGATGTCGGCCTGCACCACCTCGGCGCCGGCGCGCGCGAGCGCGCGCGCTTTCTCCGACGACGGGTCGCGCACCAGCGCGCGCACGGCATACGAGCTCGAAGGCTCGCCGAGGATGGCGCGGGCAAGCCCGCCGCCTTGGGCGCCGGTGGCACCGACCACTGCAATGATTCGCTTGGCATTCATTGATGACCTCACTGTTGCGGGATTTTGGAGGAAGGGGATAGCGGCTCGGGCACCCGGTTCCTGAGCGGCGCAATCGACTGCAGGTAGGCGAAAATGGCCTCGAGGTCGGCGTCGACGAAGTTCTTGTACATCGGGATCGGCATCGGCGGCAGAATCTCGCGGCCGCGTCCCATGTGGCGCCCGGTGCGGATCGTGTCCTTGAAGTTCTTCAGCGTCCACTTCCCGAGACCGGTCTCGGGATCGGGCGTGAGGTTGGCGGTGAAGCTCACGCCCCACGGCCCGGACCACGCGGTGTTGGTCGCCGAAGCCGAGACGATCCACGGCCCGCTCGGCTTCGGCGCCGGCGGCAGCGGAAAGTCGGCCGGGTGCCCGGAAAGCGCGCGCGTCATGTCCGGCTGCGGGCCCTTGGGTCCGGTCACCCAGGGCGTATGGCAGTCGTGGCAGCCCGAGGTCGTGACGAGATACTTGCCTCTTGCGACCTGCTCGTCGGACGCCGCGGACCGCTGCGCGAGCGCGGTGCACAGCACGGCGGCGGCGAGAGCCAGGCAGAGCGGGGTTCGAGTCATGGTGCCTCCTTTGGTGCTTGTCGAGAGAGTGTTTCGATCCAGCGGCTGATGAGCGTGACGCCCTCGCGGTCGACGATCGAGACGCCGAGTGGCGGCATGCGCGTAAGCGGGTCGCTCGATTTCATGCGCGCGACGAGGATGCTTTGCGCCGGTTGCCCGGGCACGACGCGCTGCGCCGCAGTCGCGCCGTGCGGCCGGAAGCGGCTCGGGCGCCCTACGAGCGAGGCGTAGGTGAGCGCCGCGCTCGCTTTCGGATCGGCTGCCTTTTGCGCCAGAGAAAGCTCGAGCGCCGGCAACGCGCCTTCGTTGTGGCAGTGGCCGCAGTTGCCGTGCAGATAGCCGAGCGCCGCCGGCAGCTCGGTCTCGAGCTGCACCGCGCTGTAACCTAGGATCGGCACCGCCCCACCTTCGTGGCAGGCGAGGCAGTCGGCGCGCGATGGAATCCCGCGCTCGCGAATGCCCTCTTCCGGCGCGAGCGTCGCCTCGGTTCCAGCGGCGTTCCAGGCGTATGTCAGGTAGCGCCACGAGCCGTCGGGCAAGCGCTCGATCAGCCGCGTCTCGTTCGGCGCGCCGTCGCGGCTGAACTTCTTCCACGCGCGCGTGCCACGCGGAAACTCCCATGCGTCGGCATCCGACTTGTCGATCGCCGCGCCCGCGGGAATGTGGATCCAGCGGCGCTTGTCCATACCGTCGGACCAGAGCGGATAGCGCGGTGCGAACTCGATTGCGCCGGCCGCCGGCAGGTACGGGCCCGGCGCGTCGCTGGCGACGGCGACCGAGGCTGCGAGCACGAAGAGCAGGATCCGCGCAACCATCATTCGCCGACCAACGAGCAATGGATGGCCTTCTGACGCGGCGAGGCCGGGAAAAGCGGCAGCACTTCGGCCCCGAGCTCTTCCAGGACTTCGGCGGCGCTGCGGCTTCCGTACTTCAGGTTCAGCGCGACATGCGCGACACCGATGTCCCGCAGCTCGCGCAGCAGCACGACGAGGGGCCTGTGTCCGAGGCGATAGCCAAGATGGATCGGGACCGGGCGAGCGTCGGGCTCCCGCGCGAGGTCGATATACAAGGACTGGCCGAACGGCTTCGCGGTGGCTCCCGCGCCGCGCTCCTGAGCTTGCGCCCAGGCGCGCAGCTTGGCCGCCTGCACGGGCGTCGGCTGCGGGTACATGACCCAGGCGTCGGCGTGCCGCGCTATCCACTCGAGCGATTGCTGCGCCCAACCGGTGACCATGACGGGCAGGTCGCCGAGGCACGGCTTGGGAACCAGGTCGGCGCCGGTCAGCGTGCCGTGGCTGGACTGGATTTCCGGGAAATGCTCGCGCCACGCCCGGCGCATGAAAGCGAGCGACTCCCTGAAAGCCTCGCCGCGCGTCTCGAAGGGTCTGCCGAACGCGGGAAACTCGACCGGGCGGTCGCCGGTCGCGACTCCGAGCACCATGCGGCCGCCGCTCAGGACGTCCACGGACGCGGCGGCCTTCGCCACGTGCAGCGGATGGCGCAACGGCAGCACGATGCTGCCGGTGGCGAGCGCGATATGCTGCGTTTGCGCCGCGATGAATCCGAGATAGGTCCAGGGATCGTAGATCTGGCCGACATCGCCGAACCGCGGATCGAGCAGCGGAACGTCGCGGAACCACAGGGCGGCAAAGCCGAGCTCGTGCGCCCGCCGGGCGAGGGCAACTTGGTCGACCATCTTGGGATGCGGGCCCTCGAACGCCTCGATGGGGAAGAACACCCCGAGCGTGAGCCTCCCCGGCTGGAACATGCGCGAGAACCCGGGGTGAGACGCGCTCATAGAACGAAAAAACTCACCGCGAGCTCGACCGGCGAATCGAACGGCAGCCGCGCCGCGTGGTATGCGGTGCGCGCGTGCGCGCCAAGCGGTTCGCCCAGGGCGCGCACCAGCAGCTCGGAGGCGCCGTCCAGAACGGCGGGCTGTTGCACGAAGCTCTCGGCCGAAGCAACGTGGCCTTCCACGCGCAGCAGCCCGCCGAAGCGCTCCCAGCCGCCGAGGGCGAGCCGGATCTGCGCGAGTACATTCAGCGCCGCGGCCGCAGCCGCTGCGCGCCCCTCGTCCACCGTCAGCTCGGCACCCACCCGGCCCTGGCAGGCGAGCTTGCCGGCAACGAACGGGAACTGGCCGGAGACGAACCCGACGCCGCCGCGCACCACGGCGCGCCGGTAGGTTCCCGCTGCCGCCGGCGCCGGCGGCAGCGCGATGCCGGCTTGCTCCAGGCGCAGCGCGACGTCGTTCATGGTGCGCCTACGGAACAAGGACCACGTTGCCCTTGACCGCGTTGGCGGCGATCAGGCGGTGGGCCTCGGCGGCTTCGGAGAGGGGAAGCGCACGGTCGAGGAGCGGCTGGATGCGCCCCGCCTTCACCTGCTGCAGACCCCAGCGCAGATCTTCCGTGTCGCCCATCAACGTGCCGAGAAGCCGCTTTTGAGTGAAGAAGAAGTTGCGGATGTGGAAGCGCACCTCCACGCCCGCGACGAAGCCCATGGCGACGATGGTGCCGTGCACGCGCGTGGCATCGATGCTCTTCTGCAGCACGTCTCCGCCGAGATTGTCGATCGCCACGTCCACGCCCTTGCCGTCGGTCCAATCGAGGAGTTCCCGGACCACGTCGCGCGAGCGCACGTCGACGATCAGCTCGGCGCCAAGCGTCTTGGCGAGCCGTCCCTTTTCTGCGTCGTCCACCGTCACCGCCACCCGGGCGCCGAGCGCGCGCGCCACCTGCAGGTTCATCGAGCCCGTGCCGGAGGCGCCGGCGTGCACGAGCACGTGATCGCCCGCCTTCACCGCGCCGACGGTCCTCACCGCGCGCACGGCGGTGACCAGTACCATCGGCAGTGTTGCGAGATCCTGCGCCGCGAGGCCGGTATCGTCGGCGAGCAGCCAGCGCTCCGGCACTTCGACGTATTGCGCATACGTGCCCCAGCTCACGATGCCGCCAATCGCGTAGCTTGGCGCGGCGCTCATCGGACTGAACCGCTCGTCGGCGGGGTCGAGCGGGTATCCGGGCATCGGCACGACCCGCTGTCCCGGCTGGAAGATCCGGGCCCCGGCGCCCAGCGCGGCGACCTCGCCCGCGGCATCGGACCCCAGGACATGCGGCAGCTTGAGATCCGGCAGCACGGAGCCCTCGCGCAGGTAGTGCTCGAGGCGGTTTACGCCCGAAGCCAGCACTTTCACGAGCACGTTGCCCGCCCGGGGCTCGGGGGTGGGCAGGTCCATGTATTCCAAGACTTCAGGTCCGCCGAAGCGGCGGAAGGCGGCAGCTTTCATCGCTTGCTCCTAAGAATAAAATCTTTTCGTTCATCATCGTGCTGAGTTGCGAGGCCGCATCGTATAGATGCAAAATCGCGACCGACAGGCATATGTTCTTCAGCCATCAAGAAGCTTTTCTTTCTTTCCTGCCTTTGTGAGCCGGCGCCTCGCTCACCTGAACGCGCTGCACGCCTTCGAAGCGACCGCGCGACTGGGCAGCTTTGTCGCGGCTGCGGCGGAGCTCGCCGTCACGCCGGCGGCGGTCGGCCAGCAGGTGCGGGCGCTGGAGGGTTACTTCGGCGTCGCGCTCTTCGAGCGGCGCGGCAAGGCGCTCGTCCTCACGCAGGCGGCCCGGGGCGTGCTGCCCGACGTGCAGGACGCATTCGATCGGCTGGCGAGCGCGTCCAATCGCTTGCGCGATGCGCGCCTTGGGTCGGTGCTCACCGTGTCCATGCCGCCCTCTTTCGCCGCGAAATGGCTGATCCCGCGCCTCGAGCGCTTCCGGGTCGCGCAGCCCGAGGTCGATCTGCGGCTCGACACTACGGACCGGCTCGTCGACCTGCCCCGGGAAGGCGTGGCACTGGCGATACGGTACGGGACCGGACGCTATCCGGGCCTGGCGTGCGTGCCCCTGCTCGCCGAAGTCGTGTTCCCGGTATGCAGCCCGCTCCTCATGTCGCGCGGGCGCAAAGTGCGCCGCCCCGGCGACCTGCGGCACTTCAGGCTGATCCATGACACGACCCTCGAAGCGCACCCCAGCTTTCCGACCTGGGCGACGTGGCTGAAGTCCGCCGCAGCGCGGGGCGTGGATTCGCGCCGCGGTCTCAGGATCAGCTCATCCATCATGGCGCTGCAGGCGGCGATCGACGGCCAGGGCATTGCGCTCGGGCGCAGCGTCATCGCCGCGAACGACCTGGCGGAAGGCCGCCTCGTGCGCCCGCTCGCTCCAGCCCTCTCGACCGACTACGCCTATTACCTCGTGCAGCCGCGCGACACGGCGCTAGGGCCGGCGGCGACTGTCTTCGCGAGCTGGCTCCAGCAGGAAGCAGCGGAGTTTGACAGGCACTCGGGAGCCTAAACCCTCTTGCGCTCCACGCGCTGATCGAACTTGGCGACGTTGACCACCACGCGCTCGTGCGTGCCGTGGCCGATCAGGTCTTTTTCGTCATGGGCTTCCACCCGGAACGTCACCGTACGGCCTTCCACCTTCGTGACGACGGCTGAAGCCCGCGCCTTCATGCCGACGGGCGTAGCAGCTACGTGGTGCACGTCGAGGTGCGTACCGAGGCTTTGGTAGCCCGCCGGCAGAAATCGCTCGATTGCGGCGAGCGCCGCCGCTTCCATGAGGTTGATCATCACCGGCGTGGCGAGGACATGCACCCTGCCGCTGCCGATGCGCGGCGCGGTGTGCTCCTCGCCCACCACGAGCTCCGCGGTTCCCTCCAGGCCGGGCGCGATCTGCATCCGGTGATCATACGGTCAGTACGACCTCCAGGTATTCGCCGGGGCCGACAAACGTGTCGTCTCCGGAACGGTTGAACCGCTGCGCGAGGGCGATCAGGTCGGCGGCGAAGCTCTCTTGCCCTTCGGCGTCGAGCCGCTCGAACGTCTGACGCGTCGGCCCGAAGTTGCTGCGGAAGTACTCCAGCCAATGCTGCGGGGAGCGGTAACGCATGACGTAATGCCGCCGCTCGATGCGCATGTCGCGCTCGAACAGCGCGCGCAAGCCGGCCTCGGTGCCCCAGCGCAGCGGCGGCTTGAGTCCCGGCGGCGGCGGGGCATATCGGGCAGTCACC
>Ga0247825_10000560_pt1 | contig 23716 bp, 22 predicted proteins | sample 13C_Vanillin_Day_FD_194413 | JGI IMG/M metagenome (GOLD analysis project Ga0247825, IMG submission 194413) | Soil microbial communities from agricultural site in Penn Yan, New York, United States - 13C_Vanillin_Day48 | ecosystem: Environmental > Terrestrial > Soil > Agricultural land | place...
GATGGGGTCCAGCTGCCCATCCATGGGGGGAGGAAGCGCATTCTCCTCGGGCTTCGAGGAGCAGGCGGGCATGAGCGCGATGAGCGCGAGGGCGACGAGGCGGCGCATCAGTCGATCCTCCGGTAGGCGTCGGTCATCACCAGCTTCTCGATGAGCGACTTGAGGCTGTGGTTGTTACGGGAGAACTCCTCGGAGAGCTGCTGCAGGTACAGCCGCTGCTCCTCCGCCGTCATGGGCCGGCCGAGGAACTCGCTCCAGATGCGCTTGACGGTGCAGCGCTCCAGGTCTCCCGTCTGCAGCATGCGCTCCACCAGGAGCTGCGGGCCGCCCAGGATGTTCGCCTCCTCGGAGGGCGTGCGGTACAGGTACGTCTTGAGCATGCCCAGCGAGTTGGCGCCGTCACCGTCATAGGCCTGCATCACGTACTGGCCGCACTCGCCGCCGCAGTTGGTGTCGCCGGCCAGCGCGCAGTCCCGGCACTTCGGATCGAAGCGGGGGAACTTCTCCGGATCGAGGAAGAGCGAGTTGCGCTCGTCGAAGCGGCCCCAGTGCGCGCCCGTGGGCTCGATGGTGGCGTGGCAGTAGTTGCAGCCACAGCGCCGGGCCAGGTTGTTCTCACGGTTGCAGTTGTCCTCCGGCGCCGGCAGCGGATCCGAGGACGGCACGAACGTCTTGCAGAGGAAGGCCTCGTAGAAGTGGTTCACGCGAGCGCGCTGCGTGGGGAAGCGGTACAGGAACGAGGGCGTGGTGAGCACACCGGAGTGCTGCGGGTTGCGCGTGTACTCCGCCCAGGTGTCCGCCTGCGTGTAGGGGACAACCGGGACCGCCTCCGGGTTGGTGGGGGCGCTGATGGTGAAGATGCCCACGCCCTGCTGCTGGCGATAGAACTCGGACAGCGTGCCGTTCACGAAGGAGCGCCGGGTGGAGAGGAGGTTGAAGTAGGGCTCATCGCGGCGGATGACCGAGTCCGCGAGCAGCTCCGGCTCCTTGTTGATGGCGTCGACGCGGGCCGTGTGCACCGCGGTCACCTCGCAGCGCCGCATGCCCACGCCGCAGCCGCAGCTCCGGTCTCGCGAGAAGCGGGCCGTCTCGCACGACTCCATCGTCCACGGGTTGCTGTCCCGCTCCTGCGCCTCGATGGCACACACGGTCACCTGGGCCGTGGGATCCGCGGCGAAGAAGGGCCCGGACCGCGTGACATAGCCCTCACGCTGGATGCAGCCGCGCTGGGGCACATAGGCGCCTCGGATGCCGTTGCGGAGCGACTGGTCCAGCGTGCAGCGGTCCAGCCGCGTCAGCGAGGTGCCCGAGGGGGGATTGGGGTGGACGAAGGCCACCACCCTGCCGCCAGAGTCCAGCTCCTCCTGCGTCAGCGGAGCAGTGGTGGTCCTGGCCGGATCCGGCAGGCACAGGTGCGGGCTGAGCCGGCCGTTGGCCAGCCGCCGCATGTCACAGAAGTTCATGTGCTTGGCCGGCAGCTGCGCGGAATCGACCGCGGCGCAGCTGTCGAGCGGAGCGGCATCCGTGTCCAGCCGCCGGCACGCGTAGAAGTTGGTGTCGTAGTCGTAGCTGACAGGCATCGGCACGCCCATGGCGTCCCGGCACACCTTGGTGGCTGGCTCCGAGTGCGGGTCCTGCCGCTGCGTGTTGCAGGAGTCCTGCTCGATGAAGGCGTCACAGTTCTGGCCGTTGACGCCTCTCAGGCCGGTGGCGGGGTTGCCGCGCAGGCCGTAGGGGTTGTTCAGCGCGCCGTTGCCAGACAGGCGCGTGTCCCCGTTGTCGAAGACGCTGGCGTTGACGTTCGAGCGCAGCAGCGCGCGGTGGTAGCCGCGCATGCGCCCATAGAACTCCTCCGAGCTCATCATCTGCCGGATGTCTTCGGTGGAGATGGAGCCCTTGGCCTGATAGGCGCGGTACTCCTCGATGGTGGGGGGACGGCCGAGCAGATCCAGGGAGAGCTGACGCAGGTGCCGCTCCAAGGGGACCTTCGCCACGGGGCTGCACACGGCCTCTTGTGCTGAGGCGGGGACAGCCAGCATCCAGGCAAAGGCCGCTACGGCGGCGAGATGACACAGGCGAGGCACAGGGACCTCCGGGGGGGGTACTGGGTGACTCGGCCGCGAGTTATGCCCGAATTTCCGTTATTTAACTAGTCCCACTTCACACTCCGTACAGGTGATCCCATGTCTCACCTGGATCGGAGGTGTTGCAAGTCCGCGAGGTTCCAGACATTCAGTGCCCATGACGAACGCGGCCCAAGCTCCTGCGTCCCGAATCACTGATCGAACCTTCTACGTCTTCACCGGTGTGGTATCGGCGGCGGCACTGGCCTTGCTGGCGTGGCTGCTGCTGATCCGGCGAGGTGGCGCGGCGGGGGTGGATCTGCGGTTCATGCCCGCGGTGAACGCGAGCCTGAACGCGCTGGCGGCGTGCCTGCTGATGGCGGGGTGGGTGGCGATCAAGCGCGGGGCGCGGCGGGTGCACCAGTACCTGATGGTGTCCACGTTCGCGGCCTCGGCGCTGTTCCTGGTGGGGTACCTGGCGTACCACTACGTGCACGGGGACACGAAGTACGCGGGCGATGGGGCGATGCGGGTGGTGTACCTGGTGGTGCTGGCCAGCCACGTGCTGCTGTCCATGCCGGTGGTGCCGCTGGCGCTGGTGGCCTTCTACTTCGCGTGGAGGAAGGACTTCCGGCGTCACCGGAAGGTGACGCGGTGGCTGGCGCCGATCTGGCTCTACGTGTCAGTGACGGGAGTGCTCGTCTTCTTCCTGCTGCGAGGCAGCCTGCCGGCCTCGCCCTGACAGCGCTCAGGGATGGAGCGTGGCTTCCGCTGCCACGTGCCTGAGCCAGCGCTCGAAGGCGTCGAAGGTGTCCTTCGCGCCCTGTACCACGCGCGCATCGAAGAGCAGGGAGTCCTCGGCCATGGAGGCGAGGGTGACGGCCTCGCCGAAGGCTTTCCACATGGGCCCTACGTCCTCGCCGTAGGCGCGGAAGAAGATGAAGTCCCCTGCGGGGATGCCGGCGAAGTGGCGCTGGAGGTGGCGGAGGATGAGCTGGCCTCCGAGCGTAGCGCCCTCCAGGACGTAGCAGCAGCCGAGCGCCTCGGGCACTCCGGGGAGCGGCGGCAGCCAGGAGGCCTGGGGCAGGCATGCGAGGGACTCGGCATCATGGCCCAAGGCGCATAGGTCTCTGGTGAGCAGCGGCAGCTTCCAGCGCTCGGAGATGCGCAGCTCCGGAATGGGATCGGCGAGCCGTTGGGCGAGCAGGGCCTCAAGCGGACCATAGAAGCCGTAGAGCGCCTCCAAGTGGCGCCGGTAGTGCTCGAGCGTAAGGCCCGGACTCATGAGGCGAACGGTGTTCTCGGCCCGCTCGTGATGGGGGCGAGTCTCAGCCTTCAGCCGATGGAGGAGCGTGACGGGTATGGAGTTCAAGGTGCCTGGGAAGATGAGTCAGGAGCCCACTGAAGGGAATCCTGCCCCTGAGTAAACTGTCCACCACCTACCGGGTAGCGGGGGCCGCTTCCTGGTTCTGAACAGGCCCGGTCCATGAAAGCCTTTCAACGCATCATGGAGGCCGTAGCTTTGGCTTTGCCTGATGTTTACGGCGGGTCGAGCGGGTGCGGTTGGCGTCTTTCGGCTTCACTCCGGGCAGGACCTCGGAGTTCTCCTCAAAGAAACCTCTGACGAAGCTCATCGCGTTCATCAGCGAGTCTACGGGTCCGCTTCCGAAGATCGGCTTGATTCGCGGCGTGGTGTAGCCCTCGATGAATACAGGGCAGTACCAGACCCTTTCCTGAGGGTAGTGGACTGGCCGGCCCACCGTGAGTCGCGAGATGCGCTGCTGGCCCTCGGGGGTGACATACTCCCAGTGATCATCGGCGATGGGATCATCGATCCGGGTCAGCTTCGGGCGCCAGTCTTCATTCCGTGGCATGGGGCGTCACCTCATGGATCCCGCGGGGGGCCGAAGTAGGCTCGGCAGAACACGCTGCAAGCGGCTTTTCCGGTACGGCATACGCCCCAGCACAGCGACTTGAGCTTTTGTTCTCGCTTCGTTCTTCCAGGAAGCATCCTGCAGAACTCCTCCATAGCATCGCCCCCAGCGTTACACGCCTGGATGCACGCATAGGACTTCCACGGATCTGCTGTGGTCTCGGGCTCACCGGGTTCCGGCTCGGGCAGTGGATCCGGACAGGCTCCGGGGTTCAGCTTGCAGAACTCGGATTCGTCTCCCTCCGTGGGAGGTGGCAGCGCAGGCCCGGAAGCTTGGGCCGACTGGTATAGGACGCCCCTACGTCCGCCGGACCGGATTGCACAACCCGATATTGCGAGCACCCCCAGCAGGATGAGGACTAGAGTTTTTCGCATTCGGCGGACTGTAGTGGTGGGCGCAGTGTCAAGACAACCCGCAGACGCCAGGGGTTGAGACGATCTCGAGGAAGCGCGGCGTAACGATCGCGGCCGGCGCGATCCGCACGGGAGCACCTCCCGACGAAGCGCTCAGCCCCTCCACCTACGCCGCTCCGGAGCCCTGGGGGAAGAGCTTCTTCATCAATGCGGCGAGGTCCTTCGAGTCCGCCTGCCCACGGACGTGACGGAGTCCCTCCTCCAGGGCGAGCTGGAACTCGCGCGCGGACGGGTACCGGTCCTCCCGCTCTCGAGCCAGGGCCTTCATCACCAGGGGGTCCAGCTCGACGGGGCTCCGGCCCACCCGCGAGGGCGGAGGAATCCTGCACTCGCGCGCGGCGAAGAGCGACTCCAGGTTGCTCTCGCGCCGGAGCGGGCGCACGCCCGTGAGCAGCTCGTAGACCACCAACCCCGCGCAGAAGACATCCGTGCGGAGGTCCAGCTCCTCCAGATCGTTGTCCCCGGAGGCCTGCTCCGGGGCCATGCTGTCGAAGGCCAGGAGGATGCCTCCACCACGCTTCTCGTTCTGGTGGGTCGCGATCAAGCTGCCGCCGAAGCCGATCAGCTTCACCCACCCATCGAAGCCGATCAGGATGTGTCGCGGGAGAACCTCGCGATGCACCAGCTTCAGAGGACGGCCCAGGTTATCCACCCGCGTGTGCGCGTAGTGCAGAGCCTCACAGACGGAGATCCCGATGAAGAGCCCCATGGCCTGCGAGAGCACGGACGGCGTCCTCTGCGCCTGGCGCATCACCTCGTCCAGCGGCTCCCCGTGGATGTACTCCCGGACGATGTAGTGAACGCCCTGAGCCTCACCGTACTCATGGAACCGAGCGATGTTCGGATGCTGGAGGTGGGCGCTGATCTTCACTTCCTGCTGAAACAGCGCCAGGTGCTCGGGATCCTCCGCCACGTGAGGAATGACTTGCTTGATGAGCACGTGCGCGCCCTCCCGCTGCTGCCCTCTTGGAGAGGCAAGCCACAGCTCCGAGAGCCCTCCCTGGGCGATTCTCTTGAGGAGCGCATAGCGACCGAAGGGGCCTGGGTTCATGGCGAAGGCATCGCGTCAGAGTTCGTGCCGGACAGCTTCGCACACCCTGGGACCACGGGCGTCCTGGAGACAACAGATGCCTGGCGGCGAAGCATGGCGAGGGCGAGGCCTTGGTGCTCTGCTCCCCGCCGATGCCCTTCACGCTGACCGTCAATGGTAAGTCCCACGTCATCGACGCCGATGAGGACACCCCGCTCCTCTATGTGCTCCGCGACGAGCTCGGGCTGAATGGGGCCCGCTATGGCTGTGGGGTGGGCCAGTGTGGCTCGTGCACCGTCCTGAGCGACGGAGCCCCGCTGCGCTCCTGCTTCGTCCCTGCGGCCTCGCTGGGCGCTCGTTCGATCACCACCCTGGAGGGGCTGCGCGCAGCGGATGGCACGCTGCACCCGCTTCAGCAGGCGTTCCTGGCCGAGCAGGCGGGCCAGTGCGCCTACTGCATCCCGGGCATGATCATGACCGCCGTCGCGCTGCTGAGAGAGAACCCCCGGCCCACCGAGGCGGAGATCCGCACCGCGCTCGACGCCAACCTGTGCCGCTGTGGGTCGCACAACCGCGTCGTGCGTGCCGTGCAGCGGGCCGTGGCGGGGCTGAACCGATGAGCGCCGTGCTCGGCCGCCGCTCGTTCCTGCAGGGCTCGCTGGTCCTGGCCTTCGCCCTGACAGGCCCCCGCGCGCTCGGCCAGAAGCCTGAGCCGAAGAAGCTCCCCCGGGATCTGGCGCGGCACCGCCAGCTCGATGCGTGGATCCGCATCGGCACGGATGGCGTCGTCACGCTGAAGACCGGCAAGGTGGAGCTCGGGCAGGGCATCCTGACAGCGCTCGGGCAGATCTGCGCGGACGAGCTGGACATCGAGCTGTCCCGGCTGGAGATCATCTCGGGCAACACCGCGCTGTCCCCGAATCAGGGCGCCACGGCGGGCAGCCTGTCCATCCCCGAGTGTGGGACGGCGGTGCGCCATGCCGCCGCAGAGGTCCGCTCCCTGCTGGTGGCCATGGCCAGCGAGCGCCTGCGCGTGCCAGCGAGGCGGCTGAGCGTGCGGGACGGGACCATCACGGACCCCACGAGCCAGCGCTCCGTCACGTATTGGAGCCTGATGGGTGGACGCGAGCTGAAGCGGGAGGCGGCCGGCTCTGTCTCGCCCAAGCCTGCCTCCGAGCGTCGCTATGTCGGCCGCTCCATCCCTCGCCGCGACCTGCCTCCCAAGATCACCGGGGAGGCGATCTTCGTCCAGGATCTCCGACTCGAAGGGATGGTCCACGGCCGGGCGATCCGTCCCCTCTCCTATGGAGCGAACCTCGTCGAGGTGGAGGTATCCGCCGTCGAGCGGATGCCGGGCGTCCTGAAGGTGGTACGGGACGGTGACTTCCTGGGGGTCATCGCGACCAAGGAGTGGCAGGCGATCCAAGCAGCCGCGAGCCTCTCCCGCGCCGCGCGTTGGCGCGAGCAGGCCACGCTGCCCGCGGATCCCCATGCCTGGCTGCTGGCTCAGCCGTCCGACGACATTCCCATCCAGAACACCGTGCGCGAGGCCGGTCCCGCCCCCGTGCGGACCCTGGAGGCGGCCTACCGCCGTCCCTACCAGATGCATGCGGCCATCGGCCCGTCCTGCGCCGTGGCGGAGTGGAATGGCGAAGTCCTGAAGTTCTACACGCACAGCCAGACCGTCTTCGACACCGCCGAAGCCATCGCGAAGCTGCTCGGGCTTCCGGGTGACAAGGTGCAGGCGCAGCACATGAATGGCTCGGGCTGCTACGGCCACAACGGCGCCGATGACGCCGCCGCCGATGCCGCGCTCCTGGCCTATGCGCTGCCAGGCCGGCCTGTTCGCGTGCAGTGGTCGCGCGAGGACGAGCACCGGTGGGAGCCCTACGGCTCGGCGATGGTGACGCGGGTTCGTGCCGGGGTGGCCGGGAACGGTGATGTGCTCGACTGGGACTACGAGCTCTGGTCCACGCCTCATGGGACTCGGCCCGCTGGCAATCCTGGCAACCTGCTGGTCGGCCAGGCGCGGTCCACGCCCTCGCCCAAGCCGGTCCCGAGGAACGGAGGTCCGCCGAATTACTCCGCGGACCGGAACGCCATTCCGCTCTACGCGTTCCCTGGCCAGCGGGTGACCACCCACTTCGTGAAGGAGATGCCTCTGCGGGTCTCCTCCCTCCGAGGGCTGGGCGCCTACGCCAACGTCTTCGCCATCGAGTCCTTCATGGACGAGCTGGCGCATGCGGCGAAGGTCGACCCGATCGACTACCGGCTCCGTCAGCTCCGGGACGAGCGGGCGAAGGCCGTCATCATGAAGGCCGCGGAGCGGTTCGGCTGGTCCTCGTCCCCCCGAGAGCCTCATCGAGGACGCGGCATCGGCTTCGCTCGCTACAAGAACAACTCCGGCTACTGTGCCGTCTGCCTGGAGGTCCGCGTCGATCCGCGGACCCATGCCGTGCAAGTCGTCCGGGCCGTGCTCGCCGGGGATGTGGGCGAGGTGGTCAACCCGGACGGGGCCGCCCACCAGCTCGAGGGAGGGCTGATCCAGTCCCTGAGCTGGACCCTGAAGGAGTCGGTCCGCCACGATGACCGCCGCATCCTGTCGCGCGACTGGGCCACCTATCCGATCCTCACGTTCTCGGAGATTCCCCCCATCGAGGTCGTCCTCATCGATCGTCCCGGCGAGCCCTTCCTGGGCGCAGGAGAGGCTGCTCAGGGCCCCACGGGCGCGGCCCTGGCCAACGCAGTGTTCGATGCCACCGGCGTGAGGGTTCGCGACCTGCCGCTGACGCCCGAGCGCTTGGGGAAGGCTTCCACCCGCTGAACCGCGCGCTCAGTGCTTCGGGCAGTGAGCGCCGCTGTCGATCCACGCCTGGATCAGCTCGCCGAAGGCCTTCTGCGTTCCGGGCACCGGCTCCAGCCCCGGTCCGGGGTTCCAGCCCCAGCCGACCAGGACATCCTCGGCCATGTGGTGCTGGATCTCCGCCAGGCTCTTGCCCCCATTGCGCTGGGGATCCTTGAGCTGCTCGCAGACCTCCCCGAGCGACCGGCCCAGCCACGCCATCTCAACGGGCGCAAGAGCCCACTTCGGGTTGCCGGGAATGCTCGGGAGCGTGGCACCCACGGTGGGCGTGTTGGCCTCTCGGTGGCACGCCGTGCAGGGCAGGCCGGGCAGGCCGTGGCCCTTGGGTCCCCCAGAGACGGCGGGGACATGGAGGCGCTGAGTCATGCCCTGCCGAGGGCGGTCATCGGGAGGGTGGCAGTTGCTGCAGCGCGGGTGGCTCACCACCCGGCCCGCCTCGAGGAAGAGCGCCACAGCTCGTGCCTCCGGGTCGGTGATGCCCGAGAACGCCGACACGGGCTTGAGCTCCTGAGAGGGCGCGGGCTGCGGCTCCGACACCCGGGCCCCTTCCGGAGACGCGGGAGCCTGTGGGGCCGTCTTGCAGCCCGCCAGCATGAGGAGCGCGCTCCAGACCATGACGACGGCGGCGGTCAGACCTCGCATAGCGCCAGAGCGTGTCACAGGGCTTGGGAGCCAGCACGCGGTTCATCCGCGGTTCCTCGCGCTCGAGGACCGCAGCGTTACATACTCACCACAGCATAGAGTGGGTGTTACGCAGCGGCGGAAGTGAACAGGCTCGGAGAGAAGACACCATGACGAAGAAGGCTGGAGGGTACCTGCTCGCACTCGGAGGGCTGTTGGTGATTGGCGTCGCCACGCCTGTCTGGGCACAGCCGACCCCAGCTGCGGACGGTTCGAAGACGCAGGGCATCTCCATTGCCGAGATCGAGGTGCGTGTCTTTGATCGCCAGAAGAACGCGGTGGTGCCCCTGCAGGAATCCTCTGATCCCTACGGCATGAACGTGGATGCCGTGCTCGTTGTGAACGTGCAGGGCACCTGGCAGAACGATGCCTCCCTCGTCCTGAAGCTCACCGCCAGCGCTCCCAAGCAGTCCTCGGAGGCGACCGGTGAAGTCCCTCCATGGAAAGTGACGCAGTCGCGCACGCTGGCCGTCCTGTCCGAGAATGGCGTCACCTATGTGCCATTCCTGTTGCCCTTCAACTGCGCGAGCCAGGTCAAAGTGACCGCCAGCCTTACGGGCCCCGGAGTCAAGGCCACGAAGACGCTCAAGACGGCTTTCCCCTGCGCCGAGTGAGCGCACGGCCAGGTGTCGCTGCCCAGCAGCACGCCGCCCTCGTGGAACTCGACGTCCCCCGCCGCGGGGGCGGAGATGGCCACTGTGGGCGGGATCAGATCATTGTCCACCGTCACGCTCACCCCGGTGAGGTGGCTGACTGCCTCACGGTGTCATAGGCCTTCGCGGTCAGCTGGTATGCGCCATTGACCACTGCTCTCGTGTCCCAGGAGAAGCTGAAGGGCGAGGCTGTGTCGGTGCCCAGCAGCGTGGCCCCGGCGTAGAACTCGACATGAGCGATGGCGAAGTTGTCAAGGGCTGCCGCCGAGAGGGGCACGGCCCCGAACAGCGTCGCCTGAGCCACCATTCGTCACGGAGAGTGAATACGGACCCTCCTCTAGCGTCCATCAGCTGCGTTCCCTTTCACCTCGAGCGTCGCCCCTATGCGTTCCCAGATCCTGGTCTCGAGTCTCTCTTCGCTCCTCGCCCTTCTGGGCCTGAGCGGTTGCAATTCCGCCTACCGTGCGGCCATGGACCGTGCCGAAGCCGCGACCCTTCGCGGTGACTACATGGAGGCGGCCCACGCCTACAAGGCGGCCTGCGACGCGGATCCCGATGCGGAGTTGGCTTGCGCCAAGGTCCCCCTCTTCAACAAGAAGGCCACGGACCAGGCCATTGCCTCCGCACGGCCAGCCTGCGACGCGGACGACCTGGATCGGTGCCTCCCTCCGCTCCTCGCGGCCAAGGCCCTCATCCCCGACCACCCCGAGGTCAACGCGATGCTCGAGCGGGCGAGCCAGGTCCACACGGAGCGGTGCTCTGCCTTCAATCCGGAGGGTCCCCTGGCGACGGAGGCTGCCGGGCTCGCTTGCCTCCAGTCCCGTGGCGCGCAGCTCCCCGTCCCCAGCTTCCAGGCACTCCTCGCCGAGCGCGCCACCCTGCTCGCCGGGAAGTTGGCTCAACTGGGCATCACTGCGGGGCGCGACAGCTTAGCGGGTGCCGGCGCTGTGCTGTTGTCCGCGACGGAGTGCCTGCTGGAGCCTGGAAAGAGCATCGGCTCATTGGTCCAGGTGGCCCGGGAGAGCTTCATTGCCCAGAGCTCCCTCCCCATCGCCGCGCACATCGACGGGAGGCTCCCGCCTTCCTTCGCCGGCCCGCTCTCCCACCTGTGCGACAGCATCGCCCCGAACATGGCCCCTGCAGCACGGTGCGAGGACGATAAGGTCCTGCCGAACCAGCCAGAGCCGATCGAGATCCGCGTGAGCGCGTCCATCGAGCCTCCCGTGGAGCAGGTCACCGAGGACATCCGCAGCCTGCGCTATGTCAGTGGAACGCGGGAAGTCCGCAACCCTGAGTTCCGAGCCGCCCGGCGCCGCCTCTCGGAAGCCGAGGACGCTGTGCAGCGCACCGAGTCTCGGAAGAACGCACAGGAGAAGGAGTGCGAGCGGGTCACTGAGGCGTACCAAGCCACCTGTTCCGGCTGCCTCCTGCCCCCCGAGAAGAGGAAGCCCTGCGACGACTTTGAGCTGCTCGCCGATGCCCTGGACAGCCGCGTCCGCGAGCGCAACGACGCGCGCCAGCACCTGAGCAACACCCCCGAGATCCTGATCGAGAAGGTGATGGATGACTTCGTGTACCGCGCGCAGATCCACCGCTGGTCGTTGGACTACCGCTTCACGCTCCAGGCGAGCAGCTCAGGAGCTGTCCCCACCCCGGAGAAGGAGGGCACGGTGCGATTCTCGGATGAGGAGCATGTAGGGTTCTCGCCCGGGGGGCTCGATCCGGATCCGCTCTGGGTTCCGAGCTCCTCGGACTATGCGAACGCCTTCATCCAGCGGGTCTCGCCCTCGGTGCTGGCGGAGGTGAAGAGGGAGAGCTCCGCCCGCGGAGCCACGCGCCGGGCCGAGTGCAGCGCGCTGCCAGCGCAGTGGGGACAGCAGTGGGTGCAGTGCTGGGCGGAGGCTGCGCTGTGGGAGAGCGGGAAGGTGCCCAATGGGATCGAGTTCCTCCAGCTCCTGGCCGCCAGCGCTGGCGGCTCGAGTCCGCCGCAATGCCGCTGAGGATAAGACCGAGGCCGAGACCTTCAGGGTGCAAAGCTCAGGACACACGTCCCCCATGCGCCGGGTCTCCAGCGCTGGACGCAGAGGTCAGAACATCATCCTCAGGTGCCCGCCTGCGGCGGCAATGAACAGGGTGTACCTCCCATTGCCCAGATCATGGTCCGAGGTCGTCACCGTCCGCGGCAGGATTCCCTGCAGCCGCACATCCGCGGACAGGGCCACGGATTCCGAGAACGAGTACACCGCGCCGAGCCCCCCGATGAAGCGATGCCCATCCGGCGAGGCCACATCGATGGTGCTGTCCGGCGAGGCGGACGACTGGTACCCCACCGTCACCGAGCCCTGCAGGGAGCTCAGCAGCCGGTAGCGCGCGCTCGCCTCGACCCAGAGGGTGTTGTTCCAGTTCCGCGGCAGCCGCACGAGCACCTCATCCCCCAGCCCCAGCCGTGGCTGCGCCAGGTCCGGCGACTGTGTCCGCACGAGGAAGGCATCGATGTCCGAGTACGTCACGTACTGGATGAACCCGTCCACGCGCAGGCTCGCCGACACGTCGTACGCCGCGCCGAGCGAGAGCCGCTTCGGCAGCGTGAAGGAGAGGGTCGCGTCCCCCTCCACCAGCGGCTTGTACTGGAGGCCCTGCTCCGCGAGATCCTGGGTGAAGAAGGCGTCGTTCATGTCGATGGCGAACTTCCCGACGTACCGCATGGGCGCGCTGTGCTGGTACGAGAGCCCCAGGTTCAGGCTGTCCGTGGGCCGGAAGGCCACCCCCAAGTTGAACGAGAACCCATTGGACAGGCCATTCTTGATCGAGATCGACCGGGAGAGGACCTCGAGCTCGCGCACCTCGCTTGGGGCGTTGGGCCCGAAGTCGTTGGGCTGGTTGATGGGCTCCTCCGAGAACGCCCGCTGGAACTCCTCCAGCGAGCCGAAGTCCTGCAGCTTCGAGAGCTCGGCCACGCCTCCGACATACGAGAGCCCCGCCCCCACCGAGAGCCGCTGGGTGAGCTGCACGCCCGCGCTCGCCGTCACGAACGAGGCCGCGATGAGCGCCTGGCGAAGCTGCCAGGCCTGGGGCCCCTCCTCCGGAAATTTCAGCGCCGCGGCATAGGGCACGTAGACCCCCGCCCCGACGACCACCCTGTCCGGGACCACGGGGATCGCCACGAAGGCGTCGCCGATGGGCGAGAACGGTGTCGCGGTCACCTCCCCGGCAGGCCCGATCTTTCCCGGGTCGACGCTGTCCGGGTCCAGGGGCGTCTTGAACCGGAACGTATCCGGCGTCTGGTATTGCCCCTGCCGGATTCGCTGGTAGCCCACGCGCCCGCTGACCAGCCCCAAGCCGAGCTGGAGGCTCTTGCGCTGGATGAAGGCGAGCTGCGCCGGGTTCCAGAACACGGCGCCTGCGTCCGCGCTGGCGGGGCCGGACTGGCCGCTGCCGACCATCGGCGCGTCCAGACCGGAGGCCTGCGCCACAGCGGGCGCCAGGCAGAGGCTGCCCGCGAGCAAGAGCACCGGGACCGTGGCCCGGGACCGCCGGGCCCATCGCAGATCCTTGGTATGGCCTGTCATAGGGTTGGGTTCCTCGGTGAGAAGCGATTACTGGATACGCGTCAGCTTGAGGGCGATGCGGTGCGGGCTCGGCTTGTCTCCGGCCTGGAGCTCATAGCGCCGTCCCGCGTCGTCCTCCATGTACAGAGTCATCCCAGGCTCGATCCGCACCTTCTCGTGCTCGGAGTCGCCGTCGAGCTGCTCCTTCGTCGAGAGCTTCTGGGTGAGCGCGGCGTCCGCGAAGAACCCCGGCTTCGCATAGGCATAGGGGCGGACGAACGTGCCGTCCTCGTTCAGCCGGAGCTCCCGGGGCGCGATGAAGTACAGGTAGTCTCCACCGGCCGCCGATTGGTAGTAGTAGAAGTCGGCGTCGCCCTGGGTGTTGTCGTTGAGCTGCTCGGCGAGCGCCCGCAGCGTCCTCGGGTTCTCCTGGGCGTTCGCCCGGATCTGGGCCACCAGCTCCTCGGTGGTGAGGCCAATGGGCACATCCTCCACGGTGAGCTCCACGCGGGCCGCGCCCTCGGCGAGCCCGTTGTCGTGCAGCCGCCGCTGGGCCACCTCGAGCAGGATGTCCCAGAAGTAGGAGGGCGGCGGCGGCGGCTCGGAGAGGATCACGCTCGGATCCACGGCGATGTCAGTCCACCCGGTCGCGTCGATGCACACGTTGACGGCCGAGAAGGAGCTATCCGAGGTCCCCTCGGGCGAGTAGCTCGTGCAGTGCTCGGAGATGGCCGCGGCCCGGATCTGCCCCGCAGTGGCGAGCAGGTGCTCGATCTGCCACGGCGGCGCGGCCCAGACGGGCGAGTTCCCCGTGGGCAGCGGGGCCCGTGCATCCCCGCCCGCCAGGAAGGCTTCATTCTCGAAGATGGACATGGTCAGCCTGGGGATCCGCAGGTCCGGAGTCAGCCCCTCGAGTGAGAGCCAGCTCGGGTCCGAGAAGTCGAACATCTGCTCGATCTGGCCTCCCGTGCTGTTGACGCTGGCCACCGTCCCCACCGTCGCGTCCACGCCCTTGTAGGGCAGCGCGTTGAGGTTGACCTTCACCGTCATCTGGAAGTCCTCGGTGGTGGCGACGACCGGCGAGGCGTCCAAGACGAAGCCAGGGTGTACAGGCACGTTCGGGGCGCCAGGGTCGGCCGGCGCCGGGCCGTAGCGGGTGGCGAGACCCGCGAAGTTGTTCACCACGTCTGCGAGCGTGACAGGGATCGCGCCTGGCTTCACGGGGTAGAGCCCGTCCGGGTGGGCCTCGTCCACCGGTCCGCGGCGCCGCTGCGCGTTGGGGTGGGTGGAGACCACGTTCCTGGCGACGGCCTGAGCCACGTCCTGGCTGGAGATGAGCAGAGCGTTCTCGTCGGTCTCGGTCAGCTCCGCGAGGATCAGCGAGGGAGGCAACCCCACGGCCTTGCCTACGCTGAGCAGCCCCTCGAGCTGGGTGCCGGAGAGGTCGGTGCTCTCGGGTGTGAGGTTGAGCAGCTTCCAGAGGTTGCGCGCGGGCAGCGCGAGCTGCGCCGCCTGGTCCGGCGGCGTGGAGGAGACCTGCTCGAGCGCATGGGCGACAAAGGGCGTCATGTCGAGATCGAGCAGCCACGTGTCCTCGAGGATCGAGGGCGGCAGGGCCTGGATGTCCGCGAGCGTGAGGGTCTGCTTGAACCCGCGGACGTCGAAGCGCAGGAAGGCCAGCTCCACGGTGCGGCTCTCGCCGACGGCGTTCTCATGGGCGGGGGCAGGCTCCTGGAGGGTCACAGGGTCCACGCAGCCGAGGGCGGCGCAGGCGAGCAGGGGGGGAAGCAATGAGCGAGTGGTACGCATGGCAATGTCCTCTGGGCGCGCGCGGGCTCTCACAGCATCTTCACGCTGGCCATGATCTCCGAGGGAGCGGCGCCTTCCGGCACGTAGAACCGGACCTGGTACGTGGCTCCCTCGTCATCCTGCATGTACAGCACGGTCTCACCCGTGGGGAGCCGGTATTTCTCGTGAGTGGTGTCATCCACCCCGGCGATGACCGTGGCCGAGACCTTGCTGGCGTCGCTCAGGTCCGGGCTCGTGAAGAAGCCGGGCCTGGCATAGGTGTAGGCCCGGGGCTGGTTGAGGTTTGCGGGGTCGGGGCGGAGGTCGGTCGCCGCGGCGAAGAAGAGGTACGGCTCGCCGCCGGGGGTGACCCGGCGGTAGAAGAAGTCGAGCGCGTTGTTGTTCTTCCAGTACCGGCCGAGGATGGCATCCGAGATCTGACGAGCCTGGGCCTGGAGCGTGGGGCGGATCTGCTCGACGAGCTGGGAGCCGCTCAGGCCGATGGGGACGCCATGCAGGGCATAGACCGGCCGGGCCTGTCCCTCCTGGAAGTCCGCCGTGCCGTCACCCGTGGGATCGTGCACGATCACCTGGCCGGACTCGGTGAGCATCTCCCACAAGAACTGAGGCGGGGGGACCCGGATGGTGGTGCCATCGCTGAAGGTGAGCGTGCTCGTGAAGATGGACCAGCCAACCGGATCCGGCGCCTGGCCGATACTGGTGGACATGCGGCACTGACCGAACAGGGTGAAGTAGCACTTGCTGAAGGCCCGGTTGCTGTACGTGAGATACGCGGCACGGGCGATGATGGGCTCGAGCAGCCAGGAGTCGTAGGTCCAGACAGTGCCTGGCACGGGGGTGGCTGGGAGGTTGCTCTTGCAGTCCGGCACCCGGGTGCAGGAGGGAACAGCCTGGGGCAGCTCGTGGAGCGAGAATCGCATGTCGACGGTGGGCGTCTCCGCCACGCCCTCGAGCTGGAACTTCTCCGAGTCGTTGAAGTCGAAGGTGAGGGCCGCGTTCCCCTCCTGGAGGAACATGTCTCCCGCGCCCCGGGAGAGATCGATGCCCGACACCCAGCTCAGGTTCGACTGGGCGACCACGCGCATCTTGAAGTTCGGCAGCAGCGCGTTGCTCGTGGTGCGGAACGAGCCGTCATCCGGCACGAGGACGCCCGGGTGCGCGCCGGCGGGCCCCAGCTTCGTCGCCAGCGGCGCCATGTCCTTGAGCGCATCGTACATGGTGATGGGCAGGGTGCCCTCGGTGTTGTTCACCTCGGGGTGGGGGGCGAGCAGGCTCTGCTGCAGGGCGAGCACCAGATTGTTGGTGGGGACCAGGGGGGACGTCTTGGTGGTGCCGAGGTTCTCGGCCAGGACGTCGCCGAAGTCGAAGCTGAAGGTGTCCGGGTAGTTCTCGTTGACGAGCCGGGCGAAGTCCTCCAGCGAGGTGCCCGTGACGTTGGCGTTGGCCGGGGTCATCGCGAGCAGGCGCACCATCGCGAACTCCGGCGTGGTCCTCCAACTCGCGCCGAAGCTCTGGCCCAGGGGCGTGAGCTGGCAGTCGAACATCGGGTCGCGGTTGTTGTTCTGCCAGGAGGTGCCGCAGGCATTCTGGATGGTGGTGAGGACATTGGTGAGCATCGGCGTGGAGTCGATGTCGAGCAGCTTGATCTGCCGGGCGGCCTCGTCGCCGAAGAGCTCGAGCGCCTTCTGCTTGTCGAGCTCGAGGACGATGGGCGGCCGGGTGGAATCGTCGAGGCGCAGGAAGAACCACTTCGGCGGGGCCGCGGGGGTCTCCGCCATGGGAGCCTCGCTGCCGGTGCCGCTGGAATCTCCGGCGCCAACGGCGCTGTCCGAGCTTTGAGGGCTCCCGGCATCACTGATCGCGCTGCAGCCTGCGAGCGAACTCACGAGGAGCAGGAGCGAGGCGTAGGTGAACGTTCGTTTCATGGCGGACGACTCCCCGGAATGAGCCCGATCCTACTACTCCTCCTGACAGCGCATAAGAAGGATAGGAGCAGTGTTGAAGGGAACCGGCGAGAGCAGAGAGGCAAAACCACGAATTCTGGGGTGGCCCGAAGCGCCGGGGAGGGCGGCTCAGGCGGGCGGCACGAGCTTCTGCTCTCGCAGAAACGCGAGGGTGCGCGCCACACCCTGCTCCAGGGGCATGGGCTGGAAACCCAGCTCGCGCCGGGCCTTGCTCGCATCCACCCGCGCATCCCAGAGGAGGAACGAGAGCTGGCCTGGGGCAATGAGCGGCGTGAAGCCGAACACCCGGGCCAGGGGAGCCAGCACTCCCGCCGCCGCCTTGAGCACGGACTCTGGCGCCACTGGCGGCACACGGGGAGGCCGGCCCGCTGCCTTCAGGGTCGCCTCGGCCAGCTGCACGTGGTTCACGTGCGCATCCGCCACGAGGTAGCGCTCGCCGGACGGGCCCTTCTCGGCCGCGGCCAGATGCACATCCGTGACGCCATCCACATACGCCACGGACACGCCGCCCGGAGGCAGCACCGGCGCCTGCCGGTTGAGCACCTTGATGAAGAAGGAGTTGAGGCCCACGTGCACGGGACTGGGGCCATACACGGCGGAGGGGTTCACGTAGACGAGGTCCAGGCCCTGTTGGCGGAAGACCTCGGCTTCGCGCTCGGCGGCCTGCTTCGAGCGCTCATAGGCGGTGGGTTTGGGCGAGGTGTCGATGTTCGTCTCCACCAGGGTGCCTCCTCGCGGCGCGGCGAAGACATCCATGGTGGAGGTGTAGATGACGCGCCGGACCTTTGCCTCGGCCGCGGCCTTGAGCACGTTCACGGTCCCCTGCCGGTTCACCCGGTCGAAGATGCCCTCGTCGCGCTGCCACTGCTCGGGCAGGCCCGCGGCGTGGAAGACGTGGTCCACGCCCTTCACCGCGGCGGGCAATGAGTCCGGCGCGGTGACATCTCCACGCACCAACTGCACCTCGGGTGGGAGCAGGCGCGCGGCCTTCTCGGGGTCGCGCACCAGGGCGCGGACCGAGTCTCCCCGCGTCACGAGTCTGCGAGCGATGGCATTGCCGATGAGGCCGGTGGCCCCGGTGACGAGTACGTTCATGGGTGTCACAACCTTCCCTCAAGGCCGCCGACGAAGCCACCGTGGATTACACAATCATCTCCTCAGCAGCGCGAGATCACACACGATCGCACGGTGGTCGAGCCGCAGTGGACCAGTGAAGTGCCGGCAAGCCTTCACGCTCCAAGCGTCGTCACGCACGAAGACATGATCGATGTCGAGCCACGGTAGGGGCGTACGCCAGGTGGCCTGCCAGCCGCTGAACGACGCGGCATTGGTAAAAACTGGGGCCATCGACCACGAGCACTCGTAACACTCCCCCAGGACGCTCGACCACGAACTCGCCGCCAACCGCATCCTGCAGGGCGTGTTCCGCCACAAACGTCACCGGGTAGGGCGCCACCACGGCGAGCCGATACCAGTAAGAGGCGGTCTCGGACTCCTGGCGCCGCTTCGCGGGAGGAAGCGACTTGCCCATCTTCCTGCGGCGCTCCCGGACTTCACGGATGTAGGGGTCGACCCAGCTCCGCGCCTGCTCCAGGGTGGCGATCCCCGGAACAGAGGCCGTGGCGTTGCCGACGAGCCTCGGTAGTGCGCTGCCGCCCGCTCATGCTTTGATGAGGGACCAGAATGGACAACACGAGAGTCTTCAGAATGCCGTTCGCCAGTGTCTATCCGCTTTACCTCCAGAAGGCGGAGAAGAAGGGACGCACGAAGGCAGAGGTGGATGCCATCATCCACTGGCTGACGGGCTATGATGAGAAGGCACTGCAGAAACAGATCGACAAGAAGGTCGACTTCGAGACCTTCTTCGCCCAGGCACCACGGATCAATCCGAACGTCTCGAAGATCACCGGCGTGATCTGCGGCTATCGTGTGGAAGAGATCGAGGACAAGCTCATGCAACGGATCCGTTACCTGGACAAGCTGGTTGACGAGCTGGCCAAAGGAAAGGCCATGGACAAGATCCTGAGGAAGTGAGCCAGCGTGGACAGACTGATGGCACGGGGTCAGCTCTCGGGCGCGTCCAGGGGAGGGAGCCCTTCGGAGGGCTCGCGGCCGGGCACGTAACCCTCGGGGAAGAAGCGCAGGTTGCCCTGCAACGAGCGGATGAGGGCGACCAGGGCCTGCTTCTCCTCCAGCGATAGGCAGGCCCGCTCGACGAGCCGCTGGTTGAAGCGAGGCATGTAGGCGTTCTCAGCGCGCTGCATGCCGCTCACGCCGGTGAAGTGGGCGTCGACGGTGGCCTCGAGCCGCTCGCGAGGAACGCCTCGCAGCGCGCGCATCCTCGGCAGGACGAGCAGGGACATGGCGCGCTCCTGCTGGAGCGTCAGGCGGGCCGAGAGCGTGTAGCTCACGACGGTGTGGCGCAGGGCCTGGTTGAGCGCCTCGTAGAGCGGGCCCGTGTGGGCGCGGCGGGAGACGAGCCTGTACGTGCTCGCGGCCATCATCCGAGAGACGGCCATGTGGCGGTTCTCGTCGACCGTGTGGATCCGGGACAGGCCGGTGAAGGCCGGGTGGCCGTGGTGCAGCGAGGCCACCTGCGTCTCGAAGCCCTTGCCCTGGTGGTTCAGCAGGCCGCGGCCCAGGTAGTAGGTGACGACGAAGTCGGCGCCGAAGTGCCGGAGGATGAAGCGCAGCGTGCGAGGCGAGATGACGATCTTCCTCAGCGGCTTGACGGGCATGCGCATCCACTCGAAGCCGTGGCGGCGCGAGGCCCCTACGCGCACCCGCTCGAAGGCGGCGATGTGATCGCGCTCCTCCTCCGACTCCAGGCGGAGTAGCCCGGCCACCTCCGGTTCCAGCTCTTGGAGGAAGTCCGCCACGGCCAGGTTGGCCTCGATGACGAAGCGCTCGCCGTCGCTGATCCGGTAGTACTTCATGAGGTACACCCAGTGGTTCAGCGCGAGCCGCTGCTCCTCGGTGTAGTCCGCCCAGAAGGGCGTGTAGAAGCCGAGGCTCATCTCCTCGGGGACGAGGAGCCGGTCCTGCAGCGCCTCCTCCCACGCGGCTCCGTCCAGGTAGTGGCAGAGCTGCTGGCCGTGGGGGTTGGCGAGCCGCCGCTTCGCGAAGTGACGAAGCTGCTGGAGTTCCTCGGATCCGGTGGACACGCCAGAGAGTCTATCCGGAAAGCCTCCCTCCGCGCTCCTCCCCCCGGCGCCCCGAGTGGGTGGACCCGGGAGTGACGGCCCTCGGCCTCGCGGCGTCCATACCCCTATCGTGGTACGGCGGAGGCTCGCGTCACCTGGAGGGAGCCCCTGCTAGAATACCGGGTCTGCGACAAGAGGATGGCCCCATGCGTGCTGGCGATGAGCTGGGTGACAGGCGCTTCAGGTTGATAGACGAGGTGGGCCGAGGGGATCACGGCATCATCTGGAAGGCTTTCGACCGGCGGAGAGATGTGCTTGTCGCGGTCAAGATCCTCCACCCGCACATCGCCAGCGACGGGGTGCGGCGGGAGCAATTCTTTCGTGCGGCTCGCCTCATGTCCGAGCTCCAGCACCCCGCCGTGGTTCGAGTCATTGAACCCCGCGGTGAGGAGGGTGGCTCCCATTACTTCGTCATGGAGTGGGTCCCTGGCGGCGACCTCCGAAGAGCGGTCCTCGAGAAGAAGCTCATGCACGCGGACGTCCTCTCGCTCATCATCACAGTGGGTGAAGCTCTTGCTCACTTGAACTCCCGAGGGTTCGCCCATCTCGACATCAAGCCCTCGAACATCGTGTTGAGCGACTCGGGTCAGCCCGTGTTGACGGACTTCGGTCTTCTCCTGTCCCCAGCGGAGGAAGAGGAGCCGACGTCCGGACCCCTCGGGGCACCGCTGTATGCCGCGCCGGAGTGCCGGAGCTCGCTCCCAGATGCCGGCGCCCGCTCCGATGTCTATGGGCTCGGCATGACGGCGATCTTTGGCCTCCACGGCTCCGAGCTGCCGCCCTACGCCATCCTCGGCACGGAGGACATCCTTCGAGACAGTGCTTGTTCGTCTGCCCTGGCTCACGTGCTCTGGCGCGCAACGCGCCGGGAGCGCAACGAACGGTATCAAGACGTGGGAGCGCTCCGCGAGGCTCTCCTCCGGGTACGCGCTGCCCCCTTCGAGCAGAGGAGCAGCCTCGGCCGGGCCGTGTATGAGCTCGTCTCTGGTAACGCCCGGAGCCCTGATTCCATCACGGCTCAAGGAGCCGCCCTGGAAGCCCTGGCCGTGAACCATGGAGCGGCGTTCAGCATCACGGACCGCTCGGGTGAAGAGATCTTCAGGACCCGGGGGGCCACCGCGCTGCTGTCCCGATGGTTTCCTGGACATGAGCCAAACTCTGGCAGGCTGCCTATGACGCTGCTGGATCCCCTGCAGCAGCTATCGCGCCTCTCTGCTCTCGTTGGCCCCTATGCTGACCATCACATGGGCTCCGCATCGAGCCTGATGGTCCGTATCCTCCCCATCTACAGAGAGCAGGGACACCCATGGTGGACGTGGATATTTCGGGAGAAGGACCCGCACTCCCTGATCCCTCCTGCCTGGCAGGAGCAGCTCACTCCGCGCGAGGCCCAGATCATTGAGTGCGTGCTCCAGAGGTGGAACAACGAGCAGATCTCGTGGCATCTGGGGTGCGCGCAGGGCATCGTCAAAAAACATCTGCAGCGTGTGCTCGCCAAGCTGGGGATTGATGACAGGCCCTCGCTCGTCTTCCTGGCTTCGCTGTATCAGCGGGGCTAGGGGACGGCGGATGCTTCCCCCGTCACCGGCACTCCGGGAGACGCCGTGTCTCCAGTGATGACGATCAGCTCAGAGAGCGCACACCAGCTGGTTGCCCTGTGTCGTGCACTCCTTGCAGGTCTCCGCCTTCCAGATTCCGCTGACACACCTGAGAAGTTGGTTGGCGTTCGAGACGTCGCACTGCACCTGGTCCTCGTTGGCCTTCCGGCAGGCCTCCCCCGCCTTCGCCTTCGAGAAATCGCACACGAACTGCGAGGAGTTCTCCGTACACCCTCCCGCCCCGGAGCACGGGATGGCTCGCAGTCTCCCGTCCTCACAGAACAGCGCCACGGAGTCGCTCTCGCAGCCCCCAGAGTTCTCCTGCTCGCATTCATCACCCGCCTGCGGATCCGCGCTGCATGCGCCAACCAGTGCCACTACGACAACCCAACTCAGCCAGCGAAGCTTCATCGCTCTCGTCCTTGCGTAAAGGGCCGCCCTGACTATAGGCGGAATTGGGCGTCTCCTGTTGTTCGGCCCTTCGACACTGGCCGAGCCCGACGCACAAGGGAAGTCCCCGAAGCACCTCAACAGCGCCCGGGGCTCTTGCTGCTTGGAGGCGGCGACGGAGAGGGGCTGTGTTGAGGGTGGTGGGCAGGTGCAGAGGTGCCGCAGAGAGTTGCGGACGGGTGCCATGACCGGGCGACCCTTCCGCACAGCATCAGGCAGTTCGCGAATCACGAACGGTCGTCTATCATCCCTTCTCGCCATGATCCCTCTCGTGCGTCTTGCATCGCTCGCGCTGCCCATCGCCGTCTTGCTGATCTCCGCATGCGGCACTCCCTCTCCCGCTACACGCGCCTGGGAGGAGGCTGAATGGGACGATTCGACTGCGTGCGAGGATCCGGGCGCTGACGAGTGCATCGCCTTCGCGTGTGATGGCGAGGAGGAGTTGTGCGGCGTCTTCACCTGTGAGGATGTAATCCCGGAGGCAGTGGTAGGTTCCTCCTCGACTCCCCGTACCGAGTTGGCACGAGGAGGTGCCTACCGCCCGCACATGCGTGGCCCAGTCCCATTCCGTAACTGGCGGAACATGGGGGTGCGACAGGGCGCTCGGCCTCGGATGACGTTTCACTTCCGCTACAACTTCGGCTACCTCCCAGCTTTCCCTCGGTACATGGGCAGGGTGGTCAAACACCATCTATTCCCTCAGGCCCAGGAGTTCAGGGAGTGGTTCATGAGGGCGGGCATCAACATCCATGAGTGGACGATGCTCATACCGGAGCACGTCCATCGCCAGATCCACAGTGGCTCTGGACGTGGCGGCATGTGGAATGCTGCGTGGCGCGCATTCCGGGATGCCAATCCCAACCCTCCAAGTCGGGACGTAATGATACGCCATGCTCTCGATCTGGCCTTCCGCTATCAGTTGGTGGGGCCCCTCGTGCCGCACAACCAGCCGGTCATGCCGATTGGCCCCCAGCTGTATCAGAACTGATTGCCGAGGCTTGAACGCATGCGGTTCTACAGAGTCGTCGAGGATGAATCACTCGGCTATACAGGGGACCTGAGCAACGCCAAGTACAAGTGGGGCCTACCGGGGATGCACTGCCCCCACTGCGGCACCGTCGGGGGATGGACAGGGCTCCAGTATCCCTGCGTGGACTTGTCGGGATTGCCTGCCCAGGAGCTCAAGAAACTGTCCAACGGCTGGCCAGTGCCTTTCGAGGAGTTCGAGCGGCGGCGCGAGCTGGTACGGCCTCTGGCTCCCACACATGCGCTGTTGAAGACAGGGACGGAGTTCGGTCCGCTCACGGGTACAGGGGCAGGCTCCTTCGGTCAGCTCTTCATGCAGAATCCCTGGTCGCTTTTCGTGCGACGCGAAGCCCTGGAGCAGTTGCAGGGCTCTGGGCTTCACGGTCTTCAGGGCTGCCCGGTGGACATCCGCTTTCGCGGGAAGAGCCCCCCAGAGCTCTGGGAATTGCAGCTTGTCACTCAGGGCCAGTTGCATCCTGAC
>Ga0247825_10000561_pt1 | contig 23692 bp, 19 predicted proteins | sample 13C_Vanillin_Day_FD_194413 | JGI IMG/M metagenome (GOLD analysis project Ga0247825, IMG submission 194413) | Soil microbial communities from agricultural site in Penn Yan, New York, United States - 13C_Vanillin_Day48 | ecosystem: Environmental > Terrestrial > Soil > Agricultural land | place...
CGGCGGCGGTCGCGGCGCCGGAGCACAAGAGAAAATGATCGCCCAGCTTCCCACGCTTCGCTTCCACGACGGCGACGAGTGGATGGACAACTCGAACTACGGCGAGCGGTTCCCGGGTGGCGGTGGCGGAGACGTTATCGCGCCTGGCCCCGAGCCCATCGCTGCGCCAGAGGTATGGGACGCATGGGGCCGCTTCGCGCTCGCTGTCGCGAAAGCTGGCATCCCCGCGCAGCTCCACACGGTGACGGAAATTGCCATCGGCGAGCAGCTCACGCAGCTTGAGAAGATCAGCAAGGAGGTCGATCTTCGGCCGCTTCGCTGGTCGTTCATGCACATGGAAGGTGTGACGCCGCCGCAGATCGAGCGCATGAAGAAGCTCAACATGTTCATCGCCCTCAACATCCGACCGATCGTGTCCGGCGGGCTGCTCCACCGGGTCCAAGGCGACAAGGGCTTCGCGATGCCGCCGATGCGGGAGATCCAGGACAGCGGCATCATGTGGGGGCTGGGCACGGACGCGTTCGAAGTCAATCAGTTCCGCCCGTTCCAGATGTTGTACTTCGCGGTGACCGGCAAGATGGTGGGCGGCACCGTGGTGAACACGCACACGGTCAGCCGCGAGGCTGCGTTGATCGCGCACACGCGCAACAACGCATACCTGTTCTTCCGCGAGAACGATCTCGGATCGATCCAGAGCGGCCGATTCGCCGATCTCGTCGTGACCGACAAGGACTACCTGACGGTGCCGGCGGATCAGATCAAGGACATCACGTCGGTGCTGACCATGGTCGGAGGCCGAGTGGTCTACGACGCTGCCAAGGAGCAGTCCACAGGGACGCGGTAAGGGCGGTAAGGAGGGAGTCGTGAGAGCGCTGCCTGTTGTCCTCGCCTTCGCGATGTGGGTGGCGCCAGGCCCGTGTGTCGCGCAGAGTGCGTCGGCGACACCGAGGCCGGACGACACGCTTCCCGACTGGAGTGGCGTCTGGTCGATGGTTGGAGGGACGGTCTTCGATCGCGCCACGCAGACGGGTCAGGGCGGAGCGACGTCGGTTGGCGTGAGGTCGCATCCGCCTTATAACGCCGAGTGGGAGGCGATCTACAAGTCGCATCTCGAGCGCCGAGACAAGAACCTGTTCCCCGACACGATCTCGAACTGCGGCGTGCCCGCAGGTTTTCCCCGACACTTCAACCTGCCAGATCCGTATGAGTTCGTCGTCCGTCCCGAGCAGGTGTGGGTGCTGACCGAGAACGGTCCGAACGTTCTGCGGATCTACACCGATGGTCGGAAGCATCTCGACGATCAATGGGCCACCTACACCGGCGACTCAGTGGGTCACTGGGAAGGAGACACGCTCGTCTTCACCACGGTGGCGTTGAAAGGGTTTCGGGACAAGGACGTGATTCTCGACCGGACCGGCCTCGTGCTGAGCGATCAATCGCGCGCGACGACCCGGATTCGCAAGATCGATCCGAAGACGATTCAGGTCGAGATGACCATCGAGGATCCGAAGGCGTTGACGAAGCCATGGGTTGTGACCAAGCAGTTCCAGAAGATGCCTGTTGGAACGCGTGTGTACGACTACGGGTGCGCGGAAAACAATCGCAATCCTGCTGATGTCGAAACGGGTAAGACGCTCATCCTGGGTCCGGACGGCAAGCCGCTCAACAAGTAGCCCAGCGAGGTATTCGCCATGAGGACGCACGCGTTGTTTCTCGGATCCGCGGCGATTGCCCTGTTCCTCGGCGTCGCACAATCAACTCTCGCAGAGGCACATCACTCCGGGGCCGGGTTCAACAGCGACAAGGTGATCGAGCTGACGGGGACAATCAGGGAGTTCCAGTTCACCAATCCCCACACGTGGATCCAGATCGTCGTCGAAGATAACAAGGGTGCAAAGACCGAGTGGAGCGTCGAGTGGGGCAGCCCCAATTCGCTCGGTCGCCAGGGGATCCGTCCGTCAACTTTTCCGCCTGGCGCCAAGGTCACGATGCGGCTGCGACCGATGCTCAACGGCGCTCCCGCCGGTGCCTTCGTCGGTGCAAAGTTCACGGATGGTACGACGGTCGGGCGATGGGAATAGCCCTGCGGGCGTGATCCTCGTCGACGCGCCGTTTCAGTTGCACTACCAATAGCACTTCTTTGCTGGGTAGGCGCCTAACCCGGCGAGTACAAAGAAAGCGATAGTCAGTCCGCCATGTGTAGAAAACTCAGCGATCCCGATATGTGCACCGCTACTCATGGCCCGTAGAAGCATTTTGAGCAAGCCGTAGCCGGCGGATGCAGAAAACATTGCGGCGAACAACGAGAACATGAACGCCAACATCTTCAGCATCGCTCGAACAGATACGCTGGGCGCATAAAGAGCGGACGAACTCATAAGCCCTCCCTGGTTAGCCAGTGGTGGACGTCATCCGTGGTCCTTCTCAAAGAAGAACCAACGATGGCCTTCGAAATCTTCCGCCCGGTATCGTCGCCCGGGTGCCCCTCTTCGATGTCAGACAGGATTATCGCACCAGCGGCTTTGGCTCGTGTGAAGTGTCGATCGAGGTGGTCCACGTGGACGAGGACACCGTCGATAATCCACGGCAGCGTCGACCACTTGCGGGCCTGCTGGCACACTTCGCGATGGCGTTTCGGACTGCGGTACTCGGGTGTCGGAGACGCAAGCATGATCACCGTGCCGGTTGCCCGGAACCCCGACGGCTCGTCCATCGTCGGTCCGTCGCTCGAGGAGTTCGTTGTCGACACTGCCACGATGATGACCGCCCCGCTTACCTACGCGGCAGCGAACACGATCAAGGCCGAAGCCAGTCTGACCGTGCGCGAGCTTTACACTGATGGGCCTGTGACCATACCTTCCAGCGGCTGGGAGTACACCAGCGGCGCCGGGACCGCCATCAGACTACTGCCCCTCGGCACGCCATTTCAGCTGGGGCGGCTATACGAGTTCATCTATCCGGCAAAGGACCCGATTGTGGCCGGCCTTGGCTTCGCCGCCACGCGTGATCTCGGTGCGTTCCTGCGCGATGCTGCCACCGACGACGAGGGCCATCCCAACCCGCTGGCTGGATCGGTGCGAGCCATCCACACTCACTGCATCTCGCAGCCGTGCCGCATGCTGCGTGACTTCGTCCACCTGGGATTCAACCAGAGCGAAGAAGGCCACCAGGTTATTGACGGCGTCCTGAACTGGATTGGCGGCGGGTCGCCTCGAGCAGTGCACGGCCACGGGAACCTGCCCGAAGATCCGTGCGGCTCGGGCGGCCTGGCCTGACGAGGATAATTCCGACGGCGTGCGCCGAGTCTTCTGGTATACGAATTCGCTCGACCCGCCGCCCATCACGCAGTGTGACAGACGTCGTCACGTCGAGCCTGTAGATCGCCGTCCCGTCGCCGAAGCATCGACCAATGTCCTCCAAGGCGTACCGCAGGTGGGCAAGCCCTTCGATGACGCCGTCCTCTTTCTCTTCGGACTCCGCATATGGCGGAAAGAAACCCAGTACGACCGGCCCTGTCACGTTGACGGTGACTGGCCCCTGCCCGGGCCGCGCCCGTTGGCTCCCAGCCGCTTGGTTGATCTGAGTCCCGACCAGCAACACCACTAACGCAGCTAGGACCGTCATCTTGTCTGTCTAACGGATTGGCGATGACCGGCGCCCGGCTGGGGCGCGAAAGCGCCCGAACGGCGTCAGGTCCATCGCCTGTTAGGCTGTGTCAGGCTGCGATTCATTTCCCCACGAACGGCAGCTTGGAGGAATTACGGGGAGCTCACACAATGACTCCGGTCAGACTCGGCTGAGGGCACCCAACTGTTGCATCATGGTCATCATGTCGAAGTAATGGCGCATCGCCTGGACTTTGTCGTTCGCAACTTCGACGACCTGACAAGCCCGCATCTCAAACGTCTTGCCGCTCGGAGGGACTTGACCGGTTGGTGTCTGAAGTGGCCCCGTCTGAGTGCCGCGCCAGGTCACCTCGAGGACCACGGTGTTGCCGCTTGTGGATGCACTGTGGAACGTGGCTTTGGAGTCGGGAATGGCTGCTGCCCAGCCACGCCAGGCCGTCATGAACTCCTTGACTCCTTGGATCTTCCGCTGTGTACCGACCTCATCGTAGACAAATCCCGGCGCGACGGCAGCCTCAACTGCAGCCCAATTCTTCTCGTTGTACGCGATGGTGAGCGCCTTTGCGACGTCGACGAGTGATTGCTGTGGCATGACATTCCTCCCGTGTTGCAGATGGTGTGAAACGGAGATGCCTCAAGTCTGTTCTCGCGCCTCGTAATTCTGTGTCAGCCTAACGTTGGCGATGAGTCGCGCACCGCGGCGAGTCGAGAACATGGACGATGATGCGTCGGTTCCATCGCATGTTAGGCCGCTGTCAAATTCTGAGCCACTGCGACAAGCCGGTCGGTAACGCCTGGCGCGACAGAAGGATCGTACGCGCCGAAGTAAGCAACTGAACCAAACCCGTTCAGATGCAACAGCGACTGTAACTCGGTTGATGTCCAACACCGCATCACAAACTCATAATCGCTGAAGTGTTCCCGTCCGTTGACCTCCAAAATGTGTTGCTCCTTCACCACAAGCCGGCGAGTCGAAGCATCCAGTTCCGTGACACTCGTGAACGTCAATTTGCCTCGGTTAGTATCTACACGCTTTCGAAAGAGCGACTCCCGAGACTTGTGATCGGCGGTGGCGTTCCATTCGCGCACATCCAGCACCAGAACTCCACCTGTGCGAAGCGCTCGGCCGAACGAGGCAAATGCCAACGACCGTTCGTCTTCGTTGACCAGGTCGTTGAGAACACCCCGACAAAGAATCGCGTCGTATCGCGAGACCGGCAACGTCAAGATGTCTCCCACGGCAAAAGAAATCTGTGGTGACTCTACGCCCAAAGAGCACTTCGCCTCCTCGATAAGATGGCTGGACATATCGATGCCACGGACAGCATAGCCACGCCGGCCGAGCTCGATGCTGTACCGGCCTGTTCCGCACCCTGCGTCGAGCACGGATGCTCCCGGAACAACGCCGCGCTCGATAAGCCAAGCCGCGATGGCATGACATTCCTTCTGTACCGGGCGATCAATCAAGAGATCGAAGGCCCAAGCGAATGTGCTGTAGAAGGGTCGAAGTGTCTCCGTTTTCATCGATCGGATCTTGCGTTTGCGCCTAACGGCCAGGTTTCAGCCGCGGCGGCTCATGATTGCACCGGCCGCCGTCGGCTGCAAACCGTGTTAGACGGCGTGTTCGAGCGCCACAAGAACTTCTTCGACGTCTGGCGGCAACTGACCACGACGCTCGACACGTGGCCAGAGCGTGACGGGCGGCGAGAGGACCAGGCTCGCGTTCAACCGAATAGCGTCGAGGTCGTCGTGCAGATACGGCCGCCGGCCGCAATGAAGGGCATCGCACGACTGCCGCACGCCCGGCCGGCAGTCCTTCCAGCGACATGTTCGGCCGATGTACGTGCCCCGCTCGTCGGCGAGAAACACGTCAGCACCCCGATTGAAACTCTGGGCGTGCCCCTGCAGACGCCGTGAGGCCGTTGCCAACGGCGCCAAGTCTGCATCATCGGCGACAACCACGAGCACATCGACGTCCTTCGGATCCTGCTTCGCTGTCACAATGGAGCCCAAGATTGCGATTCGTCGCACGCCAACCATCTGTCGGACGGACATCACGAACCTGCGTAACCCAGCGAGCAGTTGTTGACGATGGCCTTCAGAGCCGCCATGCATCGTGGGCCTCAATCCAGCGGCGGAATCTCGTTCGGCGGCACCAGCACTTCGATCGAACGAGCCCGGCCGGCCACTCGTTTGACCAAGCCACGGCGTTCGAGCGTCAGAATCATGCTGTGCACCGATGGCGGTGTCACGTTGAAGTAGCGTCTGAAGTCGGCTTCCGCCGGACTGCGTCGATTCAACTTCGTATACGCAACTATGAATGCCAGGTACTGACCTTGAAGCTTCGTGAACCGCGTTTCCAAGAGATCCAATTTCCAGTGGCTTTATTTTGAGCCGTCTAACAAGTAGTCGGCTGAACTCGATAGCCAAATACTCCGACAGCGGCTGCAGTGTATCGCCGAGGCGCGCGCGGTTCAATCAGCCCGCAACCCTCGTCTTAATGACACTTGCCGTCAGGAGACTTCAGCAGGCAACCAGGATGGGCCGATCAAGATATCCCGTCGAAGACGGCACAGGCCGCGGCCTATCCGCCTCACCGCGGCGGTCCTGATCCGAGTTGGTCCAGCGGACTCCGTACCCCACGTCCGCCTTGATTCAGCACGTGCGTGTAGACCATCGTCGTCCTCACGTCACGATGCCCCAGCAATTCCTGAATGGTCCGGATGTCATAGCCCGCCTCGAGCAGATGCGTCGCAAACGAATGCCGCAGCGTGTGACACGTCGCCGGCTTCGCGATACCAGCAGTCCGCACCGCATCCTTGACGGCTCGCTGCACGACGGATTCGTGCAAATGGTGACGCCTCCGACGATCGCCCGAGGCCGGTCCACATAGAATCGCGTCGCCGGAAACACCCACTGCCAACCCCACTCCCGCTCGGCATTCGGATACTTCGCCTGCAACGCTCCGGGTAAGGCGACGCACCCGCGCCCGTTCGCCAGGTCGCACTGATGCTGCGCCTTCACACGGGACAGATGCTCTCGTAACGGCTCCTTCAGCGCCGCTGGCAACATCGTGACTCGATCCTGGCCGCCTTTGCCGTCGCGAATTGTCACTTCCCCGCGCTCGAAGTCGACATCCTTGGCTCGCAGTTCCATGCATTCGAGCAGTCGCAGGCCGGCTCCGTACATGAGCGACGCGATGAGCCATACCGGACCTCGAAGTTGGGAGAGTAGTGACGAGACTTCCTAGCGAGCCAGTACGACGGGCAGACGCAACGGACGCTGCGCACGGACGATGTCGTGCAGCCAGCCGAGCCGTTGACCGATGACGACCTCATAGAGGAAGAGAATCGAGCTGAGCGCCTGATTCTGCGTCGATGCGCTGACACCACGCGCCGCCAGACTCGAGAGAAACGCCGTGACCTCGGTTGCCCCCAACTCTCGCGGATGCTGCTTGCCGTGGAACACGATGAAGCGACGAATCCACCCAACGTACGCGTCTTCGGTCCGCTGGCCGTAGTGACGGAGGCGAATGGCCTCGCGAACGCGATCGAGCAACTTGGGACGATGACCGGGCACACATCAGCGAACGCCAGGTCCGTGCCAGGATGTGCGGCCGCTGCTCTGGCGAGGGGAACGTCGAATCGCTCGGGAGTGTTGCGGAAAGCGCCGACGCGAACCGACGGTCGGTACGCGGAATCTACGCAGCCCCGTTTCTCACGGTCTGCATTCTGAATTCTGCATCCTGAATTCGTCAGTAACGCAAGGTCTACCGCTCGGAGCCCGTGATAGCCTTCCTGACTTCTGCCGGCAGGTTGCCGTCGTTGCAGGTCAATCCCGGCGCGGCACCGGGTAAGCCCTGTCGCTCGATCCACCCACAACAATAGCGGCCGCACGACGCGGGCGGCTTGTAAATCGATCGCAGCGTCTTGCGATACTCAGGGTAGAGCGTGTGCGGGTATCCCATCGCTGCTTCCTTCGGGATGTTGTAGGTGCGCACCATGTAGTCCTCTTCAGGGTTCTGCCCGGGCAGGTAGTGCGCCACTTCGCCCGTATCTTCGAGCGACGGGATCTCGACGCCGACATTGCACGTGTCGCGCAGCGGTCCTTGACTCGCGCGCGGATCGAACTCCCATACACGGCTCACGACGTGCGGCTCGGTCAGGTAGAAGGGGTCCTCCTGAATAGTCGTGATCGTCAGCAGGTTTTCGCGTCGCGTGATGAAGGCGGTGAACGTCGACCGATCGCTGCCGGGTATGCCGACACCGCGCCTGATCCAGGCAGTCTTGACGTGAGTGGTGCGCGCGACGAGGGTGTCGCCATCCCAATGTCCGGTCGTGAAGCCGGAGGGGGAGTGCCAAGCGTTCGCCGAGGGGTGCGGGCGCCCGTCCATCCAGATCCTGACGTTGTCGCGCAGATAGTCACCGCCCATCACCCAGGCCACGACCCGCCCCGACTCATCGACCTCGCTCCAGAAGCGAAGGGCGAGTGGCCGATAGAGTCCCACCCAGGGCGATTGCGCCACGCACTGCCGCTCGATCATCGAAGGGAGACTGGACGAGTAGCGCAGCGCTTTCGCGCGCCCCTCGTCGCTCATTGGCATGCCAGTGAAGTCGCCGAGGAACGAACCGGGCCCACGCTCGATGTAGTCCTCGTACAGCCGTGGAGCGTACGCCCCGCCGAGCTCGACCTGCGCAAACGCCGGGGAACTCATCAACCAGAGCAGGCTGAATGCCGTCGTGATCCTCAGAATCTCGCATCGCATGGCATCGCATCCCATTTGGAAGTGTCGCGTTCGAGCTTGTAGTGGATCGCCGTTTGAAACGGCGCCTGCAGGTAGACCGGGTCATCGACGACGTTGGTGTTCACCAGATACTTGTCGCCGTTCGGGAGCGCGTGGACGTCCCAGTGCTCGGTGAAGAGCGCCCGCTCGCTGTAGGGCACTCCGTTCTTGCGCAAGTACCCGGGGCGGAGATTGTTCGTGACCGTCTTCAATGAGCCGAAGCGGGGTGCGCCGCGCCCGCCACCGCGCACGATCCATTGCGCCGACGTGTATCCCTGCCAGCTTCGAGGTCCTGGCGGTGTGGCCGCGACAAACCGCAGGAGTCGCGTCTGCGTACCGTAGTCGGTCTCGAGCTTCAGCGTGTTGTCGTCCTGCCAGGAGATCCGCATGCGGATCGGCCCGCGCATCAGGCCGGGCGCTCCGTACGCTTTGCACTGTTCACCCGCGGATTCATCCCTGGCCGGGTCCCACGCTTCGGCGGCCTGTTGCCCCTGAAGGTTGAGCGGAATGCTCACGATGTCGCCTTTCGGCGGTGTGATCATGCGCCATCGCCAGTCCTCTGAGATGATCGCGACCCACTGGCCGGTGAGATCGATGGGCGCATCGGCACGCGCTGTTGACACCGGTGCCTGTGTCGCGCGACTTTGCGCGCCGACTGTGACGGTCGCCAGGAGAATCACCACAACAAGAGTGGACCTCATTTTGTGCGACTCAACCCGTTGAAGACCGCTTCGACAAAGCTGTCCGTCGTCCATGCACCGGTATCGGATCCGTAGCGGCCCCGATACCCTTTTGTGGGATTGGCGGCTTTCACCTGCTCGAGTGTCAGCCTCTTGTCGATCAGTGCCTGGATCGTGTCTTTGATCACCGTCACCATGTCGCGATACTCGACGACTTCGGCGTAGTCGGAGACATAGCCGTGCCCGGGCACGACCAGCGTGCGGCCAGGCTTCAGCACGAGTGGCGTGCCCGCTACAACGAACTCAGTGAGCAGCCGGTTGAGTCCTTCAATCTCGCCTTGAATGCTGCCGCCCTTGACGTGATCGATGACCGGGAACTGCCGCAAGTCGATGACGTCGCCGGTCGCGATGACATCGGCCTTTCTGAAGAGCACCATCACATCGCTGTCGGAATGGGCTCCGGTCTGACGGATGACTTGCACTGCGTCGTCATTGACGTAAAAGGACCGATAGCGGGACGTGAAGGTGTCGTTCGGCAGCATCCTGGTCGGCAACGGTGATTCCGTTCCGTTTGCGCCAAGCGCGCTCAAGCGGAGGAGGACGTTCTCGTGGGCGAGCACCGTTGCGTGGTTGCCGGCGCCGAAGGGATCCGGGCTGAGCCCAATCCCTGCGCCACCGACAATGGCGTTACCGCCGACATGATCCAGATCCGCGCTGGTATTCACAATCATGCGGATCGGTCGTGGCGAAATCGCCTTGATGGCGTCCAGAAGAGAGCGCGCCGTCTCGGCCGACCCGCTGTCGACCACGACGATCCCGTCCTCCCCGACGTGGACGGTAACGTTGCCGCCGGCGCCGAAGATGACGTGCACGTTCGGTCGAATCTGAATCGATTCGAGGCCCGCGCGAGTGGCTGACGCCTGCTGAGCAAGGATTTCCTGCGCCCACTGACCGCAACTCAGAGCGAGCACGAGGACGACGAGCCGTGCCGCTGCGCACGAGAAACTCGCGCTTCCAGCCGTCTTGACCGCCCCGATTCGTGAGTTGTGAGTCAAGCGCTCTCCGGCGAACCGTATACCACACCGGGCTGCGCGGGGCCAGCCATCCGGGCCAATCGCCTGGCGGCTGAGCGGGTGTAGGATCTGGCCGCTGTCGTGCGAGACGGCAGCTATCGGAGGTCGGTACCGAACCAAGTCGTCGATTAGGCAGGGCACGGGTATCAATCGTTCGCTTCCTTGGGTCAATGGACACTGCTGCGAGGAGGCCTTGAATGAACCGCATTCTCCGTCTGCTGCTCACGATCGGAGTCGTTTCCTCACTGGGCATTCTCAACGCGGCCGCCCAGACCACCGCACAGATCAACGGAACCGTCGTCGATGAAAGCGGAGCCGCGCTGCCGGGCGTCACCGTCACGGCGCACCAAACGGACACTGGGTTTCGCCGAGATGCCGTGACCGACGGCACCGGTTCGTACACGCTGACCAACCTGCCGATTGGGCCTTATCGTCTCGAAGCGACGCTTGCCGGCTTCCGAACCTACGTGCAAACCGGAATCGTGCTGCAGGTGAACAGCAATCCCGTGATCCCCGTGAAACTGCAGATCGGCGCGCTCGAAGAAACAGTTTCCGTGGAAGCGGCCACGCCGCTCGTCGAGACGCGCAACCCGGCGGTCGGAGCGGTCATCGACAACGAAGCGGTCGAAGCACTGCCGCTCGAGGGTCGCAACGTGGCCTCGCTCGTCGTGCTCGCGGGCGGTGCGGTCGACACGGGCAATCCATCGAGCCGCAGCCTGACTCAGAGTCGCGGCATCGCGGTCGCAGGAGGGCAGCAGTTCGGCGTGCAGTACCTCCTGGATGGCGCCATGCACAACAACTGGTACGACGGCGTCAACCTGCCGTTGCCATTTCCAGACGCGATGCAGGAGTTCCGCGTCGAGACCAGCTCGCAGAACGCGCAGAACGGTGTCAAGGCTGGGGGCACGGTCAGTGTGGCGACGAAGGCCGGCACGAACCTGTTCCATGGTGACGTGTTCGAGTTTGCCCGCCACCATCGCTTCAACGCGAAGGCGCCCTTTGCCGCGGTCAATCCAACCACGGGCGAGCGAGCCAGCGACGGTCTCGTCCGAAACCAGTACGGTGGTGTGTTAGGGGGACCGATTCTCGAGGATCGGATCTTCTTCTTCGCTGCTTATCAAGGGACGCGCACCACGCAGACACCCGCTGACATCATCACGTTCATTCCGACGGCGGCGATGCTTAACGGCGACTTCACGACTATTGCTTCGGCACAGTGCCGCACGCAGGGAAACCTCACGCTGCCACCGGCGCTCGGATTCGCGAACAACCGAATCAATCCTGCCCTGTTCAGCCCTGCGGCGGTGAAGATCGCCGGACTGCTGCCTACGACGAGCGATCCGTGCGGCCAGATCGCGTACTCGCGTCCGACCAAGCCTACTGAAGACATGCCGATCGGTCGAATCGACTGGCAGCTCAACCCGAATCACTCGGTGTTCGCCCGGTACATGCTGTCAAAGACCTTCTGGGACCCGGCCTTCGAGAATGCCGGAGGAAACATCCTGGCTGCGACACTCGGCGGTCGCGACAACACCGTGCACTCGCTGGCGATCGGCGACTCGGTGGTGTTGAGCAACTCGATGGTCAACAGCATCAGGTTCGCCCTGAGTAGAACGAGCGTCATCCGGACGCACTCGGATCTGTTCGGCCCCGAGGACGTCGGCGTAAACATGTTCACTTACATTCCCGAGTACATGAACCTCACTGTCACAGGCGCGTTCTCGATCAACACCGGCACAGAGACGTTCTCGTACTACAAGCCGAACACCTACTCGCTGTCCGACGACCTGACGATGGTCCGCGGGAATCACCAGTTCGGCTTCGGCGGCGCTGTGGCGATGTCCGATTGGCAGACCGAATCGAACGTTCGCTCGATGGGACCGATGTCGTTCAACGGCGCCACCACTGGCTTGCCGCTTGCCGACTTTCTCCTCGGACGTGTCTTCGAGTTCCGTCAGTCCACGCCGTTCCGGCAGGACATCAAGCAGCCCTATTTCGCGCTCTACGCGCAGGATACGTGGCGCGTGTCACCGAACATCACGCTCAACTACGGGGCGCGATGGGAACCATGGTTCCCGCAGGACAGCGTGGACAAGGCGGTCTACACCTTCGATGTCGATCGGATGTGGAACGACGTACGCAGCACCGTATACCCGCAGGCGCCGGCGGGCCTCTACTATCCTGGCGATCCAGGCTTTCCGGGTAATTCAGGCATGAACATCGTGTGGTCGAACATCGCCCCGCGAGTAGGCGTTTCATGGGATCCAAACGGAGATGGCCGCCAGTCGATACGCGCAGGGTACGGGTTGACGGGCGACTTCGTGACCGGTCAGTTCTTCTTCGATTCGCGCTCGGCGCCGCCGTTCGGGCTGGAACAGCGTCTGACCCCCACGCGGCTCGACGATCCATGGGGTGCAGCCGGCCGCACCAATCCCTATCCCGTTCCACTCGGTGGTGATGACTACCCGTACAGCGCCGCCCTCTACTCGCTCTTCATCTCGATGCCCACCGACATCAAGACAACGCGCAACCATGCGTGGAACGTGGGATATCAGCGCCAGGTAGGCGAGGCCATGGCGTTCTCGGCGACCTACACCGGCAACCGGATGGTCAACATGTGGGGCGTGGTGGACGGAAACCCGGGCGTCATTCCCGCGGGCGCAGCGGCGACAGCCCCGTGCACGCTTCGATTGCCGACGGGCGGGACGCAGACGTTCGCGAATTGCTCAACGGCGCCGCTCGATCTCCGCCGGGAGTTGAGCCAGCTGAATCCGCCAGTCGGCCAGTACTACGGGTACCTCGATTGGATTACCGACGCGGGCTGGCAGGACTACCACGGCCTGCTGCTATCGGTGCAGCGCCGATCCGCGGGCGGGCTCACGACCAGCGCCAACTACACCATCTCGACGTGCGAAGGACTAATCAGTCAGGGCCAGGCGCCGCTCAATGTCGCCACCGGGTACATGAAACCTGTGTCGCTGATCAATCCTCCTTCGGATGCCGAACGAGACGCCATCTTCGAGGAAGAGAAAGGGCGGTGCAGCACGTGGCGCAGGCACATCTTCAATCTCAGTGCGAGTGTCGAGACACCGCAGTTCAGCAACGCGACTGCGCGTGCGCTGGCATCGAACTGGCGATTGTCAGGGATCTACCGGGCAAATTCGGGGAGTCCGCTGACGGTGTCCACTGGCACCGACAGGGCGTTCTCCGGTATCCAGGCAGGGACGCAGCGGGCGAATCAGGTGCTCGACGATCCGTACGGCGACAAGACGGTCAACAACTGGCTCAATGGGTCGGCGTTTGCGCAGCCCACGTTTGGCACCTACGGAAACTCGATACGCAACGCCTATGACGGTCCGAGCCGGCACGTGGTAGACCTGTCGCTGGTGCGGTCGTTCAGGTTTGGCAACAATCACCGCCTCGAGGCGCGCGTCGAAGCGTTCAATGCGTTCAACTGGTTCCTGCTCGAGAACCCGAACACGACGCTGTCGGCTGCGACCTTCGGGCGCATTACCGCCTCGGGGGATCCGAGGATCATGCAATTTGCGGTGAAGTACGACTTCTGATCCTGAGTGTGCGCTAGCGGTTCGAAGGGGCGGGGTGCGAAGGTGCGACGGTCCAGTCCGAGAGTGCGAGGCGCGAAAGTCCACGGGACCTCGGACCTTCGCACCGTCGGACCGGACCGTCGCACCCCGCACCATCGCCCCCTCGGACCGCATGTTGTCCTTGGTAACGCGATTCCTCACTCTTTGATTTGCTGATCTTTGATTGTTGAATCGGTGGTGATTTCAGATTGTTGATTGGTGATTTATTGCTGATTCGAACAGGTTCAATCGCAAACAAATCTCAATCAAGAATCAACAATCACCAACGAACCAATAATCACAAATCGCCAAATCATCAATGTTCTAGCGCGCGGAGAGCGTAGATATGAAGGTAGCCCTCGTCGTCGTCCTCGCGATCGTGTCGAGCGGCCAGCTTGCAGCTCAGTGGCTCAAACAACCGACGTCCGGGATTCCACGCACGCCTGACGGCAAGCCGAATCTGACGGCGCCCGCACCGCGGGCGCCCGATGGCAGGCCCGATCTCTCGGGGCTGTGGTTGAAGGCGTCGCCAAAGTACGCGCGTAACATCGCGGCAGATCTCAAGCCTGACGAGATCCAGCCGTGGGTGCGCGAGGTAGTCGAACGGCGCCGCGAGGATCTCGGCAAGGACGGCATGCAGGTGCGCTGCCTGCCGCTCGGCCCGGCTTACGCCACCTCCGGTGACAGCACCGGGTCAGAGATGACGCGCATCGTCCAGACACCGCAGCTCATCGTGATGCTCAATCCCGATCTCACGTATCGCCAGATCTGGATGGACGGCCGCGCGCTCGAGCCGGAGCCAAACCCGTCGTGGATGGGGTACTCCGTGGGGCGCTGGGACGGCGACACGCTCGTCGTCGAGAGCCAAGGCTTCCACGCCGGCACATGGCTGGATCGGAACGGCCATCCGCACACAGAGCGATTGCGCATGACCGAGCGGTACCGGCGTCCGCGTTTCGGGGCACTCGAGATCGAAGTCACGTTCTCGGATCCGCTGGCGTACGTCAGGCCCTGGACGGTGAACGTCGGCGCCGAGTACGCCGCTGACACGGAGATGATCGAGTGGGTGTGCAACGAGGGCGCGAACCGGAGCCTCGTGCACTGGGTTGGCAAGGCATCGGACGAACGGCTGAACGAGGTGAAGGTGGCGCCGGAAATCCTGGCGCGATACATCGGTACCTACGTCGAACAGCCGCCGTATTGGAGAAGCGCGCAGATCGTCGGGTCGCTAGGGGCGGCTGGTCGAACGGTGCAGATCACACTGGAGGGCGGCAGGCTGATCGGCGACATGGATGGACGCGGCGAACAGGATCTCGTCGCGATGTCCGAGGCCGAATTCACCGGCCTCTACGGTCTCGGCGTCCAGTTCGTCGACGGCGGGCTGTTCGTGAAGCACGTTTCAGGCAACTACCGCTTCGCGCGCAAGTAGGGATTCTGCGGCTCCGGCGTTTCATCTCGCGGACGCCATCGCCGTGTGGCTCGTCGCGGCCACGTTGAATAGAAATACCCTTGACGGGACACTTCCCTCAGCAATGGGGCTGTATCCTATGCTTGGAACCACCTTCGCATGCGCGCTGGCGTCCGCCTCGGCCCATACGAGATTACCGCGTCGCTCGGCGCCGGTGGTATGGGAGAGGTCTACCAAGCGCGCGACGGGCGCTTAGGACGAGACGTCGCAATCAAAATTGTCGCGGCGCACTCGAATGATGCCCCGCAGGCTCGCGAGCGGTTCGAGCGCGAAGCCCGATCGGTCGCAGGACTGCAGCATCCCAACATCTGCGCAATATACGACGTCGGCGACGCCGACGGTCGTGCCTTCATTGTGATGGAGTTGCTGCACGGCGACACGTTGCAGCAGCGTTTGCGTCGAGGTCCGATTGACGTTCCCGCTTTCCTCGACATCGCCATCGCACTCGCCGACGGCCTGCACGCCGCTCACGCGGCCGGAATCGTCCATCGTGACATCAAGCCGGCCAACATTTTTCTCACCGCGCATGGGCCAAAGATTCTCGACTTTGGCCTCGCGAAGGCCGACCTCCGCGCCACAGTGCCGGCGTCGGCCGCGGAAACCCTGGCGATGCTCACCGAATCGGGCAGAACGGTCGGCACGATCGCGTACATGTCGCCGGAACAACTGCGCGGCGAAGACGCCGATGCAAGGTCTGACCTGTTCTCGTTAGGTATGGTCCTTTACGAGATGGCGACCGGACGTTCGCCGTTCGCGGGCACCAGGGCGGCAATCGGCGGGGCGATTCTTCATGAGGAGCCACGATCGCCGCGAAGCCTGCGGGCGGACCTGCCGGACGCACTCGACCAGCTTGTGCTCAAGGCGCTGGAGAAGGATCGAGATCTCCGCTATCAGAGTGCCGCTGACATGCGTGCCGATCTGCAACGCCAGAGACGTTCTAGCGGCGTGACGACCGGTGAAGTCCCGGTGGCAACGGCAGTGACGGCACCGCACCGTTCGAAGCGTCTGCACTGGGTGGCGGGTGCGGCGGTGCTGGCCGCCGTTTCCGCCGCCGGGTATTGGTCTTACTTCACGCGCAGCACGCCGACGTTGACCGAGACCGACACGATCGTCTTTGGCGACTTCGCCAATACGACAGGTGACGCGGTGTTCGACGATGCCCTCCGGCAGGGCCTGATCGTCCAGCTCCAGCAATCGCCTTACCTGCGCGTCCTTCCTGATCAGAGCGTCCGCCGAGTGCTCACCATGATGGGCCAGCCGCCCGATGCGAAACTGACCTCGGCGATCGCGTTGGAGGTTTGTCAGCGAAGCACCAGCGCCATCGTCATCGCCGGATCGATTGCCAGTCTCGGAAGCCAGTACGTCCTGGGACTCACGGCGACCGATTGCCGGTCTGGCGAGCTTCTCGACACGCAGCAGTCACAGGTCCCAGGCAAGGAGAACGTGCTCGGAGCGCTCAGCGAAATGGCCAGCGCGTTCCGCAGGCGGGCCGGCGAGTCGGTCGCGATGATCCGCACCCACGAAAGACCGCTTCAGGAAGCGACGACGCCCTCACTCGAAGCGCTGCAAGCGTACAGTGCCTCGCGCAGGGCGGGATTCGGTTGCACAAGCAGTATTCCGTTGCTCGAGCGCGCGGTCGAACTCGATCCCGAGTTTGCTCTGGCACATGCCAGCCTCGGTGTGTGCTACAGCTCAACCGGCCAGCGGCAGTTGTCGCTTCAGAGCGCGACCCACGCGTACGAACTACGGCAACGCGCGACCGACCGGGAACGATTCTTCATCGAATACGCGTACGACCGCGACGTGACCGGCGATCTCGAGAAGGCATTCCAGGGCGTCACGGTATGGACCCAGACCTATCCCCGTGATCTCGATGCGCATGGCTTGCGCAGTGGCTTCAGCGCGCATGGAACCGGTCGATACGAGGATGTGATCGCATCGTCAGATCGCGCCCTGGCGATCGATCCAGATTTCAACTTTGCCCACGGCGCGGCGGTCTCGGCCAACATGTTTCTGGACCGCTTCGATGCGGCCAAGAGCGCGCTTCAGCGCGCGGGCGCCCTGATTGATCCGCCGTCGTTTGTGCTCGGCTACTACATCGCCATGCTGGAGCAAAACGTGGAGGCCATGGATCGGATCACGACGCGAATCAAGGAGTCGCCCGAGCCTCATCATCTTCTTCAGCACGCGCAGTCGCTCGCTGCGGCTCGCACCGGACAGCTTGGGCGCGCGAGGACGCTCGCGCGAGAAGCATTCGACGCCGCCGAAGGACGTGGCCTCCGCGAAACGGCGGCAGTCTACGCCTCGGCGGCCGCGGTGTGGGAGGCATCCTCGGGAAACCAGTTGGCGGCCAGACAGCGTGCGGTCACCGCGCTGGGTATGTCGAACGGACGCGACGTCACATATGCAGGCGGCTTCGCGCTGGCGCTTGCAGGAGACGTCACTCGATCGGAAGCGCTGGCGAACGATCTCGAGCGTCAGTATCCACGCGACACTCTCGTTAAATTCACGTACGTGCCGACATTGCGCGCGCTCGCCGCGATCGCGGGCAACCAGCCGGCCCTGGCCATCGAACTGCTGCAGGCGAACGTTCCGTATGAGCGTGCTGTTCCGGCGACGGCATTCAACTTTTTCTTTGGAAGCCTGTATCCCGTCTACGTTCGTGGTCAGGCGTACGCCGCCAGCGGGCTGCATCAGCAGGCGGTGGCGGAGTTTCAGAAGATCCTCGACCATCCGGGACTGATGATGGGCGACCCGGCCGGCGCCCGCGCGCGATTGGAGAAAGCGCGGTCGCTGGCGCGCGCGGGGAATTTGTCGGCCGCTCGAACGGCGTACGAGGACTTCTTGGGCCTGTGGAGGGACGCCGACCTCGATGTGCCGATTCTTGTGCAGGCGAAGGCGGATTACGCGAAACTGCAGTAGGAAGCTCTTGGCGCCTGCTCGAGAGCGATCGTTGGTAGTCGAGTCATGACAGTCCCGACTGATGGAAGGCCAATCGGATTCTGGCTGAAACTGGTCGACCGGTTGATCGACAAGCGATTGGAAGCGTCGCTCGGCGGCCTCTCGCGTCGACACTGGCGGGTGCTGAACGTGGTCCGGCAAGGCCGGGCCAGTCAGGCCGAGATCGATGCTCGAGTCAGGCCATTCATCGGGAGTGAAGGGACCACGGCCCAGTGTTGACTGCAGATTCGTTGGCGATTTCAGATCATCGACTGGCGAGTTATGGATGATTCGGACGACGAATCACCGAACAAATCAGCAATCAAAAATCAACAACCACCAACGAATCTCCAATCGCAAATCAAAGATCAGTAATGTTCTATTTCCAGGCCGCGCGCAGCGGCTTGCCGATCATCATCGCGGGATTGGCACCTTTGCGCGGGCTGTACTTTTGTGCGCCGCCGTTGTCGACTTCTGCCACGTAGACGTTGCCCTCCTGGTCCACGCTGAAGCCGTGCACGCCCCACATGCCGCCGGGGAAGTCGCCCCACGTGCCCCACGAGTACATGTAATTTCCTTCGAGGTCGTACTTCAGCATTCTGTTGGTGCCGCGATCGGCCGCCCACAAGTAACCGTCGCTGAAGATGTGGAACAGGTGGATGTCGGCCGGCGCCGCACCGAATGACCACTCGCGGAGGAACTTGCCGTTCTCGTCGAACACCTGCGCGCGGCGATTGCCACGGTCGTTGACGAACACCTGCCGCGTCTTCGGATCGACGGCGATACCGTGCACGTTGTTGAAGTAGCCGGGCCGCGTCTCCTTGCCTGCTTCGCCGCGCTGACCCCACGCCGTGAGGTACTTGCCATCCTTGTCGAACTTCACGACGCGCGTGCCGTTGTAGCCGTCGGCGACGATGAAGCTGCCGTCGGGGAACCAGTCCATGAACGTCGGCCGGTTGAAGTGCTTGTCGTCGGCTCCGGGCTCACCGTAGGTGCCGATCGTCATCACCTTTGTCTTACCGTCGTTGGTGAACTTGTGCACGACGTGTTTGTGGTCGTCCACGATCCAGACGTGCTTCTGCGGATCGTAGGGGCTGATGGCGACGAAGTGCGGCCGCTGCAGCATCGAGTCGTACTGATTCCAGGAGTCGATCAGGTTGCCCTGACCGTCGAAGATCATGATGCAGTGCTCCCAGCGAGCATCGACGCCGAACTTGTTCCCCGCCTTCTCCCACGCCTGCATGCCGCTTTCGGCTGGCTGCCCTGTGCCTCCATTTCCGGGCGGGCTTGCCGTCGTCGCATCGCGCCACGGAAGGCGTCCGATCGGAAACACGAGGCCAGGGCCGAGCTCGGTCAGGCGCATGCTTTTGGGGCGTCCGAGATTCGGCAGCTCACCGCGCTGGAGGACGAAGATGCGATTCGGGCTTTCCGCAAAGACGCTCTGTCCTGCTCCGAACGTCCATCCCTCGTGCCCCTTGATCGTCGAGAGATCCTTGGGCCAATCGGCAACGACGTCGTAGGCACCGAAGATGTCCTGGCCGCCTTTCTCGCCCGGCACTGCGGCGAAGCGTGTCGGGGCGTTCGCCGACTGGCCGCTGACGATCTGGCTGTCGGGCAGGTAGATGACTGCGAGAGCAATGATGAATCCCGTGATGAACATGGTGAAACGTCCAGGCATACAGTCCTCCTCCAGAATCGATCAGCTCTGGCGACGCAGATGTTAGCCTATGGAGCCACTGTCATGGGAGTGCTCGCCCCCTATCTGCAGAGCGTCGCGCGAATCGTCTTTGGCTTCCTCCTGCTGCGTCATGGGATGGAGCAGGTCCTGGCCTATCCCGAGGTCAGTCATGCGCCGCGCGTCTCGTTCGAAGGGGCTCTCGAGCTGATCGCGTTTCCCGCAGGCCTGCTCATTATCCTCGGTCTCTATACCCGGCACGTGAGCCTCGTGCTCGCGGTGTTGTACTTCATCCTGTTCTTTCTTGGTCCGCTCCAGGTTGGGCCTTACACCCATCGCAACGGCGGCGATCCCATCCTGCTGAACGCGTTCTTCTTTCTCTACCTGTCGGCCGCGGGCGGCGGCGCATGGAGCGCGGATCGTCTGCGCGGCGCAGCCTCGGTCGACAAGCGGTGGGAACCGGTCGCGCTCGGTGTGCTCAGGATCGCAGCCGCCTGTCTGTTCCTGATGCACGGGCTCGAGAAGATCTTTGGAGTAGGCGGGGGACGAGTCGACCGCGACATCATGACGATCCGCGGACTCGCGGGCTGGCTCGAGATCGTCGGCGGACCGCTCTTCGGCATCGGGTTGTTCACACGACCGGTCGCATTCATCCTCTCCGGTGAGATGGCCGTGGCCTACTTCCGGTCGTGGGCGCCCAGAGGCTTCTGGCGCAGCTTCGAGCAAGCGGGCATGGAAGCGTCGATCCTGTTCTGTTTCCTGTTTCTGTTTTTCTGGGCGGCAGGACCTGGCGCCTGGAGTGTCGATGCATGGCGAGGGAAAAGGCGATGACAAACCGACGTGACTTTCTCAAGAGTGCCGCGGTCACCGGTGCGGCCGCGCTGGTCCCCGACGGTGACGCGCTCGCGTCGCAGCAGGCAGGTAGAGGCGGGTCTTCAGACCCGCCTGCTCAAGCAACCGCTCCGGTCGCACCGCGCGAGGTTGATCCTCCCGAGGGCGGAGAAGTCATCACCACGGATCGGCCGGGTGGCGACTTCATGGTCGATGTCCTGAAGACACTCGACTTCGAGTTCATCGCGTCGAATCCAGGCTCGAGCTTCCGCGGCATCCACGAATCGATCATCAACTACGGCGGTAACGCGAAGCCCGAGTTCATCACGTGCTGTCACGAAGAGTCGTCAGTGGCGATGGCCCACGGCTACTTCAAAGCCGAAGGCAAGCCGATGGCCGTGCTCTGCCACGGCACGGTCGGCATGCAGCACGCGGCGATGGCGATCTACAACGCCTACTGCGATCGCGTGCCGGTTTACATCCTTGCGGGCAATTCGCTCGACGCCACGCTGCGCAGACCTGGCGTCGAGTGGGCGCACAGCGTGCAGGATGCCGCCGCGATGGTCCGTGACTTCATCAAGTGGGACGATCAACCGATTTCGCTGCCACACTTCGCCGAGTCGGCGATGCGTGCGTACAAGATCGCGATGACGCCGCCGATGATGCCGGTGCTGCTCGTCCTCGACGGCGGACTGCAGGAGGATCCGATCTCGGCGGAAGTGACGTCGCGCCTGCGGATTCCAAAGCTGACGCGGGCCACGCCGCCGCAAGGCGATTCCGGCGCGGTCGCGGAAGCCGCGCAGCTTCTCGTGAACGCACGCAACCCGGTGATCGTCGCCGATCGTGCCGCGCGTACCCCCGCTGGCATCCAGAAGCTCGTCGAACTGGCCGAGGCGCTGCAGGCGCCCGTCATCGATCAAGGCGGGCGGATGAACTTCCCGTCGCGCCATCCGCTCAATCAGAGCGGCAGCGCGCGTCAGTTGATTGCTGATGCCGACGTCATTCTGGGTCTCGAACTGACCGACTTCTGGGGAACCGTCAGCGCGGTGCGCGACGGCCTGACGCGGACGTCGAGGTCGGTGGTCAAGCCCGGTACCAAGCTGATTAGCATCACGGCGCTCGACCTCGCGACGAAGGGCAACTACCAGGACTTCCAGCGCTATCCCGAGGTGGATGTCGCGATGGCTGCCGACGCCGAGGCGACCTTGCCGGCGCTGACCGAGGCGTGCAAGCGACTGATCACCGCCGAGAAGCGGAGCGCCTTTCAGGAGCGCGGCAAGAAGCTCGCTGACGCGCACGGCGCCGCGCTCGAACGCGCACGCGCCGAGGCGTCGTATGCATGGGACGCGAGCCCGATCAGCACCGCTCGCCTGACGATGGAGCTGTGGGCGCAGGTCAAGAAGGAGGACTGGTCGCTCGTGGCCGAGAGCGGCATCATGAGCGATTGGACCGCGCGTCTGTGGAATCGCGACAAGCACTATCAGTCGCTTGGTGGCTCCGGCGGCGCGGGTGTCGGCTACGGCGCTCCCGCGGCGGTTGGTGCCGCGCTCGCGAACAAGAAGCGCGGCCGGTTGTCCGTGACGATTCAGGGCGACGGCGATTTCATGTATGCGCCAGGCGTGTGGTGGACCGCGGCGCATCACCGCATTCCGCTGCTCGCGGTGATGCACAACAATCGCGCGTATCACCAGGAGGTCATGCACCTGCAGCGCATGGCCAACCGGCACAATCGCGGCATCACGCGCGCGCACATCGGGACGACGATCGAGGATCCGAACATCGACTTCGCGAAGATCGCGCAGGGGATGGGCGTCCACGCGCAGGGCCCGATCACGAACCCCAACGATCTCGCGCCGGCTATTACTCGAGCCCTTGAGGTCGTCAAACGCGGTGAGCCGTCGCTCATCGACGTCGTGACGCAGCCCCGGTAATGGAGATCGGCGGTGTCGGAGGGCACGGCTAACCACGGAGGCACGGAGACACGGAGGAGTGCGGGTGGGCCGCGTGACGCGCGCACCCGCTCACGTCGCCTTGTGATTCTCCGTGTCGCCGTGTCTCCGTGGTGATCCGAGTCCTCCGTAGTCTCCGTTGCCTCGAGGAATATCGATGAGAGTGCTACTGATCACGTCCATCGTCATCGCGCTGGCAGGGTTGGTTCGCGCGCAGAACCAGGCGACGGCGCCGCAGCCCTCTCCGTCGGCGCCCGCAGGAAACGCCGACGAAGGGAAGAAGCTGTTCGTGAGCTACGGCTGCTATCAGTGTCACGGTCGAGAGGCTCAAGGATCCAGTTCGACGGGGCCGCGGCTTGGGCCCCGACCGATCGCATTCACGGCGTTCAGCCGCTACGTCCGGCGTCCAACGGGTCAGATGCCGCCGTACACCGCCAAGGTCGTGTCGGACACCGACATGGCCAACATTTACGCCTACGTGCAGTCGCGGACGCCGCCACCGGCGGTGCAGTCGATCCCAGTGCTGCGCGAACCATGATGGGGAACGGCATCGCTCGAGATATCCATTTCGCCGTTCGCACGTTGCGCCGCAGCCCGGCGTTCACGTTGACCGCGGTGCTGATGCTGGCGCTCGGCATCGGCGTCAACGCGATGGTCTTCACGGTGACGAGCGCCGTGCTGTTCAACGGCTTCCCGCTCGTCAAGGACAACGACCGCATCGCCTACGTCACCACGGGCGTGGGCTGCTGTGTGTCGTATCCCGACTTCCTGGATTGGCGAGCCCAGGCCACGTCGTTCACCGGGATGGAAATGGTGCACGGCCTGGACAGGGCTGTCCGTGACGAGAACGATTTTCTTCAACGGCGCACCGTCACTGAGGTGACGGCCGGCACCTTCCGGCTCGTGGGACAGGAGCCGATTCTGGGCCGCGACTTCCTGCCATCAGACGAAGCGCCGGGCGCTGCCCCTGTCGCGATACTGCGCTACGAGTTCTGGGAACGTCAGTACGGCAAGCGCGCCGACGTCATCGGCCGCACGATTCGCATCGACAACATCGCGACGACGATCGTCGGTGTCATGCCG
>Ga0247825_10000562_pt1 | contig 23676 bp, 20 predicted proteins | sample 13C_Vanillin_Day_FD_194413 | JGI IMG/M metagenome (GOLD analysis project Ga0247825, IMG submission 194413) | Soil microbial communities from agricultural site in Penn Yan, New York, United States - 13C_Vanillin_Day48 | ecosystem: Environmental > Terrestrial > Soil > Agricultural land | place...
GAGGAGATTCGCAACTTCAGCCAGTTGGTCAAGGAGGAGAGCGCGAAGAGGGAGAGGCTCAAACAATTGCAGTACAAGGAGGAAAACAAGCACCAGGGAAAAGGGCCGAACCTCACCGAGAGAACAGAATTGGCAGCGTTACCCGGTGAACTCTCGGCTCTTGAGGCCAAGCTCGTAACCCTCCAAACGTTCTTCAAAACGAACGCCGTGCTTCGCCTTGAGGGTCGCACCAACACCTACACCAAGGGTTACATGATCGGTGTCATGGTCTGCGTTTGCACAGGTAAGAAGCTTGCGGCCTGCTCAGGCCTAGCCCCCCCGGGCTTCAAGAAGGCCGTGCTATCGGCAGGCTTCGAGTGCGCAAGTCCGCTCGTCGATTCAGGGACTGAGCAGGAGGAGTGGATGTGTGCCGCCAAGCAGATCATGCAGAGACACGAGGGACACAAGCCCAAGCAACTCATCGAGCGGTTGTTCTATCCGATGGTGGAGGGATTCAAGCCTGGCAAGGGGCCCAAGATAACCTTCCAGGTTCGAATAGAGGATCCAGTGGAGAAGACGCTCTCCGAACCGGAGGAGCGCACACAGGAGTTCAAGAGCGGAGAGAACGTGCCTTCGTGTTCAAAATGCCAGGAAAATCTTCCCAACATGTACTGCAAAACGAATTGCGGCTGATTCAGAGTATCGACCATGAGAGCGCTCGTTGAGTTCATCGAACAGTACCGCCCCGGCTTTTCCAAGGAGATCATGCCGGCGAACGAGATCCGCATCGCGGTTCTGGAGGATCTCGCAGGTCCTCTGCCAGGCGCCTACCGCCGTTTCCTACAAACGATGGGCGAGAGCATGGGTGACCTCGAACTCGCTGAGGCCAATTTCTCCATCAGCGGGATAACCGGGGTCTACATAGCCATGGACTGGCTGCGGCTTGGGCGGTACATCCGTGTGGCGGAGGATGAGGGGCTCGACGGCTGGGATTACTTCCTCGATCGTTCGAGTCCTCATGGCGCCGACGACTGCATGCTCGTCCGCAGGCAGCTGTCGAAGAACTACCCCCCGGAGGGTAGCCATCCCAAGCACGTAGGGCTGGAGGAATTCCTCTACTACGAGGCCTTCAAGGCGCTTCGCCTGCCGTTGTTGCCCCATCGACGGAATTTCTCGTCACCGGAGGATCCCGGGGCCGCTGCGCGCTACCGCTCGGACAGCGTGTCTGCTCTGGCCGAGGAGAAAGGCTTCAAGCGCATCCCTCCCGCTGAACACTGTGCGCTTTACGAGCGCGGCGACGCCGGTCTGCTGCTCTACCGGCATCCGACAAAACCGTCCTTCGCATTCAGTTTGGGCTGCGTGGATCCAGCGGAAATGGAGCGATTGGTCCATGAGTTTGAGGCGCGAACGGGGCTGAAAGGCGTCGTCGTGAAGTAGGCGCAGCGCGAGATGCCCACTTGGGCTGAATCCGCGTCCCCATCTGGGAGGTACAGGGTGGCTCGGCACACCTACAGCCGCTCCGCGACCTCCCTTCAGTGCCGCCGGGCCTGACTACCCGAGCATCTCGCTCAGCAGCTTCGCAACTGTCTTCGGGTCCGCCTGGCCGTTCGTGGCCTTCATGACCTGGCCCGTGAAGAACCCGGTCAGGCCCTTCTTCCCGCCCTTGTACTCCGCGACCTTTCCAGGGTTCTCGTCCAGCACGCGCTGGATGGCGGCGCGCAGCTGCCCCACGTCACTGACGACGCGCAGGCCCTTGCGCTCAACGATGGCCGCGGGAGCCTCACCAGAGGTCTGCGCCTCCGCGAGCACATCCTTGGCGATGCGAAGGCTGATGCTCCCGTCCGCGACCAGAGCCACCAGCGCCCCGAGCGCCTCGACGCCCACCCGGTTCGTGCCCTCGCGGATGGCGGTGGCGAGATCGTTCACCACCCACGGCGCGAGGCTCGCGAGCTGCGCGTCCGCCACACTGCCCAGGTATGCGGCGAGCTGCGGCTCGCGGGCCAGCATGTGCGCGTCGTTCTCCGAGACGCCCTGCTTGCGCAGGCGCGCGAACACGGCCTCCTGCCCACTCTCGAGCGCCGGACGGGCCACAGGCGCCGCAGCCGCGGCCGCCTTCTTCTCCGGCTTGGGCTTGCTCTCCGCCTTGGGCTCCGCGACCTCCGTCTTCTGGGCCCAGGTGTCCTTCAGCGTGATGATGCGGTTGAACACGAGCGCACCCTCGCGGCTGTCCACGGGATCCCGCCAGAAGTACCCGACGCGCTCGAACTGGTAGCGGGCTTCGGCCGGATCACGCGCGATGCTTGGCTCCACCACACCGCGCGTCACCACCAGGCTGTTCGGGTTGACGAAGCTCATGAAGTCCGTGTTGAGCGGCTTCGTCTCGTCCTCGTGGCCGGGCTGCTCTGGATCGAACTGCTGCGCCTCGCTGTCCGGATGCGGCACGGTGAACAACCGGTCGACCAGGCGGAACTCGGCGCTGACGCCCCGCGTGGCGCTCACCCAGTGGATGACACCGCTCGCCTTCGCGTCCTCACCCAGCAGCGTGACGCGCAGCTCGGCCGGCTCGCCGTCAGCACCCTTGATGACCTCGTCACAGCGGATGATCCCCGCGCTGCGCAGCCGCACCGTCCCGCCTGGCGTGAGCCGCTTGAAGCCCTTGGGCGGATCCGCGCTGAAGTCGTCCTGCTCGATGAAGAGCTCGCGCGTGAGCGGCACCTCCCGCACCGCCTGCTCGGCCGGCACACGCTCTCCGTTCGGCAGCAGCACCCGCCCTTCCGGGAGGTCCTTGACGACGTCCGGCGGCCAGTACGCGAGGCTCAGCACGCGCTCCTCGCTCAGGTTCTGGATCGTCACCTTCAGCGGGCGCATCACCGCCATCACACGCGGCGTGCGCGTGTTCAGATCATCCCGGACCGCGTTCTCGAAGAGCGCCAGATCCACCGTGCGATTCGTGCGGCTCACGCCGATCTTCGCCGCGAACGCCCGCACCGCCTCGGGCGTCACACCGCGCCGACGCATCGCGCTGATGGTCGGCATGCGTGGATCGTCCCAGCCGCGGACAACGCCTTCCTTCACCAGGCGGCGCAGCTTGCGCTTGCTGACGACCGTGTACTCCATGCTGCGCCGGCCAAACTCGTACTGGCGCGGAGGCGTCCGGCCCGTCTTCTCCGCCGGGAACAGGTTGTCCATCAGCCAGTCGTAGATGGCGCGGTTGTCCACGAACTCCAAACTGCACATGCTGTGCGTGATGCCCTCGATGGCGTCGCTGATCGGGTGAGCGAAGTCGTACATCGGGTAGATGCACCACTTGTCCCCGGTCCGATAGTGCGAGGCGTGCAGAATCCGGTACAGCACCGGATCCCTCAGCTTGAAGTTCGGATGGGCCAGGTCGATCTTCGCGCGCAGGGCGTGCTCGCCGTTCTTGAACTCGCCGGCGCGCATGCGGCGGAACAGGTCCAGGTTCTCCTCGACGCCGCGGTTGCGGTACGGGCTGGGCGTGCCCGGTTGCTCCGTGGTGCCGCGCAGACGCGCCATCTCCTCGCCGCTGACGCTCTCCACGTACGCCAGGCCCCTGCGGATGAGCTCCACCGCGCACTCGTACAGCTGCTCGTAGTAGTCCGAGGCGTAGAACAGGCGCGAGGTGTCCCACCCCACCCACTTCATGTCCCGGATGATGCTGTCCGCGTACTCCTGCGTCTCCCCCTCGGGGTTGGTGTCATCCATGCGCAGGTGGCACACGCCGCCGTAGTCCACCGCGGTCATGAAGTCGAGGTAGCTTGCGAACGCGTGCCCCAGGTGCGCGTAGCCGTTGGGCTCCGGAGGGAAGCGCGTGACGACACGGGTGTGCCGCCCCGCCTGCAGGTCCGCGTCAATCACTTCCGTGATGAAGTTCTGGGGGACGCGGCGCGCCTCGGGCGCGGGGATCAGGTCTGCTGGCGACTTGCTCATACCGCCCCTATATACCGCCCCCGGCGGCCTGTCGGAGCGAAAGAGAGGAGCAGGCTGGGGGGCCTGCTCCCCCGGGGGCCAGACTCAGCGAATCACGATCGGAGCGCCCGGCGAGCCCGAGGTGCCTTTGATGGACACCGGGTTGTAGACGTAGAAGAACTCGTACGCGCTGCCGCCCGAGTTGCGCGCGTGGTCACGGGCCAGGTCCGCCGCGAGCTGCGACAGCTTCAGGGACTCGTGCATGTAGATCCCGTGCTTCACCAGCAGGTGATGGTGGACCGGGAAGAGCACCTCGGGCGTGACAGGCGGCTTGGGGGGTGCCACCTCCAGTCCCCAGTTGTCCGCGCCCACGCAGGCCACCCTCTTGGAGGCCACCCACCGGGCCGCCTCGAACCCCAGCCCCGGTGCCGCAAGGCCGATGCCGGGCGTCAGGTAGTACCCGTTGTCCGGGGCGTCCCACTTGTCCTCCCAGCCCGTCACGAAGAGCACCACGTCGCCCTCGCGGATGTCGTCCTCTCTCATGTTCTGGGCCGCCAGCGTCTGCCGGATCATGGCGACGGTCACCTCCTGCCCCGGCGCCATCCTCCTGCCGCCGTTCGCGTAGCGCCGGATGTCTAGGAGGATGCCGCGAGTGACGAAGGGCTTGACGTTCTCCACCCCCAGGCGGCGCAGCAGCCCGTTGGGGCCAATCACCTCGGCGCCAGTCCACTGGTTGTAGTACAGCGCGTCGGAGAGCGCGTCGCTGTGAGGGCCCAGGATCCCGGCGTGGCCGAGCGCATCGAACTGAGTCCCCATCTGGGTGAACTCGCCGTGGAGCATCTCGGTGTTGAGGATCTGCCGGCTGAGGTGCTGCACCGGCTTGGCGTCGATCTCCAGGCCGAAGTTGCCGGGGAACATGGGCATGCTCGGCTTGTAGTTGTGGCCCAGGTCGTAGACCTTCCCCGTCCTGATCAACCTCTTGGCCTCGAGCACCTTGGCGGGAGTCTGGGTATTGGATGCGCCCGCCTCGTCATCGGGTCCCCAGCGCGAGACCCCCGGGTAGGGATTGTAGGTGCTCGATGTCTGTGACAGCTCATCATCCGCGAATGAGCTGCCGGCAGTGAGACCCGCAGCCAGTGCTACAAGACACACGTTGCGCTTCAACACGGAAAGGACACGCATCATCTTCGACCCCCTCTAATGAAATGCTTACGCCGCCGCGCGCTGCTCCTGACCGAGATAGCGCATGACCAGCAGCGTCACGTCATCCTCCGGCTGTGGAGCCCACTTCAGAACCAGCTCGAAGAGGGCATCGCGAATCTCCGTCGTTGGAGCCTCGGCGCGCCGCTGAAGCTCCTCGGCGATGCGATCCAACCCGAGCCGCTCTCGCCCCGGGTTGGGCGCTTCGGTCGCACCGTCCGTGTGGAGCAGGAGCAGATCCTTCACTCCCAGGCGGAAGGTGGTCGTCCGCAGGAAGGGGCTCACATCCCGGATGGCGCCGAGCCAGGTCCCCGAGGTCTCCAGGCGCTCGATGGTGCCATTGGCGCGGCAGATGATCACGTCCTCGTGGGCGCCGGCCATCTCCACGCGGCCGTCCGGATGGAAGCGAAAGAGCGACAGCGTGACGTGCTCATCGCTGTGCAGCCGCTGCCGGATGTTGTCCTGGAGGAAGGCATTGACGGCGCGCAGGACTTCGTGGGGCGCCAGATCCGGGCGGTGCTCCAGGAGAGCGGAGATGCCGCTCTGCACCATCAGCATCACCAGGCCGCTCGTCACGCCGTGCCCCGCCACATCTCCAATCCCAATCCAACACCCACCATCCGGCAGGGGCCGTACGTCGTAGTAGTCCCCTCCCATGCTCGCCACTGGCACCATCCGCGCGGCGACGTCATAGGCCGGCACCTTCTGGGGCGCGGGGAGGATGGAGCTCTGGATGCGCTGGGCGATCTCCATCTCCTTCAGCAGGGGCGCGACCGCGGCGCGGCGCTCCGACTCGACGCGGGCCGCCTGGCTCTCCTCGAGCCCGCGCGTCATCGCGTTGAAGCTCTCGATGAGCTGCGCCACTTCGCCCTCCGCCTTCTCCTGGACCACCACACCCAGCTCGCCCTTGGCGACCCTGGCGCTGGCCTGAGAGAGAGTGAGGACGGGCCGCATGGCGCTGCCGACCAGCCGCCAGGCCAGCCACACGAGCGCGGGGATGAGCACCAGCAGCGCGGTGGCCACCATCGTCATTGCGCCATACCAGGCGGAGTTGTCCACCACGGCCCGAGGGATCAGGTAGAGCACCCGGTGCGGAAGGTGGGTCATGGAGGGGTTGATGGCCGAGAAGCAGACGTAGGAGGGAAGCTCCACCTCTCCCTCCCCCTTGCCATAGTTTCCCCGGTACCCCTCGTAGCCCCGCACGCGCAGCACATAGGTGCTGCAGCGCGACTCCGTGGGCGCCATCTCCGCGAGCTCCCGCTCCAGCTCCTTGGGGAGATGCACCTCCGCGGGGCCGCCGTCCGGGCGCCGGAGTGTGGGGACGAGCGGCAATCCTGGTGCCCAGAGGATGAGCTCATTGTCCGCCAGCGCCTTGTGCTCTCCCAGGTACTGCGCATCCACCGTCCGCCACAGCACCAGCCGCCCAGCTCCGAGCGGCCGGGCCCAGGCGAGGATCACGTCCTGGCCGCACGCTACCCACCGGCCTGAGTCCTCGCCCACCGTGGCGTCCCATCCCGTGGCGAGCGCCTCACAGCCGTGCTCGGCGGAGCTCCAGTGCTGCCCCTGAGGCCCCAGGTACGTCCAGTGCACCCCACTGCCCTCCAGGACTGGCTCGATCTCGCTCTGGAGCCGATCCATCACGGGCTCCTGGGTGGCAGCCTGCACGAGCGGGTTGCGCAGGAGCGCCGTCCCCAGCCGGCGGAACGCCTGGATGCTGTTCGCCTCCTGCATGCGGGAGGCTTGCTGCTCGCTGAACTTGAGCCACTCGATGGCCGCGCGCCAGGTGCCAAAAAAGCTGAAGCCCCCTGTCAGGAGGATCTGGGCCGCGAGCCCTGCGACCAGCATGCCGCTGATGGCGATCGTCCACCGGTGCTTGAGCGAGCGTTCAGTCGGTGGTGGACGATCAGGCGACATCGCGCGCCTCGACCGTCACCGAGCCGGGAGCGAAACAGCTGAGCGCCTGCAGACTCGCCTTCTGCCACCGCACACGCGAGCTGCTCAGGAAGCGCACGGCATAAGGGGGCTGCTGCCCCTCCACCTCGCGCAGCGCGCTCAGCCACGTCACCAGGCGCTTGAAGCAGGAGGAGTTCATGAACTCCAGCTTGAGGAGGTCCACCGTCACCTCACGCACGCCCAGCCGGAGCGCCTCCTGGTGCACTCGCGAGAGGAACGGACCCAGCAAGTCGCTCACCTGGAGCTCGGCGCTCCCCCGCAGATCCAGGCGCACGCCCTTGTCCTCGGAGGTAACCGAGGCCTCGAAGCTGGCCTCCTTGATGGCTGGAATGTCCAAAGCGTTCGTCATGACGGCCTCGCAGGGCAGGTCGTACTGGCAGTGATCTCGACCCACTGCCCCTGGACGGTGTGGCTCAGGTGCATCTCTCCCTCGGCCCGGATCCGCGTCAGGCCCAGCCCTGAGCCCTCTGGCTCCCGCGCCGTCTGCCGCATCAGGTGGAGATAGAACTGGAACAGATCGGGCGCGCGCTCCATGTCCTCCAGCAGCCGGCGCACCCTGGCGATGTTCTCCGGATAAGAGGGGTTGCCGATCCGCACCGAGATGTGCTTCGCGCCAGGCATGTCGCGCAGCTCGACCATCAGGCGCGCCTCGCCCCCCGAGTTGTGCCGGACGGCGTTCTCCATCAGCTCATGCGTGGCGAGCGCCAGCCGAGAGATGATCTCCGGATCCGCGAACACCTCGCCGTAAAAGTCCGACACGAAGCGCCGGACGATGGGAACGAGACGAAGGTTTGGAGTGAACTCGAGCTCGAAGAGGTAGGAATCACCCTTCCGATGGCTCCGGAACTCGAAGTGAGCCTCCCGAGGATCAGCGTCAGGATGCTCCGGCAGCGAGGACATGCGACCCCCCCTTGATGAAGGGAGAATAGCATGTCTTCCATGATTTTTCTCCCCCAGGGGACTCCTCATGGGTCATGCCTGAGCCCTTTCTCTAACCCCCTGTTTTGTATCAAACTCGTGAGGTGTCCAAGGACAAGACCACTGAAAGCTTGTGGGCGCAGCGGCTGATAACTCAGCAGCTCGAGTTCCTTGAGATCATCGAGAACATCCCGGATGTCATCCTGATCGTTCGTGCGGGAGGGGAGCTCCGCTTTGCCAACGCTCGTGCGGCTCTCACCGTGGGAGCAGCCTCGGCCAGCGTGCTCATTGGCCGGAACCTGGTCGAGCTGATCGCGAAGGAAGATCAGGAGCGCTGCCGGCGCATGCTAGCGGAGCGACAAGTGGCCCCCTCGGGCGGCGGGCGCATGGAGCTTCGGATGCATCGGGAAGGACGAGAGCCCGCGGTGGTCGAGCCCTCGTTGTTGCGGGAGATCGACTTCGACGACGAGCGCTCGATCCTCGTGGTGGCGCGGGACGTCACCGAGGAGCGGCAGCTGCGTCTCCAGTTGCAGCTGGCCGGCCAGCTCGCCTCCGTGGGCACCCTGGCGGCGGGCGTGGCCCACGAGATCAACAACCCGCTCTCGTTCGTGAGCGCGGCGCTGGTGTTCGTGCAGGAGCATGTGAAGGGCCTGGCGGAGCACCTCGGGCCGGAGCTTCGGGACGAGGTGAGGCAGTCCCTGGCAGAGGCATTGGAGGGCACCCACCGCATCCGTGACATTGTCCGTGACTTAAAGACGTTCTCACACAGCTCTCCAGCGGAGGGGCAGCGCGCCGACCTGAAGGCGGCGGCAGAGTGGGCGCTCAAGGTGACCGCGCATCAGCTGCGGCATCGCTGCATGGTCCGCCAGGAGCTGGGCGTCGTGCCCGTGGTCGCCGGCAACGAAGCTCGCCTGGGCCAGGTGCTGGTGAACCTGCTGATGAACGCCGTGCAGGCGCTTCCGGAGGAACACACCGCAGAGAATCGCATCCGCGTGAGCACCTTCATGGATGAGCGAGGCCGGGCCGTCGTCGAGGTGGAGGACAACGGCCAGGGCATCCCATCCCAGCACCTGCCGCGCATCTTCGATCCGTTCTTCACCACCAAGCCCGTGGGACAAGGCACGGGATTGGGGCTCGCCCTGTCTCACGCCATCGTGGCGGAGGCGGGAGGAGAGATCCAGGTGCGCAGCCAGCCTGGGGCTGGCACCTGCTTCCGGGTGGTGCTGCCCGCGGCACAGCCGGCCCCTGCGGTCAGGCAAGTCCCCCGCACCCCTGTTCCGGCCCTGCGCGCACTGCGTGTGCTCGTGGTGGATGACGAGCCCGCTGTTGGCTCGGCCCTGAAGCGCACGCTCGGGCGAATCCATGAAGTCGTCGCCACCACCGAGGCTCAGCAGGCCCTGGAGATGCTGCGGCAAGGTGGACGGTTCGACGTGATCATGTGCGACCTGATGATGCCGCGCATGAGCGGGATGGAGTTCTACCGGGCGCTCCAGGAGCAGTTCCCGTCCCTGGTGCCGCAGGTGGTCTTCATGACCGGCGGCACCTTCACGGACGCGGCGCGGATCTTCCTGGAGCAGGTGAGCAACCCCACCCTGGACAAGCCCTTCGATCGCGAACACATCAATGCCGTGCTCGCCCAGTTGACCCCCGCGTAGCGGGCACGCCTTTCACGGCCGGGGTCAACAGCTCCACGCGGCCCTCGGGGTAGATGGCGGTGAGCCTGTCTCCGCGAAGCTCCAGGGCCGCGAGGTGCCGGCCGTAGCCCGCGCTCAAGCCGGTGTCGATGAACAGCGTGCGCCCGCCGAACCGCATGCCGATCCGCCCGTCCTTCTGCGGGGTGTGCCCCATCACCATTCGCTTCGCGCCGAAGCGCTGCAGCACCTCGGCGAGGCCCTCGCTCCAGCGCGCCTCCGGCTCTAGCGCGTAACCTCGGAACCACAAGGGCCCCAGCGGGTTCGTGCCCCCGCCCGGGGCTTGTCCCGGGAAGAGATCCTGGCGCACCCAGCGGTTGAGCTCCGCGAGCGTCCGCGCTGGCACCGCCGGCTGCAGCCCTCCGTGCATGAAAAGGGTCCCGTCAATGCGCAACACCCCAGGCCGGCCACGCAGCCAGCGGCCATAGCGGCCCTCGGGACCAAAGGCCGCGCGATGGCCCGCGAGCCCGCGAGGTGTCCCCGGTGCATCCATCACCGGGCTCTGGTCCGCATAAGAGGCCAGCTCCTCCGGGGTGAGGTACCGCAAGTCCCCGAGCATGTTCATCACCTCGTGGTTGCCCAGAAGCACGTGGACGCGGCCTCCCGCCGCGAGCGCCTCCTGCTCCAGCCGCATGAGCAGCTCGTAGCAGTCCCGCGTGCGCGGCGCCCGATCGGCGATGTCTCCCGTCTGCACCAGATGCGCCTTGCCGCCCACCCACTGGCGCTTCTTGTCGATGAGGCCGGCCAGCCGCAGCACCTCCGCCAGCGCGTCCACATCCCCGTGCACATCTCCCACCGCCACCACGCGCTCCACGCCCTCGAAGGTATCCGGCACCGCATCCTCGAGGCGCGGCGGCGCCTCGGCAGCGGCCGCCCAGAGCAGCGGCGAGAACAGGAGCACCCCAGCGGCGAGCCGGGCTGAAGCGGAGACAAGCGAGGATCTCATACCCACTCCCTATACAGGGTCCTCCCTGCCCCGTGAATCCGGCAGGGTCCGCTTCATCTCCGGTAAGCCGCTCGACGCAGGCAAGAACTCCGAGCCCGGCACGAGAGCCGGCGCTCCAACTCACGGATGGGCAGCAGCCGGCCACGCCCGGTGTCCCTGCCCGTCCTCTTTCTTAATCCGGCGGAGATTCAAGGGAGCACCCCGGGGAACTGACGCCGGGCGGCCCCTGAGCAAGCAGCCTGGAACCAAGACGCTCCTCGTGGAGCAAGATGGGCATCCCATCCCTGTTCTCGTGAAAACCGGGCTGATGGATGGCTCGGTGACGGAGGAAGTCGATGGCAGGCCGCAAGAGAGCGATCGGGTCATCACCTGAGGAACGAGCGATGCGCGAGCCCCGGTGCCTGAGCCTGCGAGGCCAGGCTTTCACGCTCACCCTGGCCCTGGGCATGCTCACCGCGGCAACAGTGGCCACGCTGGCGCTCACCACCTCCCGCATGGAGCGAGACAGCGATCAGATGTGGCATGCGCTCAGGAGCGTGCAAGCCACCGAGGAGCTCGAGAAGGCGCTGATCTACCACGAGCGGGAACAGCGGCTCTACGAAGCCACGAGCAAGCCCACGCACGCGTCAGAGGTACAAGCTGCCACGCAGGGCGTGCGGCAGGCGCTCGCGCTGGCCTACCAGTTGGCGGACACTTCGACCGAGTCCGCCTTGCTCATGTCACTGGGAAAGGAGCTCGAAGGGTATCTTGCCAACCCCACGCCCGCTCCGGGCACCCCTGAGGCGGACTCTGGCAAGATGCTCGACAAGCCGCTTCTGCTCTCCAGAGGCCTGCTCGAGCACAACCTCACCGCAGCGCAGGCCATCCGTGAATCCAACGAGCGGTGGGAGCAGTGGGCCAGCTTGGTGGGGCTCGGGGTGTCACTGGCGCTGGTGTGTGGTATGGCGCTGGCGCTCTGGGCCGTGCGCCGCCAGGTCTACTGGCCTCTTCTGGCCGTGCGTCAGGCGCTCTTGCGCTTCCGGCCTGGGGCCGCGATTCCCCATGTGCCCACCCGAGGCGTGCAGGAGATTCGAGACATCGCGCACGCGTTTCATGAGACGGCCTCCCGGCTCGAGCGTCAGCGGGAAGTGCAGCTCGGATTCCTCGCTGGCGTGGCACATGATCTCCGCACCCCCCTCCATGCGCTGCGTGCGGCGGTCTCCAGCGTGCGCCCTGAGCGCCCCCTCCCTCCCGAGGGGAAGCTGCGCGAGCGCTTCGCCCTGGTCTCACGGCAGGTGGACCGGCTGACGCGGATGGCGGACGATCTGCTGGACACCACGCGCATCGAGGCCGGGCAGATCTCGCTCAACCGCGATGAGCATGATCTCCTCGATCTCGTACAAGAGGCCGTGGAGCTACACTGCCCGCTCAGCGAGGCTCATGAGTTCGTGACGTCTTGGCCGGAGCAGGCTCTGCGGGTGCACTGCGACAGCACCCGAATTGCCCAGGTGCTCAACAATCTCATGAGCAACGCCATCAAGTACTCGCCCGCTGGAGGGCAGATACGAGTGGAGGCAGGAGAGACGGCGGAAATGGCATGGGTCGCGGTGAGCGACACGGGAGTGGGCATTGCGGCCTCGGAGCGAGAGAGCATCTTCGAGCCCTTCCGCCGCAGCGCCACCACGCGCGACACCATCCCAGGAGTAGGGCTGGGCCTCTCGGTGGCCCGCCGCATCCTCGAGGCACATGGCGGCGTCATTGAGGTAGCGAGCGAGCCGGCATGCGGATCCACGTTTCGCATCTGGCTACCGCTCGCTCATCAGGCGCACCCACCCGGCCAGCCTGACGTGATGGTACAGTGAGGACACCGTCGCTCGCGTCACGTCTTGGGTGAAACCACGCGCCGCCGCATGGCCTCTCGCACACGCATCCGCTCCTCGCGTTGCTGCGAAATGAGCTCGCGTGCGCGCGCTCTCTGCTTCTCGTCCAGGAGCTGCTCGGCCTCGTTGTAGGCGGCTGACTCGTTGTCCTCCAGCTCGCGCAGCGTGGCCTCCAGCTGCCGCAAGGCCTCTTCGTCCATCGGTGGATCGCTCCGCACGTGACTGCTGCCCATGCCGCGGCCGCCCATACCGCCTATTCCCCTCATGCCTCCCCTGCCTCCTCTGCCGCCACTGATTCCTCCCCCAGGCGGAGGGCCCTCTTCCTGCTCCGGGCCACGTCTACGCGCCTCCCGAAGCTTCTCGCGCAGGGGCCTGTTCTTCGCCTCGAGGGCGTCTTGCAGCTTGCCCAGCTGAATCATCTGATCGGTGGTGAGCAGCAGTTCGCCCTGATGCTCGAAGAGCAACGCGATCGGAGATTGAAAGAGCACCCTGGGAGGCGGTCCCACCGGACGCTCAGCTTCGGAGGACGAGGCGCACGCTCCAGCGAGGACAGCCATCAACAGTCCCTGCATCATGAATCTCAACGACATCGGTTCTCCCACGGTGTTGCTCTGAGCCCGTAGGCGGAGCCTGCCAGGAAACCTGTGTGGCCGGCCACCTCAGGAACCTTCCGGGAGCCGCAGCCATACCCCTCGGAAGCGCTTGCGGGCTGGATCCTTCAGCCGCTTGCACTCGACTCCGTCGATTGGGACCGACCCGTCGTCGCTCAACACCAGGATCTCCGCCTCCTCCTCGGGCGAGACGAAGGCCTCGGGGTTGAAGGCGCTCAGATCGATCTTGTCGACCTCAACCGGGGTGTCGTCGCCTCCACGCCACGTGAACAATCGGGAAGGCTCCTCGCTTGCGACAGCGCCACCGACGAGGAGGTACTGGCCCCGCCACCATGACAGCGAGCGAATGCCCAGTCCCCGCAAGTCGAGCAGCACCGGTGCCCCCAAGCTGGCCGCACTCCCCTGCTCCACCAGCTCCTTGGGGTTCAGGATCGGAACGGCGAGCGCCTTGCCCTCTGGCCTGGGGCTGCGGAAGCCGATGAGGAGGGATTTCCCATCCGGCATCGCCGTCATTCCTTCGATGTTGAGCCCACCGCTTGCCTTCGGTGCTCGTGTCGCTGCCTCCGCCAGGCCAAACGAGGCGAGCTGTGGTGCCACGAGGAGATCATCCAGGAGCCGGGTATAGGGCCGTCCCACGAGCTGGAGCTGGGCGCCTTCCACAGGGGTGGTGGTGGCGAAGAACCGGAACCGGCTGGGCGCCACCTTCCCTGAGCTCGTGCGGCCATGAGACGAGAGCCAGAAGGCCAGTGAGCCAAGCCCTGTTGCCGCTTCGATGTCCGTCTCGGGAGGTCTCTTCTTGAGAGGCAGCTCGAGCGCCGGTGAGAGGTCCATGCTGGACAGAGGCGGGCCCCCGCGGCGCCCGTCATAGATCCGGAGGACATTGTCCTCGTCATCTCCCACCACGAAGAGCCCCCCTCCAAGGGCGACAGCCCCCGAGGCATCACACCCTCCCTCGAAGACAATGGGCGAGAGCGCCGGGTGTCCGGAACTCTGCATGTGGACGCCCGGAGGCTGGGTCCCCCGCTTCTCACAACCTACGGCCAACAGCACTGCAAGGGGAATCAAGAGCTGACGCATGAGCCTCCAGATACAGTGATTGTCCGCGTAAAACCCACCGCGGGGCTAGAGATTACATGGCTGTTCCCGCAGGGTGCCTCACGAGTGCTCCAGGACCACGCCCTCGATGACGCCGGCGGCATCGAGGCACCTGTCTACGGCGGTCTCGAAGAGCCCGTAGATCTCCTTCCACTTGATGATGGTGAGGTGGTCCACGCCGCTCTTGAAGAGCGTGATGAATTGCTTGTGCAGCCGGTTGAAGGCCTCATCCCCCGAGTTGCTGGAGAGGGACAGCTTGCTGAAGCCGTAGAAGTGCTGGGCAGTGTTCACGAAAGCACAGTGAGCGGAGCGAGCCTGTTCCCGCCAAAGCCAACGCGTTAGGGCTCTACCCATCTGCACATTGAGGGGGGTCTTCCCATGCACGCGAGCTCTTCCCATATCGCGGGGACCGTGTACTCAGCCTCACGCAACACCTCCTTGAGCACCGCCCCCCGCTCCTGGCTCCTCCGGCAGTTGGACTCTCTCATCCTGCCTGCGGCCCAGCACGAGCTGGCCCCCGGAGATCCAAGCCGCTACCGAGTGGCCGCCATCACGGCGAGTGTGCTGATCCTCACGGATCTGCTCCTTCTGGTGTCGCTGCGCGGAATGGCCGATTCCACGGCCCGCTATGTCATGCTGGCCATCGCGAGCCTCTCCCTGGCCAGCCATTCCGGAACGCTCGTGCTGCTGCGCACCCGGCGCTCTCCCCGCTCCGCTTCGCTGCTGCTGTGCACGGCCATTGCCAGCGGCTACATCGCCGCCAACCTCACCCTGCGCACCCCCAACGCCTCCACGCATGTGGCCAGCCCGATGATCACGCTGCTGGCCTTCTTCCTGCTCGGGGCGCGAGGTGGGTTCCTCTTCGCCGCGGCCATGAGCCTGTACGCGCTGTTCCTCCAGAGCCTCCTGGCAACGGGCCCCATCCACCTGGCCCCCCTCACCTCGGGCTCCACCCTCAACGTGGGGGACGTCTTCGCCGCCGTCTGCAACATGGGCGTGTGGTGGCTGGCCTGGATGCACAGCCGGGCGCGCGACCAGGCCCAGGCGGCGCTCGAGCAGACGTTGAAGAGACTGGCCGAGGGAGAGCGCAAGCTGTCCAGCCTCGTGGAGAGCACCGAGGACATTGTCTGCTCACTCGACGCGCAGGCCCGCCTGCTGACGGCCAACGCCGCCATGCGCAAGTGGTTCGCGCAGCTCTTCGGGCAGGAGCCCCAGCTGGGCGAGCCGCTGCTGACCCCCGGCTTCCTGGAGCGCCACCCGGACTGGCCGGAGAGCTTTCGCCGCGCGCTCCAGGGTGAGCAGGTCCGCGTCGAGGCCATCTATCCGCAGGGGGAGACGAGCCTCGCGCTGGACTTCTCCCTCACCGCCATCCCAGGCGAGGACGGGCGGCCCGCGGGGGTGACGATCTTCGGGCGGGACATCACCTCCCGGCGGCAGGCCGAGGCCCGGCTGGGAGAGCTGCACCGCACCCTCGTCGACACGTCGCGCAAGGCAGGCATGGCGGAGATCGCCACTGGCGTGCTCCACAACGTGGGGAATACCCTCAACAGCGTCAACGTGTCGGCCCACCTTCTCGCCGAGCAGCTGCACGAGTCACGCATCCGCGGCCTGGTCCGTGCTACGGAGCTGATTCACGATTCCCCGGATCTGGGGGCGTTTCTCACACGTGACGAGAGGGGGCGGCTGCTGCCAGAGTACCTCCTGTCTGTCTCGCGCCAGCTGGCGGAGGACCACTCGAAGATGCTGTTGGAGCTCCAGTCCCTCACGAAGAACGTGGACCACATCCGGTCCGTGGTAAGCATGCAGCAGGAGTACGCCCGCTTCTCCGGGGATGTGGAGGAGGTGTCGTTGCCCGAGCTGCTTGATGACGCGCTGCGCCTGCATGCCATCTCCTTCGAGCGGCTGGGGATCCAGATGCGTCGGGACTATGTGCCGGTGCCCCCCGTCCGTGTTGACCGGCACAAGCTGCTGCAGATCCTGGTCAACCTGCTGAGCAATGCGAGGGATGCGCTGCTCGAGAGCGCGCGCCCGGACAAGCACCTCAGCCTGCGCGTCCAGCCCCAGCCCACGGGGCGGCTCCGGATTGAAGTGGCCGACAACGGCGTGGGCATTGCCCAGGAGCACCTGCAGCGCATCTTCAGCCAGGGCTTCACCACGAAGAAGAACGGGCACGGATTCGGGCTGCATGCCAGCGCGCTCGCGGCCCGTGAGATGGGCGGGAGCCTCACGTGCACCAGCCCAGGACGCAGTCAGGGAGCTATGTTCACCATCGATCTTCCCCTTACCCCTGAGCAGGCCCGCGAATGAACCCGCCCGCGTCGCCCCGCCGCCGCATCCTCATCATCGACGACAACCCTTCCATCCATCAGGACTTCAAGAAGATCCTCGCCGGAGGCGAGATCACTACCTCGCTGGATGAGCTGGAGACGGCCATCTTCGGCGACACCAAGAGCCGCGGCCGAGGCGAGTACGCCTTCGAGGTGGACTCGGCCTCCCAGGGCGAGGAGGGCGTCCAGCGCGTCCAGGACGCCGCGCAAGAGGGGCGCCCGTACGCCCTGGCCTTCGTGGACATCCGCATGCCCCCCGGCATCGACGGCGTGGAGACCACCGCGAGGCTCTGGCAGGTGGACGCCGATCTGCAGGTGGTGCTCTGCTCCGCCTACGCGGACTACTCCTGGGAGGAGGTGGCCCAGCGGCTGGGGATCAACCAGCGCCTGCTCATCCTGCGAAAGCCCTTCGACAACATCGAGGTGCGCCAGATGGCGCACGCGCTCGCGCAGAAGTGGGATCTGTCCCGCCAGAGCCGGCGCCGGGAGGAGGAGCTGGCCCAGGCGGTGAAGGAGCGGACCCGGGAGCTGGAGGCCGCCAACGCGCGGCTGCGCCAGGAGATGGAGGATCGCGCGAAGCTGGAGGCCACGCTGGCTCAGTCCCAGCGGCGGGAGGCCCTGGGGCGACTCGCCTCGGGCATGGCCAACGAGATCAGCAGCCCGCTGGGGTTCGTGAGCACCAACCTGAACCATCTGCGGCTGGCGCTGGAGAAGCGCATCGCGGGCATGGAGGATCCCGAGGAGCTGCTGGAGGCATGCAGGGACGCCCTCCAGGGAACGGAGCGGCTGAAGCGGATCGTCCAGGACGTGAAGCTGTTCGCCCGTGTGGGCCCGCAGCCCGGAGTCGCGGTGGACGTGCGCAAGGTGTTGGATGAGGCCTTCACCCGGGCTGGGCCGTCCCTGAGCCCGCGCATCCATCGGGTGATGGAGCTTCGAGAGGCCCCGCCAGTGCTGGCCAGTGAGGAGGGGCTGGCGCACGTCCTGGTGAACCTGCTCGTCAACGCCGCCCAGGCCTTGCCGGAGAACCACCCCGAGCCCCGGATCCGCATCGCCGTGAGCTCGCAGGGCCCCGAGGTGCTCCTCGAGGTCCAGGACAACGGCAGCGGCATCGAGGCCGAGCACCTGGATCACATCTTCGAGCCCTTCTACACGACGAAGCCGGGCGGCTCGGGGCTGGGGCTGTCCATCTGCCACAGCATCATCGCTGGGTTTGGCGGCGACATCACCGTGGAGAGCACCCCCGGCAAGGGCTCCACCTTCCGCGTCAAGCTGCTGAAGGCCTCCTGAGGACTGGCGAGCGCCCTGCTGAAAGCCCATGCCAACCCTGACCGGGATCTTCATTCATCCGATCAAGTCCACGCGCGGCCTGCCGCTGACCCAGGTCAAGGTGGAGCCCATGGGTCTGGAGCATGACCGGCGCTGGATGCTCGTCCGTCCGGATGGCTCCTTCATCACTGGCCGGGAGTCCCCTTCCTTGGTGCGCGTGAGCGCTGTGCCCACGGACGAAGGGCTTCACCTGTCCGCCCCCGATCAGCCCGACCTTCTCGTGAGGCCCCTCATCGCGGCCGCGCCACGGATGGAGGTCACCATCTGGAAGGATCGCTGCACGGCGGCCCGGGCGGGCGAGGCCGCGGACCGCTGGTTCAGCCAGTACCTGGGCGAGCCCGTGCTCCTGGTGTCCGTGGATGCGTGGATGGAGCGCCCCGTGGATCCCCAGTACGCCAGGAAGGAGGACCAAGTGGGCTTCGCGGATGCCTTCCCACTGCTGTTGCTGTCCAGGGCCTCGCTGGAGGAATTGAACCGGCGTCTGCCCCGGCCCGTCACGGTGGAGCACTTCCGGCCCAACCTGGTGGTGGAGGGCTGTGAGCCCTTCGCCGAGGATGGCTGGAAGCGCCTGCGCGTGGGCAAGGCGGTGCTGGAGATCGCCAAGCCCTGCTCTCGCTGCGTCTTCACCACGGTGGATCCGCTCACGGGCGTGAAGGCCACGGATGGAGAGCCGCTGCGCACGCTCTCGGGCTTCCGGCGGCGGGACGGGAAGGTGATGTTCGGCCAGAACGTCCTCGTGCGCCGCCCAGGGATGATCCAGGTGGGCGATCGCATCGAGCTGCTGGGCGGGTGAGCCACGAAGCCGGTACGCTCTGCCCATGAACCTCTCGCTCGTCCTGGGTCTGACTGCCATGATCACCTCCGGTGCTCCACCACCGCCAGACTTCAACGCCGAAGCCGCGGCGCGCTTCGCGGAGCTCGCGCTCACCTGCGTGCACAAGGAGTATCCAAACAAGATCGCGCACGTGATGAGTGGCGATGCGGACGCTCGTCCTCCCCGCGAGCTCACACCGGCCTTCTTCGGCTGCTACGACTGGCACTCCGCCGTCCATGGCCACTGGTTGCTGGCTCGACTGGCTCGCACCTTCCCAGAGGCTCCCTTCACCCCACGGGCCCGCGCGGCGCTGGCGAAGAGCCTGACGCCCGCCAACATCACCGCCGAGGTGGCCTACCTGAGCGGGCCCGGACGTGTCTCCTTCGAGCGCCCCTATGGACTGGCTTGGCTGCTCCAGCTGTCGGCCGAGCTGCGGGAGTGGGACGATCCGCAGGCCCGCGAGTGGGCGGCCGCGCTGAGGCCGCTCGAGCAGGCCTCGGCGCAGCGGATCCGCGACTGGGTCCCCAAGCTCACGCGGCCCATCCGCGTGGGAGAGCATGACCAGACAGCCTTCGCCTTCGGCCTCATCCTGGACTGGGCACGGCAGGCGGAGGAGCGCGCCATGGAGCAGCTCCTCACGGAGCGGGTGCAGGCCTTCTACGGCAAGGATCGCCGCTGCCCGCTGTCCTACGAGCCCGGGGGGCACGACTTCCTCTCGCCCTGCATCGCCGAGGCAGACCTGATGCGGCGCGTCCTCCCACAGGCGCGCTTCGCCACGTGGCTGCGCGACTTCCTGCCGGAGCTGCCCTCGGACGGCTCGGCTGCGTGGCTGGAGCCTGCGGTGGTGTCCGATCCCGGCGATCCGAAGCTGGCGCACCTGGACGGGCTGAACCTGAGCCGGGCGTGGATGCTGGAGGGCATCGCCGCGGCCCTCTCCTCCACCGACAAGCGCGGGGCCTCGCTACGAGCCGTGGCCAAGCGCCACCGGGAGGCCGGGCTCCGCTCCGTCACGGGAGCGCACTACGAGGGAGGCCACTGGCTCGGCAGCTTCGCCGTGTACCTCACCACGGGCCGTGGCCTGCCCCGCAAGCCCTGAGGCCCCGGTGCTACCCCGCGAAGCGGGCCCGCGAGAACCGGGAGAGCTCCCAGGGCACCTTCTGGCCCGCCGCCATCCAGGCCGCGATCCTCCCGAGCAGCACCGTGAACTTGAAGCCGTGGCCGCTCAGCCCGCCCACGAGGGTGACACGCGGCTCGCCGGGCAGGTGATCCACCACGAAGTCCTTGTCCGGCGACATCGTGTAGAGACAGACCTTCTCGAAGCGCACGCGCGGTGAGAGCCCAGGCAGGTGCTGGGCGCAGTAGCGCCTCAGCGGCTCGCGATCGGACTCATGGAGCTCGCGATCCACCCTGTCCGGATCCGTGGGCAGGCCTGTCTCGTGCCATGCCACCTTCACCCCAGGCGCCCGGCCATCGTGCGGGAAGCCATAGAAGTTCGTGGCGAAGTCGATCCACACCGGGAACCGGTCAGCGCCATACTCCTCCACGGGCACGTCCGGCTCGAAGTGGCAGTAGGTCTGCCTTGTGACGGTGAACGGGAGCGGCACGAAGCGGGCCAGCAGGCGCGCCGTCCACGGGCCCGCGGCCACCACCACCCGATCGAACTCCAGGCGCTCGTCTCCCGCCAGCACGAGCGTGAGGCCGCTGGGGCGGGGCTCCAAGGCCTCCACCGCCGTCTTCGCGCGCACCCGGGCTCCGCGCGCAGCCGCCAGCCGGAGGTTGGCGCGGACACACGCGGAGGCATGGAGGAAGCCCGCCTCACGCTCGAAGACGCCTGACTCTCCCGCGAGCAAGCGGAGCCTCGGAAACCTCCGCGCGCACGCGGCCGGATCCAGCTCCTCGAACGGAACGCCGTTGTCCCCCAGCGCGCGCCGGATAGCGGCCAGCTCCGGGTGATCGGCGGGGCCGAAGAACAGCCCTCCGGTTCGCGCGAACAGGGGCTCGCCCGCCTCGCGCTCCAGCTCGTCCCAGAGCGGATACGCCTCGCCCATGAGCGCCGTGTAGAAGCCATCCGTGTACGTCTTCCGGATGATGCGCGACGTGCCGTACGAGCCACCGCGATCGTGATCGGGCTCGAACTGCTCGAGCACTGTGACGTCATGTCCGTCCCGCGCCAGGAACCTCGCCGCCGCGCTGCCCACCCCTCCCGCTCCCAGCACCGCGATGCTTGCCATGCTGCACCTCGTGTTCCGCGGATTCCGTCTGCCCAACACTTGCCGGACCAGCGGGACAATAGCCCGCTTGCCTCTTCGCAGGTGGGTACACATCTTCCGTTCAACCTTCGACAGGAGCGCGGGAGTGGTGGCTCGCGGCAACTGGACGGGCTGGCGTATGGCGGAGCGTCCTACGGAGGCCTGGGCCAAGACACGTGACGCGGTCTTCCGGTACGGCGCCGCTGTGCTCGCGACAGCGCTCGCGCTCATCGCGCAGTTCCTGGTCTGGCCTTATATCCAGCCCCTGCCCTTCCTCGTGTTCTTTGGCGCGGTGATGTTCGCGGGCTGGCAGGGCGGCTGGGGACCTGGGCTGCTCGCCACCGCGCTGTCCTCCCTGGCAGCGGACTACTTCTTCCTCCTCCCTCGGTTCTCGTTCTCGGTGTCCCTCCAGGATCTCCTCTCGCTGGGAGTGTTCACGCTCGTGAGCACCTTCCTCACCCTGCTGAATGTCTCGCTCCGCAGAGGGCACCAGCTGGCCCGTGAACATGAAGAGTGGCTGTCCACCACGCTGAGGAGCATCGGGGACGGGGTGATCGCCACGGACGCGGCGGGCCGTATCGTCTTCCTCAATCCGGTGGCGGAGGCCCTGACGCAGTGGACCCAGCGAGAGGCTCAGGGGAGGCCGCTGGACAGGGTCTTCCGCATCATCGGCGAGCACGCTCGCGAGGAGCGCGAGAGCCCTGTCGCGAAGGTCCTCCGCGAGGGGCGCGTCGTAGGACTGGCGAACAGCACGCTGCTGATCCGGAAGGACGGGTCCGAGATCCCCATTGATGACAGCGGCGCCCCGATCTGGGATGAGCACGGCAGGATGCGAGGCGTCGTCCTGGTCTTCCGGGATGCCACCATGAAGAAGCGCCGGGAGGCAGAGCGCGCACAACTGCTGCGAGAGTCTCAGGCGGCCGTCCGGGTGAGGGACGAGTTCCTCTCCGTGGCTTCCCATGAGCTGAAGACGCCCCTCACGCCGCTCCAGCTCCGACTCGATGCGTTGGAGACCGCTGCACAGCAGGAGCCCACGGGGGCCGTCCCTGCCGCGCGGGTCATCAAGGACGTGAAGGTGGCGCAGCGGCAGGTGCGGCGGTTGGCGGAGCTGGTGGAGAGCCTGCTGGATGTCTCACGGCTGAGCACCGGGCGGCTTCAGCTCCACCTGACGGAGGTGGACCTGACCGCCTTGGCGCGAGAGCTGATCTCCCAGCTCCAGCAACAAGCGCAGGCGGCCGGCTGCGAGGTGCAGTTGGAGACGGCGGCCCCCGTCAAGGGGATGTGGGATCAGCTGCGGCTCGAGCAAGTGGTAACGAACCTGCTCACCAATGCCTTCAAGTACGGGGCTGGCAAGCCCATCTCCCTCCGGATCTGGGTGGAGGGGGGCAAGGCGATGCTGCGGGTGAGGGACGAGGGTATCGGCATCGAGCTCGCGCACCAGCGCCGTATCTTCGGGATGTTCGAGCGGGCGGTCTCGGACAGGAACTACGGGGGCCTGGGGCTGGGCCTCTACATCACCCAGCAGATCGTCGAGTCGATGGGCGGCACCATCCACGTGGACAGCGAGCCCGGCCAGGGCGCCACCTTCACCGTGGAGCTGCTCCGGGTGCCTCCCCCACCCGGCCCGGCCTCGGGAGAAGCTCGCCCGACGCTTTGAAGCCGCCTGCCTGCCCCTCGGCCAGCCACGGGTCGCCCGCCGATGCTCCCCTGCACCGGGTGCGAGGAATCACCACCCTCCAAGACGTCACGGGCCGCGCCGAGGCAGGCGCCGCCCTCAGGCAGAGAGGAGAGGCGTTCAATGGATGCCATTGCGCTCTTGAAGGCGGACCACAAGATGGTGGAGACGCTGTTCCGCAGGTTCGAGCGGGCGGGCCGCAACGCGAGGAAGATGAAGCGCCGGCTGGTGGACCAGATCGTGCGCGAGCTGGCGGTCCACGCGGCCATCGAGGAGCAGGTCTTCTACCCCACGGTGCGCAGCAAGGGAGGGAAGCTGGAGGAGATGATCCTGCTGGCGCTCGAGGAGCACCACGTGGCCAAGTGGACGCTGAAGGAGCTGGAGGATCTGCCTCCGGACGCCGAGCGCTTCGAGGCCAAGGTCCTGGTGCTGATGGAGACCATTCGCAACCATATCGCCGAGGAGGAGCGAGAGATCTTCCCTCAGGTGCGCAAGGCCTTCACTCCGGCCGAGCTCAAGGCCATGGCCCAGACGCTGATCGTGGCGAAGCGGGCCGCGCCCACGCGGCCGCACCCGCGCGCCCCGGACACCCCGCCGGGCAACCTGGTGGCGGGCACCATGTCCGCCGTGCTCGACATGGGCAAGGACGCCGTCCAGGCCTTGCGCCGCCGCAGGACGCCCAAGGCCAAGACCGTCCAGCCGCAGGCCACCAGCACAGCCCCCGGCGCGGAGTCCGTGCTCACTCACTGATGTGAAGGCCCTGATAGGGACGGCCCTATTTGTTTGGGCCTCCCGCCCAGGTTCCAACGGGCATTTCCCATTGCGCGGCAGCAACTCATCAGCCCGCGACGGATGCTCGTGCTCATGTCAGCGCAGAATCCCGCGGGCGGGCTTCCAAACGCGGTGCATAGCTGCTTCCCATGGAAGATCAATCCAGAGCCATGGCGAGGTATCACCGCATTGCCTGCGCAGTCTCTCAAGAGCTACCGCCACGTCCATTGCCTCGCTCCCATCCTGGGTTGCAAAGATCATCACCTTCACGTCCGCGCGCACCGCGGCCAGTTTGGAAGCGTCGGACAGCACCATAGCGAAGCTCTCCTCCGGGT
>Ga0247825_10000563_pt1 | contig 23669 bp, 21 predicted proteins | sample 13C_Vanillin_Day_FD_194413 | JGI IMG/M metagenome (GOLD analysis project Ga0247825, IMG submission 194413) | Soil microbial communities from agricultural site in Penn Yan, New York, United States - 13C_Vanillin_Day48 | ecosystem: Environmental > Terrestrial > Soil > Agricultural land | place...
CCTCTCGGCCCTGACATCGATCAGGGTCTCCTCCAGGGCCGAGAGGGCAGCGGCTGCTGGGCGCTCCAGGGCCTCCATCGCGTGGAAATCCACGCACATGTGGGGTGCGAGCTCTTCGCCAGAAAGGACCGGCAGCGGGGGAGACCAGGCTTGTGGCTGCCCGTCCTTCAGAAATGAGGCGGAGTGCCGGATCCTGAAGACCGGTCGCCTCAGCTCGGAGATCACCGAGGCCGGGAGCAGCGGCAGGGCCCGTCGGATCGACGCTACCAGCGTCTCAGCATCACCTCTGGGATCACCTCGCAGGCAGATCAGCGCGAGGTGATCGGGTTTGCAGGGGTGGAAGCCGTCCTCCGTATGAAACTCGAGAAACACATTCCCGGAGTTCTCCTGCTTGTGCTCATGGCCACGGACCGGGCAAATGTCCTGGACGAGCGCGCCTGCTTTCTCATCTTCGTAAGCGATCGGCTCGCCCAGGTGCATCATGATGACGAAGAGGTTGAGCTCGCTCAGACGGGTCTTCTTGCCGGCGGAAGGTCTCCCGTCCACTGGTGTAGGAGGCAACGCGGCATCCAATGGGAGGTGGCGGATCAGCAGGCTGCCATCCATCCCCGGGTTGGCGCGAAACTGCCGCAGGCGCTGCTTGAGCCGAGGTGGAAGCTGGGCCGAGGCGGCGCGTAAGCGCTGAAACAGTCCTTCGTCCATCGCGAGAACATCCGGCGCCGGCAAGGCCTCCAGCAGCGCTCTCAGCGCGCGATGCTCCTCATACGTGAGAGACAATTCATCCATAGGCCAGCTCTCCAAGCCGTGCGACCAAGGCTCGGGCGTGCTCCACCGTCGTGCGCGGATTCATCACGACGGCCCGGAGCACTCTCCGCCCCCCAACAAGGGTGGTGGTGATCCACCCATGGCCTGACCGGTTGTACTGGGCGCGCAGCTCGGAGTTGAGCTCGTCGAGTGTATGGGCGTCGTGGGCTCGGGAACGATCTCCCACGAAGCGGAAACACAGGATGTTTGACTCCGGCTCGTGGAGCGCCTCGAAATCCGTCCGAGCGCTAATCGCGGCATGGAGTTCTCGGGTGACCGAGCAGAGCTGTTCGTAGAGAGCGCCGAGTGCCGCGGCGCCGTGGCGCTGAAGCGTGACCCAAAGCTTGAGGGCGTCCGCACGCCGCGCGCACATGAAGGTCCGCTTTCCCTGGTCCCAGCTCGGCTCTCCCGCAACCTGGTGGAACAGGTAGGGGGCACGCTGGGCGAACGCCGCCTCGAGCGTCGGCTCGTGCCGCACCAGCAGCATCCCGCTCGTCAACGGCAAGAGCATCATCTTGTGCGCGTCCCACGCCACCGAGTCAGCGTGCTCGATGCCCCGCAGGCGGTGACGGTGCGCCGGGGACAGGAGCGCGGAGGCTCCGTGGGCGCCATCCACGTGGAGCCAGGTCCGGTGTACGCGGCAGAGCTCGGCGATGGCGCTGAGATCATCGAAGTGGCCGGTGGCGGTCGAGCCCGCGGTGGCCACCACCGCCATCACCCGGGTCCCGCCGCGGCCAAGCTCCTTCAGCCGCTTCGCCAGCGCGTCGACGTCCATCCGGAACCCCTTCGTAGGGATCGCGATGGCTCGGCGCATCCCCAGTCCAAGCTCCGCGACCGCCCGGGTCACGCCGTAGTGGGCCTGCTCCCCATAGAGGACGACAGGTGCGTCTTCGCCGATGCCCTCCTGCCAGGCGTCCGGCAGTGCAGCTGCCCTCGCGGCCAGCAGCGCGGTGAAGGTGGCTTCTGTTCCACCAGAGGTAAAGGTTCCGCCAGAGCTGGCTCCCAGGCCGAGCAAGCCGCACATCCAGCGGACGACCTGCCTCTCGATTACTGTCGCGGTGGGGGACATCTCCCAGACCGTCATCGACTGGTTCAAGGCGGCGATCACCGGCTCGGTCCAGATGGCAGCGGGGATCGGCGCCGAGACCTGATGGCCCATGTACATGGGGTGCATCAGCCGGGTGGCGTCTCCGATGACGTCACGTTCCAAGCGTGCGATGACATCGCCCAGCGGGCGTCCCGTCAGTGGGAGCGGCTCGTCGAAGCGAGCCGCGAGCTGGGAGGGCGTGAGCGCCGTCGAGACCGGTCCGCGCCCCTCGCCCGCGCTGGCGATGTAGTGCGAGGCGACAGCCAGGAACCTCTCGGCCGCGCCGAGGGAGGCGTCCTCCACGAGAGACCGAAGGATGGATTCGTGCGATGGAGAAGTGTCCGACATGGAGAAGCCTCACCCGGAGCGGGCCCCCTCGGGGGATGAACGTTTCTCGTGAAGCTGAGGTAGCTTCTGGAGCTGATGGCGAACTACGCGTACCCAGATGGCGAGGACCAGCTCACCCGAGAGTGGTTTGAGGGCGCCGGCGAGGACTTCAAGCGCTACTCGGAAGCCAGCGATCGCCGCGTCCTGGAGAAGGTGAAGGGCTGGCTTCGGAGCCGGCTTGGAGGTGGAGAGGCCTCGCTGCTGGATGCAGGGTGTGGCGAGGGTCGCCTCATCCCCGAGCTCGCGGCGGACTTCCACCACATCGAGGCTGTCGAGCCGGATACCTCCCGGCTCGAGCGGGCGAAGGCCCGGGTTCGTGGGGCCGGGCTCGCAGACAAGGTCACCTTCACCCATGGCACGATCGAGAGCCTCGCGCCCTCCGCCCGGTTCGATGCCGTCCTGTGCAGCCACGTGCTCCAGCACGTCCACACGGCCACCGTCCCCACCCTCCTGCGCAGGCTGCGCGAGGCGCTCGTTGAAGGCGGCCAGCTCGTCCTCACCACCTGTCACTCCATCACCGGCCAGGAGTCGTTCGACCAGACCCTCAAGAGGGATGGCAAGCTGGCTGTTGAGCCGGTCTCCCGGGAGCGGTTCGATGCGCTGATCCACAACCGCGAAGCCATCCTCCCTTGCCGGTACTTCACCGAGCACGCACTCAAGGCGCTGCTCGCCGACGCCGGGTTCGAGACTCGCGAGGTGTGGCTGTTCCACGTTGATGCCCAGAGCTTTCGCGAGCTGGGAGGAGCGGACGACATCGATGACCGGATCAACGCCGATCCCTCGCTCAGGGAGCGCATGGGCGTCGACGTCCTCATCTTGGCCAGGCCCCGAGCGCTGCTCCCCTGAGCCCGCCTCCCACACACGGGGCTTCTGCTTGCCGTCATGCCTCCCGCCCGCCAGGAGTCGCTCCACTGCATGGAGCCCAGGTCTCGCGTGTTCGACCTCCTGGAACCGAGCACTCAGCCGCTGAACGCGCTCGCGGATCTCGGATGAGGCGTCGAGCTCTTCGAGCAGTGCTCGGATGCGCGCTGGGGAGATATCCCGGCGGCCCACTCGGCGGCCCACTCCATGGAAGACCAGCCGAGCGCTGACCCCTGGCTGATCGTACGCCTGGGGCGCGGCGAGCATCGGCACACCGTAGAGCAGCGCTTCCTTGACGCTCCCGAAGCCACCATGGTTGATCGCCACGTGTGCTCGGCGCAGGAGCTGAAGCTGCGGCGCCTGCTCCACCACCACGGCGTTGCGGGGAACGGGGCCCAGCTCCCAGGCGCGCGGGTGCGAGCCGGTGGTCAGCACGAGCTGCCACCGAGGATTGCCCGCCACCGCGCCCATCACCGCCCGCAGCAGCGCTGGCCCCTGCCTGTAGCGGAACGCCTGTGTCCCGAACGAGCAGTAGATGAGCCGCTTTGTGGGATCGATCCTCTCCCAGGGAAAGCCCGGCGCCTCGACTCGCTCCTCGTCAACGGACTCAATGTAGAGCCTCCCGGGCCGGGCAGGGCGGGGGAAGTCCAGCATCTCAGGCCCCAGGGTCCACTCCGGGAACCCCGTGAGCGTTGGGACGGGATACGTCGTCTGGAAAGCCAGCTCCTCGTGTGGATACCCGGTCGCCGTGGCGAGCTCCGTCATGAAGCCAGGCCAGTCGGGGCGCGGATCCCATGTAAGGCCGAGCCAGTTGAGAGCGCCGACCACGCGCGCGCCAAGCTGGCGCTCCCTAAGGAGCCGCTGCCAGGCGAGCGCCACTCGGAGCCGGCCGAGGCGGGAGCGCCCAGGGGTGAGCACCGTGCTCAGCGGCGGAGTATCCCCGTCCCCTTCGGCGGGGTAGACGGCGCTGACAACGACAGCGGGGATGCCGAGTGCGCGGGCCACCAGCGCCACCCCGTTGTTGAGGTAGTCGACCAGCAGCAGATCCGGCCCCAGCCGCTCCAGCTTGCGAGCCACGTCGCCCTCGCGGAGGGCTCGCATCTCGCCCTCCTGGTTTCGCAGGCGCATGCGCAGCCGTTCCAGACGTGAAGCCCCCTGGAACCGGCGGATGAAGCCCTTCGGGTATACGTCCTCGAAGAAAGGGAGGAATTCGAAGCCCTGCTCTCGGATGTAGCCCTCCAGATCGGGCGGCTCCAGGTAGACGACACGGTGGCCGCGTGCCAAGAGCGAGCGCGCGAGCTTGAGCGTGGGGTTGATGTGCCCCGGCTCCTCCAGCATCTGGAGCGCGATCAGCGCCATGGGCGCGCCACCTCGAGCTGGCGGGTCGGCAGATGCTCGACCCGCATGGACGAGACCCCCTCCTCAGGTGCAGTGCCTGCTCCGAGCATGATCCGGTAGAGCTCCTCGTAACGTCGCGCCATGGTGGCCGCGGACCAGGAGGCCACACCCATCCGTGCCGCATGCCGGGCCCGTGTGAGCACCTCTGGAGCACTCCACGCCAGCCTCGTCATCTCCTGGACAGAGCTCGCCAGCTCCTCGGCGCTGCCCGCCTCGAAGGATCTGCCGAAGCCACCCTCGCGCCCCAGCTCGACGATGACGTCCCTCAGCCCACCCACGCGTGAGACGATGGGCAGCGTCCCCATCGCCATGGCCTCGAGCTGAATGAGGCCGAACGGCTCGTACCGAGACGGGATGAGGATGAAGTCCACGGCACCTAGCAGCGCCCGCACCTCTTCCGGCGAATGCTGCCGGTGGATGAAGCGCAGGTTCTCGCCGGATGCCGCCGCCGCTGCGAGCCGCTCCGCCAGCGCCCGCTCTCCCTCTCCCACCACCAGCAGATTCACGGGGGCGGATCGGAGGTGGCGCTCGTAGGCCTCGATAAGGACATCCAACCCCTTCTGATCACCATCGAGCCTCCCGACGTACGCAAACGTGGGCCGCTCCGGTAGCCCGAGCTCCTGCAGGAGGCGCCGCAGGCGCGCCGGGCGTCCCCCCGGCTCTCGCGGGAGCAGATCCTCGGTCCAGAACGTCGTGTCGATCCCGTTAGGGACGACGTGGGTCCGGTGGCGGACACGGAAGAAGTCCTCACGCTCCCGGAGGTAGGAGTGGCTCACGGTGGACACCTCGTCGACCAGCCGGGACGTAGCCAGCTCGGCAAATGCGAGAGGTGGCTCGTCCTCGTGCAGCCGATGCACCGTCAGCAGCGATGGCAGGCCCAGACGCCTGGCCTCGTAGATGCACTTGTAGCCATAGGCGTCGTGCAGATGAACCAGGTCCACACGAAGCTCGCCGAGCAGCTCCGCCACACGCTCGCCGTACTCGTCGGTCTTCTTGATGCTCGCGTGGACGAATGGCTCAGGATAGATGGCCTCGCTGTCCAGCACCGGGTTGGACAGCAGCCACACCTCGCAGCCCCCGTCCCGGTAGATGTCCGCCTCGCAGTAGGGCAGAGAGCGCCGCTCCACGCGCGGCCACGGCGGCGAGCAACCGGATCGGGGGAGTACGACCACGGGCTCGAAGCGCTCCAGATCGATCGCCCGGCACAGCGCCGTCACCAGGGTCGCCAACCCCCCACAGCGGATGGGGCCGTACTCAAACGTGAGCATCAGAATACGGGCGCGCGTCCTCCTCATGGCCTCGCCTCCAGTGAATTGTTCAGCCGCACCATGAAGTCCTGCTCGAAGCGATCGAGCGGGTAGCGGTGCCCGGTCTCCCGCTCGAAGGTGCTCATGCACTCCTCCAAGGAAGGCTCGGTTGTGCGCAAGGGGCTGGGGCCGAAGAAGGCGGGACGGGGCGTCCAGAAATGGATCAGGCAGCTCGGCGAATCCGCCTCGAGGACCCGAGGGCTCCAGGGCTGGATCATGAACTTCTCCCCGAGATCGTGGTGCCCTCCGTTGCGCCGCGCCCACAGGTTCAGGATGGCCTGCTCGGGGAGCCGGACCTGCGCGTGGTGCCTCTGCGCCAGGTCCACCAGCTCGCGGTAGACGTCCCGCGATGGGCGGATGATCATCGCCCCGGCATTGAAGCAGGACACCCGCTCCAACCCCTCCAGCGGCTCGCCGGTAAAAGACGGCAGCACATGGCCACGGAGCGAAGAGATGTCAGGGCTGGCAGAGATGGTCTTTCCCGCCGCGAGCGCCTCGGCGATGCAGGGGGACAAGTCCCGGTAGAGGATCTGGTCCACGTCGAGCACCACCTGGCTTGAGTGCTCCTCAGCCGCGAAGGCTTCCAGCTTGGCCCACACGAGCGGGTGCCACTCACCGAAGCTGAGCCGCCCGGCCTGCTCGTACCGCCTCACCTCCACGTCGCGGAAGCCCTTCGCCCAGCGCTGGAGGGGCGCGAGATCCTCCTCCATGACGTACACCCGGATGGGCCGGCCCGGGTGGAAGTGGTTGAGCGAGTGGACGAGCGCCGTGGCCATGCGCGCGTACCCCACATCAAAGGCCAGCACGAAGCCGAAGTCCTCTCTTGTCTTAGCGCGCGACATGGTCCCCTCCGCGCGCCGCGAGGGCGACCGCCACCCGATCCATGGCCTCCGCCGTGCCGACGCTCACGCGCAGGAATGACGGGAGGCCGTACGAGCGAGCCGAGCGCACCGCCATGCCGGCGGCGTGGACCCTCGCCTCGGCTTGCTGCGCCTCTTCGGCGCTCTCCATGTCAACCAGGAGGAAGTTGCCGTGGGAGCGGTATGGGCGAACTCCCGGGAGGGTGGCCATCCGCTGGCGGAACGCCTCCTGCACCGCCATCAGCACCGCAGCCTGTTCGCGGTAGTACGGCTCGGACTCCAGCGCCGCGCACGCGATCGCCGTGGAGAGGGGAGCGAGGCTGAAAGGGGAGAGCATCTTCTCGAGCTGCTCGATCACCTGGCGGCTCGAGACCAGGTAGCCCACACGGATCGACGCCAGCCCGAAGTACTTGGAGAAGGTCTTCGAGACCACGATGTTCGGGTGCTCCGTCACCTGCGATGCGACAGAGTCCGCCTCAGCGCTGAAGCCGTGATACGCCTCATCCACGAGCACCAGGGTGTCCCGCGCATGTGCCGCGCACCTGAGGATCAGATCACTGCCGGTCAAGGCCCCCGTCGGCATGTGCGGGTTGATGAAGAGCAGGAGCGACACCTCCTCCTGGCGCAGCGCGCGCTCGACGGAGAGGGGATCGATCTCGAACGTCTCCTCTCGCTGGAGCACGTCGTACGTGCCGACAGGCAGCGCGTTGAGCCGCGCGAGGTTGGGGTAGTAGCTCCAACAGAGGGACGGGAAGAGCACGGGCCCGCCGCCGAGGCAGGAGAAGAGCAGCGCCAGCCCATGTGAGGAGCCCGGGCAGAGGAGGATGTTGTCAGGGGACACGCCCTCCCGCTCCGCGAGGAGGCTCCGCAGGTGGTCCGCCTGATCCTGGTCGTACGTCACCAGCCGCTCCAGCGAAAACCCTTCCAGCGCCTCCGCTATCGCTGGCGGCGGGGGGGCTGGGTGCTCATTGAGCGAGAGGTTGATCCGGGTTCGATCGGTGAAGGGCGGGACATACCGCTCGAGCTGACGGATCTCCCGGCGAATGGCTCTCAGCCCCGGGGAGGGGTGCCAGGCTTCAAGGCCCTGTGAGCTGATGATGCGAAGCCTTCTCGTCGAGGCAAACTCCTGAGGTGGAACGGGGCGAGGAATGGAAGACATCGCGGCGCCTTTGCTTGGGAGTGGGGGCTGCCCAAACCTTGTAAGGCTTTCCTTGGCTGGCCAGCGTTGACTGTTTCTCAAGAAAGGATGTCGACATATTCAACGAAGGATGGCGCCACGGTGTCGGAGCATGCGGAGTTTGTTCGCACCGAGGGATGTGCATGAAAAGAGATGGATTGGATGCGGCTGCGACGAGACGCGAGACGCGATGGGAGGTTCTGAGGTTGGGGGTACCCGTGAGCCTGGAGGCTGCCTTTCAGGCGGGCCTCGGCCTCGTGGATCAGGTGGCGGTGGCCAGGCTGGGAGAGGAGGCGGTCGCCGGAGTGGGCCTGACCAACCAGCTCGTGTTTGTCATTACGCTCGTCCTCGGGTCGCTTGGGACGAGCGTGGCCATCCTCGTCGCGCAGCACCACGGTCGAGGCGATAGGGCCGCGGCGGCGCAGGCGATTGGCGCCGCGGTGTGGCTTGGGCTCTTCCTATCGGTACCGCTCGTGGCGGTGCTGGCGCTGTTCCCCGAGCAGGCGCTTCAGGTGATGGGCGCTGCGCCGGCAGTGATGGAGGCGTCTGCGCCCTTCATGCGCCTGATTGCCGGAGCGATCCCGCTCCACCTGCTGGCGGCTGTCGCGGCTGGAGCTCTGCGCTCCCTGGGGGATACCCGGACGCCCATGCTGATCACCCTGGGCAGTGTGGGGATCAACACGGGGCTCAACTTCTTGCTGGTGTTTGGCGTGGGGCCCGTACCGGCGCTGGGGGTCAGTGGGGCGGCGCTTGCCACACTCGTCTCCTGTACGTTCCGGGTGCTGGCCCTCGCGGCCGTCGTGGCCTCCCCTCGCCGACAGCTCGCACTGCGTGCCGCTCATCTTGCGCGTCCGGTCCGTCCCGTGCTGCTCGAGCTCGGGCGGTTGAGCTGGCCCATGGCGCTGGTCGAGCTGCTCTGGACTGCCAGCCTTCTGCTCTACGCGCTGATGTGCGCTCGCCTCGGTACCCGGGAGGTCGTCGCCTGGCAGATCTCCAACACGATCGAGGGCTCGTTCATCATGCTCTCCTCAGGACTGGCGGTGGCAGGGCTGACGCTCGTCGGCCAGGAACTCGGCGCGGGAAGCACCTCCGGCGCTCGCGCCAAGTCCCGAGAGGTGCTCGGGCTCGGCTTGCAGGCCTCCATCCTCTTCGGGCTCCTGGCTGTCAGTGGGATGTTCTGGCTCCAGCAGCTCTATCCGGAGGTGACCGCCGACGCCATGCGCCTGGCCGTGCTCGGGTTGGTGCTCAACGCGCTCTTTCAGCCAGCCAAGGTGCTCAACATGATCCTGGGCAACGGGGTGCTGCGGGCCGGTGGGGACACCCGGTTCATCCTGATGGCGGACCTCCTCTCCATTTACGCGGTGGGAATCCCGCTTGCGCTCCTGCTGGCCTTTCCTCTCCAGCTCGGCTTCGTGGGGGTACTGATAGGACGGCTGCTGGAGGAGGGCGCACGGCTGGCTCTCTACATGTTCCGCTACCGCACCCCAGAGCGGCTTGAGCGCTTGGCGCTTCCCAGATGCTGACCGCTGGCCCTGTCTCACCCCAGTGGGAGATGGGATGCTATGGGCCCGCGCAAAAACGCCAAGAACCTGCCTTGCCCCAAGCCGGCTGAACGGCCTCTCAGAACGTGGACCGATGATTTCCGGAGGCCTGTGCCGTCAAAGAGGCGTTGCACTTCTTTTTCGGAGACACCATGACCCTACTGCGCCGGAATTCCTCGTTTTTTGCCCTCTTTCTCATGGCCCTGGGAGCGTCAGCCTTCGCTCAACCCAAGCAGAAGGCGCCTGGCAGCTACGCGAAGATCAACGGGCTCGAGCTCTACTATGAGATTCACGGCAAGGGCCGGCCCCTGGTGCTCCTCCATGGAGGGCTCGGGTCGACGTCCATGTTCGGCGACAACCTCAAGGCCCTTGCGAAGCACTTCAAGGTCATCGCGGTGGACCTGCAGGGGCACGGTCGGACAGCCGATATCGACCGGCCGCTCAGCATCGAGCTGATGGCGGACGACGTCGCGGCCCTCATCCAGCACCTCAAGCTGGGGCGCGCCGACGTGTTCGGCTACTCGCTGGGCGGTGGCGTCGCGCTGCAGGTGGGCGCCCGGCATCCGGAGGTCGTGAACAAGCTGGTCATCGTCTCCACGGTGTTCCGCCGCAATGCCTTCTACCCAGAGATCCTCGCCCAGCAGGGGCAGATCAACGAGGCGGCCTTCGAGATGATGAAGCAGACGCCCATGTACCAGGGCTACGCCGCCATCGCGCCCCGCCCCCAGGACTTCCCAAGGCTCCTGAAGAAGATTGGCGAGGCCATGAAGCAGGACTTCGATGTCTCGAAGCAGATCTCGTCGCTTCAGGCGCCCACGCTGGTCATGGCCGCGGACGCAGACCTGTTCCCCCCCTCGCACGCCGTGGAGTTCTTCGGGCTGCTCGGCGGCGGCAAGCGGGACGGTGGCTGGGACGGCTCGGGGCGGCCGAAGTCGCGGCTCGCCATCCTTCCAGGGCTGACGCACTACAATATCTTCGCGGACCCGCTCATGGTGGCTACGGCGTTGCCGTTCCTGCAGGAAGGCACGTAAGGCCTCACGCCAGCGCCCCTGGGGGATCGAGACCTGCTAAACACCGTGCGCGATGGCGACCGCGCACGACCTCGATAAACACCGCGCCGCACTGACCGGCCACTGCTACCGCATGCTTGGCTCGGCCGTCGAAGCGGACGATGCCGTCCAGGAGACGATGGTGCGCGCCTGGCGCAACCTGGACCGGTTCCAGGAGCGCGCGGCGCTGCGCACCTGGCTGTACAGCATCGCCACCCGCGTGTGTCTCGACGCGCTCAGCGAGCGCTCGCGCCGCGCACGCCCGATGGAGATGGGCCCTGTCGGCTCGGTCGATGATCCCCTCGCCCAGCTGCCGAGCTCTCACTGGATCGAGCCCATCCCCGACGCGCTCGCCCTGCCAGCGGACGCCGATCCCTCCGAGCTCGTGGTGCTGCGCCAGAGCATCCGCCTCGCGTTCGTGGCGGCGCTCCAGCACCTCCCTCCCAAGCAGCGTGCGGTGCTGCTCTTGACCGAGGTCCTCGGCTGGTCCGCCGCCGAGGTCGCGGAGAGCCTGGAGACCTCGGTGGCTGCGGTCAACAGCGCCCTCCAGCGGGCCCGGGCGACACTCGCCACCCACGACCTCTCCCAGGAGCACGCACCGCTGTCTGATGTGCAGTCCCATCTGCTCGAGCGTTACGTCAATGCCTTTGAGCGGTATGACGTGAGTGCACTCACCGAGCTGCTCCACCAGGACGCGACCCTCTCGATGCCGCCCTACGCGCTGTGGCTTCGCGGCCACGAGCCGATCCGCGCCTGGCTCTTGGGGCGGGGCTCGGGGTGTCGTGGATCCCGGCTGGTACCCACGGCGGCCTGTGGCTTGCCCGCATTCGGACAGTACCGGCCAGGTGAACCGGGGAAGAACCATCAGCCCTGGGCGCTGATCGTTCTGGAACTGTCGGGTGATAGGATCACCGCGCTGAATTCGTTCCTGGACACCCAGACGCTCTTCCCGCGCTTCGGCCTTCCTATGGAGCTTGCTCCCTCCACCCCAACGCCGAGGACAGGACAGGCTCAAGCTGATCCGCCATCTTCTGGTGGCCCGTGACGCTCGGGTGCGAGTCACAGCCGAAGTCCACCGGTCTCTCCAAGGTGTCCTCGATGAGCGCCAGGTGCGTCCGCCCTCCATCCCTCGCGCGCTGGCGCTCCACGATGGCCCGGAGGTAGGCGTTGGCCGGGTCCTTCATGCGAGGACCGGCCACACTGAAGATGGGCACGTCTGGATACGCCCGCCGCACCTCCGCAACGAGCGCCTCGTATCCCCTCGCGAACACCTCCTCTGCGGGGTGCGGCTGCGTGGAGAAGTCGTTCGTGCCCAGGTTGATGACCACGGCGTCCGGAACCCAGCGGCGGAAGTCCCAGTGGGGCTGCTCCCTCTCGGCCTTGGCCTGGGTGAAGTAGCCGGGCATCGGCTTCGGGGAGGTCGGCGTGGGCTCCCCGTAGTTGCGCACCACCCCTCGTCCCGACTTCGCGATGATCTCGTACTCGGCGCCCAGCCGCTGGGAGAGCATGACCGCATAGGTCCGCTCGATGTTCTGCGTCTCGCGCGAGAACTTGCACCCGAGCTGCCCCTCGTTCCCGTAGCCCGCAGTGAAGGAGTCTCCGATGAAGAGCAGCCGCCGCTCGGGTCTTGGCGGAAGCTCCACGAGCCCTCGGCCTGAATCGAGGATGAAGCCCCGGAAGACGGCCTCGCCCCACCCCGGCTCCGTCCGCCGTGTGAGCCGCACCGTATGGCGGCCCTCAGGGAGCCCCTGAGCCAGCACGTACACCCGCTCCGCTGTGGTGCGGAGCACGGTGGAGGGATGGCCATCCACCGACACGTTGTAGTCGTTGTTCCCATCCTCGAGCCAGACCGCGCAGGAGGTGCCCTCGAAGGCTGCTTCGATTGTCACTCCCGGCCAGTCAAAGGCAGGGGCTTTCGCATCGGAGAAGTCGAAGCGGCCGGTGTACCGGATCCACGGATGATCCGCCTCGACCTGCGTCCCCTGGCCCGGTCTGGGCACTCCCCGGAGCGGGCCAGCACAGCCCGCCAGCAGCCCCAGGAGCACGGCCCCTGGGAGGAGACACTTCATGGACAGGAAGTTCATGGCGGAGGAATCCTCGCACCAGATCCTCAGGTGTCGCCAGGGCGGTAGCGGCTGGGCTCGGCGCTTACGGCAGGACCTCCACTGCGTCACCCGCGATCCTCACCTTGACGTCCACGGAGTTCGGCTGCACGAGCGGCGTGTCGGAGAGGAAGGGCCCTTGCTCCTCCGGATCATCCGGAGGCGGATATGGTGGAGGGGGTAACGCCTGCCTCCACAGCGAGGCACTGCCGCGCATGCGCCCCCTGTAAAGCCGCCTGGTCACCCGCCTGCCCCTGCTGCTCCAGCCGGTCGACCCCTGCATCACATCCGGCAGCGGCCCCCTCCATCTGAGGTGACACCACACGACGTGGTGTGCCTCAGCGCCGAGGAAGCCGTCTCGCCATGCCGCCGGATACGAACCTTGCAGCACTGTTTCAGGAAGCCACGCACCGTCATGCCGGGAAGGCCTTCCATTTCCCTGCACTTGGCCGGACGCTCACCTACGAAGAGCTTGCGCATGGAACCCGGCGGGTGGCCCAGGCCCTTCGAGCTCGCGGCGTCCAAGCGGGTGAGCGGGTAGGGCTCCTCTTCTCCACCAGCCCCGAGGCACTGATTGCCTTCTGGGGCGTGCTCTCCGCCTCCGCGGTGGCTGTCCCGCTCCCTCAGCCCACTCCCACCAGCGCGCTCACGGCCTACGTCTCGCGGCTGGCTCACATCCTCCGAGACGGCCGCATCCGCTACGTCCTCGTGGGTGATGAGTTCGAGGCGCACGCCGGCTTCCTTCTGGAGGCCAGCGGGCTGGACATCGTGGCCCTCGAGGTGGGGACGCTGCTGAACGAGGCTGCGTCGCTCGAGCCCACCCCGCTGGGGCCCGCCGGGCCCTCACAGCTCGCGCTCGTCCAATACACCTCCGGCAGCACCTCCGATCCCAAGGGCGTGGCCCTCACCCATGCCAACCTCCTCGCCGGCATCCGCGCCATCTCCGAGGGCGTCCGGCTGAAGGCCGACGACGTCAATGGGCAGTGGCTCCCCTTGCACCACGACATGGGGCTCATTGGCATGCTCGCCGGCACGCTCGCCGGGACGACACACTACCTCTGGCCGCCCGCCTCCTTCATTCGTGCACCTGGCCGTTGGCTGAGCGAGTTTGCCCGCCACCGGGCCACCGCCTACGCCGGGCCCAACTTCTCTTACGCCAGCATGCTCGCGAAGGTGTCCAGCGAGGAGCTGCGGACGCTGGACCTCTCCGCGTGGCGCATCGCCTTCAACGGCGCGGACACGATCGATCCTGCCTGCATCGAAGCCTTCCTCCAGCGCTTCGGCCCGGCGGGCTTCGTGCCCTCCGCCATGTTCCCTGTCTATGGGCTCGCAGAGGCCACCCTGGCCGTCACCTTCCCGGCCCTGGGCTCCACTCCCTTCATCGAGTGGGTCGATCGTGAGGCCCTGTCCAATGAGGGGCTGGCGAGAGACACCCCTCGCGGGAGTGCCTCCGCCCGAGGCGTCGTCTGCGTGGGAGCTCCTGTCCTGGAACATGCGCTGCGCATCGCCAGCCTGGAGGGAGCACCACTGGGCCCCCGTCAGGTGGGAGAGATCCAGGTGCGCGGCCCCGCGGTGATGAGCGCGTACCTGGGCAGGTCACCCGAGGAGAGCGGCATCACTGCGGACGGTTGGCTGCGCACAGGAGACCTGGGCTACCTCTCCGGGGGACGCCTCTTCGTCACGGGACGGGTGAAGGAGCTGATCATCATCCGGGGCGCGAAGTACTACCCGCAGGACGTGGAGGCCGTGGTCTGCCGGCTGCCGGGCCTCTACAGGCGCAAGGCCATTGCCTTCACCGATGACTCCGTTCCGCACGGGCGCATGGTGGTCCTGGCGGAGATCGAGGATCCGCCGCCGGCACCGTGCGAGGACATCGCCGGGGCCATCCGCGAGGCGGTCGCGGGCGAGGTGGGCGTGAGAGCTCTCGCGGTCTACCTGCTGCGGCCGCGCTCTCTGGCACGGACGACGAGCGGGAAGTACCAGCGCCTGCTGATGCGCGAGCGGCTGCGTGCCGGCGCGCTCGAGGAGTCCCTCATCCACCCGCCTTCAGAGGCCGCCCGCGCGAACTGAGCACGGAGGAGCACATGTCGAACAAGGCAGATATTGCGGTCTCCTACGACGTCTCCAACGAGTTCTTCCGCCTCTGGCTGGACGAGCGCATGAACTACTCGTGCGCGCTGTTCGAGGGCACGGACAGTCTCGAGGTCGCACAGACGAACAAGCTGAAGTGGATGCACGGTGCCGCCCGGGTGGAGCCGGCCAAGCGCGTGCTGGACATCGGGTGCGGGTGGGGCGCCAACCTGCGCTACCTCACGCAGGAGCGAGGCGTTCAGGAGGCTTGGGGCATCACGCTCTCCGAGGCCCAGCTCGCGCACCTGAGGGACGCGCGCCTGCCCGGCGTCACCGTGGAGTGTGTCTCATACCGCGACTGGCGGCCCGCGCGCCGCTTCGGCGCCGTCATCAGCATTGGCATGTTCGAGCACATCGCCACGCCGGAGGAGGCTCGGGCTGGCCGCCATGTGGAGATCTACCGCGACTACTTCCGCCGAGCATGGGAGTGGACGGTGCCCGGCTCCTGGTTCGGCCTGCAGACGGTCATCAGCATGCTCATGCCGCGTGGCCGGAACGATCTGCGTGAGCTGGGTTGGGCCACCTCCACCATCTTCCCCGGCGCCATCACCCCACGCATCGAGGCCATCGCCGCCGCGGTCACCCCCTACTGGGAGATCGTCGAGCTGCGCACCCGTCGCGAGCACTATGAGCGGACGACGGGCGAGTGGCTGCGGCGGCTGCGTGCGCAGCGCTCCACCATCGAGGCGCGCTGGGGCGAGGCGCGCTTCCACGAGTACGAGCGCTACCTCAGCGCCTGCGTCACGTCCTTCCACAAGGGCTACCAGTCGCTCGCTCAGCTCTCTCTCCGCCGCATCGATGCCCCGGGCGAGGAGCCCGGAACCCCCACACCGAGAGGATCAGGACGATGAAAGACGCTACCCCCATCACGGACGAGCGGTTGCTGGCGCTCGTCGAAGAAGCGCTGAGGAGCCTGGGAGATGCCCGCATCCGGATCGATCGGCTGTCCATGGAGGCCACGCTGGCGGGCCTCGGAGTCGACTCGATGAACGCCATCGAGATGGCGGCCTATCTCGAGGAGAGGCTCGGCATCCGGATGCCTGACGATCAGCTGGCGCAGGTGAGCTCGGTGAGCGGCCTGGCCCAGATCATCCGCGCGCAGCTCAATCGCGCGGCCTGACAGGACACGAGGAAAGGAGCGAGCCATGGGTGCCTCACCCAGAATTCGAGAGAAGATGTATCGGGCGTACATGGAGTTCTTCGATCTAGCGGAGCGCAAGCGCCGATGGAATCCGCTGCGCGACATCCCCTGGGACAAGCTGGATCCGTCGAAGAACAGCGAGCAGAAGGCCATCTGCGCGGAGACGTTCTGCGGAGTGGAGCTGTACGTCCCGGACTACACGGCCAACGGGTTCAACCTCACGCGCTCGCTCTTCGGCCACGCCTGGTTCCAGGCGAACTGGGGGTATGAGGAGTCCAAGCACGCGCTCGTCTTCCGGGAGTACCTGGTGCGCTCGGGGCTGCGCACCCAGGAGCAGTATGATGCCTTCGAGGATCGCATCCTCGGGCAGGTGTGGAACCTCCCCTTCCACTCGCGGCGGCAGATGACCTGCTACGGCGCGCTCCAGGAGGCGGCGACGTACCTCATCTACCGCGCCCAGCGCGAGCAGGCCGGCCGCGAGGGCGATGAGCTGCTGGAGACCCTCTACTTCCTGGTGAGCCGGGACGAGGCGGCCCACATGGGCTTCTACCGGCAGGTGCTGCTGTTCGAGGCCGAAGAGGATCGCCAGGGGACGCTGGAGGATCTGGCGCACGTGCTGCACCACTTCCGGATGCCCGGCGTCGGCCTCATCCCCGGCTACGACGATCGCCTGCAAGTCGAGGGCGTAGGGGTGACGCCGCAGACCTTCCTCGAGCTTGGCGTCTACCCGACGCTCCGCAAGCTTGGCGTCACCCGGACAGAGTTGGTGAAGGCCCGGCGGGCCGTGCTGGGGCGCGAAGCCGACGCAGCCAGGGAGACTGGCACTGGAGAGCTCACCGCCGTGGCCTCCTGACGAAGGAGGCTCCCGGCGGACCCACCGCACCGTGAGGAGGTCATGCCATGGAGACAACGATGGAGAGAGTGCGGCTTCCCGCCGAGTGGTACCGGCCCTCGCCTGCCTGGACGGTGGCGTTCCTGGCCTACGCCTTCTGCCTCTTTGCGGTGCCTGCGGCGCTGAGCCGGCTCGTCGTGGCGCACGTGGGGCCGTGGTGGCTGGCGGCCCTCTGCATGGTGCCGCTGACGGTGGTGGCAGGGTACGGGCTCCAGCTGATGGGCTTCGTGGGGCACGAGGGCCTGCATCTGTCCCTGCATCGCAGCAAGCGGGTGAGCGCCGTGCTGGGGTTACTCTATGCCTCCGCCGTCATCTCGTACTGCGAGCTGGGGTTCGCCGCGCAGCACTGGTCGCACCACCGCTACACCAACCAAGCGTCGGACCCGGACATCGCTCCCGTAAAGCACCTGGACACGTGGTGGAAGCGGTTGCTGCTCGCGCGCGCCACCTACAACATCATCTACATCCGGACGACGGTGCGCCTCGCGCTGGGCCGCCCCTGGCCCTTCCCCTACCGCATGCCATTTCGGGAGGAGGAGGTGAAGTGGCTGGCTCGGGCCAACCTCGGCTTCTCGCTGGGTTGGCTCGCGGTCTACGGGACCATCACCCTGATCGATCCGCTCACGGGGCTGGTGTCCATTGCCCTGCCGATGATGACAGCGCTGCTCATCTCGGGGTGCCAGACGTTCCTGGACCATGCCGGTCTGGGTGAGGAGACGTACCGCAATGCCTGGAGCCGGACGTCCTGGCTCATGAGCGCCGTGTACTTCGGGGCCAACTATCACCTCGAGCACCACCTCTACCCGGGGGTCCCCTGCTACCGGCTCCACAAGGTGCACCGGTTGTTGAAAGAGCAGGGGCGGCTCGTGGAGCAGAGCGTGCCGCACCAGCCTTCCTTCCTGAGGGCCTACCGGGCCGTCCGTGCGCCGTACGAGCCCGCGAAGCGGGATCTGGAGTTCGACCCTTTCACGCGGGCCACCCTCTCCTCATAGGGCGGCCCCGAGGAGGATGTAATGCTGGCGAAGACGGCGCAGCTCTGGGCTTTCGGGGTACTGAAGGTGCCCCTCATCTTCTTCCTGAGGCCGCGGGTGGTGGAGCTGTCGCCCGAGCGGGCCGCGCTGAAGATCCGGCTCTCCCGCCGCTCCCGTAACCAGGCGGGCTCGATGTACTTCGGTGCCCTCATGAGCGGCGCGGATATGGTGCCTGGCATCCTGGCGGTGACGTTGGGGCGGAGGCTCCACAAGGCGGTGTCCTTCGCGTTCAAGGACTGCGAGGCACACTTCCTCCGGCGCGCCAGCGGGGACGTGACCTTCGTGTGTGAGGATGGGCGGTCCATCGAGCAGGCCATCCTGGCGTCGACCGAGTCGAGGGTACGCCAGGAGGTCCAAGCGAAGGTGAAGGCGCTGGCGGGCCCGGAGGAGCGGCAAGAGCAGGTGGCCGGCTTCACCCTCACCCTGTCCGTGAAAGCCGTGTAGCCGGAGGGGCCCATGCGAGCTCACACCGAGGCGGAGCCAGTGACGATCCCCACGAGCGGCGATTGGGAGCTGGCCGGAAGCTTGTGGGCCGGGGCATCCATGGCCGAGCGCAGCCTGTTGTGCCTGCCCGCCATCGGCACGACCCAGCGCTACCTGCGGTGGCTCGCGGAGGATCTCGCGCGGCGCGGGTGGGGCGTGATGACCTTCGACTATCGCGGGGTGGGGGCGTCCCGGGGAGGCCGGTCCGTGCGGAACATCACCGCCGATGACTGGGCCGGAGAGGACATTCCGGCGGCCCTGGAGGTGCTGCGGCGCCAGACAGGGGCGTCCTTCGTGGGCGTGCTCGCGCACAGCCTGGGCGGGCAGCTCTTCGGGATGAGCCCGGCGAGCGAACAGGTGGATGGGGCACTCCTCCTTGCGTCGCAGCGGGGCATGCCACGCCTCTTCACGGGGAGGCACCGGCTTCGGGTGGAGTACGCCTACCGCGCGTTCCCCCTTCTCATCCGGCTCTGGGGTGAGCTGCCCGTCACGCGGCTCACGTTCCCAGAGGCGTGCCCGCCAGGAGCCGTGCTGCAGTGGATCCACTGGGGGCGCGAGGGGGTCTTCCGGGATGCGCGCGGCGAGGACGTGGAGGCGCGCTTCGGGCGCTTTCGCGGGCCGCTGGTGTCGGTGCGGATAGAAGATGATGAGGCGGATGCGCCGCTGGCTGCGGTCGAGGCGCTCGAGCAGCTCTTCACGGCAGCCTCCCTTCGCCGCGAGGCCCTTCGTCCGCGGGACTTCGGTGCCGACCGCATTGGACACTTCGGCCCCTTCTCACCCCGTGCTCCCAGTGCGCTCCGGGACAGATTGGACGCATGGCTGCGGGACCTCCAAGGCGGCCTTCCCGCGTCGACCGCTCCACGGTGAAGCGCTGCTCACGGCCGAGAGGGTGCGGCGGAAGTCAGCCCGTATCCGTCGCGGCCAGCACGGCGAGCGAGGCCCCGTCCGGGCGCAGCACGGCAAGCCCCAGATCCCACGCTACCGCGTAGAACCAGGACGTGCTCAAGCTGATGTCCCAGAAGGTGCAACCTCGCGCTACCGCCGCCACCGCCTCATGATCTCCCGCTCCGGCGAGTGCCGCCAGCGAGCGCTCTCCCGTGTCTGCGCGGCACCCAGCCAATCCTTCGGCGACAGCGTGGCCCTCTCGGAGGAGCTCGTGGTGGTGGGCGGCTCCTCACTCCAACAGTCCCGTAGCCGAGCGGCGAGGCCCGTGAGGCGCTTCTGGGTGTCCCCGCTACGCCTCGACCCCTCCCCGTCCCCCACCCAGGCTGTGCAGGAGGTGAGTGGATCGCAGCCCCGTATTGCGCGCGGCGTGAACCGCCCACCACCTTTTGTATAGGACTCACAGTAGGGGTGGCCCTCATGTCTTCGTTCAGAGCTTCGTTCAGGCTCACCGTCCTCGCGACGCTGGCCGCCATGGCTTGCTGCGCCAAGAACGCGACCACGTCACAGGGGGAAGGGCAGTCCATGGCCCGGCAGGCTGCTCCCGAGCCGGCACCTCAAGAGCAGGCACCACCTGAGCCGACGAGTGAACCGCCCCCCGTACGGGCCGAGATCGAGCGGGACTGCCCCATGACGGTCCCCGGCGCCCAGGCGCGAGCGGAGGACACACCCGAGGGAGCGCTCCTCATCGTCACCACTCCCGAGGAGGCCCATGTGGCCGAGCTCCAGCAGAAGAGCCACAACATGCTGCAGCGGCAGCAGGAGCAAGGCACCTCGGCGCGCTATGGCATGGACCAGCCTCCCGGCATCGAATTCCAGGCCATGGGCGGCGGCAGGGTCGCAGGTTCGGCGGGCTCTCCGAGTGTGCAGTCTTACGCTCACATGGAGGAGACTGCCCAGGGCGTTGCCATCCTCTACTCCGCCAAGAAGCCCTCTCAGCGCGATCGGCTGCGCTCGGACATCCGCGAGAACGCGGAGAAGATGGAGCCGGGCCAGTGCCCCGGTATGGCTCCGGCCAAGCCCGGGTAAGGCGTCGTTGTTGCGCACGAGCTGGACCGGGCCTGGTGTGGGACTGGCAGCGCAGGAGCCTGGAGCAGTTGGGGCCCGTACCTGGGCTGAACCGCGGCGTCTATGCTCCGGCGGTAGACGGCTCCAAGTTCATCCCGCGAATTTTCGTCGACGTCTCTCCAGCGCTGACGAAGTCTGACACCGACGACACCCGCAAGAGCGCCCTGGAGGGACTGGAGGCGTTGCCGGAGCTCCGCAATGGCTTGCCGCGCTCCGCCATGGCCAGGCTGATCACGGATGATGTCCACGCCCTGGCTGCGATCTGCCAGAAGCACGGTACCTTCGGCTCAGCGGCGCTACCTGGGGCCTTCGACCCCATCACCGGCATCTGCTTGAAGGCACAGACGGGGAACGAGCACGAGACGTTCATCGCGACGGACGAGCACTTCTACTTCTTCTCCTTGTTCACCTCATAGGTACTCCTGCCAGCCATCCCCCGTACGCTACGCTCAGCCCTCCATGAGTGCCTTGCCCCTACAGTCTGCGAAAGCCCACGCCGCGGCCTCGGTCCCCCTGCACTCCACGCCGCGCTCTGCCACCCTATGGGCGCTCACCCTGGGGGCTGGCCTCCTCGCCGCGCTGGTCCTGCTGCAGCTCATCGACTTCCGAGCGCCCTTCTCGGATGAGCGAGAAGAGTTCTCCCCCATGAGCACTGTCCTCTTCGCCGGGGCGGTGTGGATGATCGTCAAAGGCGTCAAGGGGGCGCTCCAATGGGGACGCATGCGCGCGCTGGCGAAGCAGCACCCGCTCGAGCCGTGGCTCTGGGACTACCCCTGGCAGCGAGAGCTGGTCGACACCACGCCGCAGCTCGCCGCTGTGGCGGGCCTGCCCATGCTGCTGCTCTTCGGGCTGTTCCTGGGCGCCATCAATGTCGCCGTCGTGTTCATGGGCATCGGGGAGTCGCAGTTCCCCATGGTCCCCCTCCTCATCGGCTGCGCGTTCCTGGCATTGGTCGACGTGGCCTTCATCCGGTACGGCATTCTTTCCTTCAAGCGTCAGATGGCCGAGCTGCGTCAAGGCCTGCTACGTCTCCGCCTGCCGCAGATTCCCCTGGCGCTGGGGACACAACCCCAGCTGGAGCTGGTGCTGCCTCGTGGCCTGCCGAACCTGCGACGTGTGAAGATCGTGCTCCGGCGTGTGTACGAGCGGACCGTGACCACCCGCTCTGGCAACTCGACGAGGATCCGGACGAAGAGCGATATCGAGTACAAACAGACCCTGGAGTTGGAGGTTCGGGAGCTCCGGGGCACAGACGGTCTCTTCTTCGAGCTCGACCTGCCGCCGGCGGTCCCTGAAGCATCGACCGCTCTCAACGGTAACCCCGCACGTGTCTGGGAGATCGAGATCGCCTTCACCGTGCCCAAGGTGGGGACACCCACCACTTTCAAGCTCCCGGTGTACTTCGTCGATGGCGGTTGAAGTAGGCGCGTGCCTCAGCCCTCCTGCGGCTCCTCTTGCCGTCGGGCGCGCGCGAACCCGCCTACTTCCTCGACTTGTACCCAGGCCCGAGGAGGATCCGGCCCGGACGCGCCTCCGTGATCTTGCCGTTGTCCACGACCAGCTGGCCGTTCACAGCCACGTACGGGATCCCCGCGCTGTATTGCCACGGGTTCACGTACGTGGATCGGTCGATGATCGTGTCAGGCTCGAAGACGGCGAGGTCCGCGAAGAATCCAGGCCGCACCTGGCCACGGTCCACCAGCCGCATGCGTGACGCGGGCAGCGACGTCATCTTGCGGACGGCTTCCTCGAGGGTCAGCAGCTTCTCATCGCGCACGTAGCGGCCGAGGATCCGAGCAGTCGAGCCCCAGCCTCGCGGGTGGTTCCGCTCGGTGGAGAAGATCCCGTCGGTCGCGGACGCGCCGGAGTCCGTACATACCGAGACGAGGGGATGCTTGAGTGCGGCGCGCATGTCGTCCTCGTTCATCGAGAACGAGATCTTCGAGGTGTTGCCCTTGTCGGCGATGACGATGTCCATGAGGGCGTCGACGGGGTGCTTGTCCTCGCCCTTGGCGATCTCCTCGAGGTTCTTGCCTTCATACCGCGCGAGCGCGGAGTCCAGCGCGTCGGCGATCAGGATGCGCGCCGCGCCGCCGGTGACCAGGTCGGGATACTCGGCTTCCAGCTCGACGCGCACCTTCTGGCGGTTGGCGGGGTCCCGCAGGCGGGCGACCATCTCCTCTTTCGAGCCCGCCCGAGCCCAGAAGGGGAGCGTGGCGTGGAGGGAGTTCGAGCTGGCCGTCCATGGGTAGACGTCAGCGGAGATGTCGAGCCCCTGCGCGCGTGCGTCCTCGATTCGCTTCAGGACGGCGAGCATCATGCCCCAGGCCTTCGGGCCAGCGGTCTTCAGGTGCCAGATCTCGACCGGGATGTCGGCCTCGCGGGCGATGCGGAAGACCTCGTCGAGGCTGGCATTGATACTCGTGCCCTCGTCGCGCTGATGGGTGATGTAGCTGCCACCGTAGCGGCGGGCGACCTTGGCGAGGGCGATGATCTCCTCGGTCGTCGCGTAGCTGCCGGGGACGTAGAGGAGCGAGGTTGAGAGGCCGAGGGCGCCTTCCTCCATGGCCTGGGCGACAGCGGCTTCCATGCGCTTCAGCTCGTCGGGATTGGGGGCGCGGTTTTCCCGGCCGAGGACGAGCTCGCGTACGCCGCCCGCTCCAACGAAGGTGCCGAGATTGATGGCAACGCGCTTCTTCGCGAAGGTCTGGAAGTAGCCGGAGAGGGTTGTCCAGTCTGGCCTGACGCTGTAGTACTTCCAGACATCGGCATTGGCCTCGACCATTTTGGCGTTGATGGGCGCGATGGAGCGTCCTTCGCCGGTGATCTCGGTGGTGATGCCCTGGGTGATCTTGCTGGCGGCCCGGTTGTCGACGAGGACGTTGAACTCGGACTGGCCGAGCATGTCGATGAAGCCAGGGGCGACGACGAGCGTACTGACGTCGATGCGGCGGCGGGCCTTGGCTTTACTGAGGTCACCGACGGCGGCGATGCGATCACCGCGGACGCCGACATCGGCCCGGAACCAGGGAGCGCCGGTCCCGTCGACGACGCGGCCGTTGGCGAGGATGAGATCGAAGTCTTGGGGCGAAGCGGTGACGACCGTCATCGTCATGGCCAGCAGCGCGATTGCTTGCATCAATTGTCACCTCTCCTGTGTCACCTCGAGATGTTCTAGAAGCTGCGCCCGCTCACGGGCTCTGCAGCACTCCGGACGTCTGGATCGTCTCGCTCGCGTATTCCGCGTGGCGCTCCTCCACCACGCGGGCCGTCAGACTAACCTGGGAGAAGAGCAAGTTGGAGCTTGCGACGGGCACATCCGACGTGAGCGTCAGCGTGCTCGTCTCCAGGTTTTCGAGGACGCCGAGGAGGCACGTGGAAGGGAACTCGCAGGGCTCCCCGGTGGCCC
>Ga0247825_10000564_pt1 | contig 23627 bp, 19 predicted proteins | sample 13C_Vanillin_Day_FD_194413 | JGI IMG/M metagenome (GOLD analysis project Ga0247825, IMG submission 194413) | Soil microbial communities from agricultural site in Penn Yan, New York, United States - 13C_Vanillin_Day48 | ecosystem: Environmental > Terrestrial > Soil > Agricultural land | place...
CAGCTGTCGTTGGTGGAGCAGGTGACGCACTGGTGATTGGAGCAGCTCTTGCCGCGTTCGCACTCGGAGTCCTCATTGCACTCGCGGCACTGCTTGATCTCGGGGGCGCAGACTTCGTCTGGAGGGCAGTCCTCGTCGCGGTTGCACTCGACGCAGGTGTAGTTGAGCTTGTCGCAGACCTGGCCGCTGGCGCAGGCGCGGTCCTCGAGGCAGCCGGTGCAGGTGTTGGTGGTGGGGTCGCAGCGGCGGCCGCCACATTGGGTGTCGCTGGTGCACTCGACACAGGCGTAGGTGCCGTTGACGTTGACGCAGAGGGGAGTGCTCTGGCCGCACGGTGAGCAGCTCGGGCCGCAGACGCGAGCGGTGTCACAGGGGGCACACAGCGCGGCGCCATTGCAGTAGTAGCCCGAGTTCAGGCCGCAGCCGCCATTGCCCGGAGCATTCGCGTTGGCGCGGTTGCACTGCTGGCACTGGCTGAGCTCGTCTTGAGGGGTGGTTGGATCGTCCGGGAAGGACGGGCGTCCGGTCTCGGTCTGGAAGAACCTCTCGGGCGGGACAAGCAAGAAGCCGGAGTTGCTCAGCGATAGCGACTGGGGTGCGGTCCTCTCGAAGTCAACGAAGACGCCATCGAGGATGGACATCTCCAAAGCCGCATGGTCGGTCACCTCTGCATAGAGGATCTCGATAGGATAAAGGCCGGGCTTCTGGAAAGTGACGCTGTTTGTCGTGCGCCACGTGGGAGCGCCGAGCTGTGGCGGCCGGTTGATGACCTGATACTGGACGTTGTTGCGGTCGAAGATGACGAGGCTTACCGCATCATCCGTGTAGAAACCGAAGTGCAGCGGCTTGTTCAGCAACTCAGGGGTTACGTTCAGGTATCCACGGAAGCGCGAGCCGAAGGATACGGTCGGGTCGACCACGAAAAAATCGCAGCCAAAACTCATGCACCCCGGTACTGCATCAACGAAGTCGCCTCTGCTCGATGTTGGAGGGGTGGAGTAGTTGTTCGACAGGTCGAACGGCGTGCGGAGCACGTAGGTGGTACGGCTCGTCACCGTCCGTTCTATGAAGTCGTTCATGCCCCCGATATAGGACGACGTACTTTGGGGGAAGTCCGTGGCCGGGTCCGATGAGACGCTGTTGGCGACGCATAAGCCCGTGCCGGGTTGATCCGGCGACGGCGCCACCGGATCTCCGGAGACGACGACATCGGGCAACTTGGCCGCCCATGCGGGACCCGCGAGGCACACGAACACCAAGGTCAGCGCCAGAGCGCTTCGAGAAGGTAGCAGGAACAAGGGCCTACATCCTCCGCCATTCGCCCGCTCCGATCAACGTTCTGGGCAGTGCCGAACCCCTATTTCTAAGGCTCGGCACCCTGCGGCCCGACCGAGGGGCATCCTGGGTCGGACAGGACGTAACAGGTACGGCCGGGTCTCCTCAAGGCCCAACCCATGTAGTAGGGTAGGCGCAACCCTGAATTTACCGCCCGCTTATTCAAGGCCCCCACGTATCAGGCGGAGCTTAGGACGAGGATCGGGACTACCGATCAGCGCTTCCATGGGCACGTCGAGCACGTAGTAGAGGGTCGTGAACGTCTCGACGCTGGGGAGAACGGTCCCACGCTCCATGCGACTGTACAGCTCGACGGACACGCCGATCTTCTGGGCCACCTCCTCCTGGGTAAGGCCCTTCTCGCATCGGGCCTTGCGGAAGTTGGCGCCCAACATCCTCGCGAGTTCTTCCATGAGTCCAGCCTCCATGAGGGTGATTGTTACCAAGCCTTGCCCCAAGGCGGAAGCACGTAGGTCCTTCAGCCCTCCCCTTCCGCAGGAGGGGAAGGGCCAAAGCCCAGCAACTGGTTAGGGGTGGTGCCGAGCCTGCTGCAGAGGGTCACGAAGAGCCCCAACCTCGGAACCATCGACCCTTTCTCCATCCGTTCGTACACCTCGGCAGGGATGTCGATGCTCGCGGCTACCTCTTCCTGGGTAAGGCCTTGACGGTGGCGGGCCTTCCGCATGTTCGCGCCTAGAATCTTCATGAAGTCGTCCATAGGTCCTCTCAGGCGAGAAAACCACCGTGTTGGGTTGGGAAAACGGATACAACCTCATGCATTGGGCGAACAGGACGTAGTAGGTGGTGTCTCAAAGACGCAATCCACAGGGTACCCTACCCAACCGCACACGTCACCCGAAGCCGTCCCGCAGGAGGCCTGCACACTGCGGCAACTTTGAGCGCAGCTCCTGGGAGCCCTGTTGTACACCCGCCAGGGTGTCGCATAAGGTAGGCATAAAGCAGGCCTACCCAGGGAGTCGACTGGCGGTACGCAGGTCGTAAGAGAGCTTCGGTCCCTCGCTCAGCGGCGGCGCCTGGGTCGCCGGGGTGGCGGTAGCCCGAGCAGCCGATCCGACATCTCGCCCAGCACACGGCAGATGTCCACGAACGTGTCCAGACCTGGCAGCAGCGTGCCCCGCTCGATGCGTCCGTACACTTCCACCGGCACGTGGATCCGATCCGCCATCTCCGCCTGGGTCCAGCCCATCCCCTTGCGGGCGTCTCGTACGTTGGAGGCCAGCGCCCTTCGCAGAGCCTTGATGGAAGACTCCGTCCCAATGCGTGGGTCAGGAGCCGCTTCCGGCTCCTCTCCGTCCGGCGGTGAGATCAGCCGGTCCGGCGACTCTCCTAGGACTCGGCAGAGCGCCACGAAGCGTTCCAGCCTTGGCACCAGGTACCCGCGCTCCATGCGCCCGTAGACTTCGGGCGCCATATCAATCCGCTCGGCCATCTGCTCTTGCGTGAGCCCTAACCGGTTACGGGCCTGACGGATGTTCCTGCCCAGCGTTCTCTTATCGAGGCCGTCCATACGTCCTCTCCTCCGGGGTGCACCCAACATCATGGGTTGGACGGATGGCATACAACGTCATGGGTTGGAGGCACAGAATACCTCAGGTAGGCACGATGACGGACTACTCATGAGGTTGGGTCGCGCTGGGACTACCCCCCTGAGGCTGTTCCGCGCTCTGCTCAACGAAGGCGGCCAGCAGCCTGCTGAGATCCAGCAGGTACCGCCGAAGCGAGAGGAGCTGCTCCTGCTTGAGCTTCTGAGTCACGGGCATGAAGCGATGCAGCACCACGATCCACTCTTCCTGCCCCATGGGCCCGGTGGTGGGGGACTCGGCGGAGGCATAGCCGAGCAGCCGATCGGGAGGCACACTCAGCTTCTCGCAGAGATCCATGAAGCGCTCCATCCGCGGGAAGATCGTGCCTCGCTCCATACGCCCGTAGACCTCGGTCGAGATGCCAAGCAACGCAGCCACGTGCTCCTGGGTGAAGCCCATTCGCTCGCGGGCCGTCCGCATGTTGGCGCCAAGGAGCTTCCTCCGGGCACTCGCCCGATCCTGTTCCTTTGTGCCCTTGTCGTTCTGCATCCGCTTCTTCTTGCGCGCCTCGGCCATACCCGTTATCCGCCTTGTCTAGTTGGGAAGCTTCATAAGACGTAAAGGGTCGGGTCCACAAGGACACGCGGAGTAGGAACGCTAGAGAACCGCCCAGGTTAGAGCTCTACCGGTTCTATCCTCGTCGCCTACCTATTGCGGAGTGACTGACGGATGCGAGTTCAGGTCTCCGTCTTCCGGCCTCGTGACTTGTGCGCGCGGCGAGGCAGGCCCGCGTTGGCCCCCTTCTTCTCCAGGAGCGTGATAAACCGCTGGAGATGGGAGAACGTCTGTACCAGCTCCTTGCGCTCCGCCTCCGTCAGACGGGACTCCATCTGCGTGAAGAAGTGACGCATCACCGTCATCATCTCTGCGTAGGCCGGTGACATCCTGAGTGCCGCAGGAACTCCCGCGGCCGAGGAGAACCCGAGCATCTGGTCAGGCGTCACACCCAGGATCTTACACAGGAGGACGAGCCGCTCCAGCCGAGGCAGCACCTTCTTGCGCTCCATGCGCCCAAGCACCTCGGTCGACATCTCGACCATCTCGGCGAGCCGCGCCTGCGAGAGCCCCTGTCGCTGGCGTGCCTTGCGGATGTTCGGCCCGACGACCTTCTTGAGGGTCTCGGTCAGCTCCTTGTCCATAATCGCCCCATGCCCACCGCTAACGGCTGGTGCGATACATAGGACTTGTAACGTTGGGCTCCAAGGACACCCGGGGTTGTGATTCGAAAGTGACCGGTCAGGTCATAACCCCTCTGGTCTTGCCGCGATTTCCTACCCAACAAGAATGATCCTACGGCCCTCCAGGGAGTTACTCCGCCAGCTTGCGGGCGCACTCTTCCAGTGCCGCCGCCGTGCGGGCCCAGCCAGTGGCCTCGGCGTCAAGGTGCTTCAGGAGCTCCGAGAAGAAGCGCTCCTCCAGCGCCCGAGCGAGGGTGGCGCCATGCGCATCCGCCCACTTCTGCGTGACTCGGGCACGTATGTCCGCGCCCAGCAGATTCACGAAGCGCTCCAGCAGTGGAGTGGAGAGCAGCGTCCCAGCCCAGATGACGGCGTCATGCCCTACGCCTCCCGTGGCCACTGTCACCACCGCCGCAGCGCCTGAAGGGACTGAGTACACGAGCGTGGTGAGCGTCTGGAGCAGCTCCTCGCGCATGCCGCCCTGCAGCTCGGCTCCTACCAGGCTCCGGCAGAAGGTGTAGAGGCTCTCCCGGTCCGCTGTGTGAGCGTGGAGCGGCTCGAAGCCCATCGGCGCCTCCAGCCGTGCCAGCGTCGCCAGGCCAAAGGCCTCCGCCAGCTTCGTCCGCGTCATCGCGTCGCCGCGCCAGGCGGCCACCTCTGGAGAGAGCACGTCCACCAGCCGCCGCACGCCGTCACGCAATGTCGCGTCCGTGGCGTGGACCACCGGCGCCGCGGCGGGCTCCGGGCCAGTGAAGGACTGGCGCACCTTCCGCGAGACGAACGTCAGTGCCGTGGCGAGGGCCCGGAAGGGCAGCCGCACGTAGCGGTGGAAGGAGCTCCGGGCGTCCAGCTCGTCCCGGAAAGCGTCCACCAGCACGTCCGCGGGCACGCCCTTGAGGGCCGCGCTCTTGCCTACCGCGAACAGCTCGTGGCGCAGCCGCTGGCGCAGCCGCTCCGGCTCATGCGAAGCCGCTCGTGCCGCCCGGCCCAACTCCTCCAGCTCCGCGCGCGCGTCCGCCAGCGAGGCGGCCAGGGCTCGGGCCTTGAGCTCCCGGGCATGCTCGGCCTCTCCGAGGAGTGCGCCCAGGGAGGGGCCTTTGTCCAGCGGCTGAGTGGACAGCGGGCGCTGCCCGGCCTCTACCTCCGGCTGGTGGGGCGCCAGGTAACGCGCCAGCGGCGGATGCCCTACGTCCGCGGCCAGCTTGTCCAGATGGCCACGCGCTACCTCCTCGCGAGTGGCCTCGTTGTAGACGAGCAGATAAGGCCTGCCGCGCCCCACCGCCGCGCGCAGGAAGTCCACCAACGCTGCGTTCTGGTACGTCTGCCGGCTCACCACGAAGACGAGCACGTCCACCGTGACGAGCAGCGCCTCGGTGCGCTCGCGGTTGTCGCGGTACACGCTGTCGAAGTCCGGCGTGTCCATCACCAGCAGCCCGCGTGGCACGGCCTCGGCCAGCGCCAGGTAGAGGCGCCCGGCTGGGCCCGGCTGGTCCACGGGAGCATCCGTCCCGGGGGGCACTGGAACGACGTCGTAGCGGCGAGTGAGGAAGTCCTTCAGCTCGCCCGTCCACGTCTCCGGGTGCGCCGCGGCGAGGCACTGCTTCGTCAGGCCTCCCTCAGGACGCGCGGGCGACAGGGCCGCTCCTACAAGCGCGTTGAAGAGTGTGGACTTGCCCACATTGTTGGGCCCGGCAATGGCCACCAGCAACAGCGGCGCATCCCCGCCCAGCCTCGGCAGCAGATCCCTGCGCAGGCGCTCGGCCAGACGGCGCGCGGTGTCCATGTCCTCGCCGCGAGGGAAACGCTCGGGCAGGGGCAGGGCGGCGAGGGCGGACTCCAGGGCAGCGCGCAGCGCGGGCAGGGCAATCATCTCGTCGGCCCCGAGAACACCATGCGCCGCGTACCGCGCCCAGTTCTTCCTTGCGCCTCTGTCTTTATGGGACAGAGCCGGAGGATGACGCTATGGTTCCTCGCATGCGTACCCACGTTGCCAGCCTGTTCGTCGTGGGGCTCCTGGCCTGCACCGCCTCGCGCACCTCCGCGCCAGAGGCGTCTGCCGCCGCTCATCAGGGGTCCCCCCTGCCGTTCATCGATGACGACTACGAGCGAGCTCTCTCGGAGGCCAAGGCGAAGGGGGTCCCCCTCTTCGTCGATACCTGGGCCCCGTGGTGACACACCTGCCGCTCGATGCGAGCCTATGTCTTCACGGACAAGGCGCTCGCGCGGCACGCCGGACGGTTCGTCTGGCTTGAGATCAATACCGACCTTCCGAAGAACGCCATCTTCCAGGAGAAGTACCCGGTCGAGAACTGGCCCACTCTCTTCATCGTCGATCCGAGGGAGGAGAAGGCCCTCGTGCGCTTCGCGGGCAGCGCCACCGTGGCGCAGCTCGAGAAGCTCTTCGAGGATGGAGAGCGCGCCTACCGCGGTGAGGCTCAGGGCCCCGAGGGGGCTCTGGCGCGGGGGGATGCGCTCTATGGCGCAGGTAAGCCGGCCGAGGCCGCCGAGGCTTTCACCCAGGCGCTCGCTCAGGCTCCGCCTGACTGGTCTCGCCGGGGCCGGACACTGGAGTCCCTGCTCGTTGCCCACTGGGGCGCCAAGCAGTACGAGGCCTGCACACGCAAGGCCATCGAGGAGCTGCCACTCCTTCCCCGCGCGCCGTCCCTGGCGAATGCGACGACCATGGCCATCGGCTGTGCCGCCTCGATACCGCCGGAGAATCCACAGCGCCAGGAGTTCTTGAAGGCGCTCGATGCCAAGGGGCGAGAGGTGCTGGCTCCTCCACCCATCGACATGCCCGCGGATGACCGCTCCGGCTTGTACGAGGCCATGGTGGAGGGGCGGGCCGAGCTCGGCGATGAGGCCGGCAGCAAGGCCCTGGCCGCCGAGTGGATCGCCTTCCTCGAGGGTGAGGCCGCCAAGGCCCCCAACCCCGAGGCGCGCTCCGTCTTCGACCCGCACCGCATGTCCGCGGCCATGGTGCTGGGCGATCCGATGCGTGCGGTCCCCGCCCTCGAGCAGAGCGAGAAGGATCTGCCCGGTGACTACAACCCTCCGGCTCGGCTGGCCGTCCTCTACCGGATGCTGGGGCGGCTGGATGAAGCGCTCGCGGCGAACGATCGAGCTCTGGCGAAGGTGCAAGGCGCCCGTCGGCTGCGGGTCCTCTCCGATCGTTCGACCATCCAGGCTGCGCGTGGAGAGAAGGACGCTGCCGTGAAGACGGTGGAGGAGGCGATCGCCTATGCGAAGTCACTGCCCGAGGCACAGGTGTCCTCGCGTCAGTTTGAAGCGCTGGAGAAGAAGCTCGCGGAGCTGAAGGCGAAGTGACTATGGCGGACGGGCGGCGGCGCGCGAGTCGAAATCGAGCAGCTCGTAGGCTTCGACCGGTGACTCGCGCATGCCGCCGTCGGTGAAGATGAGCACGGCCTCTCGGGGACTGCTCCCCAGCGGAGTGCCGTGTGCGTAGGCGACGCGTGCCCCGTCTGTCGTGAAGTGACGCAGCACTCCGTTACGCACTTCTCCAGGCACGCGCAGCAGCTCTCGGCTGCGCTTGTCCCGTGTGTGCCCCACGACCTGCGTCAGCCCCGCTGGCAGGCGCCGGGGATCGAAGCGGCGGCGTGGCGTGGCCCGTGTGCGCTCGGCCTCCTCGGGGATGAGGCTTGGGCGATGGTAGAAGATGCCCCGGCCCTCGCCGTAGTCCGCGCTGCCAGGGTGGTGCAGCCGAGGGATGATCAGCCGGCCTCCCTTCCATGCATCCACCGCCGCATCGAACGCCTGGTTGAGGGCGTCCGCCACCTTGTGAGCATCCGAGTGATGCTCCTCGTTCACGCCGACCACCTCCAGATCTTCTCGTGTCACTCCCGCGTGCAGCACGAGCAGGTCCGGCCCAGCCGCGTACGCTGCGCGCAGACGACGCTCCCGGAGCAGATGGGTGACCCAGGCACGCTGATCCTCGCGGAACGCGCTGAAGTCACGTGAGACGAGCTCCACGGTGGGCACCTGCGGGAACCGGCCGAGGAAGGCGCGCTCCCGCACCTCGTCGGTGTCGTCTCCGTCGTAGATGCGGTCCGCCTCCACCTGGGCCTCGGCGAAGGTGGCGTCGGTGAAGTCCGCCAGCTCGCCCACGCGCCCGAGGTCGTGGTTGCCCGCGAGGATGATGACCTGGTCCGCCGAGTGAGCGGCGAGCCACGCGATGAGCTGCACGGCGCTTCGGGCCACTGCCTCCCGCTCGTGCGCCTTACCCCAGTCGAAGTGGTCTCCTACCGAGACGAGCTGTACCTCCGGCCGCAGCCATCCCTGCTCCGTCAGCAGGCCATGGTGGTCCAGGATGGCGAGGAACCGGGAGAGGTCCGCCTGGGGATCGCCGATCGCCACCCGCAGCCGCCGGCCGGGAGGGGAGGGCTCGGCAGGCGCGGAGCTGGGAGCGCGGGCCGCGCACGCGGCGGCTGTAACCAGTGCGGCCTGGATGCGAGGAGAGATCACACACGCATCCTACGCACTCAAGACGCCTGGAAGAACTTCGCGATCAAGGCCGAGCGGCTCTCTACCTGGGCCTTGCTCAGCACGTGGGTGACGTGCACCTCGACCGTGCGCTCCGCGCAGCCCAGCTGGGCCGCAATGCTCTTGTTGCTCGCGCCCTGGACGATGAGCTCGAGCACCTCGGCTTCGCGCCCCGTCAGCCCCCAGCGTGTGGCCAGGACATGGACCCGGGAGCTGGTCTGTGCCTCCGCGGTTCGATCTACCACCAGGTAGTGCGGGGAAAGCCCTCGCACCTGCAGCGCCGTGATGGAGGTGCCCGGCGGGGGAGGCTCACCCTGCGCATGCCTCTGGACGGCCTCCGTCAGGTGCCGTGAGGCACTGTCTGCCCGGGCCCGGCCCGCGCTGTTGGCGTACACCACCCGCCCCTTGGAGCTGAGCACGTAGGCCGGCTGCCCGAGAGCCTCCAGCGCCGCCTCCAGCGCCGAACCCAGCAGCCCTGCCTCTCGCAGCCGCGTCTCCAGCTCCAAACGACGCTGCAGGAAGGGCACCAGCTCCTGCAGCAGTCGCTGCTCCCGGGGAGTGAACGGCTCGGAGCGCAGCGCTCCTACCCAGGCCAGCAGCGTGGTGCCTTCGCACACCAGCGCACGCAGCTGAAACATGTGCTCCATCTTGAAGTGGCGGTACAACGTCACCGTATCCTCTGAGACGCGCTCCCGGACGTGCGCCAGCGCAGAGGGTCCGATCCCCAACCGCCGCCACGCACCCGCCCCCGTGTCGTATAGCGGCGTCTCCTGAGCTTGCGGCTCCGCGTGCGGCCGGAAGTGCAGCGCCCGGTTGCGCTGCGCTGGCGCCGGACGCGCCGGATCGAAGTAACCCCAGGGGTCGGGTTGCTGGTACAGGAACCCGTTCAAGGTGGCGAGCAGCTCTCCCCCCGGTTGGGGGAACCCCGAGCCATGGCAGAAGCTGGCCGTATAGCGATCTGGCGCCAACTCCACACCGTAGGTAACGGCCCGCTCCGCGCGCAGCCCCTCGCGGAGCCGTTCCACCAGGGCGGGCAGGACATCCGCTCCTGGCTCAACGGTGTCCAACCGACCCTGGATGTCCGCCAGGAAGGCCTTGTCCCTGGAATCAAGTAGAGTCACGATTTCCAAGTATACGTCGGCGGGTGACGATCCGTTGCATGGGGACCTCACAGAGGCTGTACAAAGGTTATCGTTATCCCACCTACGGGGTTTCCCGCATAGCAGCTTATAGGTGATTTACGAGAAACTACTCATCGGCCCGCGGGGGGGTGGGCCATCCATGAGGTCTGCGGTCCCTTTGGACGCGCGTCAGGTACCACCATGCCTGGCGCGCGTTTCTCTTTATGCTGGGGACGCGCCATGACCATCGACATCGCCTTCAAGACGCCGGACGCGCTCGTGTTCGCCACGGACGGGCTCGCGACGGTGATGGAGGTGGATGCCCGGGGGCAGGAGCGCTTCCTCTCGAACATGGCCAACGTGGAGAAGCTGGTGCCGCTGTCCGGAGGACGGCTGCTCGCCATGTTCAATGGGGTGGGCTCGATAGGCGCTGGGACGGTGGCCACCTCGCTGCGCGCCTTCGATGATCGTACACCCCTGCGCGAGGGCGAGTCCGTGGGTGACTACGCGCGGAGGCTGCACGCGGCGCTGGAGGCGCAGGCGATGCGCCGGTTGGGGGCGCTACCTCGGCCCTTCCATCTCATCCTGGGCGGCTTCGCGCCCCAGCCGGAGGAGGGGGTGGATCCGCCCTCCCTCTGGTCCATCCAGTGGAGCGTGGACCTGAGCATCCCCACCACGCCAACACCTCTGCTCCACACCGAAGAGGAGGGGGGCAGCGTGCGGCACCGCTTTGGCGTTCACTATGCGGGCGTCACCGAGGCCGTGGCCCGCTTCGTCGAGGGGTTCGATCCGGCGCTGCCCGAGCGGCTGGCGGTGTTGCTGGCTGGCACCGATGCGGAGGATGGGCCTCCGGGGTTGCTGGAGCAGCTCTCCCAGGAGGCACGGCGGTCCGAGCCTCGCGCCGAGCCACTCTCCAACGCGGAGGCTCGGGCGCTGGCCCGGCGCTATGCGCGGCGTGTGCTTCGCGCGGGGTTCTTCTCGCCAGCACAGGAGCCCCTCTCCGAGCACTTCTCCCTGCAGGCCGCCGTGGATTACTGCGTCTTCCTCGCCCAGTGCGCCTATGCGCGGGAGAACCTGTCACCGACGCGCCGGGGAGCTCCCCGCGTGGGCAGCACGCTTCAGGTGGCGTACCTCGTGCCGGATCGCCCCGCGCATCTGCTGGCAGGCATCCGGCTGGGCGTGCGCCTCCAAGGTATCGATGGAGGACTCCCGTGAGTACACGCAAGCCCCGCACCGCGACAAAGAAGAAGACAGCTCGCAAGGTGCGCAAGTCTCCCAAGGCCAAAGCCGCGGCCACGCCCGAGCCGCTGCCTCCTCCAGCCGTGGCAGCTCCGACGGGTGCGCCCCTGGCGTTCAGCAACCGCACCTCCGAGATGCCTCCTCCCGCGCAGGTGCGCTCGGTGGAGGCGTCCGCGATGCGTGGCATGGTGGCACGCCGGGGATTCCAGGCCGTCATGGCCCTGAAGCCCGAGCCTGCCGCTCCAGCTGCGGAGCCGACGACGGCGCTGGGCGCCCCCCGGCTGAGCCCCGAGGATCCCAAGAAGCTCGAGGAGAAGAGCCGGCAGCGGCTGGCTGCCCTGCGCAAGGAGACGGCGAAACGGCCCGTGGCCACGGTGAGGCCGGACTACTTCGGTACCGCCGAGCATCGGGCCACAGCGGAGCAGCTCGCTCGCATGCTCGCGGGGGAGGGAGTCTTTCCCAAGAACACAATCACGAAGACCCATGTCCTCCTGCGTGTCGCGAACCCCCACCCTGTGCCCGAGGCCCTGCTCGAGCGGGGCAGCCTCTCCGTGGCCAGCGCGGATCCGGCCTGGCGTGAGCCCTTCCAGGCTCAGCTCGACAGCCTGATGTCCCTCTATCGCCCCTTCACGGAGCTGGAGATCCGGCCCGGTCTCACGCTGACCTACGGCGAGGTGGTGGCGCTCGCCGGGGACTATTACGCGACGCCTGAGGAGCTGACCGAGGAGCTCACCTCCGCCGTGGCCGAGGCCATCCGTGGTGTCACTCCTCAGGATGACGGCACCTTCCTCCTCAATACGCACCGGGGCTGGTTCGACTACGCGATGCTCGCCAACGAGAACCAGGACCACTTCGCGCCGCGGTGCTGGGCACGCTATGCCCGGCACCATGCGGAGGCGCTCCGGATGGCCCTTGACCGGAACCTGGACGCAGCGCTGGTGCGAAACGCCTTCGCTGATCACTTCCTCACCGATGCCTTCGCCTCTGGCCACATGCGCGTGCCGCGAGACGCGCTCGTGGGGCTGCCCGGTGCGCTCCCCACGCGGCAGATGCATGACGAGGAGAACGTCCAGGGGCTGTGGGTGCAGAGCGCCAGCGGCTTCGTCTGGCGGGCCTATGGGGATGACAACCTGGGCACCAACCCCGTCCATCTGACGCTGACTGCGTATGCGGTCGGGATCTCGCTGCAGCGCATCTTCAAGGCCTACCGGTTGGAGGGAGAGGCGCTGAGTGAGCTGATCGACGCGCTCAGCGAGGCACGGGAGCTCGAGCTCTCCGCGGGAAAGATGGTGGATCCACGCACGCTCCCGCGCTTCCTGGGCAGCGTCGCCGGCCTGCCTGGAATCCGAGAACACCTGCCCGTGCCGCTCGGAAGCGCCAAGGCGCCAGACACCGCGAACGTGCTGGCCAACTACCCGCCGATGGTGGGGCTGGATGGCAAGCGCCGCAAGGACAAGGAGAAGCCGGACTTCGAAGCCTACTTCCGCTTCGCGTGACGGCATGGGAGATCCAAAGTGTCGCCTTTGTAGCAATTACAGGGGTGACCAACAAAAGCGCAAAGAAATTGGCAGTTTGGATGGCGGGGTGCCTCGTGGTGAGCGGGTGTCAGACACCTGGGGCGATGGGACCACGCGGGTTCGGCGCCTCGGAGAACTCGGGGGCGTTCATGACGGGGGACTCCGGCAACTCGTCGGACTCCGGCAACTCATCGGACTCTGGCAACTCATCGGACTCCGGCAACTCATCGGGCGACTCTGGCAACTCGTCGGGTGACTCCGCCAACTCGTCGGGTGACTCCGCCAACTCGTCGGGTGACTCCGCCAACTCGTCTGATGACTCGAACTCGGACTCCGGCAACTCGTCCGAGAACTCGTCCGAGAACTCGTCCGAGAACTCGACTGAGAACTCGACTGATGGGTCCAGCGAGGACTCCAACTCGAGGACGAGCGGTGAGAACAGGAACCCCGTGGCCTCCGCCACGGTCGTCGGACTCACGGCAGCTGGGCTTGGAGCCGTCTTCTGGCAGGCGGCTCAGCGTGCGATGCGAGAGCCGCCACCTCCCGCCGCACCTCCGACTCAGCCCGCGGAGGTAGCGCGTGCCGCGCAGACGTACCTGCGCTCACGCACGCACCAGCTCCGCGAGGACCTGGCGCTAGGCGCTGGGCCTACCATCGAGGAGCTGGCCTCCCTGGCTCGCATCCGCCGTGAGCACCTGGGAACCTTCGGCCGGCTGCTGCGCGCCCATCGCCAGGAGCTGCTTGCGCTGGCGGATGTGCGCGCGCTGACGCCTCAACGCGCGGTGGAGTGGATGCGGCGCGTGGGCGAGATCGCTTCCACCGACCCACGGCTGGAGGAGGACCGGCGCGCGTTCATGGCCGCGTATGAAGCCGGAGAGATAGTTCCGTGAGGCTCTTGGCGCTGGCGGCCGCGTGGATGGCCTCGCTCCCGGCCAGCGCCGAGGTGCCCCTGGCTGAGCGTGTGGCCGCCCTGGAGGCCACATATGGGGTAGTGCTGCGCCCGCCAGCCTCGGCGGATGAGGGGCTCGTGGCCGAGGTGGAGGCCGGCCTTGCCGCGCTTCCTCCCGCGCTGCGTCACCCACCCGGGGGACCTCTGGAGCTGGAGCTGCACGCCGAGTCCTCTCCGCTGGGACTGGGAGATGGAACGGTCACCCGGCCAGAGTGGACCGAGGGCCGCCAGCGCTTCCAACTCTATCGCTACGCGCCGCCCAAGGAGCGGCGTGCCACCTTCAGGCTCTCGCGCCTGACAGACACGGAAGCCGAGCGGTTGTGGCGCCGCCGAGCCGTGGTGCACGCCGTGGTGCAGCGCTGGGATGACGCGCGGGGCTGGAGCAACAAGCCCCGCTGGCGCCGGCTGAGCGGGTGGCATGTCCCCCTTGAGCATCTGCTCACTTCCCGCGAGGAGGCACTCCTCTCCTACGCTGGCGCCTTCAGCCGCGCGCGAGGTCAGGTCAGCGCCTCGCTGGATCTCGTCACCTTCGCCGAGGAGCTCTTCGTACCAGTGGAGTCCCTGCGTCCGGAGGCTCTCAGCGCGGACGATCAGGTGCGCTGCCAGGAGTTCTCCAAGGCACGGGCGCTCGCGGAGAGCATCACCGAGGATGGGCTCGGCTCGTTGCCAGAGCGCGGGCGCTGCCCAGCCTTCGACACGTGGGCAGATGAGGAGAGCCTCTCCCACTTCGAGGTGCTGATGGCAGCGGCGTCAGGGCGGCAGCCGGAGTCCCTCTTCGGCCACCTCATGCTGCGCCCGGTCTGGCGCGAGGGTGCCGTGCCACGCGGCCCAGCCTTCGAGCCCGTGGTGCAACTCGTGGCGCTCACCGGTCTGGAGGCGCGAGGCCTGCAATACACGCTCAAGGGGCTGCTCGGCGGCTATGACACCGCCTTTCTCACCACTACGATGGCGGAGATCTCACACGAGACGATGGAGCTGGAGCAGCGCAGCGTGCGCCGCTTCCAGCTGCGGCTGACTGCCAGTGAGCAGGTGCGGCTGCTCGAGCGCGTCTGGGAGCTGGAGCGGCGTGGCTACTTCCCCTACCGCTTCTTCACCGATAACTGCGCGAGCGCTCTGATCTTTCTCCTCAATGGCGTGCTCGAAGGAGGCCGCAAGGTGCGCATGCCAGGCCGGCTCTGGGTGGCGCCCGCCGCCACGCTGGACATGCTCTCCCTGGTGAAGGTGGAAGCCCCCGGTGGAGCAAGCCAGATGCTCCTCGAGTACATCCCTGATGACTTCGAGTCCACCGAAGCTCGCGCGGCGCGGGCCGATGCGTCGCGGGAGGAGGCGCTGGCCGAGCTCTCGTCATCCCTGCCGCCTGAGGCCCGTGCGCGGCTGCGCCTGCTGCACTGGCGTCTGCGCTCGTCCAATCCAGAGGTGCGCCGCGCCACGTACGCGGGGATGCCGGAGGTCATCGCCGGACTGATCCACTCCGTGCCGTCCGAAAAGGAGGAGGAGGTCCAGAGGTTGTTGCACGCCTACATGGCCTGGTCGGTGCGGGTGGAGCGTGGCGCGGCGGACCGCGCCGAAGCGGAGAAGCTCGCGGTGGAACGGGAACGCGTTCTCGCACTGCGCACCCGGTTCCCCACGGCTGCCGAGGGAGTGCGTGATCGCCAGAAGCTCTTCGAGCGCGAGGATGAGCTCCAGCGCCACCTCGCGGTACTCGATCGGATCAGCCTGCTCCAGGAGGCGCTGGCCCGGGCTCCCCGGCGGCCGCCCACGGCCGAGGAGGCGCAGATCCTGAAGAACGCAGACGCGGCAGAGGCCACGTTCATTGCTTCCACCGAGGCTCAGGGCGCGCTGCAAGAGGGAACGTTGGCCAGCGTGGATCCTGTGGCGTTTCTGGCGGAAGACCGGCGTCAGAAGATGGAAGCCGCACGAGACTGGGCCGAGGGAGCCTTGGTGAGATCGGGTGCGGCCCGGACGGTGGTGGGGTTGGGTGCGGACTTCCCCGTGACGGGGCAGGCGCGGCCAGTGCTCATGTTCGAGTCGGCGGCACTCAATGAGGCGCTGGGAGATGCGCGCCTGCATGGCTTCCAGCCTGGCAGCGAGCTGCGCGTGCTGGAGGGCGAGCTGTGGCTCCTGCCCAAGAAGGGGCTGCCCCAGGTGATCAGCTCCCGGTTCACAGTGCTGGGCTACCGCACGCTGATGCGCGAGCTGCCGATTCATCAGCGCTCTGCTGGGGATGCGCTCGGCTGGGGGATGGCGGCGCAGATGGAGACACTGCGAGAGCACTCCATACCGTATCGCGCCACCGCGCAGGCCGAGGTGCTCGCGGTCGCCATGGCGGGCGCTCGCTTCCGCCACTTCACGGCGCTGGGAGCAGGGGCGAAGCTGGGAATGCACTGGGGCCCCGGAGTCCTGGCTCCAGCCCTGGGACCCCGGTTGTCGCTCTCGCACCGCACGGGCCTGCCCGGCTCTCTTGCCAATGCCGTGCGCCTGGAAGCGGAGTACGCCCCCTTCTGGCGGCTAGGGGATGGCATCACCCATGAGGCCATCGGTACGCTGCGGGTGGACCTGCGGTTGGGGCAGGTGGGGCGCTATCAGCTGCTGCTCTCGCCGCGCGCCCAGGCCCGCTGGGAAGGACGCCTGGCAGCTCGGCTCGAGAGCGCACTGGAGCGCCGATTGACCCTGGGAGTCGAGCTGCATTAGCGCAGGCGTCAGACCGTGCGGCCGTACAGGTCTCGTTCGGTGAACCGTGGCCGCGCGTATGCCCCTGCCACTGCACCCAGGAGCGTGCCGGCGACATGGCACGCCACCCATTCCCAGGTGGTCAGGCCCATGAGGAAGAGCAGCTTCGGCTGCTCGCTCATGAAGTGGGCGAACGCAAGGATGGCAGGCACCATCACCGAAGTCACCACCGCCGCTGCCAGTGCGCGCTTCATTCTCCCCGCGTGGAAGCCGCCGAAGGCTCCGCCGAGCAGCCCGTTGAAGAAAGGCATCCAGAAGGTGAGGAGGCTGGTAAAGACCATGACCGCTACGCTGGTCACGAAGATGGGGCGCTTGAGCGTAATCTCTCCTGATTTGAGGGTGATGCCGGGCGGAAGCTCGGCGTAATCCACATGCCGTGCGGGTTCAGTGGCATAAGAAGGCGGGGTCTTGTCCTTTTCAGGAGGAATCAGGGTGTCCGGCATGACAGCCTCCGAGAGCAGGGACGCAGGGCGCGCGTCCCTTCGTGGGTTTGAAGCAGTGCCGTTGAAGATGCGACATGAGCCCGTGTGCGGCACGGCGGCGACGCTGCTTGGGAGACAGCCCGCCCGCCGAGCGCCAGTAGGGCTATGCTGCCGCGCCCTGTCGTACCGATCCCTCACTCCCTGCATGGAGAGCCCATGAGCCTTCGCCGTGTCTCGCTGAGCATTGCCCTCACCGCCCTCGCGCTGCTGTCTGCCTGTGCGCTGCGCCCCCATTACAAGGACATGGTGCAGCCTGTGGGAGCCCCCCAGGCCGCCGACGGGCAGACCTTGATGATGCGGCTGGTGGACCCAGGCACAGGGCAGCCCATCCAGGGCGCCAAGGTGATTGCCGGCATGGGACGTGTTCGCCTGGCTGCCACCAGCGACGCCCAGGGCCGCATCTCCGTGCCGGTGTCCCAGGCGCTGCTCGAGGAGAATCCCCTGGTGGAGGTGGTGCTGCCCAAGGGGGTGAAGGCGTATCAGTTCCAGGTCGATAGCGCGGCGGAGCCTGCCTCGCCTCCCGCGCCGTCTCCCGCGTCTCAGCCCGCCGAGGCACCCACGGGGGAGGAGACGAACTCCACGGGCTCGATGGCTCCCACGAGCCCGTCGGCTCCCGAGACGCCTCCCGTGCCGCCGGCCCCGAGCACTCCCAACCCCGGGACCTGATGCGCAGCGCGCAGCGCCGGGCGGGGTGATAGGGCCTCGCCCGGAGCCGCCGGAGAAATGGCCCTGCACCGGCGCGCGGATCTTCGTGACATCCGCCTTGTCCTCGCCCGGTTTACCCCCTCCTGAGTGGCAGAGGGCGGCGCCTTAGCTGGCGGAGCGGGGGCAGGTGCACCAGATTGCAGGGACGGGGAGGCGGCATGTCGAAGGCGTTTACGAAGGAAGACAGCGGCGGCGATGAAGGGCTCGTCCCCGCACGGCCGCGCGCCGGAGGAGGGGAGAAGCGCTACATCACCCCGGAGGGTTACCGAGCGCTCCAGGAAGAGCTGGCCTCGCTGCTTGGTCCGGAGGCAAGTGTCGAGGGGCAGAGCGGGCTGGACGCGGGGGTGCGCAAGCGGGAGCGAGAGCGGCGTGCTCAGCAGCTCGCGGACACGCTGGAGCAGGTACAGGTGGTGACACCCGAGCCCTCTCAAGAAGGGCGAGTCTTCTTCGGAGCCTGGGTCACGCTGGAGGACGAGGAGGGCACGGAGGTGACGTACCGCGTCGTGGGCCCGGATGAAGCAGACGTGAAGGCAGGCCGGCTCAGTGTGGAGTCGCCGCTTGCACGAGCGTTGCTCGGCAAGGAAGTCGGCGAGTCCGTGCAGGTGGAGCGCCCCCGAGGAGCCGTGGAGTACACGGTGACTCATGTCACATACACCCCCTCCACCCATTGAGTCTTCGGTGGGAGCCCTGCCCCTGGGTAGACAAGGACTGTCACCTGGGGCGTAGAGTCACGAGGTAGCCCAGCGCGCCCGTGGCCCGAGGGGCCCTTCCCATGACGTCTCGCTCCACTCTCCGTCTCCCGCCAGGTCTCCGCTTCCTGCTCTTGGGAGGCTCGGTGCTGGTAGGGCTCTTCACGTTCCTCTATGCACGGCTTGTCTGCTCATTCATCTGCAGCCTGTCGCCGCCGGTGCTGGCCCGTTCCGTCATCGTGCTGGGCCTGTTCCACATCATCCTTCGGGAGCTGCTGCTGCGGTTCGCCCCACCTCCGGGAGAGGGCAGCACCTCCGCTCGCCGGGCCTGGCTGCTGTCGGTCCTGTCATGGTTGCTGACGGGGCTGTTCGCCGTTGCCATGCACGTCCTGAGCTACCCGACGTTCCCCATGCCCAGCCATCTGAAGTTCGCCGTGGGTTACTGGCTGCTCGGCGGCGGACTGATTGCCCAGCTGGAGTATCTCCTCTTCGAGCGCGCGCTGACGCCCAAGCCCACCCTCTCTCCGGAGGCCCGCCTGCGAGAGCGGCTCGGGCGCCGGCTGATCGAGGGCTACGTCATCTTCACCACCGTGCCCGTAGTGGTCCTGATGCTCACCCTGCAGCGCTTCATTTACGAACTCCAAGGGGATCGGAGGTACTTGATCGAGGCATCCGTGCTCGCCCTGGGCTTCACGGGGGGCGCGCTCGCCGTGGCCGTGGCTTATGGCCGGAGTCTGCGTCAGGACTCGGAGCGGCTGCTCGAGGCGGTGCGCCGGGTGGGAGAAGGAGACTTCCAGCCCAAGGCCGCCACGAGCCGCCCGGACGAGCTGTCCCTGGTGGCCGCCGGCATCAACGAGATGGCGGGGGGGCTCCAGCTGCGCGAGCGCATCCGCGAGGCGTTCGGCCGCTTCGTCTCGCCCCAGGTCGCCACGGAGTTCATCGAGAAGTATGCGCGCCACGGGAAGACAGCGGTGCTCGGAGGCAGCCGGCGGGACATGGTGGTCCTCTTCAGCGATCTGCGAGACTTCACCCGCCTGTCCGAGTCGCTGTCACCCGAGGTGCTCATCGAGGTGCTCAACGGCTACTTCCAGGAGATGGTGGCGGCCATCCAGCTCCATGGGGGCTTGGTGGACAAGTTCATCGGGGACGCGGTGCTCGCCGTGTTCGGGCTCACCGAGGGCCAGGGAGAGCCCGCTGTCGCGGCCGTGTCCGCGGGCCTGGAGATGCGTCGGCGCCTGGAGGCCTACAACGAGAAGCTCGCCGAGCGGGGCATCCACCTGAGCTCGGGCATTGGCATCCACGCGGGCGAGGCCGTCGCGGGCTACCTCGGGAGCACGGACCGGCTGGAGTTCACCGTCATTGGCCATACCGTGAACGTGGCCTCCCGCATCGAGAGCAAGGCCCGTGAGCCCTTGCCGCCGCTGCTCTTCAGCGAGGAGGTGGCCCGGCGGCTCGGGGACAGGTTCACCGTGAAGGCGGTGGACACGGTAGCTCTCAAGGGAGTGGCCAGTGAGATGCGGCTGCTCACCGTCGAGACAGAGCGCCAGCCCGCGAAGGCGGCTTGAGGCGGGTGGGGGAACGTTCAGGAGGGCTCCCGGCGGCCCTTCGGGCGGATATGATGTGGCCGTCCTTCGCTGGGAGCCCCTGAGATGAAGCGCTTCGTCATTGTCTTCTCCAACGAGCCGGCAGCACCTGCCCCCTGGGTTGTTCGCGCTTGTGAGTCCGCGAAGCTGACATACGTGGACAACGATCCCGTCACCTCCGAGATCGCCAAGAGCCCGGAGGCGCAGAAGCTGCTGCTCTCCAACATCCCGCCAGGCGAGAACGCGGCGCTGGGCCCTCACTACAAGGCGGCGCTGGAGAAGGTGGCTGGCCAGGAGCAGCGCGTCGGCCTCTACAGCAACAGCTGGCTGCTGTACCTGGGGCAGGCGGATGGCTGCGTGCTGGACTTCTCCGGGCTGGAGGCTCAGCGCCAGCAGGGGCTGGCCGCCGGCATGAAGCAGAAGGATGTGGACGACTACGTCGCCAAGTACACGCAGCAGATGAAGGATCGGGCGAGCAAATACCTGCCGCCCAACCGCATCCTTGTGCTTCCCACAGCCGAGTCCGACGCGAAGAAGGCGGAGCTGGCCGCCGACTTCATCCGCAAGCTTGGATGATACGAGCCTGCCCCCTCACCACGGGCAATCGACGACCTCCACGGTACGAGTCACGGGCGGCGCCTGGTTGCCTCCGCTGTCCGTCAGCTCGTACTGCACGGTGTAGGTCCCCTCGGCCCAGCCATTGACGTAGCCGGACTGCCTGACCAGCGGCGCCACATTTCCGTAGCATGCGTCGGTCGCCTCCACCCCAGGGTCCACCCAGGGGCTTCCACAGGTGTGTGTCATCTGAGCAGCCCCTGCGAGCCTCAGGGTGGGGGCCGTGCGATCATCCACATGCACCGTACGGATGGCGCTCACCGTGTGTCCATGCGAGTTCCACGCGAGGTACTGCACGAAGTAGGTGCCCTCGGCGCGCACATTCGGTCCTGGCCCATAGGGGTCGCTCCCGGAGTTGTACCGGTGCACCTCCACGGGTCCGCACGCATCCCAGGCTCGAGCCCCTGGGTCCACCCAGGGCTCTACGCCACACTCGAGCGTCAGCTCGCTGGCGCCTTCCAGCACCAGCGTGGGTGTTCCCGGATCCCTGCATGAGGTGCCCTGGATGGTGATCGAGTGCGTCCCGGACACTCTGCCCGCCGGGTTACGGGCCTCGACTGTCACGGTCTGAGGCCCCTCTGCGCTCCAGCTGAAAGAGACAGAGTCCGTCGCAGAAGCAACGTCCGGGTGGGTGACGTCCGGCTGTCCCGTCGCCCGCCAGTGATAGGTGATCGGCAGGTTCACGGTGCCGGGACTGACTGTGGCAGTGAACTGGTAGGTCACACCTGTCACTCCGCTCGCCGGCCCCGCGATGCTCACCGCCTCCGGTGCCACCAGCGCCAGGATCCGCACCAGCGCCGAGGCTGTCCCCGCGCGGATGGTGAGAAAGCCCAACCCACCCTGAGCCCCCAGGGAGAGGATCGTGCCTGCCCGGCCTGTGTCCGTGGAGACTCTCTCGGGTGCCACGGTCCCCAGCGTCGTCGAGAACAGCACCTCGACGGGGGTCGTCACCACTCGCCCGAACTGATCCTGGATGGTGACCTCGATCGAGCGGCTCTCGTGGGTTGCCATCGTCACCTCGGCTGGCGCTAGCAGGACCGTGGGGCGTGGACGCTGCACACTGATGTGGAAGGTGTTCGTCACCCGGTTGCCCAGGGTATCTCGGGCCTCGATCGTGACATCGCTCTCGGCCTCCAACCCTGCTGCCGGGGCGATGTCCACATTCGCGTTGGCATCGATACTCACACCTACCCGTGGATCCGTGTTGACCAGGATGCGGTAGGAGACGCTGCTGACCGGCAGGCTGACGTGTGAAGTGAAGTCCCGCAGGTTGAAGGAGTCTTCTCGGGTCGTCCCCGTTTCCAGCAGCTGATCCGGCAACCCACCGAAGACCAGTACGCTGTAGAAGGAGTCTACGCTGTACGGGAAGGTCTGGTACGCGCGGAACTCCTCCGCGGCGATCGCCGGATTCCAGACGTCATAGAAGTGCACGGAGTCCAGGACGTAGGGTCCATCCACGCCGTTCCCGCGGATGGGAGCGCTGTCATACACGAGCCTCAGCCTGTGGATGCCCTGGTTGAGGAAGAGCTGGCCCGTGGTCTGCCACTGGATGAGCGCGTCGTTCCGGTCAATGAGGCGTGCATTGAGGTTGTAGAGCCCCGCCTCCAGAACCTCCACATCCACCTCGACGGCGAGATTGTCGTACAGCCCATCGCCGTTCAAGTCATGAGCCTGATCCCCATAATTGCCCACGATGCGGACGCCGTTGGACACCTCCATACCGGTGGTGAACCGCCACAAGAAGGCTTGCTCCAGAGGATTGCCTGCGGCATCAGTGAGGTGGGTGGTGAGCTGGGCGGTGTACTGTGTCCCGGGCTGCAGGGGCGCGTCAGGGCGGAAGACAGCGTACTGGTTGATGGAGTCGTATGAGACCCTGCCGCTCACGGAGCTCCCACCCTCCTCGAGGAGCTGGAAGCTGGAGGCCGTGATGGTGCTGGGAGCCATGGCCTCGCTGAAGTTGGCCTGCACCAGCGCATTGAGCGGCACGCTGAGGGCTCCATGGGCGGGGCTGGTTTTCAGCACAGCGGGCGGTGCCGTGTCCGAGCTCGTGGTGAACTGCCATTCGAAGGGCGCGCCCAGGCTGTTGCCATTCACATCCTGCACCGTGGGCTCGAGGCGAGCTGTGTACTGAGCCGAGTGTTGCAGCGGCGTGGAGGGCAGGAATCTTCCTTGCCGCGTGGCCGCGTCGTACTCCACCTGGCCTTCGACCTGGGTACCACCCCTCCTGAGCGTGAAGGTGGACCCGTTCAAGGTGCTGCTATCGATGTCCGAGCCGAACTGTGCCTGGAGGGTGGTGGTGATGGGCACGCCCACCGCTCCCTGCGCGGGAAGGATGCCCAGCACGGTGACTGTATGGGTGACCTCGACGGCGCGCGTCGCGTAGGCGGTGTCGAAGCCATCTGTCACCAGGATGCGCAGGTGCTGTGAGCCCGTGGGTAGCAGGGAGGTGTCCAGCTCGAGGCGTGTCTGCGAGCCCAGCGGGCTGAGCGGTGTCCAGCTTGTCCCTCCATCGCTGCTGTGCTGGAGCTGGTAGAAGAGGCCTGGCGGCCCGTCTGGATCACTGCCTTGCCACTCTAGGAGCCTCATCCCGGTCAGGGTGTCACCGTCCGCCAGGCCCACGAAGTCCACGCTCGGCGGGTTGTCGCTGCGTTGCTCAACCGCCAGGACGCTACCGTTGCAGCTCACCCGGATCGTCTGCGCGCTGGTGTCCCACGGCAGGCTCACGCTGAAGAAGGCGGGGCCGCTCAAAAGACCGGCGGGCGGCGTTCCATGCTCTGCTGCGCCAGGAAGCGTCGAGGGCGTGAGCTCGAGCTGCGGCTCCACGAAGTCTCTGGCCAGCACGGCTCCGCCACCGTCCAGCAGCTCCACCGTGCAGCTCCCCGAGGACGAAGGAGGGTTGTTGGGGACTTCCTGCAGATAGGCGGGCTCGAGCACCGCGGAGTTGGCGCTGAGGTCGATGAAGCCCGACACGATGAGATATGGCACGGTCGTGGTTGTCCGGGAGGACGCTTGGGGGACCCGGCTGGGGAGAAACGTCACAGCGCCCAACAACGTGCCGTAGTCGTCGTTGTGAATCCATTGGGTGCCAGTGGGCTGAATGAAGGGATGCATCAACGACACAGCAGCGCTGGGGCTCTCGGTGATGGAGCGGTTCGTGCGGGTCCGCACCTGGAAGCCTTCCACGCCCGCGCTCGGCAAGCGGTGTCCATGGTCGGGGTTGTTGGCCGTGCTGATGCCGTACACATGGCCTACCTCATGGGCGATCACCTCATTGTTCGAGCCGACGCCGGTCAGCAGCATGTAGACATTCCCGAGCTGGAAGCCGCCGGACATGGGGCAGATGCTGGCGGGAGCGATCCCGGCGATCATCCGAGCCCCAC
>Ga0247825_10000565_pt1 | contig 23607 bp, 19 predicted proteins | sample 13C_Vanillin_Day_FD_194413 | JGI IMG/M metagenome (GOLD analysis project Ga0247825, IMG submission 194413) | Soil microbial communities from agricultural site in Penn Yan, New York, United States - 13C_Vanillin_Day48 | ecosystem: Environmental > Terrestrial > Soil > Agricultural land | place...
CCGTGATGCTTCCGAAAGGGTTATGGCGGAAACACACGGCGAACGGCTATACGGCAAATGCACTCGCCCCCGACACGCTTACCGACCTCGGCGGCGGCGCCTGCTTCAACGATGCACGCGTGCAGGTCGAACCCGCGCCGTAAATAAGGGGTTCGCTGATTACAGCGACTTCAAATACTCGACCAGGTCCGCCTTCTGCGAGTCCGTCAGATTCAACCCGAAATGGCGATTGTAGTGATCGACGACCGCGGGCAGATCCGCGGCGCTGCCGTCGTGGAAGTACGGAGGGTGATAGACGAGACCACGCAACGGGGTCGTCCGATATTGTCCGGTTGCGCTTTTCGCCGCGTACGCGGGATCCATCCCGACCTCCGATGGATGATGCAGGAACGGCACTCGCTTGTCGGGCCCGCTCAACACGTCGGTAAAGGCAGGACCCTGGTGGCACGACGCGCAGCCCGCTGAGCCGCTGAACAGCTTCCTGCCGCGAGCCGCGGCCACCCGATCAAAGCTTCCTTGTGGCGCTGACGGCGCCCGCAGCCTCAATTGATAGTCGAGCAGCGCCGGGAGCTGTGGCGTCACTCGATCGGGACTTTGTGAGATGAAAATGCCGACGCGCGGATCGCTGAAGCTTCCATGTCCGCCCATCTGTCCGACGCCGACATAGCTGTTCCAGTACGAGATCGGTCCGTCGGCCGTGAAGGTCTCGAAGCCGACGCCCTTCAATCCGTAGATCGGCGGGATGACGACCGGCAGCGAAGGGCTGTTCATCGGGAGCGAAGCGATGTTGGTGCCGTCAAAGTAGTGGTGCCGCGGATCGTATTTGCCAGGTCCCCACGTCCGGAACTCGGCCTTCGTCGCCTCGTCGAGCACAGGAGAGAGCGCCACGATCGCACCAACGTCCAGGTCGGTGTTCGCCCATCCATCGAGCCGTCTGCCAATGCCCGGAGCGAACGAATCATCGACCGACGAATGGCAGAGGGCGCACGTGATCCCCACGCTTGTCAGCTGACCGCTTTCGCTGACCGCTCCTTTCACGCCCACGACGGCATTCAGGCGGAGGAGTTCGACGGTCACGGCTGGGTTCTTGAGATCGACGTCACCATTTTCGAGCGCCGTGATGACTGCCGGCGGCAACGCCTCGACGTCAACCTTCAGGCCGACCGCCAGGGCGGTGGCAGGATCGACGTTCGGAATCACCTCGTGCATCCGCAGCGTGTCCGTCCACAATTGCTCATCGCCGAAGGTGTCGAAGCGGAAAACGTCCTGACCGTCGAGATGATTTCTCTCAACGAGCTTGAACGCAGCACCTTGTGGCTCGGCCTGCGTCGCCGGCGCGAGGCCGGACAAGACCAGCGCCATCGCGACGAGGAACACGGCTGAGGCGGCAACGAGTGATCGCATGTGACGGATTTCTCCTTCTGCTCAATAGAGTGGCGAGCGGCGCAGAAGTGACAGGAGGAAGGAGGAAGGAGACCGGCTGACGCCGGGCTGATCAGTACGAGAAGAAGAACAGCAGGTCGAGCCCGGCGCGCTCGACCCGTCTGAACTGCACGCGCTGCGTGCCGGACGTCTCGGCGACGTTGGCCTGCACGCGCAGGTGTTCCCTGAGCTGATATTCGAGAATCAGCTCGGTTGCCTGCGCATCGCCGAAGCCCTGCCTGACGCGGAAGAACAGGTGCTCTCCGACCTGCTCGCCCACGCTCAACGTCGGACCGAAGCCGCGCTCTCCGGCCTCGATCTCGAATTCGTCGAGCTCGAGGGCGTTGCTGATCGACCGAGACAGGCCGGTGGCGAGGTAGCCGCCCGCCAGCGCCGTTGCGCGCTCGGTCAACGACACCTGCTGACCCTCGCCGAGCTCGTTGATCGGCTGGTTGAACACGATGAGCGACAGGATGTCCGCCTGGTCGAGCGGCGGGTTGCTGGTGAACGACAGCTCGGGCTGCTTCATCGTCCCCTGTACCCGCACGAAGGTTTCGACGCCGGAGATGATGCGGCGTGCCTGGATGTTGATCGTCGGGTTCAGTTCGTCGCTTCCGTCGAAGCGGATGTGGCCGTCGCGCAGGATCTCGAAGCGCCGCCCCTGGAACGAGTAATTCCCGCGGACCGTGTTGACGTCACCGACCAGCTGCAGCTCCGCGCCAGGTATCTTGCGCGCGCGAATCATGCCGCCGACGGTGATGTTCATATCGCCAATGTCGATCGGCGCGTTGGCCGGGCGCAGATCATTGCCGCGCAGCACCATGTTGTCCGGAACGACCACGGTGACATCGAGATCGAGAGCGTCGAACAGGCTCGGCTGCTTCGGCGCGGCCGCCGCTCCGGACGGCGGTGTCGCGCGTGCGGCCTCGTCGGCGCCGGCGAGCCCGGTGTCCGCTTCCACCGCATACGGGTTCGCCGTGACCTGCTCGATGAGCTCGGCCAGGTGAATCGTCGCATTCTCGATGTCGACTGACCCTTCGAGCCGTGGCTTGCGCAGCTCACCGGTCAACTTCAGGTCCGAATTGAGCTTCAGGTCGGCAATGCGATTGTCGATGATCTCGAAGGCCTGCGACTGCAGCGTGATGTCAACCGCGCCCACAGCCCGCTCGTGGACAGCGAGCGTCCCACCGATGGTCAGAGGGAAACCACGGCTGTCGAGGATCTGGAATTCACGGACGGTGACCACGTCGGGCTGAAGATCGATGCGCGTATCGAGGCCCGTATAGCGGGTGCCGAACTGCGGGACCTCGAATGCGCCGCCGCGAATCTCGAGCGCGCCCTCGGCGTGCGGGTCGTAGCCCGTCCCGGTCAGCCTGACGTTCGCCTGCATGGTGCCGGTGACATTCGTCACGTAGGATGTGAAGCCCTGGACGATGCCCAGTTCTATCGGGCTGCTGGCAATCTGAATGTCGAGCACGCCGCCGCGCCGGTCCTCGTCGTGCGCGTCGACCCCGGCTGGCGTCGGCCGGAACAGCGTGATCGGCGCCGCGCCTTTGGCCGTAATCCACGCCGTCGGCGTCTGCTGCAGCCGCACGTCCATCGCCACGCCGCTCGGCGTGTAGTCAACCGTTCCCGTCAGCGCCTCGAACTTGAAGTTGCGGAAGGCGCCCTGCGACAGCGTGAATTTGGAGGTGACGTTCGGCGCTTTCGTCGAACCCGAAATCTCCGCGTCGCCGGTGAATCTCCCGGCCAGCCGCCCGTCGCCAAGCAGCAGCGTGTCCAACTGGGCGACGTCAACGTTTTCGGCGCGTACCTGAAGAGTTGAGCCGAGACCCGCAATCACACCGTCGGCGGTAATCCGCTGATCGGCGTTCACCAGCTGCAGGTTCTTCACGTCCACGCGATTGCTGCCATAGCGCACGGCCGCTGACGCGCCTGCAGGCGTGCGCCACTCGATCTGCTCGGCTCGCAGCGCCAGGCTGTCGACGTGGATTTCCTGGTGGTCCGGATGCAGCAGCAGCGAGCCGCCGGCGGTCAGCTCCCGCGGGCCTTCCTTTGCGACACCTTTGAACTCGAGGCGCGATTTTGAATAGGTCGTATCGGCTGTGACCTCGTTGATCTTCTGGCCGCCGATCTCGAGGAACGTCGCCGTGCTGCTGGCCTGCAGCCGCGCCTGCTCGATCTGAAGATCGGGAACCGTCGCCGTGAAGCTGCTCTTCAGGCTCAACGCCTCGTTGGTGCCGCGTCCGATATTGCTGCCGGTCAACGACCCGGTTGCTTTCAGCTCTCGGGCATTGCCAGTGACGGTGGCATCAACGACCGCGGACCCCTTCATCTCCTGGCCAACGATTTCGCCAACACGGTCAAGCGACGGCGTGTCGCCGTGGACCGTCAGTGTGGACGCCCCCGATTCATTGAGCGCTATCGTTCCCTCACCGGTGACATTCAGATCCGGCCCGGTGATCTGCAACTGCTTCAGCTGCCCTTCCCGAGCGGCGTAGCTGCCATCCACGACCGCCGAATCAATAGTCAGCTTGCCAAACGTCGACCTCGTGAGCTCGACATGCCCGCTGGTATCCAGCGAATCCACCGTCACACCCGAGGCGTAGTCGCGAATCGCGGTCTCGGCATCGATCGAGCCGTTCAGCATTCCCTCGGCTCGCGCATCGCCTGTCACCAGCGCAGGATTCAGGCCCGTGAACATCCCGGCGGTGCGCACGCGCATGTGTCCGCCCGCCAGATTCGTCGTCACGTCCATCCGCGGAAACGTCGCGTCGAACAGATGGGAGTCGACGAGCGTTCCGGTCACGTCGAGCGTAAGCGGATAGCGGCCGCCGCCGGAGCCGGACACATCGAACGGCCCGTTGACGACGCTGCGATAGCGGTCGACGGCGATCGCCTGGATGCCGAACTCGCGTCCGACGCGTTGAACGTCGAGGCCGGCGATCTGTCCTTTCGCAGTGTAGGTCGGCGCGCCGTTTCCAAACGAGAACGTGCCTGTCGCTCCCTGCTCGATCGTGGCGCCAGCCAGTGTGGAGCGATCGAGCGCAACCTCGCCGCTGAATGCACTACCGCGTCCCTTCAGCGTGTAGGCGAACTGCAGGTCGCTCGTCGCCGGCGGCACGTTCGCCACAGCCGGGAGGTTGCGCAGGTCGACGCCGGTGGCGCGGCCACGGAGATCAAGGACAAGCGGCGCTGCGGCACGCACGGTTCCCGCCGCCGTGGCGTGTCCGCCATACGCGTTGCCGCGTACATTCAGCCGCACGGTCGTCCCGTCGATTCGGCCGTTGCCAACGACACGGCGGGCTTCATAACCGGCGATGCGCACCCGGTCGACATCGACCGCCCATGAACCGTGGATCGGCCGGCCCTCCTCGGGCAAAACCAGGTCGAAACGGGTAGCACCGGTGATGGTGCTGGCCAGCCGGGGGTTGCCGTCGCGCGTCAGCGCGCGGACGTTCAGACGCTCAACGTGCGCCGTGCCGCTCGCGCGGCGGATGGGCGCCGCCGCATCCAGCGTCAGGTCCGCCTTGATGGCGCCGAGCCGCTCGTCGCGCAGCGACAGATCGACCGCTAGCCGGTCCATCGGGCCCCGCGCCGCCATCTCGAAGGCCGGCTGCGCTTCATACCCCCGCAGCCGCGGGAAGAGCCTCGCCAGCTCGTTGATGGCCAGCTTGTCCGACGACGCCCGGATGTCAACGACCTGCGACCTGCCTTCGATATTGCGCACGCTGCCACGCACACGGAGCGCGCTCTCTTCGGTCCGGATGGCGACGTTGTCGAACGTGATCGCGTCCGGCGTGCGGCGGATGACGCCGGACATCCCGTTGATGCCGATGTTCGGTTCCGCGGCCCGCAGCGAGACGCGCTCGATGTCAACGGTGAGCTCGTCTTCGTTGCTCTTCACGCCGACCGTCGCATCCACTTTCTCGATCCGCGCGGGCACGTCCATGCCGGAAGTTCCGACAGCCCCTTTTTCCACGAACAACGTGCCGTCGCTGATGGCGATTTCACCAATCTCCAACGTCCGGCGGTTCTTCGGCTGGTCCGGATCCGGTGTGCGCGCTTTGATCAGATGCGCGAGATTCCACCCCTGCGCATCGCGCTGGAGATGAAGCACCGGCCGCGTCAGCCTGATCTCGTCGAGCACCACGTCGCCGCGGATGAACGTGAACGCGTTGTAGTCCAGGCTGACGTCGTCCACGTCGACGACCTTCTCGCCATCGACGGTCACGTCCACATCCCCGAGCGCCACGCCGAAGAACAGGTTGCCATCGAGCTTGCCGATCGACAGCTGACCGTTCACGTAGTCCGCCGCCTGCCGCACGATGAAGCCGCGCAGCCACTCCTTGAACCACGTCGTCTGCGTGACGATCACGGCCATCGACGTCGCGCCGACGATCAGCGTCGCCACGAAGGCGATGACCTGGAGGGAGCGTCTGGTGAGCGACATCAGGACACCCGCCACATCAGAACGCCTGTCCAATGCTGAAGTGGATGCGGATGCGGCGCTTCTGCGGTTCGCCGTCGATCAGCAGGCCGTCGATCGGGTTGAGCTGGTAGCCGACGTCGAGGCGCGCCGGCCCGATTGGCGTCTGGTAGCGGAGGCCCGGACCAACGGCGTAGCGCAGATCGCCGAGGTCGAAGTTCCTCGCCTCGCGCCAGACGTTGCCGACATCAAAGAACGCCACGGCGCCGAACTTCCCTTTCAGCGGAACACGCACCTCCGCCGATCCCTCGAGCATCGACAGTCCGCCGATCGGAAAACCCTCGGACAACGGACTGACGTCGAAGCGGCCCCACCCGCGAATGCTCGACGAACCACCCAGGAAGAAGCGGCGGTAGAACGGCACGTTCGCCTCGTCGTCCGCGGTCGGGACGATGGAGCCGATGCGAAACCTGTTCGCGACCGTGACTCTCCGGCGAAGGGTGAGGAAATGGCGGGCCTCGGCTGTCGCTGCAAAGAAGTTGTAACTGCCCCACAGCAATCTGCCAGCCTGTTCGACGTGGCCGTTGAGGACGTATCCGCTGGTCGCATTGAGCAGGCTGTTGGTGGTGTTGCGTGAGATGTCGAACGCGACAGCCGACAGCGTGCCTCGTGATCCACCGGTCGTCGGATCGAGTCCCAGCGCGATCAGATCGTCGCGAATGGTGAAATCCGCGAGCGCTTCGGGCGCTATGGTGCTTTCCTGACGCTCGTTCGCGAAACTGACCGTCCAGAAGCTCTGCTGATTCGGCTGGTAGCGCAGGATGACGCGCCCGCCGAGCTGCTTGCTGTCGTACACCGGCTCCTTCGCCTGCCACGCCTGGCCGTCGAAGTTGAGCGAGAGGCGCGAGGACAGAAAGAACGGCTCACGGTAATCGACGCGGACGCCTCGATCGAGCGATGACCATTTCGCTTCGACGCCGGCCTGCTGCGCGCCGCCGAACACGTTGCGATGGTCCCAGCGGACGCGAGCCCGCGCCTGTTCCTCGGTGCCGTAGCCGACGCCGGTCGTGACCTTCTGATGCTTGCCCTCCGCGACCGTGATCCGGACCGGCACTTCCTCGTTCATCAGCACCGGTTCCTCGAGCGGCTCCACGTTGACGAACTCGAACAGTTCGAGCCCGTACAGCTTGCGCTGGGTTTCGCGCAGATCGCGGCGCGTGAATCGATCTCCCGGCTTGAACGTCAGCTGCCGGCGGATCACGTTCTCGCTGACGCTGGCGAACCCCCGGATATCGATTTCGCCGAACCGCGCGAGCACACCAGGTGTCGCCTCGAACGTCAGCCGGCGCTGCCGTGCACCGGCCTCGGCTTCCATCATCGTGACTTCGGCATACGGATAGCCGTCGTCGCGCAGGGCGTTCAGCGCGCGTTCGCGTGAAGCGCTGGCGAGCTGGCGATCGAGCGGGCGGCCAGGTTGAAGCGGCAGGGTTTCCTGCAGCGAACGCTGCTGATCGGCGGACAGCACGTCGAACCCGCGGATCTCGATCGCCTCGACCCGGATCGGTTCGCCTTCGACGATGTCGACGGCGACGTCGACCTTGTCCTGCGCTTCGTTGAGTTGGATGTCGAACGAGCGGACACGCGCGTCAGGGAAGCCACGGTCGCGGTAGAAGGCCTCAATCCGTTTGAGATCCGCCTCGAATGCGCGCCGATCGAAGTACCGCTTGCGGCTCCACGGGATCCACGATCCCTGCTTCGTCTGCAGCGCGCTGGTCAGCGCGCCCTTGTCAACCTGTTCGACGCCATTGAAGTGAAGTCCGGAGATCTGGATATCGCCCTCCTCGCGGCAGCCCGCGACACAGGTGACACCCACGAGGACCACTAAGAGGAAGGCAACGCGATACCCGGTCATGGCGACCTGTGCAGAAACACACCGCGTGCCAGAGAGGAGGCCTCAGGGCAAAGGCCTAAGGCCTAAGAAAAAATCGAAGCGGTAATCAGGATGAGCTTCGTTCTTCTCTCAGGCCTTCGGCCTTCGGCCGTCGGCCTATACATCCCGTGTAGTGGACGTGGTCACCGCGCGCGGCGTGGACGCCACCGCGAGCATGATCCCGAACCCGACGGCGACGATGACCCCGATGGCGAGCCAGATTCCCGGAATGTCGTCCAGCACGCCGGCCTGCCACAGCGCGAGGCCCGCGCCGATTAGGAGGACGAAATAACCGACGAGGTAGAGTTTCAAGTACTTCATGCTTCTGTTACGAAGCACGAACAATGCCTGAACAGCAGAAAAAAAGGCCCAAGGAGAAAACTCTCCTTGGGCCTTGACCAGCTCTGAGGCCTGAGCCCTGATTCCTGAGGCCTGCCCCTACTGCAGGATGATCGCGAGATGCGCGCGCCGGTTGCGTGCGCGGCCCGCTGCGGTCTCGTTCGTGTCGATCGGACGGTCTTCGCCGTAGCTCACCGTCCGCAGACGCGCCGGACTGATGCCCCGCATCACCAGGTAGTCGCGCGCGGAATTGGCGCGGCGCTCACCCAACGCGAGGTTGTACTGCTGCGTCCCGACGCTGTCGGCGTGACCTTCGATCGTCACGTTGATGCTCGGGTTGGCCTGCAGCTTGGCGATCGCGTCGTCGAGGATCTTCAGCGCGTCCGGCCGCAGGTTGAACCGATCGAAGTCGAAGTGCACGTCTTCGAACTCGATCACGGTCCGCCGCTGCACGAGCAGACCCGCCGTCGCGGTGGTCTCGTTCTTCGCGTTGTCGGTTACGGTCACGGTGACGGTGACCGGACCTTCCGCCTGCGGCGCCGTGAACGTCGTGTTCGGCGCGTCATTCGGACTGACGCTGCCCGCCGTTGCGGTCCAGCGATAGGTCAGCGGTCCGCCTTCCGGATCCGTTGCCTGGGCGGCGCATTTCGCCGTCTGGCCAGGCTCCACCACGCTCGGGTCGCACTGAATCCGTGCGGTCGGCGGGCGGTTCGGTGCGGGTGCCGGTGGAGCGGGCTGCGTCACGGTCACGGTGTTGGTGATCGTGGTCGTTTCCCTGATGCGGCGCACACGCTGGCGCGGCGGCGTGACACCCGGATGGAAGCCGATGCGAAGGTCGAGCCCCCAGGCGCTGTGATCAATGTCGTTTCCGGCCACGACGCGCCCCTGCGTGCCCGGGCTGTAGTTGCCGCCGGCGTGGACGAAGAAGCCATTCCTGGCCTGCCACACGCCGCCGAACTTAAAGGCCGTCGGATCGGAAATGCGGCTGGCAGTCGGCGCCACGCTGCCGTCTTCGGCGACGAGCGGCGCACCGGTGACCAGGACGTTGTCCTTGATCACGAACTCGCCGGTCCACTCGACCAGCGCACGGAACTGCGATCGGCTGGGGAACGTGGCACCGAGGCCCCAGGTCAGGCCATCTGACAGCCGAAACTCGTCGGGATCGCCGCGCAGCACGCCGCCAAACGCGCCGGTCAGTTCGACGGAACGTGAGAACTCGCGGCTGCCGACGAGTTCGATGTGGCCGTCCCAGTCATTCGTGCTCGAGTCGTCGTCGCCAACCGGGAACTTCAGCATGACGCGTGGTGCCACGCTCATGGCGTCGCCGCGACCTTGCTGCAGCAGGCTCCACTTGGCGCCGATAGTCAGCGGCCCGGCGAGGTTACCAGACCAGCCGCGCCGCACGTACGGATACTCGTGCGTCACACCGCCGACATTGGGGTCGCCGGGAACAAACGTCGGCCGAACGTCGCGATCGAGGCGAACGAATCGCCACATGCCGAACAATTCGAATCGGTCGGCGATCCCGATGGCACCGGTAAAGCCGATCGAGTTGACGTCCGTCAGTCCCTGTTTGCGGTCGAAGTTTGCCCGAAACAAGCTGAGCGACCACTTCCCTGCCGGCATCGTTTCAGCTGTTGGAACAAACCATAGGCCCGTGTCGCCATTGAACGTCGGCAATGCGGGACGCGGAGTGGTGTCACCTTCGAGGACGATTTCGTCCGACGTGACGACCGGGCCTGATGTAGTAGTGGTGGTAGTGCTTTTGCCCCCGCCTTGCTGTGCCTGCGCCGCGGCGGGCATGGCCGCGAGCGCGCTCACCAGGAACGCAGCAGACAAAATGCGCACGAACACGTATGCCTCTCTTTTCCGGCTCGATGTCGAAAAACGGGCCGAGTAATTAGTCTACTCGCCCAGGCTCCATTCCGGATGCGGGAACCATCCCTACAGTACTCACATCGGCTGGATTGGCTGCCTGCACCAGTCGCCCGCGACCACCGCGACTAATCTGCCCGCCCTTGCGCCCGGCGGCACGCGCCTCATCGGCGGTCCACTCGTGGGCGGTGCCCTTCTCATGCGCAGCGCGTCCCCCCTTGCTGGCGATTTCACGCTGCTTCTCCGGCGACATCGATGCAAAGCCACGGCGCTCTTTTCGAATTCCGTCCACAGCAGTCCTCCTCGTCTACGCCGTGACCTCACGGCCTGGTTGCTCGGTCTGTTACCGTGTTCCACACGGTTCGCGAGCGGCGGAGGTTACAAGGCGTATGCCACCGCGACATTAAATGCACGACAAAAAAGAGCCGATTTATCAACGATTTAGAGGCGGGCCGCCGAACCGTCTGGCCGCCGTCTGAAGCATATCGCTACAGATGAGGTTCCAGGTGCGTAGCAATTTCAAACTCCGTTAACATGGCGCTATGGCTGACGACTGCGCACCTGCTCCCCCCGAAGTCCCTGTAAGCAATAAGAGTGGCCGCACGGTCACGTGTGTGAAGTTCGGCAAGGAACTTCCCGGCCTCGACGTTCAGCCCTGGCCCGGTGAGCTGGGGAAGCGAGTCTTCGAGAACGTCTCCGCGCAGGCGTGGAAGATGTGGGAAGAGCGACAGAAGATGATCCTCAACGAATACCGCCTGATGCCGTGGCAGAAAGAAGCGCAGCAGCTCGTGGCAACGCAGATGGAAGATTTCTTCTTCGGCGAGGGCGCGGCGCTGCCTCCAGGTTACGTGCCCCAACAGAGCAAATAGACGCTCAGAGAACCGGGACCTCCCTTTCGATCGCAAACCGAAGCTGCGCATGTGCGTCGCGCAGCGCGCGCTCCACCGTCGTTGTCTCATTGGCGTGCGCGAAGATGAACCCGAGATAACTGTGCCCTTCGGGCAGCGGCACGAGGATGGTGTCCTCCTTGGCCGTGATGCGCACCTCGTCTATGTTGGCAACACCACGGGCAGCGTCAACGCCGTCGACACCTCGAAACACGCCGCGCTGCGGGATTGGGATCATCATCACGCCCGACGCTGCCGGCTCGCGCCAATACGCTCGGACGTCCTCGCCAAGCGCATGCCGCAGCAGTACCTCCTCGAACGAGACGAGCCCCGGCGCCGCCGATACGCGTTCGAACCTGAGCGCCCTGGCACACAGGCCGCCAATCGGGCGAGCGGCCACTTCGAGCACGTAGACACCTGACGGATTGACGCGGCACTCCGCGTGGATGGGGCCATGACGCAGACCCAGCGCCCGCGCGGCGTGCGCAACGGCCGATACGATCGCTTCCTGCACCGCCACCGGCTGGCGTGATGGCGTCAGGTAGATACTCTCTTCGAAGAACGGCCCGTCGAGCGGATCGGGTTTGTCGAAGATGGCAAAAGGCTGAAAATCGCCACGCGTCAACACGCCTTCGATCGCAAACTCGACGCCCGGAATGAACGATTCGATCAGCGCCGCGTCGTGAGCGGCCTCGCGCTCGATGCGGATGTCGGGCGACATCATGAGCGTCCGCAGCCGTCCGAACGCGTCGGCGAACTCCGCGCTGTCGTTGACGCGCATGACGCCACGGCTTCCCGAAAGCGCCAACGGTTTGAGAACCGCCGGGTACACGGCCTGGCTGGGCAGCAGGACCGGGTCGTCGTGCAGCGAGACGACCGTAAAGTCCGGTGTCGGTAATCCGGCGCGGAGAAAAGCCTCGCGCGCCTGCAGCTTGTTGCGGCTGCGAGCCGCCGCTGCCACTGGATTTCCCTCGAGGCCCAGGGCGGCAGTGAGATGCGCAGCCAGAACCGCCGGTCTGTCGCCCACGGCAACAATCGCGTCCGGCCGCTCGCGAGAGCATGCGGCGATGGCAGCGGCAAGCGAGTCCGGCTCACCGCCGAACCGCACCGGGATGGCGCGGTCGGACCACGGGTCGTCAAGCTGATCGCACCGGTCGGTCGCCAGCATCAGCGTGGCGCCGACGGCGCGCGCCGCTTCTCCGAACGAGCGCAGCTGATAACCGGTCGTCGTGGCGATGAGGAGTACGCGCTTCACACGTAATTGGCGATGTCGGGTCCCGGCTCGGCACAGCAGTACCACGCTTCCGTCAGATGCGGCGGCGGGCCCGGTGCCGTCGCGGAGTCCCCGCCGCCGCTAAAGCTTCGGCGGGTCTCGCCGGAGCCTTCGGCGGAGGCGGACGGCTTCAGCCGGATTGCCGCAGCATCACCGCGAGCGAGCGCAGCGATTGCGTCGAACACGTCACGCCGCGTCGCGCCGTTCATCGACGCGACGACACGCATGACGGCCGCCTGCAGTTGATCGACGGCCGCCTCGCGATGGCGCCACGGCCATGTCAGCGACGCCGGATCGAACGGCTCAACGCCCTCGCGGATCTCGTCCAGTTCCAGCAGCGCGGAGTCCGCGGTGACGAGCAGCCGGATACCGAGCTGGACCGGCGCGACGTCTTCCTCGAGACCGAGCTCCGCGAGCAGTTCAAGCAGCTCGACGTACCCCCTCGTCGTCGTCCACGGCGTGAACGGCACGAAGGTCGGCGACAGACGCACGCCGGCGCGCCGGCAGAGGGCGACGGCCTCGACGAAATCTTCCCGCGTATGCCCCTTCCTCAGGTGCCGCAGCACCTCCGGATCGATCGACTCGACGGCGCTGGTCACGAACAGACAGCCGGTCTCGCCGAGCATCGGCAGCATGTCCGCGTGCTTCAGCAGATGCTCGATCTTGATCGTGACGTCGTAGGTGAGTCCGGGATGCTCCATCGCCATCCGTTCGGCGATGCGGCGGGCGTGTGTCGGACCGTTGAAGAAATCCGGATCGCCAAACGAGATGTGCTCAGCGCCGGCGGCGACCTGCGCCGCCACGTCGGCGAGCACGACATCGTCTGCAATGACGCGGAACGCGCCGCGATAGACCGGCACGATCGGGCAATGGCGGCACAGATGTTTGCACCCGCGCGTCGCGTCGGTCGTGCCAACCACTCGCCTGGAGCCGTCGGGCATCTGCAGGGCGGCGTACCGCTGCAGCGGCAGCAACGTCGATCGGTCGGGTTGGATGAACCGCAGTTTTGGGATGTGGGGTTTTGGGATCGTGGGGCGAGCCTTGTCAGGCTCGCCGACCGCGAGAGCAACCAGATCCTGCTCCGCCTCCGGCCCGAGGACAGTGGTGACGCCGCGGCTGCGCAGCCAGTCCGCATTGAGCGGCGCGTACAACCCGTACGCCACCAGCGTCGCCGCCGGATTCACCTCGCGGACACGCTCGATCAGCGGTGCGGCCAGACGAGTGGCCGTATGCATCGGAAGGTAGAACGCGGCAATCGCCGCCCCGCGGATCGTGTCGTCGGCCAGCGGTTCACGGGACGTATCGACGCAGTCCACGCCGATCCCCTCGCGCCGCAGCCATGCTGCCGGCGAGGCCAGTCCAAACGGCTGGCGGCCGAGGTCGTAGGTCGAGATCAGAAGAACCCGCACGGCTTTTCATTGTTCCACGTTATCCTTCAGGCAGCCGACGGCTGGAGCCCCGGCTGTGCCTGTCTGTTATCTGCTGGCCGCGCGTCGCGCGGCTAGGGAGGACGCGTGAATCCACCGACCACAGCGGCCGCCGCGCGAACGATGAACGACGTGCGGGTGGCAAGTACGGACGACACCACCTTTTTCGGCCATCCGCGCGGCCTCTCAACCCTGTTCTTCAGCGAGATGTGGGAGCGCTTCAGCTATTACGGGATGCGCGGGTTCCTCATCTTGTACATGACAGCGGCTGCCTCGGCCGGCGGCATGGGCCTCGACACCGCTACCGCTGCGGCTATCTACGGCACCTACACGTCGCTCGTGTATCTGATGAGCGTCCCCGGCGGCTGGCTTGCCGATCGCGTGCTCGGACAGCGCAAGTCGGTGCTCTACGGCGGCATCCTGATCGCCTGCGGCCACTACACGTTGGCCGTGCCGCTCTCCGGCTCGTTCTACGTCGGGCTCGTGCTGATCGTGCTCGGGACGGGTCTGCTCAAGCCGAACATCAGCGTGATCGTGGGACAGCTGTACGGTCCGGATGACGTCCGCCGCGACGCCGGCTTCTCCATCTTCTATATGGGGATCAACCTCGGCGCGTTCCTGGGACCGCTGCTCACCGGGTTCCTGGCCCAGGACGAGGGCTTCCGTGCGCTCATCGCCGGATGGGGAATGGATCCGAATTCCGCGTGGCACTGGGCGTTCGGAGCCGCCGGCGTCGGCATGACGCTCGGACTGATTCAGTACGTCGCAATGGGCCGGTGGATGGGAACGGCGGGGCTCAAGCCGGGCGGAGCGACCACGCCGGAGCTCGCGGAAAAGTACAAGCGCCAGGCCGTTCGGTACGGGGGAGGCGGCGTCGCGCTGGTGGTGGCCGTGGTGCTGCTCGCGCTGGCCGGCATCGTCACGATTTCTCCGACCGCCGTCCGCGACCTGACCGGCTATTCGCTTCTCGTCATCACCGTCGTTTTCTTCGCCTCGCTGTTTCTCGATCGGAGCTGGACGCCGCAGGAGCGCGGACGCCTGTGGGTGATCTTCGTGTTCTTCATCGCGGCCGCGATCTTCTGGTCGGTGTTCGAGCAAGCCGGCTCGACGCTGAACCTCTTCGCGGATCGGAGCACGCGCAACGAGGTTTTCGGATACGCATACCCGAGCAGCTGGTTCCAGTCGCTCAACGCGTTGTTCATCATCATCTTCGCTCCGCTGTTCGCGTGGATGTGGCTGAAGCTCGGCTCGAGGCAGCCGTCGGCGCCGTTGAAGTTCTCGGTCGGGCTAATCGGCGTGGGCCTTGGCTTCCTGATCATCGTTCCAGCCGCGCAGCTCGCGGCCGGCGGCGCACTCGTTGGGCCGACGTGGCTGTTCATGGTGTATCTCGTACACACGTTCGCCGAACTGTGCCTGAGCCCCGTCGGTCTCAGCTCGATGACCAAGCTGGCGCCGGCGCGCGTGGTCGGCTCGATGATGGGGGTCTGGTTCCTCGGCGCATCGGTCGGCAACTTCATGGCCGGCCAGCTGGCGACGTTCTATGAAGAGATGCCACTCGATCGCCTCTTCATGACGATTAGCATCCTGCCGATCGTCGCTGGCATCGTCATGCTCGCCCTTTCCTCACGATTCAAGCGTTTGATGGGAGGGGTGAGCTAGGCAAGGATGGCGCTCGAGGAATATCGTCGCAAAAGGGATTTCAAGAAGACCCCTGAACCGCCGCCAGTCGTCCCCGCCAAAAAGGCGACCGGCACGCGCTTTTTCTGCGTGCAGAAGCACCTCGCCAGCCATCTGCACTACGACTTCCGCCTCGAGCACAACGGCGTGCTCCTCTCGTGGGCGGTGCCCAAAGGCCCGTCGCTCGATCCCACAACCAAACGCCTCGCCATGCACGTCGAGGATCACCCGATCGAGTACGGCGACTTCGAAGGGGTGATCCCTTCGGGCTATGGAGCCGGCATCGTGATGCTCTGGGACCGCGGCACGTGGACGCCGGAGGTCGACGACGTCGATGCGGCGCTGAAGAAGGGCGACCTCAAGTTCACGCTGGACGGATACAAGCTGAAGGGGTCGTGGGTGCTCGTTCGCACCAAAGGCGCGTGGAGCGGCGGCGGCGATCGTTCCTGGCTGCTGATCAAGCACCGCGACGACTGGGCCGGCGACGTGGACATCGCCGAGTTCGCGCCGCTCAGCATCAAGAGCGAGGGCGACTTCGCCGACATCCTCGCCCAGGACAACCCCGCGATCTGGATCTCGCATCGGCCGGCAGAGGGCGGCGAGACCGGGGCGATGTTCCGGAAGATCGTCGAACGCGCGCTGGCGCTGCGCGAGGGTCGAACGCCGCTCGACGCGCCGGCGACGAAGAAGACCGCGTCCCCCATGAAGAAGAAAGGGGCGAAGAAGAAAGCGACCAGGTCCCGGCCAACAGCCGTCAGGAAGACAGCGGCGCGGAAACGGACGCGGTAGGGCTGGCATCCTGCAGAAGGCGGTGACTCAGCACCGACCAGACGGCGAACGCCAGCCTCCGCCGGTCGTGGCGCGCGATTTCCGTGCACCAGAACGCGCCGAGCACGGACTCGATGGCCGGGTCGAGACGGCCCAGCAGCAGCGGCTCCTTGTGTTCAGCCGCGTAGCGTGTGACCGCGTTCTCCGAAGGACGCCCGTCATTCGCGATGACCACATCAACCGGGCGATCGATCGCCTCCGATACCCAGCGCGCCGCATCCGCGGCGGTGAAACCGGACATCCCGCGCCCTTCGGTCAGCAGGTTGGCGATCAGCACAACCGGCCCATGGACCTGCGCCAGCGCCTCGCGGACGCCGCGAACGAGGAGCGGCGGCATCAGGCTGGTGAAGAAGCTGCCAGGGCCGATGATCACGGCGTCGAAACTGCGAATCGCCTCGGCGACCGCGGGATGGATCGAGACAGTCGGCTCGAGCCACAGTTTGCGGACGCGATCGCCCCGCGCCTGCCGCGCGTCCACCTCGACCTCGCCGCGCGAAATCGTGCCGTCGCCGTACTCGGCCACGAGCGATCCGGGCTCGACGCTGACCGGCCACACGCGGCCGCGGCAGCCGAGGAGGCTGCGCAAACCGTCAACCGCGGCCAGGAAGTCGCCGCTGTACTGCTCCATCATCGACAACAGCAGATTGCCGCCAGTGTGTCCGGCCAGCCGGTCGTGCTGCTCGAGCGTCGGCAGCCGTGCGAGCAGCACGCGGCGCGCCTCGCCTTCGTTGCGCGCCAGCGCGAGCGCGCATTTGAGGACGTCGCCGGGCGGCAGCACGCCAAGCTCGTCGCGCAGCTGACCTGAGCTGCCGCCGCTGTCGAACATCGTGACGACGGCGTTCAACCGCAGCCAAGGATTGGCCTTGAGGCCGCCCAGCAGACTCGGAAGTCCGGTTCCGCCGCCGACACAGCCGACGTTCAGCTCGCGCAGATGCATCGGACCCATTCTACCCGCCACGTCGTTGGGCGACGCCGTCCACTAGAATGTCGTTATGACGCCAACGTGGCAGTCAGCAGCGCAGGGGCTCGTCGGCGATCTTCGCAACGTCTTCGGCGACCGGCTTCGCTCCGTGGTCGCCTACGGTCCGCACATCGAGGGGCACACCGCGACCGCCCTCTCGTGTCTGGCACTCGTGACCAGTCACGACGTCCCTGACTTCGAAGCGTGCGCCCGGCATGCGGCGCGGTGGCGGCGGAACCGGATCGCCACGCCGCTCGTCCTTTCAGAAACGGAGTTTCAGACGTCACTCGACGCGTTCCCGCTGGAATACGGAGAGATCATCCGCGCCCACCAGCGCGTCTACGGCAGCGACCCGTTCGACGGCGTCGTCATCGCACAGGCCGACCTGCGCCGGGCCTGCGAAACGCAGATCAAGAGTCATCTCGTTCACCTCCGCGAAGGATTTCTCGAATCGGGCGGAGCGCCGTCGGCAGTTGCCGATGTCGTCGCCGCATCCGCGCCCGCCTTCACGGCGCTCCTTCGACACGTGGCCTTGCTGAGCGGCTCGCCGGCGCGCGACCGTCTCGACGCGACGCGCGAGGGCGCCCGCGCCGCGGGAATCACGGAGGGTCTGGTCGCCGACATGATCGCGCTCGAGGAGCAGCCGGGCGTGCGTGCCAGCGATCCCGCACGCCTGTTTCCGGCCTACGTTCACGCCGTCGAGCAGCTGGCGCGCACAGTCGATTCGTGGCGCATTTAGCTGCCAAGAACACAACGGCGTTGGCCACAAAGAGCACGAGGATCTCGCCACGAAGATCACAAAGAACCACCAAGATCCTTAGTGATCTTTGTGTTCTTTGTGGCTTCATCTTCGTGATCGTCGTGGCCGGTGCTTGGGCGCAGCCTCTTCCTCCAGAGCTCACTCAGCCCGTAAACGACTTCGCCGGCGTCGTCGACGCCGCGAGCGCTGCGCGGATGGACGAACTGATCCGCTCGCTGCAGCGTGCGAGCGGAGACGTCGTGGTCGTCGCCACCGTCAAGACGTTCAAACCCTACGGCGACATCCGCGAGTACGCCGTGAAGATGTTCGAGAACCATGGGCGCGGGATCGGACAGAAAGGCCGCGACAACGGCCTGTTGATCCTTCTGGCGGTCGAGGATCGTCAGGTATGGGTTGAGGTCGGCTACGACCTGGAAGAGTTCATCACCGACGGCTACGCGGGAGAAACGAGCCGCAAGGTGATGGTGCCGGAGTTCCGGCGCGGCGCGTACGGGGATGGCTTGCTCGCCGGCGTGTCTCGAATAGCCGGCAGGATTGCCGAGCGGCGAAACGTGACGCTCGAGGGCGCGCCGCCGCCCGCGACGGGCAATGAGGAAGACGTAGGCATGGGTGCCGGCGGAATCGTCTTTCTCATCATCCTGCTCATCCTCTTGAACATCATCGGGCGCACGCGGCGGCGCCGGCGCTACTGGGGCGGCACACCGTGGAGCGGCTGGAACAGCGGCGTCGGCCCGTTCGGCGGCGGGTTCGGCCGCGGCGGATTCGGGGGTGGGTTCGGCGGCTTTGGCGGCGGCGGGTTTGGCGGTTTTGGTGGCGGCCGCAGCGGCGGTGGCGGCGGCGGCGGGTCGTGGTAATTAGTGTGAGAGGGAGCAACGGGATGAAGCTGATGCGCAGGACAGGGGCCGCGGTGCTCGTGGCACTGCTGGCAATGGGACTCTCAGGATGCTCGTACAACCGCTTCGTCGGGCAAGAAGAAGCGATCAAGACGCAGTGGGGACAGGTCGAGAACCAGCTGCAGCGCCGCAATGACCTCATCCCGAACCTCGTCGAGACGGTGAAGGGCGTGGCGCAGCAGGAAAAGGATGTGTTCGGCCAGATTGCCGAGTCGCGCTCCAAGCTGGCCGGCGCGCGAACGACCGAGGGGCCGACCGACCAGAAGATCGACGCCGCCAATCAGCAGAGCGCCGCGCTGGCGCGGCTCCTGGTGGTGGTCGAGAACTACCCCCAGCTGCGGTCCAACGAGCAGTTCGCCCGCCTGATGGACGAACTCTCCGGCACCGAAAACCGGATCGCCGTCGAACGGATGCGCTACAACGAGCGGGTGCAGGATTACAACACGTCCCGCAGGCAGTTTCCGTCGAACGTGACCGCCGGCATCTTCGGCTTCAAGGAATACCCGCTGTTCAATGCACCGCCGGAAGCCGAGCGTGTGCCGCGCGTCAACTTTGGCACGCAGCAGCAGACGAAATAGCCATGGGCATTGCCGACGCGCTGCTCCCCGAGTTCGATCACGAGATGACCGTTACCCGGAAGCTCCTCGAACGCGTGCCGGAGGGTCAGTTCGACTGGAAGCCGCATGAGAAGTCGATGACGCTCGGCCAGCTGGCGCAGCACGTCGCGACGATACCGCGCTGGGGGAGCGTCACGCTGTCGCAACACGAGTTCGACCTGGCGAGCAACCCGCCGCCCCCGCAGGCAACCACCCGCGCTGAGTTGCTGGCGATCTTCGACGGTCACGTCCGTGACGCCCGCGCGGCGCTGGTCGGCAAGGGTGACGGAGAGATGACGGCGCCATGGGCGCTGAAACGCGGGACCAGCGTCGTCTTTTCGATGCCGAGAACCGCCGTGTGGCGATCGTTCGTCATGAGCCATCTCATTCACCACCGTGCCCAGCTCGGGGTCTACCTGCGCATGCACGACGTGCCGCTGCCGTCGGTCTACGGACCGAGCGCGGACGAGGGATCTCTCTGATTAACGCCCAACTTCCAACGTCCAACTCCCAAAACGCGAGCCACCAGCTCCGATTTTTGGGAATGGACGTCGGGCGTTGGGCGTTGATTGCCGGCTTTCCGATCTTCGTACTGGTTGCCACGGCGAACGGCGCCGGCTACCGGTACGGAACATCCGACCAGGCCTTTTACATTCCGTCGGTGGTACGTGCGCTTGATCCGGCGGCGTTCCCGCGCGACGCGTCGCTGATCGATTCGCAGGGCCGGCTGATGGTGGCCGATGAAGTGATCGCCGCGATCGTCCGTGCGACCGGGGCGCCGCCCGACGTCCTGTTTTTTGCGGCGTATGTGACGTCCCTGCTGGTCATCTGGCTGGCCTTGACCGCCATCGGCCGGCATCTGTACGCGTCGCCGTGGCTGACGGTGGCCCTGGCCGCTGCCTTCACCCTGCGGCACCAGATTCCGCGCACCAGCGCCAACTCCTTCGAGCCGTACTTTCATCCGCGCATGCTGGCGTTTGGTATCGGCGCCATGGCGATCGCTGCGGTCCTGCGGAGAAACATGTGGCTCGCTGTCGCGTTCGTCGGCCTCAGTGTCCTCGTGCACGCGACCACTGCACTCTGGTTTGCCGTCATCGTCGGCGTCGCCATCGTTCGCCTCGAGCCGGCATTTCGCACTCTCGCCGTCGGCGCCGTGGTTGCGGCGGCCGCGTTCCTTGCCTGGGCCGGTCTCTCTGGTCCCCTTCGGGACTCCTTCGCGACGATGGATGCCGCATGGCTGGCAGCCGTCGCCGGAAAGGACTCCCTGTTCGCCTCCAACTGGCCGGTCTGGGCCTGGGTGATGAACCTGGCGCTCATCGTCGTTGCCTGGTTCACGTATCGCGTTCGTCAGCGCACCGAACCGGAACTCAGCGCGCTGATCTGGGGCGCGGCCGCGCTGGTCGGGATCTTCCTGGCCACGTTCCCGCTGGTACAGGCGAAGCTCGCATTCCTCGTGCAGCTGCAGATCTCGCGCGTGTTCTGGCTCGTGGATTTCGTCGCCGTGCTGTGCGTGCTCGGACTCGCACGGCAACAGCGGTCGGCGAAGATCGTCGCGGCGCTGATGGTGACAGTGGCCGTCGGGCGGGGCGTCTACGTCATGGCCGTCGAGCACCCCGAGCGGCCGCTCCTGGCGATCCATCTTCCCGCGTCGGAATGGCAGGACGCGATGCAATGGATCAAGGCGCAGCCAGCGAAGTCCCACGTCCTCGCCGACCCTGGGCATGGCTGGAAGTACGGTACCAGCGTGCGCGTCTCGGCGGAGCGCGATGTGTTTCTCGAAGAGGTGAAGGATTCGGCGATCGCCATCTACGCGCGCGACGTGGCGCTTCGCTATAACGATCGGGCGACAGCGATTGGCGACTTCAACGAGCTCTCGGTGGAACGCGCCGCGGAGCTGGCCGCGCGGTATGACCTCGACTACCTCGTCGCCGAAACAGACCTGCCGCTTCGTCTCGCCTACCGCAACGCGCGGTTCAAGGTCTATTCGCTGACCCCGTAGGGTCCGCCGTCAGGCGGCCCCTATAGCAACAGCGTTTCGATCCGGTGCGCGTGCACCATTCCTTCGCAGGGTGAATAGGCGAACACGGTGAACCGGCCATCCTGCGAGGCGACCAGCGCCAGCGCGTCGCGCTGATCGTGGATGAACTGCGCGCCGGCCAGGTGCCGCGTGGCGCCGATCTCGGCCGGCGAGAGAATCCGGGCGTCGGTGCCTTCAATCGGCTCGGTCAGCGTCAGCTGTTCGATCTGTGTTCCACCTTTGCGACGTGCCACTTTCGCTCCGAACGCCAGCACGTGATGGCCGGCAGTCATCACGGTGGCCCCGTCGATTGCCGTCAGACTGGCAACCGCATCCACGGCGCGATTCAACTCTTCCCGCCAGGCCCGCTGGCTGACGCCGTTGCCGGGGCCTGCCGCCAGCATGGCCAGCTCGTTGAACGGCGGTGAGACCTCGTAGGTCAGCGGGTGGACGAGCGAGTCGCGCCATGCATCGGTTCCCTCCGGCACGACGAGAAGCACACCGCCACGACCGTGGGCGCGCATGGACACGGCCAGCTGGACGAGCACGTTGACGCTGGCGGCCCACGTCGACGGCGAATCGAACGCCAGCAGCGACGTCAGCAGCGACGGGCAGTCGGGCAGGCTCGACGCATATTCGTCGATCACCTTGACGGTGTCGCCCTGCAGCACGGCGACGTTGACGAACTTCGCCTGCGCCTCGCCGCGATGATGCTTGACGACGAGCAGGCCCGGTTCGGCCACCTCGACGACGCAGCAGTACTTCGGAATCGTCCGGACCATGCCCCACACCGACAGCTCGTCGTCCTGATAGGCGACGCCCAGGTGGACACCGGGCCTCTCGACGATTGCCGCCAGCCGCGTCAGCGCCGCCGGTTCGAGCGGCACCGCCCGCTCCAGCACGAGCGGATAGAGCGCTTCGTCGCGCCGGAGAAACGCCAGCGAGATTTTCGGCGCCATCCCTTCTTCACGGCGCAGGCTGGCCCAGAACGCCGCGTCGATCATCCGCGCGATCGCACGCTCGTCGGGCACCGAGGCGAGACTGGCCTCGCCCCGGCTTCGCGCGGCGTCGACGTGCAGCGACAGGTGTCGCAGCACTGAAGGCGCGACGGATCCTGCCGCCGCGTAGGTGAAATCGGACATTGAACCATTATTGTCGTTCGGATCGTTCGGATCGTTCGAGTCGTTCGGATCGTTCGAGTCGTTCGGATCGTTCTGTTAAGCTGAAATCACGTGGCGTTCGAACCCAGCGAGTACGTGCCCCGCTTCGCCGGCGGTCACCTGCAGACGCTGTATGCGTGGGCGAGGCCGCGGCGCTTTGCGCAGTTGCCCGCCCCGGTCGAACGCTGCTTCGATGTCGCGGATGACGCGCGCGTGCTCGCGCATTGCCACTGGCACGAGCGGCCCGAGGGGCATCCGACCCTCCTGCTCCTGCATGGCCTCGAAGGCTCGAGCCTCGCCCATTACATCGCCGGCATCTCCGATAAGGCATGGGCGGCCGGCTGGAACGTCGTTCGTCTCAATCAACGGAACTGCGGCAACACCGAGCACCTCTCGCGCGGGCTGTATCACTCGGGCCTGACGCACGACCCGCTGTCGGTGATGCGCGAACTGATCAGAACGGAAGGCATCCGGCAATTTGCAGTTGCGGGATATTCACTCGGCGGCAACTTGACGTTGAAGCTGGCGGGCGAACTGGGCACAGGCGGCCTGCCCGAACTGAAGGCGGTGTGCGCGGTGTCGCCGACGATGGATCTGTCGGCGTGCGTCGAGGCGCTGGAGCGCCGCTCCAACATCGCCTACGAGTTCAATTTCGTTCGGAATCTGAAAGCGCGCATGCGCCGGAAAGCGGCGGCGCACCCTGGCGTGTTCCCGCTGGAGCCGCTGCCGCGCATCTGGACGGTTCGTCAGTTCGACGAAGCGTATACGGCTCCCCATCACGGGTTCCGCGACGCGTCCGACTACTACCATCGCGCGAGCGCGCTGCGGGTGATCGAGAACGTCCGCGTGCCGGCGCTGATCCTCACCGCGGAAGACGACCCGTTCGTGCCAACGGCCCCGTTTTTCGACGAAGCGGTCAGGCGCAACCCGAACATTACGGTGGTCGTCACGCGGCACGGCGGCCACTGCGCGTTCGTTGAACGGGCGGACAACGGATACGACGGCTATTGGGCTGAGCGCGAAATCGTGCGGTTCGTGAGCGCTCACGTGCATTCGTGAGGTTCACCGGCCGGAGCGACCGCACGCGATCAGCGGTCTAGGGCAGTTCCGCCAGCAGCCGGGACGCCTCGTCG
>Ga0247825_10000566_pt1 | contig 23593 bp, 16 predicted proteins | sample 13C_Vanillin_Day_FD_194413 | JGI IMG/M metagenome (GOLD analysis project Ga0247825, IMG submission 194413) | Soil microbial communities from agricultural site in Penn Yan, New York, United States - 13C_Vanillin_Day48 | ecosystem: Environmental > Terrestrial > Soil > Agricultural land | place...
GTCTGAGCCACCCCTATCCCCACCCCCACTTCCACCCAACCCTGTGGTGGCGATCGCTACAGGCAACCGGCACGCGGTCGTGGCGAAGTATGACGGCAGTGTCTGGGCTTGGGGCTACAACTCCATGGGCCAGCTCGGCGATGGGACCAGGATCGACCAGATGTCCCCCGTGCAGGTGCCTCAGCTCGGTGAAGTGGTGGCTGTCGCTGCGGGCGCGTACTACTCCCTGGCGCTGAAGCAAGACGGCACCGTCTGGGCCTGGGGCTACAATGGCGCCGGCCAGCTCGGTGATGGAACGGCAACCCAGCAACTGTCACCTGTCCAGGTGGTGGAGCTCAGCGGCGTAGTGGCCCTGGCAGCGGGCCACTCGCACTCCCTGGCATTGAAGTCTGACGGGACTGTCTGGGCTTGGGGCAGCAACTCCCAGGGGCAGCTTGGCGATGGGACAACCACCCAGAGGCGCACGCCCATCCAGGTCATGGGCCTCGACGGCGTGAAGGCCGTGGCCGCCGGGGAGAGCCACTCCCTGGCGCTCAAGCAGGACGGTACCCTCTGGGCCTGGGGCAACAACTCCTCGAGCCAACTCGGTGATGGGACAACGACGCCTCGGCTGGTGCCGACCCACGTTACCGGTCTCGACGGCACGGAGGCCATGGCCGCGGGGGCGAGCCACTCCCTGGCGTTCAAGCAGGACGGCACCCTCTGGGTCTGGGGCGACAACACCTGGGGCCAGCTCGGAGACAGCTCCCTACCGAGCCGGTCAGCGCCCGCGCAGGTGGCCCATCTTGGCGAGGTCATCGCCGTGGCGGCGGGGTCGCACCACTCCCTGGCCGCGACGCAGGCCGGCACTGTCTGGGCCTGGGGCACCAACGACGAAGGCCAGCTCGGCGATGGCACGAGGCAGCGACGACGGGAGCCGGTGCAGGTGACAGACCTCGAAGGAGCAGTGCGTCTGTCCGCCAGCGGGCTGAGATCACTGGCACTGCGGCAGGATGGCACCGTCTGGGCCTGGGGTGGCAGCGGGATCCAACCTGGGACTGGACCGCAGTATCTCACCCTCACCCCGCTGCCCACGCTCAGCAACGTGAAGGCCATTGCCGTGGGTGACATACGCTCGATGGCTGTGAAGCAGGACGGCACCGTCTGGGCTTGGGGCGACAACTCCCAGGGCCAGCTTGGCGATGGAACAACCACCCTGCGGCGCACGCCCAGCAAGGTCACGGCCCTCAGCGGCGTGGAGGCGCTGGCTGCGGGAATGCAGTTCTCCCTGGCACTGAAGCAAGACGGCACCGTCTGGGCCTGGGGCCTCAACCAGCTGACGCCGGTGCAGCTCGTGGGCCTCAGCGAAGTGGTGGCTGTCGCTGCGGGCGCGTACTACTCCCTGGCGCTCAAGCGAGACGGCACCGTCTGGGCCTGGGGCTCCGACTCCGTTGGCCAGCTCGGCCCCAGGACAGAGCAGGAGACGAAGGTGCCAGGTCAGGTGATAGGCCTCAGCGGCGTGGTGGCCGTGGCCGCAGGGGATTCCTCCTCGCTGGCGCTCATGCAAGATGGCACTGTCTTGATCTGGGGCTCCACCTGCTACGGCCAGTCCTACTGTGGAAGGGAAACCTATCGCCGGACACCGATGCCGGTGGCAGGCCTCTTTGGCGTGGTAAGCCTCACTGCTGGCAGGTCGCACTTCCTGGCCCTCAAGCAGGGGGGCACCGTCTGGGCATGGGGTGATAACAACAGCGGTCAGCTTGGCGATGGGACGAGAACCCTGCGAAAGGTGCCAGTCCAGGTGGCGGGCCTCAGCGACGTGGTGAGCCTCGCCGCTGACGGCGCCCACTCTCTGGCGCTCGCGAGCGATGGCACGGCCTGGGCCTGGGGTACCAACAACAGCGGCGAGCTCGGGGATGGGACGACGGCCCCGCAGACCTTGCCGGTCAAGATGGCCAACCTCACGGACGGAGTGGCCCTGGGCGTGGGCTGGTTCCACTCCCTGGCGCTGAGGAGAGACGGCACGCTGCTCGCTGCGGGCGTGGACAACTTCGGCCAACTCGGAATTGACGATCCCCTACCTTTGCCCGTGCCCGTCCAGATCGTCATCCCCTGAGGCGCCGCGCGTGGGGACGATGTAGAGGCTCCCTTGGGGGCCACCTTCACGTCCCGGATGCGCGCGTCGAGATCGATCCGCTCCTCCGCGACGACCCGATCTCCCTCCAGGACCAGTCGCACGATTCCCTCGCTTATCAACCCGCCGATCAGGATGTTCCCCTCCCACCCGGGGAACTGCGTGCCGGAATAGAACGCCATGCCGGAGGGCGCGATCACCGGATCCCAGTAGTAGCTGTCTTGCCGAGGTTGTGACCGCCGCCCCCCGTTGACTGTCCTACGGCCGGATCATGTTCGTGGGGACAGCGCCGGTGAGATCCTCGACGCTGTCGAAGAGGAGCTGTCCGATGTAGTTGAAGTTGTGGGCCCAGGAGCCCGGGTCCTTCTTGCTCAGCTGGTAGTTGTGGGTGGCCTTGACGAGCGCGGGGGTGAACGGCGCATACGCGTTGGTGGAGACGGCCTCGGCCGTGCTGCACGTGCCATTCTGGTCCGTGTCCCTGAAGAAGTAGGGATTGACGTCACCGTTGTAGCAGATGCCGTTGCTGGTCACCCCGCGCATGGCCGCCAGCAGGCGCGCGGCCATGCCGTCCACCTCCGCCTTCAGGGACTCGGTGGTGTTCCCATCTCCGTCGTAGTCCAGCAGATGGGTGAGGCGGATCTGCTCCGCCGCGCTCTGGTCCGCGTGGCACGTCTCACAGCGCGTGTCCCACACGTCAGCGATGCGGAAGGTGTGATTGCTTTGCCCAGGGACATGGCAGCTGGTGCACTGCACCCCGCCCATGTGCGTGAGCCGGCCAGCATAGGTCTTCCCGGGGTACTCGTAGCCTGCCTTGGCCAGCGTTCCCTCGCGCGTCCCGGCGGCCGGCATGTAGTGCACGTTCTGGAACCGCAGCGTGCCGCCCGCCGCCAGTGCCGCATCAATGGTGGCCTTGGAGGCGCGGCCGATGTGGCAGTTGGCGCAGAGGTTGTCCTGGCCCGGCAGGTTCACCGTCCTGTTATCTGGCAGCCACGTCCTGGAAGGGACGAAGACTTCGTAGCCAGGCTCGAAGTTCTCATGGCAGGTGAAGCACTCCAGACCGTTGGCGGTCTCTGGCACCAACTGTCCCACTCCATACTGGACGAAGAACCGGTAGCCCTGGGCGCCGCTGTGGCAGCGCGAGCAGCTGGCCTGGACGGTCTCGCTCGTATCCCAGTTGCGCGCCGCCCGGCTGGCGCCGTTGAAGTGGCCCGGATCATTGCGCACCAGCAACGAGGTGTCGATCGGGACGGTGAGCGCTCCGTTCAGCGACTGAATCGAGTCATGCAGGAGCTGGATGATGTACTTCGCGTTGTGCGCGAACGCGCCCGGATCCACCTTGGACAGCTGGTGGTTGTAGGCCGCCTTCTGCAGGCGAGGCGTCCAACTGGCAAACCTGTTGGCGGCTACGGACTCGGCCTGGCTGCATGTCCCGTCCCCATTGCTGTCCTTGAACCAGTAGGGGTGGGAATCGCCATAGCAGAGGGGCTGGGCCCGCTCAGCCCCGTAGCGCTGGATGGCGGTCAGCAGCCTGTCACGCAGGCCTTGGATCTCGAAGTAGATGCCCTCGGTGCGGTTGTTGTCGCCGTCATAGTCCTGGTTGCGCGAGGCGATCTGCCGGATGTTCCAGGCCTGCGTGACGTTGGTCACTCCCGGGTGGCAGGTGGCGCACGCATCCCAACGGACCTGGGTGGTGTGCGAGTCATGGCACTCGTTGCACTTGTCGAAGCTGGGCACATGGCGGAAGCGCGAGTCGTAGACCTGGTTGGCGTACTGGTAGCCGCCAGCGGCCTGGCCCGCGAAGAGTGTCGCGGCAGCGGGGTAGTAGTGGATGTTGGTGAAGCCCAGCGCCGGGTTGGAGGTGTCCTCGCCCACCACGCCCGCGTCGGTGATCTGCGCATCGATGTCCTTCCCCGAGGCGCGCCCCTGGTGACACACCATGCATCTCGCCTCCGCGCCCAGGCCGGAGACCGTCTTGCCCGAGGGGAAGGTGACCGAGGTGAGGCTGGAGGCCGCGCGGTCGTGGCACGTCTCGCAGCGGACCACGGACTGCGTCTGGCCGGGGGCATCCACACGGCCTGGGGCCGTGCCGTCGCCACCGAGGTAGTCGACATAGCCCTCCGAGCTGTGGCACTGCGCGCAGGTGGTGGGGACGCTGCCCTCTTCGTTCCAGTGGGTGAAGGCCTCGGCGGTGGTGTCAGCATGCGGCGAGCCGGACCAGGCGGCGTAGTAGGGCACCTGAGCGGGGTCCACTCCGGCGTCACCGCCCGCGGACGGGTCGATCACCACCAGCACGTGGTGCGCCTCCAGGCCGGACTGCGCTCCGGTCACCTTCACCCGCGTCTCCCCTGCACCAACGCCGGTCACCAACCCGTTCTCGTCCACGGTGGCGATCTGAGGGCTCTCGCTCTCCCACTTGTAGCCATCATCCTTGGCCTCGCGAGTGGTGGCGGTAATCTGAAGGGTCTGGCCCCGGAGCACCGAGTGGGCCCCGGTGGTGATGATCGCCGGGTTGGGCGTCTCCAGCTTGGCGCAGGCGGCCAGCGTGAGCGCCCAGAGCATGAGTCCAACCGGGAGCAGGGGAGTTCGTCTCATCGGTGATCTCCAGAGGATGAAGTGCTTCAGGGCTGGGCACCTCCGGCAATCCACGCCAGGAGGGTTTGGTACTCCGGGGTGCCCTCGCCGTAGATGGCTCCGCCGCCGTGGCCTGCGCCCGCGCCCTTGCGCAGCAGTCGGCTGGCGGACGGATTGGAGGTGTCGATCAAGGAGTTCGCCTCCAGGTAATCCGCCTCAGCGTCGCCCGTCATCACGAAGCCGGTGTCACCGGCTGCGCCTCCGCTGCGATGACAGGACTGGCAACCGGAGATCAGGAGCGGATGGGCAGCGCTTGCGAAGGAGATGAAGTCACCGCCATCCCCGCCGCCACCGCCGTCCCGGGGGGTGACGCCTGCGTCGGCGGAGGGCTCGCCGCGCTGGAAGTCCGCGCAGCCCAGGACCAGGGGGAACACCGCGGCAAGGAGCGCGGTCCACGAGCGGAGACAGGAACTAGAACTCATACGCCACCATCAACCGGGTGAAGTCGTCCGGCACCTCGTCAGCCTTCTCCAGGTTCCAGAAGTGGAAGAGACCGGCGCTCAAACCTCGCCACCGGGCCACCACTCCCACGTTATGGGTGGAGCCGTCCTCCCGGGTGAGGTCCGTCGAGTCGATGATCAGCCCCCGCTGGTTTCCGAAGGTGCGCAGCCCCTGCCGGTACTGGAGGTAGAGCCACTCCGAGGGGTGGAAGCGCAGCTGGAGGTAACTGGCGAAGTGGTAGTAATCCGCGCCGGGCCCGCCGTAGCCCTGCTCCGCGCCTCCGGAGACGTCCGCGCGCAGCAGTCCGGCGCCCAGGGAGAAGTGCTCCAGCACCTGGAGGCCGCGCGGACGCCACACCGTGATGTCCAGCGCCTGGAGGAACAGCCGCCGTCCGAACCCCAGCGAGTTGAAGTAGGGCGAGTACCACAGGCTGATAGGCCCCCAAGAGCCGCCCAGCCTTGCCCCGAGGCCCAAGCGGGTCTCCTCCAGCGGCGCAAAGTCGGACTGGAGGTTGAGCAGGGCGTCGGCGCGCCGCAGCCGGTAACCGGCGATGAGGTATGCGTCGCCAGAGAGGGCAAAAGGCCCCAGGCGGCGCTGCACGTTCACCGTCAGGCCCTCCCGGGCGAACACCACCGGCAACACCTTCTGGTCGAAACCGGCATGGCCGCCGTAGCTGTGGTGGAAGAGAGGGTCGCCGCCGAAGGGCACCAGTATCTTGCCGGCCTTGGCGAACACCTTGACTGGCAAGGCCTCATGACTGAACCGATAGCCTACCTCCCAGAACTGGAGCGACAGCATCTCCAGGGTGAGGGTCACCGGGTCGGAGGCGGACTGCCGCGTGAGGAAGAGGAACTGGTGGTAGCTGCGCAGCGCGTTCGCGCCCTCGGACTGGAAGGGGTGATCGTTGTAGTTGACGCGCTCGTAGTTGAGGTCGAAGCGCCCGCTCAGGCTCAGTGAGCCGATAAGAGGGAACGTCCCCAGAGGCACCCCAGCGGGAGGGCCAGCCGAAGGGGGAGGCTGTGCCGGCGGAGGAGCCGCACCGCTGGGGGCGGTGCCAGGTGTGGCCGCGGCCACGGGAGCGGGGCGAGGGGCGTCTGGCTGTGTCCCCAGCGCGCCCGCATCAATCCACTGAGCCAGGAGCTCGAGTTCCGCGCTTCCCCGCTCCCAGATGGATCCCGCCAGATGCGCTTCGCCGAGCGCGCGTTGGTACAGGATGCTGGTAGAGGCGGAGCCGGGAACCACCAGGGGCATCGCCGACTGGAGGTGCTGTTCGGGATCCGGATGGGTCAGGTAGCGGGTGGAGGCGGCGAGCCCATCAGCGGAGTGACAGCTCGAGCAGCCAGACAGCAACAGCTCGTGGATGCGGGGCGCGAAGCGCGGCGCGGCCGAGGCCTCCTGCGGTGGCTCCGTGGGAGTGGGCGGCGCCCCGGCGCTTACGGAAGCGGCGGGTGCCGCTGGCGCCGTGCTGGGAGCGCTGGCTGTGGGAGCACCGGCCTGGGTGGGCGGTGGTGCGGGCCGGGGCGCGCTGGCGGTGGGAGCCGAGGTGGACGGGTCAGCAGGCGCCGCCGTGGGAGCGGCCTGGGCTCTGCCGGGGAGGGCACCTCCTTCAATCCACCGCAGCAGCGTCGCGTACTCCGCCGACTCTTGCGCGAGGGACTTCTTGCCGCCGTGCAGGGCTGCTCCGGTGCCCTTCCTGAGCAGCGGGCTCTGGGCCGCGGTGGCGGGCTTCACGAATCGCAGGGTGGCCTCGTAATCCTCCGGCGCGCCTCGTAGCACCCACTGGGTCCTCGCTGCGGAGCCCTCGGGGCGGTGACAGGACGCGCACGCCTTCTCCAGGATGGGCCGGGCGTCGTCCACGAAGGTCAGCGCGCGGGGCCTGGCCGTATCGGGCTGGGGCTTGGCCGGTGGCATCATGGGAGCCTGGGGACTGTTCGTGGGAGCTGCAGGCGCTTCAGCCTGCCCGGTGACTCCCGCGTCGGGTGTGCCCGCAGTCTGATTCGGCTGGGCCGGGGGCTTCTTGACCCCCAACCGCTCCTGGAGCTGCCGCCGCTTCTCCTCTTCTGACTGTGCCCGCGCCGGACTGGGAGCAGCCAGCAGCAGCGCGCAGACGCACAGAATCCAGGAGCCCAGCTCAGCGAGGCGCATGGCATGCCTCGCAGCTCATGGAGCGGATGGCCTTGGCGGCCCGTCCGTCGTGGCAGCTTCCACAGTAGCGGCCCTCGCGCATGTCCTGATGGGTGAAGCCCAGAGGAGCCTGCGGGAACACACTGGGGTGGCAGCTGTAGCAGTGCTGGGAGTTGTGCCCCCAGTGCGAGAACAGCGCAGGCGCCGGCGCGGTGCGCTCCTTGAGCGCAGGGAGCCGGACATCCTGCGGCGCGTTCACGGCAAGGATCGGCGTGGCGAACGAGAGGAGGGCCGCGAGCCCCGCCAGCCATCGTCCCCTGCGCAGGAGGGCGGGTACGGGCAGGCGCGAAGGAGCGGAGGGAACGGAGCTCATAGGGCCTTCCTCTCCTTCAGGATTCTCCAGAGGGTGGCCACATAGAGAAACACCCCGAGGAGGACCAGGGGCACGCCCACTACGGCGAACACGACGAAGGTGAGCGGGGACCAGAACAGGGTGGAGAACAGCTGAACCAGCAGCCCGGCCAGGACGAAGAGAGCTGCCACCCGGATGCGCTTCTCGTGGCTCATGGTCACTCCGGCCCCCAGAAGTTCTGGGCCTTCACTCCCTCCAGGTCGTGAGCGATCTCGTGGCAGGTCAGGCACGAGCGCGTCCCGCCCTGGAGCTCTGCCCGGTGCTGGCGGTGGGGCTCGGCCTCCAGGTAGCCGCGCGCATCGTCATGGCAGTGGAGGCAGTTGTAGTTGGGGTAGGGCTGATAGAGCTTGGGCCGCTCGGGGATGGTCCCGAAGTAGTGGACCCAGACGTGCCGCAGGCCGTTGAGCTTGGCCTTGGCGTCTCCGAAGAGGGCGTAGTCGGTGTGGCAGGAGTAGCAGGTGGAGTCGCGGCTGATGAGCCGCTTCTGGTAGTGGACCGCGGCCAGGGCCTGGGTGTTATCCACGAAGAGGCTCTGTCCATAGGGCTCCATCTCGTGACAGCCCATGCAGAACTGGGTCTGGCTCGATTGGCGCACTCCCACAGCGACCCCAGCGCCGGTGACGGACAGGGGAAGGATCGCCAGTCCCCCGAGCAGCACGAGGCGGCCCAGCCGGTTGGCTGAGAGAAGCCCCGCGGCGAAGGCGATGAGTGCCACCAGCGCGGCCACTGCGGCGACGATGAGAATCAGGATGGTGGGCAAGTGGGCCTCCCGAACCTTGGGTACAGCAAACCCAGGGGCCTGTGAACCCAAAGAAGGGGGGCACCTGCTGTTTTCAGATCATCCCATCGTCGACACCGTCCGCCAGCGATTCCCGGCCCACGCGGAACGTGTGGGTCACCACTTCCCGTTCTTGGCGAAGCCCTTGAGCTTCGCCTCGGCCTTGGTGAGGTTGGCAGCGGCCTTTCCTTTGCCGGAGAGCGTGGCGTAGACGCTGTTGCGGAACTCGGTGCTCACCTGGTTGTACTTCGAGCCGGTGATCGTCGGCCGGGGCACCGCATTCGTGAAGGTGCTGTAGAGGCTGCGGAAGAACGGGTTGGCCTTGAGCAGCTCCTCATCCTCGTAGAGGCTCATGATGGTGGGGTTGAACGCGCCCACCATCGCCCGGCGCTTCTGCTCCTCGTGGCTGGTCAGGTACTTCACCAACTCCACCGCGAGCTCCTGGTTCTTGGAGGTCTTCGGCACTCCCAGCTGCCAACCGCCGAGCGTGCCCGAGGACTTTCCGTCCGCGCCTCCCTTGGGCAGCGCCATCACGCCCACCTTGTCCTTGACCGGGCTGTCCTTGGAGTTGGCCAGCGCCCAGGCGTACGGCCAGTTGCGCATGAACACGGCGTTGCCCGACTGGAAGGCGCCGCGGGCTCCCTCCTCGTCGTAGCTCAGCACTCCCTTGGGGATCACGTCGCCGACCAGCGAGGCGAAGAAGTCAATGGCCTCCACGGCCTTCGGGTTGTTGAGCGTCACCTGTCCCTGCGGGTCCACGATCGTCCCGCCGCCGAAGGAGTCCACCCACTCCAGCGCGTTGCACGTCAGGCCCTCGTAGGCCTTGCCCTGGAAGACGTAGCCGGCCAGCTTGGTGTTGCCCGCCTTCTTCTCGGCCGCCACCACCTTCCTGGCGGCCTCCGCCAGCTCCTGCCACGTGGTGGGCGGCTTCTGCCCGTGCTTCTCCAGCAGATCCTTGCGGTAGTAGAGCACCCCCGCGTCCGTGTACCAGGGCATGGCCACCAGCTTGCCGTTCACCATGTTGTTCTGGACGATGGACGGGAAGTGCTGCTTGAGCACGTCCTCCGGGATGTGGGGCTTCAGGTCGACGAAGGAGTTGGCCACCAGTCCCGGCCAGATGATGTCCACGCGTGCGACATCCAGGTCAGAGGAGCCCGCCGCCAGCAGCTGCTGGAGCGTCGCCAGCTCCTGGGAGACGTCCGTCGACACGCTGATGATCTCCACGGTGTGCCCGGTCTTCGTCGCCCAGGCCTGCGCGCCCGTGGTACAGAGGTCCCGCTCCATGCCCACGCTGCCACAGGCGATGCGAAGCGTCTCCGCGCTCGCCAGGGTGGGGCTGATCAGCGCCGCCGCGGCCATGAGCCCTGCCAATGCCTTCTTCATTCCGTGTCTCCCTGGGTGCAAAGCGCTCCGGAGTCGGAGCGCTGCCCTAGGTTACATCAGCCTCATGCAAGCGTTGGCCGAAGCGCGAGCGCATGATGCCACCAGGAGAGGGGGCCGTCAGTACGGCGTGTAAGGATCATCTGGAACCACGAGGCCTCTCAACATGCACTGCACTCGATTCCTTAGCTTCTTCCCGCGCCTTGCCGCCATCTCCCTTGTTCTGCTGGCTGCCACCCTCGCGGCCCGAGCCAACGCACAGACGGCTCCTGCTCCGCGCGTGTGCCAGCGCCAGGACGTGGCCGTGTCTCTGGTCCCTGGCGGGCTGGCCACCCAGCGCGTCGCCACCTGGCTGTGCGCGCGAGGTCCGCTCTCGGCGAGCCGCACCGTGCAGGTGCTGCTCTCCGGGAACACCTACGGCAGCGTGTACTGGGACTTCCCCTACCGGCCCGAGCAGTACTCCTATGTCCATTGGATGACCGACGCGGGGTACGTCACGCTGAGCGTTGACCGCATTGGTACCGGGCAGAGCAGCCGCCCGCTCTCAACGTTCGTGAACATGACGTCCAACGCATGGGTCATCGAGCAGGTCGTCGCGAAGCTCGCGTCAGGCTCGCTGGCGGGAGTGCCTTTTTCGAAGATCGTCCTCGTTGGCCACTCCTACGGCTCGGCCGTCGGCATGCTCGTGGCCAGCCACTCGAGGGCCGTGGATGGCCTCATCGTGAGCGGCATGCTCCACGGCGTAGGCTATGGCCTCTTGTTGAACACCGCGGTGATGTATCCCGCGCAGCTCGATCCCCGGTTCGCCGGCCAGTCCATGCCGCTCGGCTACCTCACGTCCAGGCCCGGCCAGCGCAGCGTGTTCTACTGGGTGCCCGGCACCGAGCCCGAGGTGATCGCCGCTGACGAGGCCACCAAGGCGACGATGACGCTCGAGGAGTCCCTGACGCAGGTGCTCGGGGTTGCCGCCTCTCTCTCGTTGAGCGTCCCGGTGCTGTCCGTTGTGGGTGACTACGACGCCACGTTCTGCGGGGTGCCTACCTGCTCCGAGCCTGGCAGCACGGCCGCGCTCGAGCCGTTGTTCTACCCACCCGCGGCCCAGCTGGAGCTGCATGTCGTGCCCAACACTGGCCACGATCTGAACCTGCACCGCTCCGCGCCCATCTGGTTCGCGATCGCGCAGGAGTGGATGGACCGGCGCTTCGGGCCGTAGGGGGGCAGCGGCGCGGCGAGCTGGAGTCTCTCGCGGTGGGTTGAACCGCCGGCACGTGTGGCGGGTTCCGGCCGGCTGAAATCGACGGGTGAGCCGTTTCTGGGGCCTCGTGGCACTCCGTGCTCGCGCCAGGTAGCTGTCTCTTCGCCGGTCTCGGCGGCTGCTAGTGCGCACCCCTTCGCTCGCCCGGAGATGTCAACGTGCGCCTACCCCTGTCGCGCCGTATTCGTTCCATCGGCACGGCGCTCCTGCTTGCTGTACGCACGTTCGAGCCTGCTCCCTCAGTTCCAACGGGACCGGCCTATGCGATGGGCCTCGTAGCCTCCGGCGCATTCTCGTTCCTGCTCTACTGTCTCATCGCTCGTACGCAGGTGGATGACGCGTTCATCTTCTACCGCGTCGTGGAGATGGTGCTTGGAGGCCACGGCCCGGCCATCAATCCCGGAGAGAATCATCTCGGGATCACCAGCGCGCTCTGGACGTATCTCCTGGCGCTGCTGAAGCTCCTGTCGGGTGCGGAGATGATGCCGCTCGCCAAGGCGCTCAGCGCCGCGCTCGTGACAGGTGCTGGGCTGCTCTGCGCATGGGCACTGCGCCGTCAGCTCGGCGTGCTCTCGCTGGTGCTCCCCATCGCCATCGCGAGCACGCCACGGCTCGTGCAGCTGGTCGGCATGGAGACGGCACTGGTGACTGTGCTGCTGGTGCTCGCCGGGTATCTGTTCGAGACGCGCCGAGACCCGGCATGGATAGGCCTTGGGTGCGCGGCGCTCTATCTGGCCCGTCCCGACGGCGCCGTGGCTGTCGCCATCTTCTTCGCGGACGTGCTGCGGCGCGAAGGAGCAAGAGGGATGATCGTTTTCCTGAAGCGGTTCGCTCCCGCCGCGCTCATCCCCGTACTGCTCTGGCACGGGTACCTCTTCGCCGAGATGGGCGTCCTCGTGCCGGCGACCCTGCACGCGAAGATGATCCAGCCAGGCATGGGGTGGACCGCCTTCGCTCCGGCCATCCGTGGGTTTGTCCAATTCGCGCTGGAGCCCGTGCCCGGGGGAGCAATTCTCCTCGTGCCCGGCCTCCTCATGCTCCAGCGCAGCCGATTCACGGCCTTCCTCCTCGCCTTCACCGCGCTTCGTATGGGGGTCTACGCGTACGTCATCAAGCCAGCGGCATATCCCTGGTACTTCTACGATCTCGATCTCGTGCTCCGGCTGGTGTCCGCTGCCGGCTTCCTGGGAGTCCTGCACGCGGCCGTGGCCCTGGCTCGGAGTGGCTCGGACCGGCTGGAGCTCGCCCCGGGTGCGAAGCGCCTCGTGAGCCGCGCGACGGTGGCGGCCGCCCTTGTTGCGGCGCTGGTGGGGACCTCCTACGTGGTGCGGCCAGCGCAGGACCTCCTCTGGAAGCGCGCGCCAGGAGCGTCCGTCGCGAGCGGCGCCCTGCTGGTGATGCTCCGGGAGCAAGAGGCGTGGCGTGTCCTTGAGCCAGACTGGGAATGGTGGGTCTCCTACTCCAAGGTGTCCGAGTGGTTGCGGGCGCACGAGCCGGCCGGTGGGAAGGTGGTGGTGGTCATGGAGCTCGGGGTCCTCGGATACCTGAATTCGCACCTCATCGTGCACGACACGATGGGATTGGCGACCCCCGGCATCCAGCGCGACGAGCTCAATGACTACGAGCGTCTCAGCGCGCGCCTCATGCCGAACTACATCGTCTCCTCGTTCGAAGACCAGGGCGAGGAGTGGTCGTTCCCCGGCCAAGATGGCCAGACGATGCGTTACCGCAGGGTCTTCGCAGGGGCGCCCCAGGGGTTCTGGAAGGGCGTCCTGTATCAGCGCATCGATCCAGGTGGTTGAACCACCGACACGTGGCAGGTTCTGGCCGGCTGAAATCGACGGGTGAGCCGTTTTTGGGGGCTCGTGGCACTCTGTGCTCGCCCCATGCTCGCACTCCGTACAGCGCCCTTGAGGGCGGTCCCATCGGCTCCCAGCCTGGCCGACACCTTCGAGGAGCACTCCCGGTACGTCGCCGGGCTGGCCTTCCGCCTCCTGGGCCGGGACGAGGACGTCGATGATCTGGTGCAGGATGTCTTCCTCGAGGCTGTCCGGGGGCTGGAGACCCTCAAGGAGGCGGGGGCCGTCCGGGGCTGGCTGGCGACGCTGACGGTCCGTCTCGTCGGCCGACGGATCCGGCGCAAGCGGATCGCCTCGTTCTTCGGCTTTGGCGACGAGGGCCCGGACGAGCAGGTGGTGTCTCCGGAGGCCAGCCCGGAGCAGCGGGTGCTGCTCTCCCAGGTGTATCGCGTGCTGGAGAAGATCCCAGTCGACCAGCGGCTGGCCTGGACCCTGCGCTGTATCGAGGGTGAGCAACTCGAAGCGGTCGCCGAGCTGTGTGGGTGCTCGCTCGCCACCGCCAAGCGACGCATCGCCGCTGCGCAGGCCGTCATCGAGGGGGCGTTCGATGAAGACTGAACCCCTGTTGGAACAGCTCAAGCAGGCGCGACCGCTCCTGGAGCCCCAGTGGACGCCGGAGAGGGCGGAGGCCGTGCGGCGGAAGATGGCCGTCACGCGCCGGAAGCGCCAGGTGCGCCGCGCCGGGCTCTCGGTGCTGGCCCTGCTCGTGGCGGTGGGGATGGGAGCGCTGCTCTGGCGCTCTCCCAGCGACGCCCCGCTCGCCGATGTCACGGTCGTCGCGGTCAGCCCGGAGACTCGCTGGATCCGCAGCTCTGCGGAGCCTGGGCTCGAGAGCGTCGCGCTGGAGCAGGGCGGAGCCTGGTTCAACGTGGAGCGCAACCCCTTGCGCGTCTTCCGCGTCTCCGCCGGCCCCGTCGACGTGGACGTGCTCGGCACCCGCTTCCTCGTCGAGCGCAAGGACAAGCAGGTCTACGTGGCCGTGGACCACGGGCGCGTGCGGGTGCGCTGGCCTCAGGGGAGCCGCGAGCTCACCGCCGGTCAGTCCGCATGGTTTCCACCAGCGCCCGAGCCACCGCCGCCGCCTCAACCCACCGCGCCGGCGCCGGAGCTGAAGCCGCAACCTCCACCGGTTGCGCCGCCTGCTCCCGTCCAGCCCAGCGCGCGCCCCACGGTGCGTCCCCAGCCGCCACTCCCGGAGCCTCCCAAGGCTCAGCCTCAGCCCCCGGAGCCCCCCAAGAGCTGGCAGCAACTCGCGCAGGAGGGCGACTTCGACGGCGCATGGGAGGCGCTCGAGAGTGACAGGATGTCACTGCGAGACGACCCGGCCGAGCTGCTCCTGGTGGCGGACGTCGCGCGCCTGAGCCGCCACGCGGAGATGGCGCTGCCGCCGTTGAACCAGGTCATCGAGCGGCACCCGGGCGATCCCCGGGCACCGCTGGCTGCGTTCACGCTGGGCCGGGTCCTCCTGGAGGAACTGGGGTGGCCGCGCGAGGCCGCTGCTGCCTTCGCCCAGGCCCGAGCGCTCTCTCCCACCGCGCCACTGGCCGAGGACGCGCTCGCCCGCGAGGTGGAGGCCCACTCCCGCGCGGGAGACACCGCACGGGCCCGGACGCTCGCCGAGGAGTTCGTGCGCCTGTACCCCTCTGGCCAGCGCTTGCGCGCGGTGCGCCACTTCGGAGGGCTTGAGTGACATCTCTGCTGGCGCTCCTGCTGGCGGCCACTCCCGTCCAGGTCGTGGCCGATCCCTGCGTGGGAGTCTCCGCGGCGGAGGTGCAGCGCATCGCCACGGTCGAGCTGTCCGGCAGCCGCGGACCGACCGCGCCGGTTCAGGCGCACCTGTCCTGCCGGGACAGTGCCGTGGAGGTGCGCGTGGATGACGCCATCACCCGGAAGTCGCTGCTGCGCTCCATCGATCTGACACCCCTGGCCGAGTCCACCCGGGCGCGATACGTGGCGCTGGCCATCGCCGAGCTCGTCGCCGCGAGCTGGAGCGAGCTGCTGCTGCCCGAGCCCCGGGTAGTCCCTACGGGCCCCCCGCCGTCCAAGGCGGAGCGGGCTGCGGCAGTCCAGGCGCTCCCCACCTCCCGCTTCACGCTGCTGGTCGCGGCCACCGGACGCACTTTTCGGAAGCCGGGCCTCTGGTTGGTGGGGGCGAGCCTCCGCGTCCAGTCCACGACGCCTGGCCAGCTGGGCCTCGCCGTCGAGCTCGCGGGAGCACACGGCTCTGCGCGTGTCGAGGCTGGCACCGTCAATGTCGACATCCTCGACGGCGCTGCCTTCGTGACGTGGTCCCCATTGCAGTCGTTCCTGGCTGCCACGGTCGGCGCGGGCGTGCGAGCGGGTGGGGCGCGTCTCCTGGGCGTCCCCTCGGATACGGCGAGCTTCACCGGGGGGGCGATTGCTGGGGCTCTCGCTGGTCCTTGCGCGATGGGTCAGCTCTCGCTCGGGGGCCCCAGCGTGGGTGCCTCTCTGGGGCTGGAGGTGGGGACCCCGGTCTGGCGGCTCCGCGGAGAGGCCAATGGCGTGACTGTGATGCACCTGGAGGGTATGTGGCTCTCCGCCTCGCTGGGTGCCGTGTTCGAGATGTGAGCCGTTTTTTTCGCCCGTGGCACTGAGCTGGCCAAAGGACTCCCCATGCCCGCTCGTCTCATGGCTGCCCTGATCGCCCTGGCTTGCAGTGCCTGCGGAAAACTCATCACGGGCGGAGACGTCCTGACCTCCGTCCAGCAGGAGGAGCCGCAGAGTGAGACCTGTACCCCGCGCTCCGAGAGCACCCAATGGCCGGTGAAGGTGCTGTTCATCACCGAGCGCAGTGGAGCCATGTGCGTGGTGGACCCGCCTGGCAGCCAGCCCGTTGCGGGCCTCTGCGAGCAGGTGGCTGCGTCGATTGCGCTCCCCCCTGTCCCGGGCCGCGTGAACGCGATGGCCGCCTTCTACCAGCGCCACACGTCACGGCCCAACCTCTCCGTGAGCATCCTCGCCTTCCACACGTCCTCGCTGGCGATCCCCTTCGATGTGGTTTCGTCCGGCCCGCCGCCGTTCTTGTGGGCGCAGCAGACGGACCTCGGCCAGGCGAGCGATCTTCAGGGCGGCCTGGAGGCGGCGGAGAAGCTCCTGGCCCAGGACATGGAGGCGACGACCCCGGAGCTCAGGGCCCGTAGCAAGTACGTCGTGGTGGTGCTGAGCAAGGGCGTGCCCTTCCCGCGTTGCGCCGCGAATGACGCGCGGCTGCCCTATGCGAGCCCCTCGGATCCATCCGGTGTCTGGGCCGACAGCTCTGGGGCAGAGCCGTTCTGCAACAACGGGAGCTCCATCCCCGAGGAGAACCTCCACGGCTTCGTGCCAGGAGGAGACCGCAACCAGAATGCGCAGCTCATCTCCGCGGTGCAGCGCATCGTGAGCCTCAAGGGCCGGTTCGGCGTGGGTGACTTGCGAGTGCACACGGCCCTGCTGTTCGACGCCGCCACCATGGCCAGCTGCGGCCCCATCTGCCAGGACGTCGCCTTCGGCACGGCGGGCCGCGACGTGGGGCGCTACACCCTCGAGCAGCTCGCGCTCTACGGCCAGGGCAGCTTCATCGACCCGGGACCGCCGCAAGAGCTGACACTGGATGGCCTGGACACCGCGGAGTTCACCTCCTTCTGTCCGTGACTCAGGGCTCTCCTGGCGGTCCCTCCACTCTCGCCAATCTCTGGCGTGTCCTCTTCACATGGCGTGAAATGCGCGGGCTGCACCGCTCAGGAGAACGCCTGAAGCGTGCTCGGAGGGGGAGACATGCTTGCTGCCATGAGACAGATCGCCAGTCTGGGGCTCCTGATGCCCCTGGTGGTCTTCGCCCAGACCCCAGCCACTCCGGCTCCGGCGCCAGGGGTTCGGATGTGCCCATGCCCGGATGGCACGCCGGGTTCCGCCCAGACGCCTGAGAGTGGAGCGCCCAGGGACACGAAGCCCTTCGTCGAGCCAGTGCTCGGGGCCAACGCCATCACCCTCGGCTGGAACCCGAGCTTTGCCTTCCCCGCGACCAGCGAGCTCGCCCCGAGCGTCCGGGTCGGCGTGCAGCGTCCCAACCTCTTCGCTGATCTGCGGTTTGGTTTCTCCACCGCCATCGCTCCTCTCGATGACTTCGCAGGGCTGACCTCCGTGTCGCTCGACGCCGAGGTGGGGAAATGCCCTTACAGCCGTGGTGACAACTTCATCTGCGGCTCGGCGGGGCTCGGCGGTGGCCTGCTGTTGGGGAGCGGCCCCAATGACTACGTGACGCCCACGGCCTCGCTCACGGTGGGCGTGGGCCTCAAGCACTTCCTCGATCCCAGCTTTGCCATCGGCGTCGAGTGTGGTGCGCGCACGCAGATCGGCTTCTTCAACGACGGTTACAAGGACGTCTCCACCGGTCTGTACGTTGCCTTCACAGGCACCTGGGTGGAGCCGTGGGGATGGACCCTGAGCACGCAGACCCGCGAGAAGACACCGGCTCCCATCGCCTCGACGCCTCCGCCGGAGAAGACTCCGCAGAGCACTCCGGATGGGACTCCCTCCTATGGCACCAGCTTCCGGCCTTGCGTTACCTATGTCACCGACGGCTGGTTCTCTCCCACCCAGGCCGTCTGGCAGGACGATCCCAGCTTCGAGGATCGGCCTCGCAAGCAGCTCACCCGCAGGCCAGGCACTGACGTCGTCTACGACGCAGAGCTCCCGATGGTGACGGGCAAGGACACGCTGCTCTTCGGCGTGCATCACTACCGCCTCAACGGGCAGCAGACCATCGTGGACAGCCGGGACTTCATCGTCCTCAAGGGGATGACCAACTGCACCGTCCCGGTTCCGGTGAAGATGAAGTTCACGCTGCAGAATGCGGCCGGCTCCAAGCCTATCTACACCACGCCGGTCGTGGCCCAGGTGCCTCTGGACGGGCCTCCCGTCCCACAATACTCGCCGTGGGAGGTCAGTCTCCCCGTGCGCGACGGCCTCCCACCTGATCAACCCTTCAAGTTCGACATCGCCACCAACCACCAGCTGGTCGGCGAGCTGCTCCGCGACACCGGGGCCTCCACCGGGCTGCGGATGACTGTCGTCACCGATGCGGTGCCCACCCAGGGTCCGGTGGTCCACTTCGTGCCTGTCTTGCTGAGCCCTCCGAAGGATGCCGAGGCTGAAACCAGACTCCTGACCCTCACCGAGTACATGGCCAAGGATTCGGCGGAGTACATCCCCGACCTCTTCCCCCTCAAGCCAGGAGGGCTGCCCACCTCGCAGAAGGTCATCCGTAACTTCATCGACAAGGAGATTGGCTCGAAGTGGTTCGAGGCCCGCCGGATCGACGCGATGGTGGCCGCGCTCAACGACTCACTCGCCGCCTCGGCCTTCCTGGACGGCGCGGGCCGGGTGGTGGCGGTCATGAACGGCTCAGACTTCAAATCCGTCTTCGGCCCGGGCGCGGCGGGGGTGACGGTCAGCTCGAACGTGACCGCTACGCCCAAGGGGGCTGACGGCAAGCGAGGCGACGCACGGGTGCTGTCCTGGAAGGTCATCCTCGTGCCTAGCTATGAGACATGGGACACGGTGGCCCATGAGCTGCTGCACACCCTCCCAGAGGGCTGGGCTGACAGCGAGATGGAGAAGGAGTGCGGGCGCAACTACCACAACAAGGATGACCTCATCGCCAACGGCGAGCGCATCACGGAAGGCGGTGTCGCGCTCAAGCGCGAGCGCAAGGCCGGCATGGTGCCGGTGATGGGGCCCTCCGTGTCAATCAGCAAGGCCTGGATCACCCAGTGCACGTACTCCCACCTTCTGCAGCAGCTGGCGGGCGCGCCACCGGATCCTCCGGTGCTGCTGGTGCGCGCCCTCCTGACGAAGGACGGAGGGAAGGTGAAGGGGGAGCTGCGGCCCATGTACGAGCTGATGGGTTATTCGGACGTGGCTGCAGGCAAGGGTGGCGCGTATGCCGTGGTGCTACGGGATGCCAAGGGAGCGGAGCTCGGCCGCTACCCGGTATCTCCACGCTGGAACGATGCTCACACGCAGCAGCCGCGCTCGATCGTCTCGATGGTGTTCCGGGTGCCTGCGTTGCCGGAGCCCGCGGTGGTGGAGCTGGTGGGGCCCGGTGGGGTGCTGGATCGCAAGCAGATGAGCGCCACACCCCCGGTGCTGCAGATCCTCACACCTGCTCAGGGTGAGCGCGCGAAGGTGGAGAATGGGCGGGTCCGCGTGACGTGGAAGGCCGAGGGCGAGCCGAACAGCAAGCTGCTGTACTCGATCCTTTACTCCTCCGACGGGGGAGAGCACTTCGAGACGCAGGCCTTCGAGCTGGAGTCGGCCACGTTCGACGTGACCATCAACCCCCAGGGGAAGGACCACCAGGTGAAGGTGCTGGTCACCGACGGGACGCGCAGCAACGAGGCCGTCATTCCCCTCAGGCCATAGTCAAGGCAGCGGCCTTGAGGGGGGAGGCCTCTCTCCGCCGCGCCCGGTAAGCTGCCGGGATGGGTGTCAGCACAGTTGTGGGGGAGAGTCGCGGGAGCGCGAGTGACGCAGCCGTTCTTCGAGGTGTTTGGCCTCCCGCCTGTGCTTGGCCGTGACTTCGTGCCAGAGGAGGATGTGCCCGGCGGGCCACGGGTGGTGGTGCTGGGGCGTTCACCCTGGGCGTGTCTGTGCTCACAGGCGTGCTCTTCGGGCTGCTGCCCGCGGGGTCGCTCTGGCTCTCGTCATTCTGACGGGCGGCACTCCCTGCCATCCCGAACGCCTACGGAGCCGTCTCGCTGTTGCTGGTGAACCTGAACACCATGATGGAGCCCGGGTTGGCGAGCACGTCGGTGGCACCGCCCTTGGCGTCCTGGGTGAATCCGGCGGAATCCGTAGCGATGTAGAAAGTCCGGTTGTCGGGGCCGATCGCGAGGTCGCGGTAGCGGTTCACAGTGTCGAAGAGCTGGTCCGTGTCCCGGACGCCCTGACCGTCGCCGCTCAGCTTGAAGCGGTACAGCGCGCCGTTCTTGAGCGACGTGACCAACAAGGATCCACCCCAACCCGGAATCGCCCCGTCTTGTGGATAGTAGTCCACGCTCGATGGCGCAATGGAGGGCCGACAGATGAAGAACGTCTCACCACAGGTCTCGTCCTCGAAATCGTAACCGTTCGGCACGGTGTACAGGGTCATGATCGGCTCGACGAAGGCCTCCGTGTAGCTGGTCTCTTCGGCGCGGGGAACGCCCGCCGGGACACTCGCCGGGTCGGTCAGGTTTGTCCACGTCAGCTCCTGGCAGTTGGGCGCCGCGGACCAATTGACGTACGCATACGCCTGATTGTCGCGGTACCCCGCGACGTGCGGCCAGCCATAGTTGCCGCCTGCCCGGATGATGTTCAACTCGTCATCAGTGTTGGCGGCGTGCTCGGCTTGGTAGAGCGTGCCGTCCGGCCCAAACACGATGCCTTGGGGATTGCGGTGGCCATAGGTGTAGATGTGGCTCCGCACTCCGTTGAACATCGGGTTGTCCACCGGAATCGCGCCGTCCAGCTCCATCCGCAGAATCTTTCCCTTGTAGGCAGACCAGTCTGCGCTCTGGACCTCGCTGTCGGTCGGAAGTCTCTGTGCTTCGATGGGCTTGCAGAAGTTGGCGAACTGGTTCGCGCCTTGCTCACCCAGGGAATAGAAGAGTTTCCCGTCCGGACCGATCTTCAGGCGGCCACCGTTGTGGTCATTGCCAGCTGGGATCCCCGAGATGAGCTCACTCGGCTCGCTCAGCGTTTCAGCGTCGGGTTGGTAGGTGAAGCGCACGACCTTCGCGCGGGGATTGTCCTGTTCATCGCCGTCCCCCGGAGTGCCGTCGTAAGTGTAGGCGACGTACACGTAGTCGTTCCCGGAGCCGGCGAGCAGCTCTGGGTGAAGCGCCATCCCGAGCAAGCCCTGGTGCTGCATGTCGACCAGGACTTCGCCGATGGTGACGGCCACTCGCGTTGTGCCGGACTCAGGGTCTATCCGCGTGACCCTCCGTCCGGCCCGCTCCGTCACCCAGAGCATGTCGTCCGGTCCCCAGGTCACCTCCCACGGACCTTCGAGCCCGCTGACCAGCACTCGAGCTGGCGACTCCAGATCCGATGGCTGCTGGTCATCAGCATTCCCGGTCAGTTGTGGTTTGGCTGGTGCAGCTGGACCGCAAGCGACCAGCGAAAGCAGAGCCAAGATCAGAACCGTTCTCATCGTGGTGACTCCTCTGCGACGGGAGGATGCAATTCCCCTCCATGCCCGCGCCGCGATTCCTTGGGCCTCTCTGAGTTAAGCTGGGGCTCGCCGCACGTGGCCGCTAGCGTCCTGCCGTCAGCGCTCCATGGCGACCAGGGAACAGTCACCGCGCTGAAAGTTGGGAGCGGAAGGGCAAGCAGCGCCTCCACGGCTGACGTCTGGGCGGCGGAGGGTTGAGCCGGGCACCGTCCAGGCATAGAACCGGATGCCGCGAGGAGGGCTCATAGGCGGTGGGCAGCTGCATCTGCGCCGTCATCGGCAGTTGGGAGTTCCCCTTCAGGCCGGCCGAGGAAGTGCACATCGCCTACCCCTTCATCTTTTCACCTGTAGAGTAGGTGCGGAGAGGCCTGAGGAGGGCACCCCATGGCAGCGCGACGAGGCAGCTCCCGTTCCACGTCCCGTAAGGCAGCGCCCGAGGAGCAACCGCGCCTGCCCATCAAGCTGGACCCTGTCTCCAACGGGGAGTTCTTCCCTGATCCGGCCTCGGCGGAGACGCGAGCCGCGCAGGCGCTGGCGCTGCGGATGGCGGAGGAGGGGGCACGGAGGACAGGGCGCTCACGGAGGGACTTCCTGCGAAGTGCGTGCGGGGCGGCGGCCACGTTGCTGGCCATGAACGCCGGATACGGCTGTGCCCGGCGTGGCGCGGGCGGGAGCTACGCGGTGCCGAAGGAGGCAGCGCTCGACGAGGCAGCGGCTCAGGCGGCCGTGGGCGGGGACGAGTTCATCTTCGACGTGCAGACGCACCACGTCACGCCAGAGCGGACCTGGATGAAGAACAACCGCACGCTGGACTTCCTGCCTTACACGGCGCAGGGCTGGTGCGCCGAGAAGGATCTGAGCTGCTACTCGCGGGATCGTTTCATCAAGGAGGTGTTCCTCGACAGCGATACGGACATGGCGGTGCTGAGCGCGCTGGCGGGGGCGCCGGGGGACAACCCGCTGACGACGGAGGAGGCGGCGGCCACGCGCGAGGCGGTGGAGAAGCTGGGTAGGGACCGGTTGATGATCCACGGCATCGTCATGCCGAACCTTGGGCCGCTGAAGGCGCAGCTCGAGGGCATGCAGGCGCTGGCGGAGACGTGGAAGGTGAGGGCGTGGAAGCTCTACACCGTGTGGGGGCCGGACGGACGGGGGTTCTTCCTGGATGATCCCGAGGTGGGGCTGCCGGTGATCGAGCAGGGCCGGCGGCTGGGGGTGAAGCTCTTCACGGTGCACAAGGGGCTACCGCTGCCGGGGATGGACCCGCACTACACGCGGTGCCGGGACATCGGGGCGGTGGCGAAGATGTTCCCGGATGTGACGTTCATGGTCTACCACTCGGGCTTCGAGAATCCCCGGATGGAGGGGCCCTACAACGCGGCGGCGGAGGCGGGGGTGGACGCGCTGGTGAAGTCACTTCAGGACCACGGGGTTCCACCGAACTCGAACGTGTACGCGGAGCTGGGCGCGACGTGGAAGATCCTGATGGCGCATCCGGAGGCGGCGGCGCACGTGCTGGGCAAGCTGCTGAAGTACGTGGGGGAGGATCGGGTGCTCTGGGGAACGGACTCCATCTGGTTCGGCTCTCCGCAGGATCAGATCCAAGCGTTCCGTGCGTTCGAGATCTCCGCCGAGTTCCAGGAGAAGTACGGCTACCCGCAGCTGACGAAGGCGTTGAAGGCGAAGGTGTTCGGGCTGAGCGCGGCGAAGCCGTACGGTGTGGATCCAGCGATGCAGCGGGCGAAGCTGCGCGCGGACGTGTTCGGCAAGCAGAAGGAGCTCTACCGCCAGGCTCCCGAGCCCAGCCACCTCACCTACGGCCCGGAGACGCGCGCGGAGGTCTTGTCATTGCTGCGGCGCAACGCGGGCCGTCCGTGAGTCAGGGCCGGGCCTACTTCTGGATCTTCACTTCCTCGTAGTCGCCGGGGTTCAGGCCGAGGCTGCGCAACGTGTCCAGGTTCATGCTCGTATCGCCGCCGACGTACGTGCGCTCCCGCTTGTGCATGAAGTACCGCTGGTAACTGCCGTCCACCTGGTACGTCTTGCCGTCCGAGCTGGCCACCGTGTTCTCTTCATTGATGTAGTTCAGGAAGTTCCGGTGCTGGGTATCGCCGGAGGACATGCGGTCGTAATAGCTCTTCATGCTGGCGTCGCCCTGCGCCCAGAGGGCCTGCATCCGCTCCTGGTGGCGCTGGGCGCTCTGCTGGATCGCGGCCATGTTCCGGTGATGCTGGGCGGTCATCTGACGCCCGAACTCCTGGATCTGCGCCATCCGCTCCTGGTGTCGCCGGTTCTGCTCCGCCTGCCAGCTGGGGTTCATCTGGTGGGTGCGGCCCATGGCGTCGAGCATCGGGACGTACTGCTTCGGGTCACCCAAGGTAGAGA
>Ga0247825_10000567_pt1 | contig 23582 bp, 23 predicted proteins | sample 13C_Vanillin_Day_FD_194413 | JGI IMG/M metagenome (GOLD analysis project Ga0247825, IMG submission 194413) | Soil microbial communities from agricultural site in Penn Yan, New York, United States - 13C_Vanillin_Day48 | ecosystem: Environmental > Terrestrial > Soil > Agricultural land | place...
TCGTAGTTGAAGTCGCTGCCGAACGACGACACCCACTTGAAGCGCCAGCCCATGCGGGCCTTGTAGGCTTCGATCTCCTGCAACGGCGCGCGCGCCACCGCGACCCAGGTGACGTCGTGATGCTCCAGATGCACCAGCGCGCCCTCGACGTGATCGACCTCGAACGAGCAGCCGACGCAACCGTCCTTCTGGCCGGGCGCCAGCATGAAGTGCTTGACGATGAGCTGGCTGCGGCCTTCGAACAGATCGGCCAGGGTTCGCTTGCCGTTCGGTGTATCGAACACATAGATCTTCTCGACCTTGACCCACGGCAAGTCGCGGCGCTCGGCGCCGAGCCGGTCGCGCTGGCGGGTCAATTCCTTTTCCTTGGCCAGCAGCGCTTTGCGCGCCTCAAGCCATTCGTCGCGCGAAACGATCTTGTGCGGTTGCATGATGAATACTCCCTGCCTACGCGAAGAACTTTTCGAGCTTGTCGAGCGTGCCGGTCCAGCCTTTGCTGTGACGGTCGCGGGCTTCCTCGTCGAAGAACATCTCGTGCAGCAGCGTCAGCAGCGTACCGCCGCCGTCTGGTTTCAATGTGACGGTGACGAGCGACTCCCGCTCCGGCGTGGTCTTCCAGTGCCAGGTGAAGACGAGCTTTTGGTTCGGCACGATCTCGCGATAAACGCCCATCACGTCGTGCTGATCGCCCGGCACGATCATGGTAACGTGGTAGCGGCCGCCGACCCGCAGGTCGATGCGGGCCTCGATGCTCGTGCATTCGACCGGCCCGAACCAGCGCGCTAGCGTTTCGGGCTTCGTCCACGCGGCGAAGACCTTCTCCGGCGCGGCATTGAGACGACGTTTGAGCGTGAGGCTTGGCTTGACGGGGGCGCTGACGGCGGGGTTGGCGGCCATGAATTGTCCTCCACGAATGCGGCAAGGCGGTCGAGCTGCGAAGTCCAGAAGCGCTGGTAGCGGTAAAGCCAGTGCATCGCTTCCTCCATCGGGGCGGCCTTGAGCTGGCAGCTCACGGTGCGACCGGTTTTGGTGCGCGAGACCAGTCCTGCGTCGTTCAGCACGTCGAGGTGCTTCATCACCGCAGGCAGCGACATCGAGAACGGCTGCGCCAGTTCGCTCACCGAGACGGCTTCGTCGTCGGCAAGCCGCATCAGCAGCGCCCGCCGGGTCGGGTCCGAAAGCGCCGCAAATGTGCGGTCCAGCGTGGCCTCTCGATACTTAACCATATAGTTAAGTTTAAGCGCGCGACGTTTTCCTGTCAACCCGCGACACCATTCGTGCGCTGCAGGTTCCGCGCGATGAAGCGCCCGGCACGGCCGTCGATCGCGGCAACGCCGATGAAGATCGCGGCCATGCCCGCGAGCTGCCGCGCGCCGATGCTTTCATCCAGCAGCACGAGGCCCATCAGGATCGCGCTGACCGGGATGAGGAACGTCACCAGCAGCGCGTTGGTCGCGCCGGCACGCGCGATCAGGCGGAAATAGATGAAGTACGCGGCGGCCGACGAGAGAAGCGCGATGCCGAACAGTGCCGCCAGCGCCTCGTTCGACGCGGTGAAGAACGCCGCCGGCCGCCCGAACAGCAGAACCACCGGCAGCAACAGGAGGGTGGACATCGTCAGCTGCCCGCTCGCCACCATCATCGGCGACAGCCCGCGCAGCCGCCGCGACAGCACCGCGCCGAACGCGTAGGAGCACGAGGCCGCGAGGCAGGCGAACTCCGCCAGCACGTCGGCGCCAAGCTCGCTGATCAGCCCCGGTCCGATCAGCACCACGACGCCGACGAAGCCCGCGAGCAGGCCGACGACGCGGCCCCTGGTCAGCCGGTCGTCCTGCGTGAGCGCATGCGCCACCAGCACGCCGAACAGCGGCGTCGTTGCGTTGAGGATCGAGGCAAGCCCGATCGAGATGTGGAGCTGTCCCCAGAAGATCAGCGTGAAAGGAATGGCGTTGTTGAGCGCGGCCAGCACGCCAAGCTGCAGCCAGACCGCCGGATCGCGCGGAACCGGTCCTGCGACGAGCCGTGCCACGATCAGAAGGGCTATGGCAGCAATGCCGACGCGCCCGAGCGCCAGCGTCAGCGGCGGGATTTCCGGCACGGCGATCTTGGCGAAATAGAAGGAGCCGCCCCACAGCACAGACAGGACAAGCAGCAAGATCCAGTCGGTGGCCGACATGGACAAGCCGGGCTTGGGCTGGGAGGGGCGATTTGTCATGGAAATTCCGGCAAAACGCGGCAACCCTGCACGATCCGGGCCCGGCAGACCACCCGGTTACCGGCGTCCGGGCCAGGCCGGCATCGTTAATCCATGATTAACCGGTGAGAAAATTTTAACGTCTTTGCCTTATGACGGCAGGCAGACGAATCCGGATTGGACATGGCGATTTCGCCGATCAACATTGCTTCCGCAACCGGCGTGAACTGGTTGAAGGAAGCGCAGGAAGCCACAGCCGCCGCGGAGGATCCCGGCGGCTTGATGGGCATGTTGCAGGATTCGAAGTATCCGGCGAGCATCCAGAACTTCCTGACCAAGAGCCAGAAGACCGCTCAGAACTTTGCGCTGATCACGCAGGGTACGCAGCAGTCAGCCGCCACGCTGACCTTGCAGATGGCGGACGCCGCCCAGGCGAAGCGGATGGAAGAGAAGATGGCGCAAGCGCAGAAGTTCAATGCGCAGCAGACCAACTACAACCCGCCGACCGAGCTCGATGCGTTCATCTACTTCGAGGACGGCTCCAACATCGACACCACCACCAACATCATGACGATGGTGAACGGCACCCAGATCGACATCACGACCGGTCAGGAGGTGGTCGACCTCAGTTCGATCATCAACCTTGCCAATGGTGCCTATATCGACACCAAGAAAAACATCATGACGCTGTCGAACGGCATCAAGATCGATACCATCACCGGCCTGCAGATCACCGTTTGAAGCCGGTCCGGCTTGCGGCGTGTAACGAGTATTGAGCATGGACGTCGCCTCGATCGCCGCAGCCTTCATTGCAGCCCAGGCCAGCCAGGTGCAGACCGCGGTGGCAGCCAAGATGCTGAAGATGAATGCCGACTCCGCGTCCAACGCGGTCAAGCTGCTCGACGCGGCACAGCAAAATCTCAAGAGCCTCGCCAATGTCGCGAGCGGCGTTGGCCAGAACCTGAATATCTCCGTCTAGGTGGGTCTGCTACCTGCCGAGCGCCGCGGTGACGAGCGTGACCGCGTCGTCGCTCGCCCATTCCGCGGGTCCCGCCAGCGTCGCAAGCTCGCAGCCGTTGCGATCGACCAGCAGCGTGGTCGGCATGCCGAACGCCTTGCCGACGGCCTTGAGGTCCTGGAACACCTTGGCGCTGTTGTCGGCGTAGTAGCCGAGCTTCGCGATGCCGACCTCCTTCAGCCAGGTCCGGGGTTTCTCGACGTCGCGGGTGTCGATGTTGATCGAGACCACCTCGAAATCGGCTCCGCCGAGCCTCGACTGGAGCGCGTCGAGCGCCGGCATCTCCTTGCGGCAGGGCACGCACCAGGTTGCCCAGAGGTTCAGGAGCACGGTGCGGCCGCGCCAGTCGGCCAGCGTCTTGTCCGCGCCGGAGGCGTCCTTGAAGGCCAGCGACGGTAAGGTTTTCGGGGTCTGGCTCACGCCGACCGCCGCCACCTCGCCGCGGGCGAACGGCGCCATCCGGCGGGCCGTTTCCACCGCGGGTCTGCAGGCCGGATCGGCCCCCGCATTGCCCATCAGGCGGCCAATCCCGTATACCCCCGCGAGCCCGACAGTGACGCCGACCACGCCGCCCAGAAGGACCACGGCGAGCCGCTTCCTGGCGTAGCTTGGTGCGGTGTTTTGCGGCTCTGTCATGATGGATGAATTCCGGTGGCGAAGAAGAAAAAATCCGTAGGCAACAAGATGTGGGGCGGGCGCTTTGCGTCCGGACCGGCCGCCATCATGGAGAAGATCAACACCTCGATCGACTTCGACTGGCACCTCTACCGGCAGGATATCGCCGCGAGCAAGGCCCACGCCGAGATGCTGGCCAAACAGGGCATCATCGGGGCGGACGATGCCCGCCGGATCGTGCAAGGTCTAGACACGATCCTGTCAGAGATCGGCTCGGGCAAGTTCCAGTTCAAGCGGCAGCTCGAAGACATCCATATGAACGTGGAGGCGCGGCTCTCCGAGCTGATCGGCCCGGCTGCCGGCCGGCTGCACACCGGGCGCTCGCGCAACGATCAGGTCGCGACCGATTTCCGGCTGTGGGTCCGGTCGCGGATCGACGACATCGACGGCTTGCTCGGCGACTACCAGCAGGCGCTGGCCGAGAAGGCGCTGGAGCACGCCGCCACCGTGATGCCGGGCTTCACGCATCTGCAGACCGCGCAGCCGGTGACGTTCGGGCATCATCTTCTCGCTTACGTCGAAATGGCCGGGCGCGACCGCAACCGGTTCGCCGGCGCGCGCACACGGCTGAACGAGTCGCCCTTGGGCGCGGCGGCGCTCGCCGGCACGTCTTTTCCGCTCGATCGGCAGATGACGTCGGACGCGCTTGAGTTCGACGCGCCGATGGCGAACTCGCTCGACGCCGTGTCCGACCGCGACTTCGTGATGGAGGCGCTGTCGGCCGCGGCGATCGCGTCCATACATCTCTCGCGTTTCGCCGAAGAGATCGTGCTCTGGACTTCGCCGCTGGTCGGCCTGGTGAAGCTGTCCGACAAGTTCACCACCGGCTCGTCGATCATGCCGCAGAAGCGCAATCCCGATGCGGCCGAGCTGGTGCGCGCCAAGACCGGCCGCGTGGTCGGTGCGCTCAGCCAGATGCTGATGGTGATGAAGGGCCTGCCGCTCGCCTATCAGAAGGACATGCAGGAGGACAAGGAAGGCACCATCGAGGCGTTCGACGCGCTGGCGCTGTCGATCGACGCAATGACCGGCATGGTGCGGGATATGCAGCCGGATGCGGAGCGCATGAAGCAAGCGGCCGGCGCGGGCTACGCGACCGCCACCGACCTTGCCGATTGGCTGGTGCGGACGCTGAGGATGCCGTTCCGCGACGCGCATCATGTCACCGGGCGCATCGTGGCGAAGGCGGCCGAACAGGATCTGCCGCTCGACAAGCTGCCGCTCGCGGAAATGAAGAAGATCGAGCCGAAGATCACGCAGGCGGTGTTCGACGTGCTTTCGGTCGAGCGTTCGGTGACGAGCCGCACAAGCTATGGCGGCACCGCGCCGAAGAACGTCCGCGCCCAGGCGAAGAAATGGCTGAAGACGCTGGAGCGCGAACGCAATTGATCTCTCTATTCACCGGCTTGGGCTGTGCGTCACGATTCGCTCACGATTGGCGGCAATCAATGGGCGGGGAGCCAAGCTGCATGGTTAACGCCGGGAGCCGCCAATTTCGTAAAAGGCGCGCATTCTGGTATGGTGGGCGAAATCCGGAGTCGAAGGTGCCGCGGCCGAATCTTTCGTTGATCTCGCTTGCCCTGGTCGGCGCTTTCGCCCTCGCGCTTGCAGGCTGCGGCCGAAAGGGTGCGCTCGACCCGCCGCCCGGCGGCTACGTGCTCGAGCGTACGACAACCACCACACCGGTCACCACACGGGGCGAGCCGCTGCCGCCGCGCAAGGAGACGGTCTACGACGAGGAAGGCAAACCGATCGCACCCGAGGGCCCGAGACGGCGCACACCCGCCGATTGGCTGATCGACTGAGCGCCCGATGCACCACTTCGAATATCGTAACGGCGTGCTGCACGCCGAAGCGGTCAATCTCACAGACCTCGCGCAGACCGTCGGCACGCCCTTCTATTGCTATTCGACCGCGACGCTCGAGCGACACTATCGCGTGTTCGCCGGCGCCTTTGCCGACGTGCCGTCGCTGGTCTGCTATTCGGTCAAAGCCAATTCCAACCAGGCGGTGATCGCGACGCTTGCGAGGCTCGGCGCCGGCGCCGACGTGGTGTCGGGCGGCGAGCTCAAGCGTGCGCTGGCGGCCGGCGTGCCGCGGGACCGGATCATGTTCTCCGGCATCGGCAAGACCGCTGCCGAGCTTGCGATGGCGCTCGATGAGAACGTTCTCTGCGTCAACGTCGAGTCCGAGCCCGAGCTGGAATTGCTGTCGTCCATCGCCAAAAGCAAGGGCCGGACCGCCCATGTCTCGGTGCGCGTCAATCCCGACGTCGATGCCAGGACCCACGCCAAGATTGCGACCGGCCGCTCGGAAAACAAGTTCGGTATTCCGATCAGCCGGGCGCGCGAGGTCTATGCTCAAGCCGCAAAGCTTCCGGGCATCCGCGTGGCCGGCGTCGACATGCATATCGGCAGCCAGATCACCGAACTGTCGCCGTTCGACGATGCCTTCGCGTTGCTGTCGGACTTCGTGCGGGAACTGCGAAGCGACGGGCACACCATTTCCCACGTCGATCTCGGCGGCGGTCTCGGCATTCCTTATCGCGAGGACAACGACCCGCCGCCCGATCCTTCGGCCTATGCCGATGTGGTCAAGCGGGCGACGCGGGGGCTCGACTGCAGGCTGATCTTCGAGCCGGGGCGCCTGATCGTCGGCAACGCCGGAATACTGGTCACACGGGTGCTCTACAACAAGCGCGGCGAGGCCAAGACCTTCGTCATCATCGACGCCGCCATGAACGACCTGATCCGGCCGACGCTGTACGAGGCCCATCACGATATCCGCCCCGTCACCGAAACCGCCCCCGGTGCGCCCCGGATTGTGGCCGATGTGGTCGGCCCGGTCTGCGAATCGGGCGACTATCTGGCGCTGGACCGGGGCTTGGTGGAACCGAGGCCGGGCGATCTCCTCGCGATCATGACGGCCGGGGCCTACGGAGCTGTCCAGTCCGGCACCTACAACACCCGGGCCTTGATCCCGGAAGTGCTTGTCCGGAATAGCGAATGGGCGCTGGTGCGGCCCCGCCTTGAAGCCGACCAATTGATCGCGCTCGATCGGATTCCGGGCTGGCTTTGACCGGCCGGATCAGTGGCTTTGCCATCACGATGGCGTGCGAATTGCTTGGGAAATCTCCAAGCGCCATACCCCGGAACAGGCTCCGTGGTAAGGTATTGTCCCTTCAAGATTCTATCGCAGGGCCGAGTTGACCGAAACGACCGCCGAAACCCCTGAAGGCCACCGCCTCGCCCGCGCGGGCGAGGCCATGCTCTCCCGCGGGCTGTTCCGGGCACGGGCGGCGATTCTGTGGGAGCGGCTGTGGCCGGCGCTGGCCTCGATGGCGACGGTTGCCGGGCTGTTCCTTGCTTTGTCCTGGGTCGGGCTCTGGCTCTGGCTGCCGCCGATCGGCCGGGCCATCGGCGTGGGCGCGTTCTTCATCCTTGCCGTCGCCGCGACCTTGCCGCTGGTCCAGGTGCGGTGGCCGACGCGGACCGATGGGCTGCGGCGTCTCGACCGTTTCAGTCTTTTGCCGCACCGGCCTGCGACCGCCATCGCCGACCGGATGGCGCCCGAGGCGGGCGATCAGTTCGCGGTCGCACTCTGGCGCGCGCATCTGGAGCGCGCCTTGCGTGCTGCGCGCGCGCTCAAGTCGGGCAATCCGTCGCCAAGGCTTTCGGCTCGCGATCCGTTCGCGCTCCGCGCGCTGGTGATGGTGCTGGTGGCCGCAACCTTCGTCGCCGCGGGCAGCGAACGCTTCAAGCGCGTGGCCGCAGCCTTCGACTGGTACGGCGTCGTCATGGCGGCGAACTACCGGATCGACGCCTGGGTCACGCCGCCGGCCTATACCGGCCGTCCGCCGATGATCCTGCAGGGCCTGCGCCCCGGCGAGCAGTCGCAGATGCGCAGCACCGCTGCGGTGACGGTGCCGGCCGGCTCGACCCTGGTGGTCCGCGCCACCGGACAGACCGGTCTCGAAATCGCGGTGGCCGGCGGCCTCGCCGAGGCAAAGACCAATGCGAGCGCCGCGCCGCAGGCGCCGAAGGGCACCGAGGAGAAGCACTTCACGATCTCCGACGCGGGCAGCGCCACCGTGAAGGGCGCCGGCGAGAACGTCACCTGGCGTTTCACCGCCATTCCGGACCGTCCGCCGACGATCGCGCTCGCCAAGGAGCCGGAGCCGCAGCTTCGCGGCTCGCTGCTGCTCAACTACAAGATCGAGGACGACTACGGCGTGGTCGATGCGCAGGCGACGTTCGAGCGCAAGGCCGCGTCCTCGACCGGCGGCAAGGAGCCGCGCCCGCTCTACGAGGCGCCGAACTTCCCGCTGGTGCTGCCGCAGGCGCGGACCCGCAACGGCACCGGCTCGACCACCAAGGACCTGTCCGAGCATCCGTGGGCGGGCGTCGACGTGAACATGACGCTGGTCGCCCGCGACGAAGGCAACAATGAGGGGCGTTCGGCGGCGCAGGAGATGCGGCTGCCGGAGCGGCCGTTCAGCAAGCCGCTGCCGCGCGCGCTGATCGAGCAGCGCCGCAATCTCGCGCTCGACGCCCATGCCAAGGACCATGTGCTGATGGCGCTCGACGCGCTGACGATTGCGCCGGAGCGGTTCATCCCGGAGACCAACGTCTATCTCGGGCTTCGCTCGATCTACTGGCAGCTCACGCGCGCCGGGAACGACGACTCGCTCCGCGACGTCGTGACCCGTCTTTGGGCCATGGCGGTGATGCTCGAAGACGGCAACGTCTCCGAGATCGAGAAGCAGCTTCGGGCGGCGCAGGACGCGCTGCGCGAGGCGCTAGAGCGCGGCGCATCCGACGAAGAGATCAAGAAGCTGATGGACGAGCTTCGCGCGGCGCTCGACAAGTTCATGCAGGCGCTGGCCGAGGAACTGCGCAAGAACCCGCAGATGGCGCGGCCGCTCGACCGCAACCAGATGCGCGAGCTTCGCTCGCAGGATCTGCGCAGCATGCTCGACCGCATGGAGCGCCTGGCGCGCTCCGGCGCGCGCGATGCCGCCAAGCAGATGCTCGACCAGCTGCGCCAGATGCTCGACAATCTGCAGATGGCCCGGCCCGGTGGCGAGCAGGGCGATAGCGACGACGACATGCAGTCGATGCTCGACGAACTCGGCGAGATGATCCAGCGGCAGCAGCAGTTGCGCGACCGCACCTTCCAGCAGGGCCAGGATCAGCGCCGCCAGCGCGGTCAGCAGCGTCAGCAAGGCCAGCAGGGCGACCGCAACCAGATGGGCGATCTGCGCCAGGACCAGCAGGCGTTGCGCGAGCAGCTCAGCAAGCTGCTCGAGGAACTGCGCAAGAAGGGCTTCCCCCAACCGGGCCAGCAGGGCCAGCAAGGCCAGCAGGGCGGCGAGCCGGACCCGCTCGGCCGTGCCGGCGACGCGATGGGCGAGGCCGGCGACCAACTCGGCGAGGGCAATGCCGACGGCGCGGTCGACTCGCAGGGCCGCGCGCTCGAAGCGCTGCGCAAGGGCCAGCAGGGCATGGCGCAGTCGATGCAGCAGCAGATGGGCCAGGGTCCGGGACCGGGCAATCCCGGCCGCACCGGCCAGGCGCGCGCCAACCAGGAGACCGATCCGCTCGGCCGGCCGTTGCGCGGCCGCGACTACGGCGACGACACCACCGTGAAGGTGCCCGGCGAGATCGACGTGCAGCGCGCGCGCCGCATCCTCGAGGAGCTGCGCCGGCGTTTCGGCGAGAGCTTCCGCCCGCAGCTCGAACTCGATTATATTGAGCGGCTGCTCAAGGATTATTGACCGAACCGATTGTTGTTTCCATTTCGGCGCGAGACCGCGCATGGGGCTTCATAACCGGCATTTGGCCTGTGTCTTCCTGGCTTGCTTCGCGGCCAGCGCACCGGCGCTGTGTGGCGCTTCGACGGCTGTCGCACAGGACTGTCCGACAGCCAAGTCCGCCCCAAACGGCTACGTCGTCGAGCGTGAAACAGGCTCCAAGACGGATGTGCTGTTTGGCGACGATTCGGTCGTGCGCACGATCATGCGCTTCAACGACAAGATCCTGCTCGAAACGACGCAATTCCAGGGCGTGTTTGACTTGGAGCGCATCGATCGCGGCCGCCGCGCCGTGTTCCGGCCCAAGTCCGATCTGTCTGCCGTGTTTCCGCTGACGGTGGGCAAGACCGCGACAGTGGAATTCGATGTCGAGGGTGACGGGTGGCCTTCGACGTCGGCCATCCGGATTTCGGTCAAGGCAGCCGACACGCTCTATATCGGTCGTTGCAAGTACAATGTGCTCAAGATCGAGCGAAACGAATCGCGCGGCGGCGGGCCGTTCAGGTTGCGGGGAACCGATTACTATTCGCCGGATTTGAAGCTGGTGATCGCCAAAGAATACCGGGAAGGCGCAGCCAACGCCAACCTGATCAAGTTCGACCGGATTTCACCGATCAAACCCTGATCGAAGCCTGCGGCGGGGCCCGCCGCGTGCCGCCGCCCGCTGTCAGGGCAGCACCTCGCGCCGGTCGCGCATCCGTGCTTCCAGCCGCGATCGCATGTCGTCGATCAACCCGGCCTCGGCCGCCGTGACCGCTTCGACAAGCTCGGTTGCCTGATCGAGCCGTGCGATCGTGACGTAGTCGGCGCCTGCGGCATAGAGCGCCTGCGTATCCGAGAGAACGTCGGCCGTGGCGATGATCTTGGCCGCCGGATTGACCGAGCGGATGTGCTTCACGAGCTTCTCGTTGCTGGTGCCTTTCAGGAGCGTGTCGGGGATGCTCAAGATCACGATCTCGGCGTCGGCGATGCCGGCATGCGCCAGCGTGTCGGCATGCGCGATGTCGCCGTAGTAGACCTTGACGCTGCGCGCCTGCAGCGAATGGTAGACCATCGGATTGAAATCGACGACGAACACCTGCTCGACCAGAGCCGCGTGAGTTCGCTCCAGCTCGGCCAGGAACGAACTTGCGACGCGGTAGAATCCGAGCACGACGATCCGGCGCTTGCGCTCCTTTGCGGTTTCAGGCTCCGCTTCCGCATGCTTGTGATCGAGGTCGCTCAGGCCGAAGCGTTTGAGCACCGGGATCGCGCCGCGCGAGATCGCGTCGCTGCGCATGATGAAAAACGTGCTCAGCACCGCCAGCATGACGAAGGCCGTGGACGCAGCGCTCGCCGTGGACGGCTGGACCTGATTGGCCTGCACGCCCACCTGAATGAGCACCAGCGAGAATTCGCTGATCTGCGCCAGGTTGATCGCCGGCAGGAGGCTTGCGCGGATGCCCTGACGCATGGCGTAGAGCGGTGGAAATACCGTCAGGAGCCGGCTCGCCAGCGTAAATAAGACGACGACCAGCGCAAGGCCCAGCACCGACGCGGTCGGCAGCGGGATGGTCATGCCCAGCGCCACGAAGAACAGCGTGATGAAGAAGTCGCGGAGCGACGTCACCTTGGCCGTGACATCGAGCGCATAGGGGAAGGTCGACAGCGACACGCCCGCGACGAGCGCGCCCATTTCGCGTGACAGGCCCAGAAATTCCGCGAATTCGGCGACCGCGAAACACCACGCCAGCGCGCCGACCAGCACCAGCTCCGGCAGCCGGGCGATGATCTGGAACAGGTGCGGCAGCGTGAACCGGCTGATCAGCAGCGCCGCTGTCAGCAGCACGCAGACGCGCACGATCGACAGCAGCACGATGTCGATCTGCAAGTCGCCGAGGCTTGGCTGAATGGCGAGGAACAGGATCGCGAACAGGTCCTGCAGGACCAGCACGCCGAGCGTGATCCGGCCGGGCAGGGTGTCGAGTTCGAACTTGTCGTAGAGCACCTTGACGATGATCACGGTGCTGCTCAGCGCCACGGCGGCCGCGAGGTAGAGCGCATCGAACTTGCCGCCGCCGAGCGTGAGCCCCATCAGCAGGAACAGCCCGAGCGCGAGTCCAAAGCAGCCGGCGATCTGCACCGCCGACGTCACCAGGATGACGCTGCCGGCGCGGACGATCTTCTTCAGGTCGATTTCCAGCCCGATCATGAACAGCATGAAGATCAGGCCAAGCTCGCCGATGGTGTGGATCGATTGCTCCGAATGGACCCATTTCAGCCCGAACGGTCCCAGCGCAAAGCCGGCCACGAGATAGGCGAGAATCAGGGGTTGCCGGGCGAGGTAGGCGCCGACGCCGAGAAGCCATGCCATGACGATGGATAAAGCGAGGTCGTGAATCAGTTCGTGCATCGGAACCTGGGATCGGGAATCCTGGATTGGGATACTTGATCGGATTCGAACGGCTTAGCACGGCTCCGGAGGGCGCCGAAATGCGCGATCGGGCGCGGGGCTCCTGCTGGCGTCCCTATTGCATTTGCCTTGCTGCGTTCGCCCTATCGCTTTCCTTTGGCAAGCGCGGCGGCGACCGCAAACCTGATCTCGGCCACCGAGAACGGCTTCGAAATCACGTCGCTGATCAAGGCTTCGAGGCCCGAGGCGCGCTCGCGCTGGTCGGCGAAGCCGGTCATCAGCAGGATCGGCAGTTTCGGAAAATCCCGGGCGGTGGCGAGCGCGAGCGCAAGCCCGTCCATCACCGGCATCTTGATGTCGGTCAGCAGCAGGTCGAACCCGCCGCCCGCGCTTTGCAGCTTGTCGAGGGCTTCGGCGCCGTCCGCCGCCGTCACCACCTCGTGCCCGTCGGAGGCGAGCGCGCGCGCGACCAGGGCCCGCACCGGCTCTTCGTCTTCCGCAATCAGGATGCGCGCCACGATGGCCTCAGCGTGCGCCGGCCGCGGAATCGCGCCGCGTGAAGAAGCGGACCTGCAGGTCCTGTCCATCCGGCGGAGGCGAGGCGAGGCGGCTGCGGAATGGCATGGCGTCGCCCGGCTCCAGGACCGGCTGCGACGGCTGCGCCGTCCAGGAATAGACCTCGGCGCCTGCGGCGTTGCGGAGCGCAAAGCGGATTCGCGGCACGTCGACCGGCACGCCCACGGTGCTGGCAATGACGCCTTCGACCACCAGCACAGGGACACCGTCATGCGTCTCGTTGCTGATCTTGACGTCGTGGAACACCAGGCCGCGCAGGTTTACCGGCATGCCGATTGCGGCATAGAACGACCCCATCTGCGGCACGTGGCGCACAATGTCCTTGCGCAGCCCAAGCAGCGCCCCGCAGATGAACAGCAGCAGGACGATGATCACCGGCAACGGGAGCCGGAACCTTCTCGTTTTGCGACGGGCCGCGGCCCGTGCCCGGCGGCGCTCGGCCGCATGCTCGATGTCGCGGGCGTCGTTGTCGATGGCGGCGCTTTCGCGGGAAATGCCGTCGCCCGGTTCGGGCGCCAGCGGCGGCGCCTCGGTCACCGGGATGGGAACGTCGGAGAGCGCCGCAGACCATTGGCCCGTGTCGTGGCTGCCGGTATCCGGAGGCGCCGGTGCCTCGGTGCGGTCGTTGGGCGGCGGTTCGCCGTCGGCGGCCTGGTCCTCAGCCGTCACATCCGGCGGCGGTGTCTGAAAATTGTCGTGGGGCGGCCATCCCGCGTCCGGCTCGGGCGGCAGCGCATCCGGCATTGCTGCTTCGCCTGCGGCAACGGCCGGCATGACGCCCGGAGCCGGGACGAACCAGACGTTCTGGCAGCGGACACAACGCACCGTCCGCCCGCCCGGCCCGATGGCCGTGGGAGTGAGCTGGTAGTTCGTCGAACAGTTCGGGCAGGCAATCTGCATCGTCGAAGTCTTTTGCACGCCTCTGACAGGGCCCGGACGATTCGCCGCGAGCCTGGGTTGGCTCCGAAACCTAGCAGCCGTCCGTTAACGGACCGGAAACCATCCAAATGCAGGCATGATGTCGATACTGGCCCGGATATCCGGTCTGAAAATCGGCCTGTGGCCGCCCGGTTAATGCCGGGTTAATACGGCCTGACTGGGTCGAGGTCGGCTATCTTCCGCGCGCTATCCTGGGCGGCGGACGATTCGCGGGGCGGACCGGGATGGGAGACAGCGTGGTCCGATTCGAGAACGTGGGATTGCGGTACGGGATTGGGCCCGAGGTCCTGCGCGACCTCAGTTTCCACATCGAGCCGCATTCGTTCCAGTTCCTGACCGGGCCGTCCGGCGCCGGCAAGACCTCGCTGCTGCGGCTGCTGTTTCTTTCGATGCGGCCGACCCGCGGCCTGATCTCGGTGTTCAACTACGATGTCGCGACGCTCAGCAAGGATTCGCTGGCGACCTTGCGGCGGCGCATCGGGATCGTGTTCCAGGACTTCCGGTTGCTCGACCACATGACGACCTACGAGAACGTCGCGCTGCCGTTTCGCGTCATGGGCAAGGAAGAGGCAAGCTACCGCAACGAGGTGGTCGAGTTGCTTCACTGGGTCGGCCTCGGCGACCGGATGGGCGCGCTGCCGCCGGTGCTGTCGGGCGGCGAGAAGCAGCGGGCGGCGATCGCGCGTGCCGTGATCGCCCGCCCGCAACTGCTGCTCGCCGACGAGCCGACCGGCAACGTCGATCCCAATCTGGCGCAGCGCCTGCTGCGGTTGTTCATCGAGTTGAACAAGTCCGGCACCACGGTGTTGATCGCCACCCATGACATCAGCCTGATGGACCAGTACGACTCCCGGCGTCTCGTGCTGCATGAAGGCCGGTTGCATGTCTACGACTGAGCGGAGCGAAAATGTCTGAGCTTCGCGTGAACCCGGAGCCGATGGATCGGGAGATGATGGCGCCGCGGGCGATGTCGGGCCTGCTGCCGCGCTATGAATCGCCGATCGTGCCGAAGCGTTCGATTGCCGGGCGTGCGCTCGTTGCCGTCGTGGCGATCATGACGTTCCTCTCCTCGCTGACCACCGGCGCCGTCATGCTGGTGCGGTCCCAGGCTGCCGATTGGCAGTCCGAGGTGTCGCGCGAGGTCACCATCCAGGTGCGGCCGGCGCAGGGCCGCGACATCGAGGCGGACGTTGGCCGCGCCGTCGAAATCGCCCGCGCCTATCCCGGCATCACCGACGTCAGGCCCTATTCCAAGGACGAGTCGGCGCGCCTGCTCGAACCCTGGCTTGGCGGCGGGCTCGCGCTTGACGATCTGCCGGTGCCGCGAATGATCGTCGTCCGGCTCGCCGACGGCGGCGCTGACCTGGCGCCGTTGCGCAAGGTGCTGGCCGAGCGCGTCGTCGCCGCGACGCTTGACGATCATCGCGCCTGGATTGAGCGGATGCGCACGATGGCGCGGACCACCATTGCGGGCGGCATCGGTGTGCTGCTGCTGATGCTGGCTGCTACCGTGCTGTCGGTGATCTTTGCGACACGCGGCGCGATGGCGACCAATCGGCCGATCGTCGAGGTGCTGCATTTCATCGGTGCGAAAAGCGGATTCATCGCCAAGCAGTTTCAACGCCACTTTCTGGTCCTCGGTCTCGAAGGCGGGCTGATCGGCGGGGGGCTTGCGATGCTGGCCTTCGGCATTGCCAGCATTGCCGCGAATATGAGCGTCGGCACGGCCGGCGGCGATCAACTCGCGGCACTGTTCGGCACATTTTCGTTGAGCCTCGGCGGCTACATCGCGATCGCGATGCAGATCGCGCTCATGGCGGTGGTGACCGCGATCGCGTCCCGCCGCACGGTCAACCGGACGCTGGACATGGTGGAGTAGGACCGTGCCATCCGGTAGCCGGAATCTGCGCTATCATCGGCCGGGGACGTGAGAGCGATGCACTCGGCAGGGCAGGGCACAGCGGCAGGAACGGCCGGAAAGCGGCTTTGGCGGCGCGTGTATCGCGCGACACTGCTTGTCGTGTGTCTTGCGGTTCTGTTGCTGGCGGGAGGATTTTACTGGTTCGTCCGCCAGATGCCCGTGGTTGAGGCCGCGCCCTCCCGCAACGCAGACGGTATTGTCGTTCTGACCGGCGGGGCGCTCCGCATCAGCGACGCCCTCGAGCTTCTGGCATCGGGACACGGCCAGCGCCTGCTGATCAGCGGCGTCAATCGCGCGACGCGATCCACCGAGATCGCCCGCCTCGTCCCGGAACATCAGCGCTGGTTCTCGTGCTGTGTCGATCTCGACCACTCGGCGACCAACACGATCGGCAACGCGATCGAGACGCGCCGCTGGGTGTCGGAGCGCCGTTTCAAGTCGCTGATCGTCGTCACCGCGAATTATCATATGCCGCGCGCCATGGCCGAGCTGGAGCACGAGCTTCCCGGCGTGGCCCTTGTGCCCTATGCGGTGGTGTCGGATCGGGTCCGCATCGAGAACTGGTGGGACAATCCGCTGACGGCGCGGCTCCTTTTTTTGGAATATCTGAAGTATATCGTTGCCCGGAGCCGGATGGTACTTCCCCAGTCCACCGCCTGATCCGGCGAAGCCTTTCTGGAAAGCTTGAGCGGCAGCCATCGTGATCGTCGTCCGGTCCATCATCTACAACGTGCTGTTTTATCTGAATCTGGGCGTGCTGCTGCTGGTGGCCCTGCTCACCTTGCTGCTGCCGCGCCGGGCCGTGCTGAAGATGGCCGAGCTGTGGGGCCGCACCAGCGTGTGGATGCTGCGCGTCGTCTGCGGCACCAGAATGGAAATTCGCGGCCTGGAGCATCTGGCCGGCCGGCGGCTGCAGGGGCCTTTCGTGATCGCCGCGAAGCACCAGTCGACCTGGGAGACGTTCGCGCTGCTCAAGCTGTTCGACGACTTCACCTTCATCGTCAAACGCGAGCTGATGTGGATTCCGGTGTTCGGCTGGTGCATGGCGAAGGGCCGCATGATCCCGGTCGACCGCGGCGCGGGCAGCCAGGCGCTGGGCGACATGACCGCGCGCGCGCGGCAGGAAATCCGCACCGGCCGCCAGCTCATCATTTTTCCGGAAGGCACGCGCCGCGCGGCCTTTGCCGAGCCGCGCTACAAGTTCGGCGTGGCGCACCTCTATGCCGAGATCGGCGTGCCTTGCATTCCGGTCGCGCTCAATTCGGGGCTGTTCTGGCCGCGCCGCAAGTTCCTGCGGCTGCCTGGCACCATCGTCGTCGAGTTCCTGCCGCCGATTCCGCCGGGGCTCGACAAGACCGCGTTCTTCCAGCGCCTGCAGAACGACATCGAGACCGCAACCGCACGGCTGCTGGCGGAAGGCCAGGCCGAACTCAAGCGCCTTGGAATAGACTAGGCCCGACCGACATGCGCGTCCTGCGAGCTCTTGAGCCGCTCCGCCAGGACCTGGAGGTCGTGATCCACGATGTCCAGCGCATCGAGCGCTTTCGCGGTTTCGACGACATAATCGCGGTTGTTGCCGGACCGCCCGTGCGCCTGGCGTACGATCTGTAACTGCCGCTCATGCGTCAGGCGGCCCGCGTACTGCGCGTGACCGCGATCGACCGCGTAGCAGAGCGCATCGACGCGGCGCTCCGGCTTGCCGTCGAGTGCTATCCCGCGCACCAACTCCCGGTACACCGCCGTGGTCTGCTCGCGGTCGCGCAGATACTTGAGCGTCGCAACCCGCTGCTTCGCCGCGACCCGGTAGGCGATGCCGCGGCAGGCGCCGCCGAAATCGAGGCCGAGCACCAGGCCCGGCCGTTCCGGCGTGCCGCGATGGTCGAACGAGTAGACGCACAGCGAGCGGTGCATTCCGAGGATATGCGCCGGAACGCGCTCGGCGAATTCAAAGCCCGGCCGCCAGATCAGCGAGCCATAGCCGAACACCCAGAGGTCCTCGGCGGCGTGATCGAAGGCGGGGTCCATGGCAGTCATTTTCCGGTCGAGCGCTCGCGTATCAGGCTGGATTGGGGGCCGCAATGGGCTGGACAGCCTCCGCGGGCGGCTCGACACTGCACACCTTTGAAACGCCTTATTCCAACGCTTCACAGCACCCATGATCCAAGCAAATCCCGTTCCGCGCCGCCGCCGGTGGCCGCTGGTGGCCGTCGCCCTGCTGATCGTGCTCGGCGGCGTGTGGGCCGGCGTATGGCACTACGGCGCGGGTGTCGCGGAGCGCACCCTCGAAGGCTGGAAGGCGCGCGAGGCGCGGTCCGGGCGCCTCTACACTTGCGCTAGCCAGAGCATCGGCGGCTTTCCGTTCGGCATCGAGGTGCGTTGCGCCGATGCCGCCGCCGAATTGAAATCGAACAACCCGCCGCTCGCCGTCAAGGCAAGGGACATGGTGGTCACCGCGAAGGTCTGGCAGCCGACCGTGCTGACGACGGAATTCGTAGGCCCGCTGACCGTTGCCGAGCCGGGACAGGCTCCGTTCGCCACCGCCACCTGGAAACACGCGCAGACCCAGGTGCACGGCCTGCCGGTTTCGCCGGAGAGTGTCACGGTCCGTCTGCAGCAGGCGGTGGTGGACCGCACGGGCGGCTCGGAGAACATCTTCAAGGCGGAACGTCTCGACATCGACGGACGCCTCGTCTCGGGCACGGTCCGGGACAACCCGGTGATCGAGATCGTGCTCAAGCTCATCTCGGCTTCCGCGCCGTACTGGCATCCGGCGGCGGCTGTTCCGCTGGATGCGGACATCACGGCGGTGCTCAAAGGCCTCAAGGATTTTTCGCCGAAGCCATGGCCGCAGCGCTTTCGGGAGCTTCAGGCGGCCGGCGGTCGTATCGAGATTACCAAGGCGCGCGTGCAGCAGCGCGAGGTGATCGCGATCGCCGACGGCGCGCTGGGTCTTTCGCCGGCCGGCCGGCTCGACGGCCAGCTCCGGCTCACCGTCGCCAATCTCGACAAGCTTCTGCCGGTGCTCGGCCTCGACAAGATGCTGTCCGAGCAGCAGGCGCCGGAACGGCTCAACAAGACGTTCGGTGCGCTCGACCGCATCATGCCGGGACTCGGCAACGTCGCGCGGCAGAACGCGGGGCCGGCCATCGTCGCCGGCATCAATCTCATGGGCAAGCCGACCGAGCTCGAGGGCAAGCGCGCGGTCGCGCTGCCGCTGCGCTTCGACGACGGGATGGCGTCGCTCGGGCCGCTGAAGCTCGGCATGACGCCGCCGCTGTTCTAGCTACTCGTTGTCAGCAGCGTACGGCCGCGGCAGCGGCTCGGCCGGGAGCGTCGGATGCGCGCGGCCGAAGTCCGGCGCGGGCGAATCCTGGCCGATGTCGATGATGCCTCGGCGAATCGCACGCGTGCGCGAAAAATGGTCGAACAGCGTCTGACCGTCGCCGCTGCGCATCGCCCGCGTCAACGCCGAGAGGTCCTCGCTGAAACGGCCGAGCATCTCCAGAACCGCATCCTTGTTGGCGAGGAAGATGTCGCGCCACATGGTCGGGTCGGACGCGGCGATGCGGGTGAAATCGCGGAAGCCGCCGGCCGAGAACTTCAATACCTCGGAGCGCGTCACCTCGGAGAGTTCGTCGGCGGTACCAACGATGGTGTAGGCGATGAGGTGCGGCAGATGGCTGGTGATGCCGAGCACCAGATCGTGGTGATCGGGCGGCATCGTCTCGACATTGGCACCGAGCAGCCGCCAGAACGACGCGAGCTTTTCGACCGCCGCCGGGTCGGTGGTGTCCGGCGGCGTGAGCAGGCACCAGCGGTTGACGAACAGCTCGGCAAAGCCCGAGTCCGGCCCGGAATTCTCGGTTCCCGCCACCGGATGCGCCGGCACGAAATGCGCATGGGCCGGCAGGTGAGGGGCCATGTCCCGCACCACCGAGCCTTTGACGGAGCCGACGTCCGATACCGTCGCGCCCTGCATCAGGTGCGGGCCGATCTCTTGGGCCACCGGCCCGCAGGCGCCGACCGGAATGCAGACGATCACAAGGTCGGCGCCCTCGACCGCCGCGGCATTGCTCTCCACCACCTGGTCGACAACGCCGAGCTCCGCCACGCGCCGGCGCGTTTGCAGCGAGCGCGCGGTGGCGACGATGGACCGCACCGCCTTCTGCGCCCGTGCCGCGCGCGCGATCGAGCCGCCGATCAGGCCGAAGCCGATCAGCGCCAGCCGGTTATAGATGGGGGTGTCCGTCACGCCGATTTGCCCAGGAATTCCGCGAGCGCCTTCACCACGAGCCTGTTGGCCTCCTCGCTGCCGACCGACATGCGAAGCGCGTTCGGCAGTTTGTAGCCGCCGACCTGGCGCAGGATGAGACCGCGCTTCATCAGGAAAGCATTGGCGTCACCGGCGGTGCGGCCCTTGGTCTCCGGAAAGTGGATCAGGATGAAGTTCGCCACGCTCGGCGTCACCTTGAGGCCGAGCTTGCCGATTTCGATCGTCAGCCAGTCGAGCCACCTGGTGTTGTGCTCGCGCGAACGCTGCTGGTGGGCGTTGTCTTCGATGGCCGCAATGCCCGCCGCGATGGCCGAGGCATTGACGTTGAAAGGCCCGCGGATGCGGTTGATCGCGTCGATCACGTGCGCAGGTCCGTACATCCAGCCGAGCCGCACCGCGGCGAGGCCGTGGATCTTGGAGAACGTGCGGCACATCACGACGTTCTCGCTGGTGGCCACCATTTCGATGCCGGACTCATAGTCGTTGCGGGTGACGTATTCCGCATAGGCCGCGTCGATCACGAACAGCACATGCGGCGGCAAGCCCTTGTGCAGCCGCTTCACCTCGTCGAACGGCACGTAGGTCCCGGTCGGATTGTTCGGGTTGGCGAGGAACACGACCTTGGTCTTGGGCGTGACACGAGCAAGGATCGCATCGACGTCGGCGGTGTAGTCCTTCTCGGGCGCGACGACAGGCTTTGCGCCGGTCCCCAGCGTCGCGATCGGGTAAACCAGGAAGCCGTGCGTGGTGTGGATCGCCTCGTCGCCGTCGGCGAGATAGGCGCGCGCAATCAGGTTCAACAGATCGTCGGAGCCCGCGCCGCACACGATCCGGTCCGGGTCGAGCCCGAAGGCGCGGCCGATCGCTTGGCGCAGTTCCGATGCCGAGCCGTCGGGATAATCCTCGAGATGCTTGCCGACCGCGTTGTAGGCGGCAATCGCGTTGGGGCTCGGCCCAAGCGGCGTCTCGTTCGACGACAGCTTGTAGACCTTGTCCACGCCGGGCGCGGAGCTCTTGCCCGGCACATAGGCGTCGATGTCGAGCACGCCGGGGCGCGGCTGGGGACGGGTGGCGGTCATTGCAGTCAATCCGTGGATCTAAGGCTTTTCGGACGGAACCGTATAGCGGGTCGCGTGGCTGCCGACGAGGGCCGCGGAGCGCACCGAGGCGCCAGCCTTAACGAGGGCCTTTTTGACGTCCGTCAGGTCGCCGCCGGCCGGCACGGACACCAGCAGCGCCGCTCCGTCGAAGGCTGTGTCGGGCACCGCGACGATTTCGGCAAGCGAGGCTGCGGCCGCTGCTGCCGCGGCGCCCCATCCGGAGACCCGCACGCTCCAGGTTTCGACCTCGGTCACCATGGCATCGGGCGATGCCCGCGATACCACGAACACGTTCATCGGGGCAGGATGGTCGGGCCGGTCGATGAACGGCAGCCGCGCGATGATTTTCGGAGCGCTGGTGAACTCCAGGGCGTTCCACCATGCGGCGCCGCGGTTCGTTGCAAAGGCCGGCACCAGCCCGAGATCGCCCTTGGATTCCGACACCGCTTCCACGACCGCGGCCGCGCCGACATGCGCCACGAACGGCACCGTGAAGCCGAAATGAAACCGCGCGCTGTCGCGCATCATGGCGTCGCCGGCGGAGAGATCCGCATGAACGGAAAATGGCGCCTGCACGTGGGTGAAGGTGGCGATGATGACCCGCCAGATGCTCTCGGCGGTGTCCAGCGGCAGGATGCCTTTGTGCCGCTGCACCAGCCGCCGCATCATGTCGGCCTCGCGCGCGGGCCGGAACGCCGACCCGCTCTCCTGGGTCTTCTTGGTCGCGATCAGCCGGTCGATGATCTGGCCGCGCTCCATCAGCAGCTGGTGCATGGCCTCGTCGATACGGTCGATGTCCTTGCGGAGATCGGCGAGGGACGGCGCGTTTCTGGGCTTGTCTGGCATGGGTAATCCGGCGCTCCATAGGCGAGCGAAGCGACACCCTCCTTTGTACGGCTATGGATAGGTGGGCCAGAGCGTTAAATCAAAGAAAACATTGACATAAGCGCTGCCCGATCCCTACCTACCCGCTGCAAAAGCCGCTGCCGGGATACGGATGGCCGACGTCGGTACCACATTGGAAACGGTTGCGCGCGGCCGCGAGGCCGATACGCCGCGCAATTCGCTCGTGGCGCGCATCGGCCGGCCGTTGAAGCTCGACGCCGGCGTCGATCTTGCGCCGTTCCAGATCGCCTACAAGACCTACGGCACGCTCAACGCCGACCGCAGCAACGCAGTACTGCTCTGCCACGCGCTGACCGGCGACCATCACGTTGCAAGCCCCAATCCGGTGACCGGAAAATCCGGCTGGTGGGAGACGATGGTCGGTCCCGGCAAGCCGATCGACACCGAGCGTTACTTCATCATCTGCCCCAACGTGATCGGCGGCTGCATGGGCTCGACCGGTCCGGCTTCGACCAATCCGCAGACCGGCAAGCCGTGGGGCCTCGATTTCCCGGTCATCACCATCCGCGACATGGTGCGTGCCCAGGCGATGCTGCTCGACGAGCTTGGCATCGACTCGCTGTTCGCGGTGGCGGGCGGCTCGATGGGCGGCATGCAGGTGCTGCAATGGGCCGCGAGCTATCCCACGCGCGTGTTCAGCGCGCTGCCGATCGCCTGCGCGACGCGCCACTCGGCGCAGAATATTGCTTTCCACGAGGTGGGCCGGCAGGCGGTGATGGCCGATCCGGATTGGCGGCACGGCCGCTATTTCGTCGAGGGCACCAATCCGCGGCGCGGGCTCGCGGTGGCGCGCATGGGCGCGCACATCACGTATCTCTCGGACGCCGCGCTGCATCGCAAGTTCGGCCGCAAGTTTCAGGATCGCGAGAACCCGACGTTCTCGTTCGACGCCGACTTCGAAGTCGAATCCTATCTGCGTCACCAGGGAAGCTCGTTCGTCGAGCGCTTCGACGCGAACTCCTATCTCTACCTGACCCGCGCGATGGACTATTTCGATCTCGCCGCCGACTGCAACGGCGTGGTCGCCAACGCGTTCAAAGGCGCGGATACGCGCTTCTGCGTGGTGTCGTTCACGTCGGACTGGCTGTTCCCAACCTCGGAATCCCGCGCCATCGTGCACGCGCTCAACGCGTCCGGCGTGCGTGTCTCGTTCGCGGAGATCGTCACCGACAAGGGCCACGACGCGTTCCTGCTCGAGGAGCCCGAGTTGTTTGCGATCGTGCGCGGCTTCCTCGACGGCGCCGCCAAGGTGCGCGGTCTCAAGAGCGGGGCATGACGATGCTGTCGCGTCTCAAACGCGATCTTACCATGGCGGACACCGCCCGCGTGCCGGGCGGCGCGCGCGTCGACCTCGTGCTCGTTTCCGAGATGGTCGCGGTCGGCGCGAAGGTGCTCGACATCGGCGCGGGCGACGGGGAGCTTCTACGCATTCTCGGCGAGCACCGCGGCGTCGACGGGCGCGGCATCGAGATCTCGCGCGAGGGTGTGAACGAATGCGTCGCCAAGGGCCTTGCCGTCATTCAGGGCGACGCCGACACCGACCTCTCAGACTATCCAAACGACGCGTTCGACTACGTCATCCTCTCGCAAACGCTTCAAGCCGTGCGCCATCCGCGGACCGTGCTGGAAAACATGCTGCGCATCGGCCGGCACGCCATCGTGTCGTTCCCCAATTTCGGACACTGGAAAATCCGCGGCCAGGTGGCGCTCGGCGGCCACATGCCGCGCACCGACAACCTGCCTTATGCCTGGTGGGATTCTCCGAACATCCATTTC
>Ga0247825_10000568_pt1 | contig 23580 bp, 23 predicted proteins | sample 13C_Vanillin_Day_FD_194413 | JGI IMG/M metagenome (GOLD analysis project Ga0247825, IMG submission 194413) | Soil microbial communities from agricultural site in Penn Yan, New York, United States - 13C_Vanillin_Day48 | ecosystem: Environmental > Terrestrial > Soil > Agricultural land | place...
TGACAGTCCGGGGCTCATGGGAAGCGGGGGTACTTGCTGAAGTCCGGCTTGCGCTTCTCGAGGAAGGCGTTCTTGCCCTCCTTCGCCTCCTCCGTGAGGTAGTAGAGGAGGGTGGCGTCGCCGGCTAGCTGCTGGATGCCCGCGAGGCCGTCCGTGTCGGCGTTGAAGGAGGCTTTGAGGAAGCGCAGGGCGGTGGGCGACATCGCCAGCATCTCGCGGCACCACTGCACGGTCTCTTCTTCTAGGCGCTCGAGGGGCACGACGGTATTGACCAGGCCCATCTCCAGAGCCTGCTGGGCGTTGTACTGACGGCAGAGGTACCAGATCTCGCGTGCCTTCTTGTGACCGACGATACGCGCGAGCAGGGTGGCGCCGTAGCCGGCGTCGAAGCTGCCGACCTTCGGGCCAGTCTGGCCGAAAATGGCGTTGTCGGCCGCGATGGTGAGGTCGCAGATGATGTGCAGCACGTGGCCGCCACCGATGGCGTAGCCGGCCACCATCGCAACGACCGGCTTCGGAAGAGTGCGGATCTGGCGCTGCAACTCGAGGACGTTGAGGCGTGGGACGCCGTCATCGCCGACGTAGCCGCCGTCGCCGCGGATCTTCTGGTCGCCGCCGGAGCAGAAGGCTTTGGTGCCGGCGCCGGTGAGAATGATGACGCCGACGCTGTCGTCCTGGTGGGCGCGCCGGAAGGCGTCCTGAAGCTCCGTGATCGTCAGGGGGCGAAATGCGTTGCGCACCTCGGGGCGGTTGATCGTGATCTTGGCGATGCCCTCCGCGGTCTCGTAGATGATGTCGGTGAAATCGCCGTCTTGCTGCCAGTCGATGGTCATTGCTTACTCCAGTAACAATTAACAGGTAACAAGTAACAAGGGGTCATGAGGCGGCCTCGCTGTGCTTCGCGAGGAAGGGTACGACGTGGGACGCCCAGGCGTCGGGTTGTTCGAGGTGGGTAGTGTGGCCGGCGTTTTCGATGATCGCGTACTCCGCATTGGGGACGGTGGCGGCCATCACGGGCGCGGCGGCGGCGTAGCGCTCATCCAGGGCGCCGGCGAGGAAGAGCGTAGGGGCGTGGATGCTGTGTAGACGAGGCAGCAGGTAGTCCTGTGCGCCCGCACCCATGCCTCGCAGGCTGTTGCCGAGACCGACCGTGGAGTTCTCCAGTCGGTGGCTGCGCTGCTCTTCCAGGGCGGACGCCGGAAGCTGGGATTGTGACGCGAAGAGGGCCTGGGCCTGCCAGCGATCGGCGAAGGCTTCGAGGCCGTCAGTGGCGATCGACTGTGCCAGCGCCTCGTCGCTCTCGATGCGCGTTTGCCTCGCAGCGGGATCTTCGATGCCGGGTGAGGCGCTTTCGATGACGATGCCCCACATCTGCTCCCAGGCTGCGAGGGCGAAATGGAGGGCCACGCGGCCGCCGAGGGAGTAGCCGATGAGGCCGAAGCGGTCGACGCTGAGGTGGTGCAGGAGGGCCTGGAGGTCTTCGACGGCGTGGGCCATCGTGTAGCGCGATGCGGCGACCGGCGAATCTGACTTGCCGTGGCCGACGAGGTCGACTCGCAGGACACGGTGGCCTTCGAGGCAGGGCAGCACGGGCTCCCAGGCACGGTGGTCGCGAGTAAACCCGTGCAGCAGGAGCAGGATCGGGCCCTCGCCGGTGACCTCGACGTTGAGGAAGATGCCGTTGACCGCGACGCGCGTCACTTCGTCGCCGTCCCTTCGACCGCTTGCGCTACCGCTGCCCAGATGCGCTGGTGGAGGTGGAGGTTCTCTTCGCGGTCCGTGCGCACTTCGATGACATTGACACCGGGCATTTCGAAGGAGGATTTGAGGGCCGTACGGTAGTCGTTGCGGGTGTTCACGGTCTGGAAGCTGACGCCGTAGAGGCCGGCGACGTGTGAGAAGTCGAGGCCGTGAGGGGTGCCGAAGAGTTGCTCGAAGGTCTCGTGGTCCTCGGCTTCGTGCTGGCCAAGGAAGCTGAAGATGCCTCCGCCGTCGTTGTTGATGAGGACGATGGTCGCGTTGAGGTTGTGTCGCTGAGCGGCGAGGAGGCCGTTCATGTCGTGGTAGAAGGAAAGGTCGCCGATGAGGAGGACGGTGGGTCCTCCGGTTGCGGCAGCGATGCCGAGGGCAGTCGAGACGACACCGTCGATGCCGCTGGTACCGCGGTTGCCGTGCATGAAGATGACGCGCTTGTCGTCGACTGCGAAGAAGGACTCGAGGTCGCGCACAGGCATCGAGTTGCCCGCGACCACGTTTGCGGCCATGGGCACGATGTCCGCGAGGTCCGTGACGACGGAAACCTCCGTGGCGTCCGTGTGGGAGGCGAGCTCGTGCTCGAAGACGCCGCGGGAGGTTTTTTCGGCACGGGTCCACATCGCCAGCCACTCTGGGGGGGCGCTGACGACGTCTTCGAGGCCGTCGAGGGTGGCGCTGCAGAAGGCGTCCGGCTCCATGTGGATGATCTCGGCCGTCGTCAGGTCAGGGTCGGGCCAGGTGCCGGGTGGCGCGACCACGATCTGGCGCACGTTGCGGTGCCGCAGCAGGTAGGACTGCATCGAGCGCGGGGTGGACGGGTCGCCGATGCGCAGGATGAAGTCGGGTTCGAGGGCGTCGCGCATGTTGGCCGAGCGCAGGAAGGCGTCGTAGGCCGTGATGATGACGTCACTCTGACGGCCGTAGGCGCGCACGTTGGAGAGGGGATCGGCGATGATCGGGTAGCCCGCGCGTGTCGCGAAGTCGATGAGGCCGTTGCCGTACATGAGGGGCGTCGGGCCGCAGACGATCAGGCCCTTCTGGCCGGACGAGGCGTATTCGGCGATGACGTTGTCGCGCCGCGGCTCCCAGGCTGTGGTGGTGCGATGGCGCAGCTCGTCCTCGGTGTCGGTGAACGGGTACGGGGCGGGAATCAGGGGTTCGCGGAAGGGGAAGTTGATATGGACGGGGCCTGCGGGCGACTCCTCCATCGTGGAGATTGCGCGGTCGGCGACCATGCGGGCGTATCGCAGCATGTCATCCGAGGCTTCGGGCAGGGGCATGAGGGTGAACCACTTCACGGCCGAGCCGTAGAGATTTGATTGTTTGATTGTTTGATTGGCACCCAAGTCCTGTAATTCCGGCGGCCGGTCTGCCGTAAGTACCAGCAAGGGCACCCGGGAGTGATAGGCCTCGACGACGGCCGGGGCGAAGTTTACCGCCGCGGTTCCGGAGCTACAAAGGATGGCGACGGGCGTGTTTGCCTTCGCCATGCCGAGGGCGAAGTAGGCGCAGGAGCGCTCGTCCAGGTGCGTCCACACCTTGATCGACGGGTGGCGGGCGAAGGCGATGGCCAGCGGCGTTGAGCGCGAGCCGGGGCAGAGGCAGACGTTTTCGATACCGCAGGCCACCAGCTCATCAACGAAAACGCCGACAAAGCGACCGAGGACTTCGGCGTGCGAAAGCTGGTCGCTCATTCCGGAGATTCCTCTGAGTCGTCGCGATGGGGGGACTGTAGGGACCCAGCATGCTGGGTCCCTACAGTCCCAGACGCCACCGCCGAAGACGGTGTAATAGAGGTTGAACTCCCCGGTATTGCGTTGAGGGCGTAGAGCATCGCCGCGAGCTTGATCTCGGACTCCGCCCACTCGCGTTCGGCCTGGGAGCCCGTGACGATGCCGCAGCCGGCATAGAGCGTCGCGACATCCTCGCGCAGGAGGCCGGAGCGGAGGGCCACCGCGAACTCGCCGCCGCCGTCCGCGTCGATCCAGCCGATTGCGCCCGCGTACCAGCCGCGTGAGAAGGGCTCCTGCTCCCGGATCAGGGCCAGCGCTTCGGCACGGGGCAGGCCTGCTGTGGCGGCAGTGGGGTGCAGGGCCTCGACCAGCTCGAGGACATGGCGGTCGCCGTTGGTGGTGGCCTCGATGGGGGTGTGGAGGTGCTGGACGTTCGCCATGCGTCGCAGCCCCGGTTCGTCTGGGTGAACAACGTTGGCGCTGAACGGCGCCAGGGATTCTTCGATGCCCCTCGCTACAAAGGCGTGCTCGCGCCGCTCCTTCTCGTCGGCGAGCAGCACCGCGCCGATGCGCTCGTCTTCCTCATGCGTACCGCCCCGGCGAGCGGTGCCGGCCAGGCAGTCGGCGCGGACCCGGCGTCCGCGTAGCGATACCAGCATCTCCGGCGTGGCGCCGACGAAGCACGACTCGCCGCTGCGCACGGCGAACACGGTGCACTCAGCGAAGCGGTCTCGAAGGCGGTGCAAGACGGCGCGTGGGCTGAAGGTTTCCGGGCTCTCGACCGTGACACGTCGCGCGAGCACGACCTTGCCGGGGTTGCCGGCGTTAATCGCTTCCGTCAGCGCCCCGACGCTGTCGCCCCAGAACTCTCGGGCGTCGGCGCCGGGGTCGAGTAGCTGACCGGTCGCCGTTTCTTCGGCGGGCTCCGCAGCTTCGGCGACCAGGCGCTCGGCGAGGGCGGCGAGGTGGGTTGCTTCGGTGGTTGTGCCGGTGTCTTCGGCAACCAGGGCGTTCGCGGTGACGAAGAGGTGGGAGCCGCTGCGGGTGAAGAGGACGCGCGGCAGGGTGACAAGGGCGTCGGGATAGCCGAACCAGGCAACGTTGTCCGGGCGTTCGGGGTCGAATGCGAAGCCGGCGAGGCTGAGAGGGGTGGGGTGTAGGGCGGCGCCTGACTCCTGCTGGACGATGGCGTCGTCGAGCAGCTGCTGGAGCTGCGTCCGGGTCTCGTCGAAGCGAGCAGGACCGGAGGCCGTGATGCGCGCCGCGATGCCGGTGCCTGCGAGGGCAAAGCCGCGCTCGGGTTGCTCCCAGACGAAGGCGTCGGCAGTGTTTACGAGCGCCATGGGGTCGAAGTTGCGCGCCGGTCCGATGTGGGTGGTGAAGCTGGCGAGGACGGGCCGCCCTATCTGCCGCGCCCGCCAACGAGCACGGTCGAGCAAGGGCTGGAGGCCGCTGGTGACGAGGCTCTGGACGGTGGCCGCAGGCATCTGAGTCGTCCCTCGCTACAAAACCGACCGACTGGTCGGTCGGTTCTATCGTATCGCGAGTACGGGCGGCGGTCTAGATTCTTCGATCCTCAGCTAGCGGATGAGGATCGTCCTCACTCGCTTGACCCTAGCCCGTTGACCCGAGACGCTTGCAGTGTGAACGAGAACGCGCGACGTATCGAAGTAACCGCTCCGGACGGTGTGCGAATTGTTGGGTCGGCGACGGGTGAGGGGCCCGGCATTGTGCTGGTCTACGGCGCCATGATGATGCAGCCGGCATGGGCGCGACTGATGGCGCGGCTGCCGGGGCGCACGGTCTACACGTACGACCGCCGGGGCCGGGGCGAAAGCACTAACCGGGCCGGCTATGACGTGCGGTGGGAGGTCGACGACCTCCTTGCGTTCACGTCGGCGCTTCCGCAGCCCCTTGATGTTTTCGGGCACTCGTCGGGCGCGCTGCTGGCGTTGCATGCGCTGGCAGGAGGGATGCAGGTGCGGCGCCTCGTCCTTTATGAGCCCCCGCTCGCCTCGGTGCGAGAGCCCAAACTCACGGAAGACCTGCCCGGGCGCATCTTCGACCTCGTCGACCGGGGTGAGCGAGACGAGGCGCTGTCGATGTTCATGCAGCACGGGATGTGGGTGCCTGAGGAGGACATCGCGCGGTTGCGCCAGGGGCCGCGGTGGCAGGAGCAGATGGCCTACGCGGAGACCGGCGGGTACGACATCACGATCACGCGCACGTACCCGTTCGACCCGGCAGTGCTTGCGAAGCTGACGATGCCGGCGCTCCTGCTTTACGGCGACCAGAGCCCGGACTGGATGCAGCGGGGAGTGCGGATCTTTGCGGAGGCGCTGCCGAACTGCCGGTTGGAGGTGCTCGAAGGCCAGGGGCACAACGCCCAGTTCACCGAGCCGGCGATGCTTGGAGGGCGGGTTACCGCGTTCCTGAACGAATAGCCGTAGCTGCGCCGTGCTGGGAAGCAGTGAGGTCACCGATCGCTCGTGCCAGGTCTGCGACGCCGCTCGGTGCGAACTCAGCGCGGTTGCTGACGTACCAGCCGCCGGGCCGGTGGTTGCCGGGGCGCGGCAGCGGCCGTCGCACCTTTACAGTACCGATGCGCGGTGAGGTAGCGCCGTTGATGTACTGGCTTTGCTCCCAGACGACGAGGAGGTCGGCGAAGATGTCCTGCTGTGGGCCGGGGTACTGCTCGCGCACGCGCACGACGTCGGAAACGATGGTGCGGCCGTTGTCGGGATCGACGAGCTGCCGCAGTTCGCGCTCCAGCTCGTCTAGGACTGCGTCGTAGTCCCCAGGTTCGACGAGGCCCTGCGGTTCACGGCCCTTGAGGTTGACGCGGATGGCGCCGCTGGTGGCGTCGTGCTGGACGGCGTAGACGCGCAGGCCGGCCCGCGTGGTAGCGATGCGCATCATGCTCTTCATTTTCCGGGGCACCAGCCGTCGCAGGAAGACCGGTGTCAGGGAGCGGAGGCGCGAAGCCAACCTCACCTGCGCCTGTTTGGCCGCCCCTGGCGGCTCCAATCGGAGGAGGACCTCATCCAGGAGGTACGTACCCTCGTTGTTCGCGCCCATGCCGATGAGGGAGAAGACGACGACCGCAGTGCCGGATCCGGCCGCATCCACCAGCTTGCCGAGCTCGCGGTCCAACGCGCGATAGGTCTCCTTCACGGGATCGATGCCTGAGGGAAGGCTGATGTGGCTGAAGTGGGCCGGGTCGTGCACGTTCCAGGCGTGGTGGCCCATGCAGTGCGACTCGGAGTAGACGGCGAGGAAGAGGTCCCAGTCTTGATCGTCCCACCAGTTGAGGATGGTTGCCGTGCGCACCATCACCTGTTCCTGGTACTGGCGCGCAATCGCTTCGATGTCTTGGGGATCGGTGTACGTGCGGTAGCAGGTCATCGGCCGGTGTACCGGGTGGTCTCGCGTTAGCGCTTCGGCGAGACGGGGTGGCTGGCTCGAAGGCTGCGGCTGCTCCTCGCCGTGGCAGAGCCAATCGATGACCTCGCGCGACCCTGCGGCCATCTCGCCGCGTGGCGATTTCGGTACGTCCAGAGAAGCAACCGGCCCGTTCGCGGCCATCGTCGACCAGAACGGCACGTCGGTCATGCGCGTCCGCCGGTAAGGCGCTTCGATGTAGGGCTCGTCGCCGGTCTGGCGGTGGTGGAAGCGGCCGTGCTCGCCGGGCAGCAGGCCTGTCGCGAAAGTCGCCCAATGCGCATCATCACCCAGCCCCGGCAACGCTTCGATCGGCCCGCGCGTGCCCCGTTCCTGGAGCGACTGCAAGACGGGCAGTTCGCCAGCCGCGAGCATCTCATCGACCAAAGAGGCGTCGGCGGCATCCCAGCCGATGACCAGGCAGCGGACTGTCACATCCGAAGCGTAGCATCTGCGATCGTTTCGCGCAGAGGATTGGGGAGGTTACCGATTCGGAGCGCTCGATGTGCCGCCGAGCATTTGACAGGTGGTTGGGGGCCGCGATAGGTTGAATCCCCCGCCACCGAGGTGGCATGACGTTCGACCCATTCCCCGAATACCTCTCGATCGAGCAGGCCGCCGCCTATCGAGGTGTGACGCCTGCTGTCATCCGGCGCGTGCTGCGGGCTTACGGTCTGACAGAATTCGCCCGCGCCTCGATGGCGAAGCAGGTGCTGATCAAGCGCACCGACCTCGATGAGATGAGCCTGGACTTGCCGTCCCGAACCGCGAAGCCCAAGAGCGCACGCCGCAGCGCGTAGCCCATCAGCGGCTCCGGGTTGTCCTCCCGCAATCGGGATCCGGCTTGTGTTGTCATGCTGAGCAGCGCGAAGCATCTCGCCTTCCGCCACGACTCTTTGTGCGGCAAAACACGCCATACCTGGGTAAGAGTCCACGGCCGGATGACCCGGAGCATCTTGCTGGCCGGCTAGACCTTCGCTTGCGCTCAGGATGACAACACGAGCGCTTTCCTGCGCCCAATTGCCCGACCTACGCCTCTATGGCGAGGCCCTTGTGTACCGGGCGCAGGCGCTCTTGCATGTCCGGAGCGACGGGCATGAAGTTGCGGATGCCTCTTAGGGCCTCCGGGCGCCAGGGTTCCGGTGGCTGTGTGCCGGCGGCGAGAGCTTTCGCGGCGTCAGAGAGGCGCTTGCGGATGAAGATGAGGTACCGGTCTGAGCTGGTGAGCACCTCGCGGGAACGGTCGGCGAGGGGGCCGCGCTGGTCTTCGACGACGGCGAAGTCCTGCACCGGGTACGGGTTGATGCCGGTGTAGTTGAAGAAGCGCTGCATGTTGCGGTCGATCAGATAGTCGTTACTCTTGTTCGCCTTGGTGACATAGGTGCCGGGAATCTGGGTCGGGAACTCGTGATTCGCGGTCTGCCAGTTGGCGATGACGTCCGGCTGCAGGGGTTCCGGGCTCCACTTGAGGCGGAAGAAGACGGTGTTGAGGTCGTCCATCGGCACCTTGATGTTGATGGGGAAGGTGTTCGGCGCACTCACGGCTCCCGCCGTCGAAAAACAGGGCATCATGAAGTGCGAGCTGAGCGCCAGCGTGCCATCGTCGTCGCGCACCCGCCCGAGGGCTGCCCCGTAGTCGGTGTCGTAGATGTCGAGCGGCGCCAAGATGTTGCGGTTGGCCACGTTGATCGCGCCGTTGGTGGCGGCGATCACGCGCGAGGACTGGCTGTAGGCCGGGTTCAGGGTGCGGTGCAGGAACGCTGAGTGGTTGGAGTCGAACTCGTTCTCCAGGGTCTGCAGGTAGTTGCACTGGACGAAGTACTTCGTCACGAAGGCGTGGTCGTCGGGCAGTCCGAACCAGTCGAAGCCTGGCGGCGGTGGCACGCGCTCAGGCGGTCCCATGTACACCCAGACCATGCCTGCGCCGTCGACGGTCGGGTAGGACTGCAGGCGCACTTTGTGGCGGAACTCCGGCCCCTCTTCGCAGTTGGGCATGTCCAGGCATTGGCCGTCGACGTCGAACTTCCAGCCGTGGTAGACGCACCGGATGCCGGACTCTTCGTTGCGACCGAAGAAGAGCGGTGCGTTGCGGTGGGGACAGTAGGCGTCGACGATGCCAGCGCGACCTTCGGAGTCGCGGAAGGCGACGAGGTCCTCGCCGAGCAGGCGGACGCGTACCGGCGGCGAGTCGGGCAGGGGTATTTCTTCTTTGAGGAGCGCCGGCAGCCAGAAGCGACGAAAGAGGTCGCCCATGGGTTGACTGGGGCCGGTGCGCTCGAGGAACTCGTTCTCTTGTTTGGAGAGCATGGGCAAGTCTAACCCGCTTGCGAACCAATTCAAAGGGACTCAGAATGCGCCCGCCGAGACCAGGTGGTGAAAGGTCTGGGAGGACGCGGGGAGCAAGTAGCGAGTGTTAGACGAGATCGATCTTGCACGGGTCATTGCCTTGTACGAGTCACTTCGGGCGTCGTTTCCTCATCTCCCAATGAGTATTGAATCGGATCCTGCATCGCCACATGCCCCTGTCTCGTCGAGCATCTCAGCGACGACTGAAATGCCCTTTAAGGTAGAACTCTGGTTTGACGGCACCGATGAACTGTGCGTGAGCGTCGGTGAGCGCTTCTGGTTCGAGTGGTTCCCTTGTACTAAGCAGGAGGTTTGGGACGATTACGACCAGACGGTCCGAGGCATCCTCTCCGGTCGAATGCGCGTCCTGGAGTACATCGCAAATGGTGAGGTGTACAGGGCCGATCTCCAGGAGCCGAAGCCGCGTGGTGGTTGGGCAACGGTCGCCCACTATCACTTCGGCTGTCTTCCACATTTCGGCCGCTCGTCTAGGAGGATCCTCCAAGCACTACCGCCGTGACGCACCGCTAGCTGGTGGTGACGTGTTGAAGAACTTAAGCGAGAATGCCCAAGAACATAGCCGGAGGTAGCCCATGCTCACACCAAACGACAACGAGGTCCTTACCCGGGTCGGACCTGGCACGCTGATGGGGACCCTGTTGCGTCATTACTGGCAGCCGGCGTTGCTGTCGAGTGAGGTGGCGGAGCCGGATAGCCCGCCTGTGCGGGTGCGGATCATGGGGGAGGACCTCATCGCGTTTCGTGACACGAAGGGCGACGTGGGCCTGTTGGCGAATGCATGCCCGCACCGTGGGGCTTCGATGTTCTTCGGGCGAAACGAGGAGGCGGGGCTGCGGTGCGTGTACCACGGCTGGAAGTTCGACACCTCCGGCACGTGTGTCGACATGCCGTCCGAGCCCGCCGAGTCGAACTTCAAGACGAAGGTGCGCACGCACGCGTATCCGGTGATCGAGTCCGGAGGCCTGGTGTGGACGTACATGGGACCGCGCGAAACGATGCCGGCGTTCAGGCCCGTTGTGTCGGACGAGCTACCTCGTGAGCAATGGAAGGCGATGAAGGTCAAGGGCCTATGCAACTGGGTGCAGAGCCTCGAGGGCAACATCGACGCCGCCCACACGTCGTGGCTGCACCGCCGCCTCGAATTCGAGACCTATCAGCCGGACGAGACGGACAAGCCCGGCTACCCGTCGTTGAACATGACCTTCCTGATTTGGGCCTACGACGGCGCACCGGTGCTCGAGACACACGAGACGCGCTACGGCTTCCGATACGCCGGACTGCGCAACACACCGGGTGGTCACACCCACGCGCGAGTCACTGACTTCATCATGCCAACACTGACCTACATCCCGGCGGCGCCGGTGGGAGGCAACGACTGCATCGTCGTGGTGCCGATCGACGACACGACGCACTGGCGCTACCACGTCTCGACCAAGCCCGCGGTGCGCATGACGGACGGTACGTTGCAGGTGATCCCGGGCAACCGTCCCGGTGGCGAGATGCAACGTACTTGGTGGCCGGACAACGACTACACGATCGACCGCGACGACCAGAAGGTGAACAACTACACCGGCATCTCCGGCGGCGCCATCCCGCAGGACCAGGCAGTCACGGAGAGCATGGGCGGCATCTACGACCGCACCATGGAGCACCTGGGGACGAGCGACAAGGCGATCATCATGATGCGCCGCAAGCTCATCGAGGCCGCGAAGGCGCTCGCTGCCGAAGGCACCGAGCCTCCGGCGCGGGATGACACCATGAGTTTCAACGACTTCCGGGCATCGGAGAAGATCCTCGATCCCTCGGAGAACTGGTGGGAGCTGGGTACGCAGGTAGACCCGGTGATGCAGCAACTGCAGCCGATGCTGTCGAGCGCGCGACCGTTCAGGTAGACGCATGTCATCGGATGGAGTTAGTAGGGGTCCAGCGTGCTGGACCCCTACTAACGTGAGGCGAGCTGGGGACAAATTCGCTCCCCGGACACGTCACATTGTTTTGAAACGCCCAGAAATGGCGTAGGTGGGGGAGCTTCACAAGACGCACCATCCTTTCGAAGCCCTTGGGCCTTACGAAAGGACTGCCGTCAATGAGCGAATCCAACGGTCACATCCAGCGGGATAGTCTCCCCATACCCGACATCACACCCATAACACCGACCACCTACGACGCGAAGGATCCCGACACGAAGTTCGCGCCCATCGAGCCCCTACTGCCGCCGAAGGAGGCGCCCAACGTGCTCATCGTGCTCCTCGATGACGTTGGATTCGGTGCGTCCAGTGCGTTTGGCGGGCCGTGCCAGACACCGGTGGCCGAGGCGCTGGCGGCGGGCGGTCTCAAGTACAACCGCTTCCACACGACGGCGCTGTGCTCGCCAACGAGGGCGGCGCTGCTCAGCGGACGCAACCACCATTCCATCGGCATGGGCGGCATCACCGAGATCGCGACGTCGGCTCCGGGGTACAACTCGCTGCTGCCGAATACGGTTTCGCCTCTGGCGCGGACGCTGAAGCTGAACGGCTACTCGACGGCGCAGTTCGGCAAGTGCCACGAGGTGCCGGTGTGGCAGACGAGCCCGGCCGGGCCGTTCGACTCGTGGCCGACGGGAGGTGGTGGATTCGAGTACTTCTACGGCTTCATCGGCGGCGAGGCCAACCAGTGGTATCCCACGCTCTACGAAGGCACAACCCCGATTGAGGTGAAGAAGACGCCCGAAGAGGGTTATCACCTCATGGCCGACCTCACGGATAAGGCCATCAGCTGGATCGGCCAGCAGAAGGCCCTAATGCCGGACAAGCCTTTCTTCGCCTACTTCGCGCCAGGCGCGACCCACGCGCCGCATCACGTGCCGAAGGAGTGGGCCGACAAGTACAAGGGCAAGTTCGACCAGGGGTGGGACCGGCTGCGCGAGGAGACCTTCGAGCGCCAGAAGCGCATCGGTGTGATTCCGCAGGACTGTGAGCTGACGGCCCGGCACAAGGAGATTCCAGCCTGGGACGAGATGCCGGAGGAGTTGAAGCCCGTCCTACGGCGCGAGATGGAGGTCTACGCCGGCTTCCTCGAGTATGCCGATCATCACGTTGGTCGCCTATTCGACGGACTTCGAACCCTCGGTGTGATGGACGATACCCTGATCTACTACATCATCGGTGACAACGGTGCGTCTGCTGAAGGCACGCTGATCGGCGCGTACAACGAGATGGCCAACTTCAACGGCATGGCGTCACTCGAGACGCCGGAGTTCCTCAGTGCTCGCATCGACAAGCTCGGCGGGCCCGAGTCGTACAACCACTACGCCGTGGGCTGGGCGCATGCCATGGATACGCCCTATCAGTGGACAAAGCAGGTGGCCTCACACTTCGGCGGTACGAGGAACGGCACCATCGTCCACTGGCCTAACGGCATCCGGGGCAAGGGCGAGATGCGTACGCAGTTCCATCACGTCATCGATGTGGCGCCGACAATCCTCGAAACCGCGAGCCTCCCGCAGCCTGTGACCGTTAATGGCGTGCAGCAGCGGCCTATCGAGGGCGTCAGCATGCTCTACTCGTTCAACGACGCGCAGGCGCCGGAGCGTCGAGGTACGCAGTACTTTGAGATGTTTGGCAACCGCGGCATCTACCACAACGGATGGACGGCGGTGACGCGGCACAGCACACCCTGGCTCCTCGTCGGCGAAAGGAAGCCGGCATTCGATGACGACGTCTGGGAGTTGTATGACACCAACACGGACTGGTCCCAGGCCAGAAACCTGGCGAAGGAGATGCCTGAGAAGCTGGCTGAGCTGCAACGACTGTGGCTCATGGAGGCCGTCCGCTACAACGTCTTGCCTCTCGATGATCGCGGTATCGAGCGGGCGAACCCCGACCTCGCCGGCCGGCCCGTCTTGATTCGTGGAGACACGCAGATTCTCTTTGGCGGAATGGGTCGCCTTTCAGAGAACTCCGTGCTGAACGTCAAGAACAAGTCTCACTCAGTGACAGCGCAGATAGACGTGCCAAATGCTGGTGCTGAGGGGGTAATAGTCGCCCAGGGTGGCAGCATCGGAGGTTGGAGCCTGTACGCGAAGGGTGGCAAGCTGAAGTACTGCTACAACCTCGTCGGTGTGAAGCACTTCTTCGCCGAGTCAGAGGAGCGAATTCCAGCCGGCTCACATCAAGTTCGAATGGAGTTTGCCTATTCCGGCGGCGGTCTCGGCAAGGGCGGTGCTGCTTCGCTCTTCGTGGACGGCAAGAAGGTCGGTGAGAGTCAGATAGCAGGCACCGCTGCGATGGTCTTCTCCGCGGACGACGGCTGTGACGTCGGCATGGATACCGGGGCTCCAGTCTCGCCGGACTACGGCCCGCGCGGTAACGAGTTCAACGGTACCGTCCGCGGCGTCCAGCTCGCAATCGCTTCGGCCTCCGAGGACGCTGACCACATGGTGGACCCGGAGGAAGCTCTGCGGCTCGCCATGGCGCGGCAGTAGGGGAGCGGCGCAAATGCAGAAGGGGCCTAGCATGCTGGGCCCCTTCTTGGTTCCTGTGCGTTGGTCTAGCTTGAGGCAGACTTCGTGCGCGAGGGCGCCTTGGCGCCATCGAGGCGCAGGCCGCCGAAAATCTGGGTTCGAGAGCCGTCGGAGGCGGCGAGTAGGCGGCCGTCCGGGGCATAAATCTTGTAATGGATGTCGCCCAGCGGATCGGACGGGAGCTTGAGCAATAGTTCTTCTGCCATGGACTGCAGGCTCAGGCCTTCGGGGAAAGTCTGGAAGCCTTCTGTTTCCTGGACGAGATTGCCATCGCAGTCGAAGAGCTTGAAAGCTACCTTCGGGTCGCCGTTGGAATCCGCGGCGATCTGGAGCAAAGTCTCTCCGCTGGCACCGTCCACGAAAGAGGTGAGACGACCGGGGCGATGTCCGCCAAGCTTCATTCGAAACTCCTCCCTCGTTCCTCGTCCCTGATGAGACGGAGGTCTACCGCGCTCCGGGGGTCAGAGGCAGTCAGGCGCCGGATGTGGCCAGCTGGCCCTCCGGATTCGACTGTCCTCCCCGGGGACGACGGCGTCGGCGGGGTTTCGTCGCTGTCGCTGCTGGGTCTGTGGACACTGGTTCGGCCTTGGCCACGAGGGGCGCGGGCCGGGTTGCGGTGGGGTCGGGCAAGGGCATCGCCGCGGGTGCGGGGATGCGCGGGAAGCGGCGGTTGAGATCACGCTCGATCTCGCGGATTTTCGAGAGGTCGGTGGCGGCGATTATCGTGATCGCCTGGCCGGAGCGGCCCATGCGGCCGGTGCGGCCGACGCGGTGGACGAACAGCTCGCTCGTCTCAGGGATGTCGTAATTGATCACGCGCTCGATGTTCAGCATGTCGAGGCCGCGGGCTGCGACGTTGGTCGCGAGCAGGATGGGCAGATGGCCCTCACGGAAGCGCTTGACGATGCGGTCGCGCGCCGGTTGGCCGAGGTCGCCCTGGAGCGCTTCGACCTCGAAGCCGAGCTTCTGCAGGCGGCGGGCGAGGTTGATGACGCCGTGGCGAGTGCGGCCGAAGACGAGGGTCGCGCCCTCGGTGGGCATAGCGAGCAGATTCACGAGGACGTTCAGCTTGTTGCCGTCCCAGACCTCGATGATGCTGTGCTCGATGTCCGGTTCGGCCTCGGTCTCGGTGCCGATGGCGATCGTTTCGGGCTCGTAGAGGTACTTGGCCGAAACGTGCTTCACCCAGTCCGGCGTCGTGGCCGAGAAGAGGGCAGTCTGGCGGTCCGGGGGCGTTGTGTTGATGATGCGCTCGACGTCTGGAGCGAACCCCTTGTCGAGCATCTGGTCTGCCTCGTCGAGGATGAGGACGACTAGCTCATTGAGCTTGAGCGTGCGGCGCTGGAGGTGGTCAAGGACACGGCCGGGCGTGCCGACAACGACCTGGGCGCCTCGACGCAGGGCGTCCATCTGAGGCTGATAGCCCACACCGCCGTAGAGGATGAGGACATCGATGCCAGCGGGCTTAGCGAGTTTGCTAAGGACATCGCCGACCTGGGCGGCAAGCTCGCGCGTGGGGCAAAGCACCAGCGCCTGGGTGTCGCGAGAGTCGGGGTCCATCGCTTCCATCAGCGGGAGGCCAAACGCCAGCGTCTTGCCTGACCCGGTATGGGCCTGGGCGATGAGGTCGGCGCCTTCGAGCATGAGGGGGATAGCTTGAGCTTGAATGGGGGTGGGTTCGACGATATCGAGCTTACGGAGTGCCTCCAGGCTGGTAGCCCGGAGATCAAAGTCAGAGAACGGCAAGGAATGGAGTCCTTTCGGAGTTGGTACTTGCACCTCTCCGCAGGACGCAAGGGAATTTGTATTCGGTTCGAAGAAGAGGAAACGTCACGATAGATGTATTGACGGATTACGGAGACTCAGAAGATTCGAACAAGCCTATCTTAACATTTACGGAAGCGTTTGAGAAGGCGCGGAGACGAAACTGCAATGCGCCCGCGGCGCGGGAACTGGGAACCGGGACAAGGAATAGGCAAGGGCAACGTAAGGCACCGTAAGGCACGTCGTCACCGTAACCGCACACCGTCAGCGTAGCCGAGATGTTCCTCATCTCGGCGGTGGGTTGCGAACTGTTGGGCGCAGGCGACGTTTGACACCGCGCGGCCGGCCGGAAACGGATCGCGCGGACGGTGTGTGGTGCGGGCCGGATGGGGTCACGAAAGGGTCCGCCGAGATGAGGAACATCTCGGCTACAGTGACGGCGCGTGAGCGGAAGTTCGCTATGGGGCGGTGTGCGCTTTGTCCCTTGACTAGAAGTCCCAGTAGGCGAAGCCGCAGCCAATAGGTGAGGCGTAGACCGGTACGTACTCGACGAAAGATGGCGGCTTGGCTGCTACCGCCGCGGCAGTGATCCAGTTGCAGGTCTCGCGGGTGCCGCCCTGGGGGCCGCCGAGTACGGGCATGCCGGTTGAGGCCTTGCCCTTTGGCGGGACGGCCTGGCTGAGGTCGCCTTCCGGGATCTGGTACTTGTCGAAGAGGCCGGCCATGCCCTCTGCGTCGCCCTTCTCCATCAGCGCGAGTTCAGCCCGGTCGAAGGCCTCGTCGAGGTAGGCGTCCTTGCGGGCGGGTGTGTGCCAGAGACCGCCGGAGCCTACGACGGCGACGCGGATGTCGCTGGCGTCTTCGTCAATGATCTCGCGCAGGGCCTTGCCGAGCTGGTATGCGCGCTGGCCGGTGATCTGGGGCGCGTAGTAGCAGTTGGTCAGGATGGGCAGGACCGGCGTCTGCATGTCGGTGAGGGTCTCGGACGGGCGCATGAAGGCGTGGCCGAGGCCGAAGTCCGGGTTCGGCATCTCCAGGCTGAAGGCGGGGTCGAAGCCGCGCTTGATCAGGCCGCCGAGGACGGCGGCGCCAAATTCAGGTGCGCCTTTGATCTGCGCCCGCCGGGGCGGTCCGGCGTTCTTTGTCATCTCCTCGATCTCCGGCGGCGGCGTCACGCCCACCGATTCGAAGGCGTCATGCGCGAGCGCTGCAGGGCTGGAGACGTAGCCCTCGAAGGTCTCGCCGGCGTAGACCGCGAAGGAGGGGAAGTTGCGGAAGTCGAAACACTCCATCTGGTCGTCGCCGACGACGACGATGACGTCCGGCTTGGCGTCGGCCATCTTCGTGCGCAGCTTGTCGAAGGCGGCCTGGATGCGGTCGAACTTGGCGCGGTTGCCGGCCTCGTCGTCCATGGGCACGTCGGCGCGCAGAGTGCGGTTGGCGCGGATGAAGTTCCAGTTCTCGGGCGGCATGTAGCAGAAGGGCGTGTGGGATGTGTTGAAGACGCCTACGAGCTTGGCCATGAACGAACTCCTTGGTTGTGCTCCGCCGCGCGGGATCTGATATCGACTTTGAGGGCACGCTCGTTAGTTGCGTCCTCGTACTTGGCGAGACTACTCCTTGCGCCGGAATGACGGTTGGAGGGAAATCCCCAGATTTGGGCACCTCGGGTTGAGATTCGAGGGTTCAAAAGCTCCCAGATTCAGCCGCAGTAGCCGGTTCGAGCAGGTCTTGCTTGCCGAAGCGGGCAAGCTCTGCCTGCAGGTTCAGGGGACGGGTTGTGACGGAGTTTTCCCACTCGCCCCAGTCTTCGCGCGGGACGCGCCAGAGGATCTCGAACTCGATGCCGTCGGGGTCCTTGCCGTACAGCGACTTGGTAGCGCCGTGGTCGCTGGCGCCAACGAGGGCGCCCATCTCGACGAGGGGCTCGATGGCGGCGGCCAGAGCGTCGATGGTGTCGACTTCCCAGGCGAGATGGTAGAGGCCGACAGAGCCCTGGGACGGCACTGGTGCACCCGCGCCGACTTCCATCAGCGCAAGGTTGTGGTGGTCCTCGCCGCCGGGGATGCGGAAGAACGCGGCCCCGGGGCGTCCGGCGACGAACTGCAGCCCGAACGCCTTCTCGTAAAACGGCCGCGATCGCTCCAGGTTGGAGATGAAGAGGACGGCATGGGAGAGCTTTGTGACGTTAGGCATGAGCTTGTTCCTTTCCGGTGTCGCTGGGCTCGCGTCGCGACTAATTCATCGTAAACCTCTCGCCAGACCGGGGCCAATCGAAGTCCAGTTGGATACGCGTCCTGTTCGCGTCACACACGGGCCTTTTTGTAGATGCGCGCTCAATCGCTACGAGTAGGGGTTCGCGAGCTTCGCGGGCGCATCAGACTTGCGAGCATCACGACCTGCGGAGGCCGTGAACCCAACGGCGCTCGGATCGGAAGGCGGCTCCAATGTTGCGAAGCATCCTGGCTTCCGCCTCCGGTTCGAGCGCACACGATAAGCCCTTTTTCGCGGCCAACCACGCTAGGGAAACGGAACGTCATGGGCAGGGGCGAGCCCTGCCCCTACGTTTGGGCCCGCCGCGACTCCCGAGGATGAGCTGACGTGCACTTCACCGAGACGATGGAGGACATCGTCCGGGCGTTCGAGATCGCTGGGGTTCTCATCCTGGCTGTTGGGTCACTATGGGCCATCGCCAGTACGGCGCCTGTACTGCGCAGGGGCGATGTGCCCGCGGCCTACCAACGCGCCCGTCAACAGATGGGCCACGCCATCCTCCTTGGCCTGGAAGTGCTGATCATTGCCGACATTGTTCGCACCATAACGGTTGAACCCACGCTCGAAAGCGCGGGCATCCTGGCCCTCATCGTCCTGGTGCGGACGTTCCTCAGTTTCTCGCTGGAGATTGAACTCGAGGGTGTTGTGCCGTGGCAGCGCTGGAAGCAGAAGGTGAAGGACGAGGCCTGACCGGTGGCCCGTGCGCCATGAACGAATCGGCGAGAAACTCCATGCCTCGCGCTCATATGTCGTTACGCACATCCGCGATCTTGACGGCGTGCGTCGGTGGAGCGCACGCGGTGCTGTTCCTGCTGGCAGTCTGGCTGCTGAACCAGGCACCGGGCCCGGCCGATTCCAACGACGAAGTCATCGCCTACTACGGCTCGGCCGACAAGCGATTGAGCATCCTTGCTGGACTCTACGTGATGCCTTTCGCCGGCATTGCCTTCCTGTGGTTCATCGTGGCGCTGCGGATGTGGATAGCTGCGGTCGGCAGCCGAGAGGATGCGCTTCTGTCCAACATCCAGTTGGTAAGCGGCATTCTCTACATCGGACTATTCTTCACGGCCGCATCAGCCAATTCCGTTGTGGCAGTCAGCGTCGAGTTTGAGGATGGTGCAATCGACCCGGTCTGGGCGAGGTTGCTCCCTCAATATGGGAACACACTGCTTGTGGTCTTCGCGATAAGAATGGCGGGCACGTTCGTCCTCGCGACGTCGCGCCTGATCCTCACGTCCAGCCTTTTGCCCCGGTGGTTCGGCTACCTGGGGCTGGTTGCAGGTGTGGCAATGCTGCTCAGTGCCACAGTTAATCCATGGCTGACCGTCATGTTCCCGGTGTGGATGCTCATCTTGAGTGGGCTCCTTCTAAACCGGGCCAGGCAGATACCGAGCGACAAGGGGATGCCGGAGCCCACCGCGTTCAATGAGCCCCGGACGTCTGGCTACTGACTAGGTCGTGCCCCAGACCCGCTTTGCCGTGTCTGCCACGAGCTGCATCTTCTTCCACTGCTCCTCAGGCGTGATCAGGTTGCCCTCGGCCATCGATGCGAAGCCGCACTGGGGGCTGATCGTCAGGTCTTCGAGGGCGACGTGCTTCGACGCTTCCTCGATGCGCTTGACGAGGGCGTCCTGGTCTTCCATCGCAGGCAGCTTCGTGCTGACGAGGCCGAGGACTACCACTTTGCCTTTGGGTACGAAGCGTAGGGGCTCGAAGTTGCCGGAGCGCTCGTCCTCGTACTCGAGGGAGAAGGCGTCGACGTTCAGCTCGTTGAACAGCTTCTCGGCGATCGGGTCGTAGCCACCGGAGGCGTACCACTGGCTGCGGTTGTTGCCTCGGCAGAGGTGGATGCACGTGGTGATGCCTTCGCGGCCGGTGATGCCTTCGAGGCAGGCGTTGTCGGCGCGGATCGCTTCGTCCAGGGCCTGGTCGGGATCCATGCCCATCTCGTCCTTGACGTACTGACGCCACTTGGGGTCGATGTAGTAGCTGTAACGGGGTGCGTCGAGCTGAATGTAGGCGGCGCCTTCGTCGGCGAGGGCTTTGCATTCGGCCTGGATGATTGGCACGCAGTCCCAGAGGAACTCGGAGAAGTCCTTGTAGAAGGCGTCCGTGAGGCCCTTCTTGAACAGGATGGCGGGGAACTGATTGGCGCTGGGCAGGGTCATCTTGATGTCGCCCGGGCTGTGTTCCTTCATGAAGTCCATCTCATGCTTTGTGAGACGGTTCTTCGCCGAAATCTTGCCGGTGGCGACGCCGAGGTTGCCCGCGGTCTGGCCGCTCCACTGTCGCGCGACAGCGTCGCCGGACGCGACGCCATCGACGGCCTCGTTGAAGTCGCTCATGAAGGTGGCGCGCCGCAGCTCGCCATCGCTGAATATCTTGAAGCCGAGGTCCTTCTGGTGCTGGATGACTTCGAGAATTGCCTTGTCCTCGATGGGCCTGAGCTGATCCGGCGAAGCGCTGTCCCTGGCCTCGAGCAGGGCCTTCGGACGCAGGAAGCTTCCAACCTGGTCGGCGCGGTATCGAGTGGCGGTCATGACGGCTCCTCTTTCTATATCAGGTCGCGTTACGAGTGACGTTTGATTGAAGGGGTCGAGCGCGTCACCGAACCCCCGCGGGTGGGGGCTTGAAGCGCGGAATGGTGCACTGATCTTAAGCACGGCAAGAATTCGGTCAAACTTTTGGGCGACAGTCCGTTCCTGGACGCATATGAACGAAATTCGAAAGCAAGAATCAATTTTCCGGTGAGGGCGTATTCGATTCTGGTGCGCTATTCTCTGCGTAATTAGCTAAGAATTCGGGAACCCCAATCACCGCGTGTTCGTATTAGCTATCGATTACAGTAATTATTGCGAGCACTCTCAGACGAGAGGAGTCATGTCTGATGGCTCAATTTGTTGTCGGCGAAGACGGATTTGTCAGTGAGGCTGCTGCTACCGAGCAAGCCCAGTGGTACGTGAGCAAGTGTCCCGATGTCGAGTCTGTCGACTTCGAGGCCCACATCATGCTCACCCGCGCTTACGCCGCATTGAAAATCGATGCCCCGTTTGAGCGCAGGGGCGGCTTGACCAAGGCACGCTACAACGTCCTGCGCCTTCTCTACTCTGCTAAGGATAGTCGCATGCTGATGACTGAACTCGTGCACAGCATGAACGTCAGCCCCACGACGATCACCAAGCTTGTGGATGGCCTGGAAGAAGACGACAGCGTCCGTCGCGTCGGCAACATCCGCGACAAGCGCAAGATCTGGGTGGAACTGATGCCCAAGGGCCGCGAGGTGGTCGAGGACACGTTCCCAGAGGTGGTCCGTCATATCGGGAGCTTGTGGATGGGGCTCAGCCCTCAGGAGAAGAAGGTGCTGATCCACCTTCTGTCGAAGCTGCGTTACGGCATCCTGACGGATGCCGCGCACGAGCACGTTGAGTCAGTCGCACGGGACCCGATGATGATGCCAGTCTTCTCGTAGCGACCGACGTTGCAGTCTTTAACACGGCGCACACGCCACCGCCCTCGGCCGGTTCTGCTACACTGGCTGTGAGCTCCCCAGACTTTTCCCTCATTGGTCTTGGTTGCCCACCGAAGCGAACCTAGGCAACCTGCGAACAGTCCGAGATTTCATCGTTTCTCTCCGGCTCTCGTTGACGGTCTGATTTTCGTGGTCGGTTTCTGAGAGCGCCCACACGGGCATTAGTGAAGAGAGAGATTCGAATTGAACATTTACGTTGGTAACTTGAGCTTCGACACGACCGAGCGCGAGCTCGAGAGTGCATTCGGCAGCTACGGCACCGTTTCGACGGCGCGCATCGCCACGGACCGCGACACCGGCCGTGCCCGAGGCTTCGGCTTCGTCGAGATGCCGAACGCCGCGGAGGCCCAGGCCGCGATCAGCGGCATGAACGGCAAGGAACTGCAGGGACGCACCCTGACGGTGAACGAGGCCCGCCCGCGCGAAGAGCGTGGTGGCGGTGGCGGCGGCAACCGCAGCGGCGGCTACGGCGGCGGCGGTGGTGGTTACGGCGGCGGTTCTCGCAACCGCTTCTAAGACACTCGAAACAGTCTTCGGACTGAAGCAGGAGGAGGTTAGTGTTGAGGGACCTGACCTCCTCCTCTCTTTTTCCACAACACGGACGACGGTTCGATGACGGAGGGGCACCTGATGGACCACGGCTTTCCCGAGGATGAGAACAAGCGCTGCGCGAAGACCTCGCAGAAGGGCCGTCCCTGCTCCAACCACGCCCTCGCCGGCATCGACCTTTGTGCCCTGCACTCCGGCCTTGCGAAGCCCAAGGGCGCGCCTGGATACGGCGACCCGCGAGCCCTAGAGGCGTACAAGCGCGGGCGTGTAGCCCGATCATCGCCTCGCAGCCAGGCAGGCGCCTCCGCCCGGTAGGCGGTTATGGTCGCCGTACCGCGCATATTCCTCTGCTTCGAATTGGAGCGTCACGAACAGGACCGCATCGACTTCATCGAAGCACGTTCGGCCTGCCCGACGCGTTTCGACGTTGAGGATTGGTCTCAGCCCGATCGCGCGCCCCGTGGCGATTGGGAGAGCCAAGTGCTGGACCATATTGACCGAAGCGACCTGACGATCGTCCTGGTAGGGCCGGAAACCGCTGCCGATCCCCGCGTCGAACGCGAGATCGGCTTCACCAAGCGTAGAAATGTCCCCTTCTTCGGCGTTTACGTCGGAGGTGCGGCCGCCGGGACGCCTTTGCCCCCCAGCTTGCCGGCCAACCGTACCGTCGCGCTCGATTGGGCGCGCATTGGGACGGCGATCGGCCAGCTTATGCACGAAGGCAAGCACTACGTCTTTCGCGTCGGAAAAGACAGCAGCCCAGCGAGTTAGACTTCGCCGGTGGACGCAGATGTTGCGGCGAAGCTGAAGCCCTGGTTCCCGAGCCTGGATATTGCGCGCGTCCGGGTCGTGACCAATGGTCCAATGTGTTGGTTCGTCCGGCGGGTGCTCAACCAGGGCGCCATGACGATCGCGCCGTTCATTTTCTTCGGCAAAGACCCATACGACCCATCCTCGGCTGCCTCGATGGCGCTGCTGGCTCACGAGCTCAAGCACATCGAGCAGTACAGCCGCGTCGGCCGCGTACGCTTTCTCTGGACCTATGTCCGTGACCGGGTGCGCGCCGGTGAGTACCGCCGCGATCTGCCGCTAGAGGTCGAGCCATACGCGCTACAGAAGATCGTGGAGCCGGCTCTGCGAGCGCAAGGGCTCAGCTAGCTCAGCTCAATCCAGAACCGGCCAAGGGCCGGTCCCGCCTCCGCCTCAGGCAATATATTTTCGAGCACGCCGCCGTTCTTCTCGATGACGCGCAGCGAAGCAATGTTTGTCGTGTAGGCGGTGAGGAGAACGCGCTCAATGCCTAGCGCGCGTGCTTCGTCGAGGGCCAGGCGCAGCATCTCTGTCGCATAGCCCTTGCCCCGGGCGGCGGGCCGCACGTAATAGCCAATGTGCCCGCCGGAGTTCAGGAGCGACTCGTTGAGGTGGTGGCGCAATCGCAGCGTGCCAACCAGCGCACCCCCATCGTCCATCGCCCAGAACGTGGTTGACTGGACGTAGCCTTCAGCCATGTTCCGGCCTGCCGCGTAATCGACCACCATCTCGATGTAGTCGTCCAGGCTCATTGCGCCGGAAGCATATTCGTTGCCTCCGAAGCCCCGTTCGCCGTTGCCAAGCTCGCGCAGGAAGGCTTCGAGGCCGGGCGGCGGGTCGAGTGAGGCAGGGAT
>Ga0247825_10000569_pt1 | contig 23578 bp, 21 predicted proteins | sample 13C_Vanillin_Day_FD_194413 | JGI IMG/M metagenome (GOLD analysis project Ga0247825, IMG submission 194413) | Soil microbial communities from agricultural site in Penn Yan, New York, United States - 13C_Vanillin_Day48 | ecosystem: Environmental > Terrestrial > Soil > Agricultural land | place...
CGCGGTAGGTCCGCAGCAGGATGCGAAGGTCGACTGGTGCTCCAGGCTTTGCCTTCGTGCCGTCGATCCACACGCGCTCGAGCGTCGCGCTGCGCGGCGTTTCGCTGGCCTCGATTTCGAGGTTCAGCCCTTCGAATTGCACATCCTCGAACGCATTCCGCAGCAGCACGTTGAGCGGGGCCACCACGGAGGCGGCGGCGTAGGTTGACGGCTGATCGCCGGTGAACAAATCTTCAAAAGCGACATCGCTGTGGTTCTTCACGCGCGCCGCGCCCTTGAGCGTGTAGGTGCCGACGCCGTTCTGCCGCTCGTACGACGTCAGCGTGTTCAGGATCGCGACGTACGCGAGCAGCGGGGTAAAGAGCTGATCGTTGACGATGCCAATCGAGAACTTCTTGCGGGTGCCTCTCTCGGAGTTGAGTGTGAGGGAGATCGGGATCATCGACGGTCCCGGTCCGAGCGTGCCGGCGATCGTGGTAGCGCGATCCTGCTGCACGACGCCGATCACGTCGCCCGTGCTGGCGATCTTGATCGAGCTGGAGAGGCTCGGCAGCACGGTGATCACGTGGGCGCGCGTCATCGGAAACTGCGTCGGGCCGAGACTATAGAACGGATGGCCGAAGGCATACACGCGGTTGCCGTCCACCTCGGTGACTGTTCCTGTTGCGCCGACCTGGAGGTCGCCATTCATCAATGCGACGCCGATTGGATCGCCCGGCCGCAGTGGCGCCGAGGATGAGCCCGACGGCGCCGATGCCGTTGACGACTGCGAACCCAGCTGTGCGGCTCCTGCCAGCACAGGCATGAAGCCGAGGTCTCTGAAGGCAGAGACCAGCGGGTCGATCGTGCGCGTGTCGAAACCGGAGAAGCTGATTGGCGTCGAGATCGGACGCAGCAGCGTGGCGATCCCGGCGTTGACAGTGTTGGTGCCGATGACGCTGACGTCGGCGGGACTTTCTGCGAACGGACGGGCCCACGAGAATGCCTGACGCAGCGAGTCGCGCAACCCCTCCTGCGTGACTGGGAGCGTGAGCTGCGCACGCGGGACCTGCACGCGGCGCTGACCATCAGGCAGCGTCGCGTCCGAGATCATCTCTTCGATCGGCGTGATGCCTGCGAGCGGTTCCTTTGCGAACTCGCCGAGCGAGTACGACACCGCACCGACGAGGCGACCGTCGATATAGACGGGGCTGCCACTCATGCCGGCGATAACGCCTGTGTTTGCCAGCGGTCCGCCCTCGAGCCGCGCGAGGATCAGGTCGCGTCGTGGTCCGATGCTGTTGTGCAGGACGCCGAGGATGTGCGCCTTGAATTCCTCGAGCTGATCACCCTGAAACACTGTTCGACCGGTCGCCACCATCCCTGGCTTGAGCTCGCTGACAGGGAAGGTCTTCGACTGAGCGGGAAGCCCGGCAACCAGACCTGATACGACAAGAAGGAGGACGCCGATCGTGCGGATGTACATCGGGAGGACTCTGATGTGATGATACGGGTAAACCTTTGAAATCGCTAGGGTCCGACCGACTTTCGGTTGACAGACCTTTCGGCTCTGGGTTACTGTCCCTTCACTAGTTCAGACGTTATGTCGCACATCTTTAGCCGTTTCGTGCCGACCTTTGCCAGTGGTTACTGGTGGTGGCACAGATCTGCAGCTGAAGGGACCGCCAGCGTCTAAGACGATTCAACATCCGACAGACCCAGCCCCTTCAGCTACAGCTGACGGGGCTTTTTTTTGCCAATGACGCCTTTGTGCGAGACCGTGACCGGCCGATCGATGGCCGAACTCCTGGCTGCCCGCGATGCCGCGGTGAGCGGCGACATGGTGGAGTTGCGTCTCGATGGCGTCCCCAACCTCGACGTGGGGCGCGCACTCGACGGCCGGCGTGTGCCCGCCATCGTCACGTGTCGCGCGATGTGGGAGGGCGGCCACTTCGACGGAAGCGAAGAGGAGCGGCGATCGATTCTTGCCGCTGCACTGGACCGTGGCGCTGAACGAGTGGACGTCGAGTTTCGCGCGGTCGAAGGCCAGTCCACTGGCGTGCCGTTCCGCGATCTCCTTTCCAAGGGTCCCGAGCGCATCGTCGTCTCGTCGCATGATTTCGATGGTGTGCCTGCCGATCTCGAGTCGCGCGCGCGCGCGATGCGAGGGACCGGCGCCGGGACGATCAAGATCGCAGTTTCAGTCCGCAGCATCAGCCAGACGCTCTGTCTCAAAACGATCGCGAAGGATGGCGACGCGGTCGTGATCGGCATGGGCGAACTCGGTGTGGCGTCTCGGCTGCTCGCGGGTCGCTTCGGATCGGCATGGACGTACGCGGGCGACGGCATCGCGCCCGGACAGATACCTGCACGCCAGATGATCGACGACTACGGGTTCAGGCGCGTGAGCCCATCCACGCGCATATTTGGTGTGGTCAGCACCAACGCGCTGCACTCGCTGTCGCCGGTGATGCACAACGCCGCGTTCGAGGCGGCCGGGCTCGACGCGGTATACGTCCCGCTGCCGGTGCACGACTTCAGTGACTTCCTGGCGTTCGCGGAAGAGATGGGCGTCGAGGGCGCGAGCGTCACGATCCCCTTCAAGCTGGATGCGTTGAAGGCCGCGGCATCGAGTGACGCGTTGACCCAGCTGGTCGGCGCCGCGAACACGCTTCGCAGGGCTGGCTCGGGTTGGGAGGCCACCAACACCGATGTCGAAGGGTTTCTGCAACCGCTCGGCTCGGCATGGAACACGTCGATGGACGGCGTTCGTGCGTCCGTCCTTGGCGCGGGCGGTGCGGCACGCGCCGTCATCGTCGCCCTTGCCTCGAAGGGAGCGCAGGTCACCGTGCATGCGAGGCGAGACGAGCAGGCGCAGGAGCTGGCGTCGAGCTTCAACGTCGGGTCTGGTGCGTATCCGCCGGAGTCCGGGTCGTGGGACCTGCTGGTCAATTGCACGCCACTCGGTGGCGCGTCGCGGCGCGCGGAGTCGCCGATGCCGGCGGGCAGACTGACGGGTCAGCTTGTCTACGACCTCACCTACGGACGTGGAGAGGCAACACTCCTGCGTGATGCGCGCGGTGCCGGGCTGAAGACGCTCGATGGTCTGGCGATGCTCGTCGCGCAGGCAGAGCGACAGTTCGAGTGGTGGACAGGACGAAAGCCAGAACCAGGAGTGATGGAGGCAGCCGCGCGGCGACGCGTGTGAACAGGCGGGAAGGGGTCAGACCCCACCAAACATATGCACATTACCTCGTTTGAAGAGTTCAAAGAGCTGGCGCAGCGGGGAACGTTCGTGCCGGTCTACAAGGAGATCGTCGCGGACATGCTGACGCCGGTCTCTGCGTTCCTGAAGGTCGCGGAGCACTCGGATTACGCGTTCCTGCTGGAATCGGTCGAGGGCGGCGAACAGGTTGGCCGGTACTCCTTCCTCGGCAAGGATCCGTTCCTCATCCTCAGATCGCGGGGCGGCAAGACGACGATCGATCGCATGGGTGAGGTGACGGAGAGCGAGAAGCCGTTCATCGCCGCCGTGCGCGAGCTGATGGCCGGATTCCATTCACCCTTCGTCCCCGGGCTGCCACGTTTCACCGGCGGCGCCGTTGGATACATGGCCTACGATGCCGCCGCCTGGTTCGAGCCGGTGAAGCTGCAACCGACGAATGACACGGACGAAGAAGCCGGCTTCATGCTGTTCGACACGGTGCTCGCCTTCGATCACGTGCGACACCGGATTCTGATCATCGCGAACGCGCGGATCACGGGAGACGACGACCTCGAGTCGCTCTATCAGTTCGCGTGCACGAAGATCGAGTTCGTCGAGCGAGAACTGGAGCGGACGTTGTCGAAGGCGCCGCGCTCGGAAGCCGCCGCGCTCGAGGTGACGTCGAATGTCAGCCGCGACCAGTTCGAGCAGATGGTGCGAACGGCGAAGGAGTACATCGCGGCCGGCGACATCTACCAGGTCGTGCTGTCGCAGCGATTCGAAGCGTCAATCGCGACCGACCCGTTTACTGTCTATCGCGCACTGCGGCACGTCAATCCGTCGCCCTACATGTATTTCCTCCGCATCGGCGGCCGCTCCATTGTCGGCTCGTCACCCGAGATGCTGGTCCGCGTCGAGGGACGTCGCGTCGAGACGCACCCGATTGCGGGCACTCGTCCTCGCGGACGCAATGACGAAGAGGATTTGCGTCTTGCCGAGGAGCTGAAGCGCAACGAGAAGGAGCGAGCCGAGCATGTGATGCTCGTCGATCTCGGACGCAATGACGTCGGGCGCGTTGCCGAATACGGAAGTGTCCGCGTGCCGACCTACATGACCCTGGAGCGCTACTCGCACGTCATGCACCTGGTCTCGATCGTCGAAGGAAAATTGAAAGAGGAGCACGATCGACTGGATGCGCTCGTCGCATGCTTTCCAGCGGGCACGGTGTCTGGCGCTCCGAAGGTTCGCGCGATGGAGATCATCGCGGAGCTGGAAAATCGACGACGCGGTGTATACGCCGGCGCCGTGGGCTATCTCGACTTTGCCGGCAATCTCGACTTCTGCATCACGATTCGAACAGTGGTGATAGAAAAGGGCCGCGCATACGTGCAGGCGGGCGCCGGGATCGTCGCCGACTCGAATCCGGCGGCTGAATATGAGGAGACGCGCGACAAGGCCAGAGCCGTCATCCGAGCCCTCGAATTGGCACAGGCGGGCCTTTCATGATCCTCGTCATCGACAACTACGACTCGTTTACCTACAACCTCGTGCAGTACCTGGGTGAGTTGGGCGCCGACGTGCGCGTGCGTCGAAACGATCAGGTCACGATCGGCGAAGTGGAGGCGATGTCGCCGGAGCAGATTCTGATCTCTCCCGGACCGGGGCGCCCCGAGAACGCTGGCATCGCGACGGACGTGATTCGACGATTCGGACCGAAGACGCCGATCCTCGGCGTGTGTCTCGGGCATCAGGCGATCGGCCTCGTGTATGGCGGCGTCGTCTGTCGAGCGAATGCGCCGATGCACGGGAAGACGTCAACAGTCGTACATGACGGCAAGGGCGTATTTGAAGGGATCAACGAGCCGTTTCCGGCCGGGCGCTATCACTCGCTCGTCATCGGGCCCGACAGCGTGCCTGGCGATCTCGAAGTCGCCGCGCGCACGCAGGAAGACGGAACGATCATGGCGGTGCGGCATCGCGTGTATCCCGTCCATGGTGTGCAGTTCCATCCCGAGTCGGTGCTGACAGGGGAGGGGCGGAAGATTCTTCGGAACTTCCTCGACCTGTGATGTTCCCGCAGCTCATCGAGAAGCTCGTCCGCCACGAGGACCTCACGACCGACGAGGCCGCCCAGGCCATGCGCGAGGTCATGGAAGGGCGTGCCGCGCCCGGCGCGGTGGCCGGTCTTCTTGCGGCGCTGGTGATGAAAGGTGAGCGTCCGGAGGAGATTGTGGGTCTCGCGCGGACGATGCGCGAGCACGCGGTGCCACTGACGACGCCGCCGGGCGACGTGTTCGATACGTGCGGCACTGGCGGAGATCGTTCTGGGACGTTCAATGTCTCGTCGGCGGCGGCTGTTGTCGTTGCTGCGTGCGGCGTGAAGGTGGCGAAGCACGGCAATCGATCTGTGTCGAGCCGGTGTGGGAGCGCGGACTTGTTCGAAGAGCTTGGCGTGAACGTCGCGGCGCCGCCACAGATCGTGGAGCAGACGCTGCGCAACGCGAACATCGCATTCTTCTTCGCGCCCACGTTCCATCCGTCGATGAGGCACGCGGCACCCATCCGGAAAGAGATGGGGATTCGAACGACGTTCAATCTGCTCGGTCCGCTCACGAACCCAGCGGGCGCCACTCGTCAGATCGTGGGCGTCCCGAGGCCGGAGCTGACGCAGGTGATGGCGCGCGCGCTCATGCTGCTTGGTGCGAAGCGCGCTTGGGTTGTTCACGGCGCAGGGGGCATCGACGAGATCTCGACGACGGGCCATACCAAGGTGTCCGAGTGTCGCGACGGCGCCGTGCATACCTTCTTCGTTCACCCCGGTGAGTTCGGTCTGGCGAAAGCGAGCCCGTCCGACCTTCGAGGCGGCGATGCCGTCGCGAATGCGTCGATCGTCCGCAGTGTGCTCGATGGCAGAAAGGGCGCGCCGAGAGACATCGTGCTGTTCAATGCCGGCGCCGCGTTGCTGGTCGCCGGACGCGTCTCGTCGATCCGTGAAGGAATCGCGCAAGCGGTGGCCGCAATCGACTCGGGAGCGGCGAAAGACACACTCGACCGGATGGTGCGGTCGTCTCGCGCGGAGGCCGTGGCATGACCGCCACTCCTGATCTGCTCGCGGCCATCGTTGCGGCGGCGGAAGCGATCACCGAGGTTCGCCGCCAGAAGGAGAGCCTTGCGGCCCTCGAGCGACGTGCGGCAGGGCGCACGCCGCGCGGCGACGAGTTCCTCGCGGCTCTGTCGAAGCCAGGGCGATCGAATGTGATCGCCGAGTGCAAAAGGCGTTCGCCATCGCGTGGCGTGCTTGCGGCTCAGTACGAGCCTGTTGCCATTGCTCGGCAGTACGAAGCCGGTGGTGCGGCCGCGATCTCGGTGCTCACCGAGCCGACGTTCTTCGATGGTGCCCTCGAACATCTCGCCGCTGTGCGCCAGGCGGTCACGCTCCCGCTCCTCCGCAAAGACTTCCTCGTCGACGAGTATCAGCTCCTCGAGGCGAGGGCCAACTGCGCCGATGCTGCGCTGCTGATTGTCGCGGCATTGGAGCAGGCGGATCTCGTGCGGTTGCAACAGCGAGCCTGGGAGTTGGGGCTCGCGGCGCTCGTCGAAGTCCACGACGACGAGGAGTTGAGTCGCGCGCTCGACAGCGGTGCGCGAATCATCGGTGTGAACAATCGCAACTTGCGCACGCTGGCCGTCGATGTGGCGGCTTCGCGCAGGCTGGGCGCTCGCATTCCAGCGGACGTCGTGGGCGTGAGCGAGAGCGGTTTGACGAGTCGCGCCGATCTCGAGGAGCTTGCGGGCCAGGGCTACCGCGCATTTCTGATCGGCGAGCGCTTCATGACGGCCCCCGATCCGGCGAAAGCGATCGCGGAACTGTTAGGGGGTCGGGAGTCATTTGATCGGGACAGTGCCGCGCGGACTGGGGGTGTCCTCAACAAATGACTCCCGACCCCATCCTGAAGATCTGCGGCATCACGCGACTCGTGGACGCGCTGCACGCCGTGCAGCAGGGAGCGACGGCGCTCGGGTTCGTGTTCTGGACGAACAGCCCCAGAGCGATTGCTCCGGCGGACGCGAAGGGCATCATCGCCGCGCTGCCGCCAAACGTGACGCCGGTCGGAGTCTTCGTGGACGAATCACCGGAGACGCTCCGAGAGGTGTTGAACGTGACCGGCGTCAAGGCGGTGCAGCTTCACGGCGAAGAGAAGCTCGCTGATTTCGAGTTCATCGAGTGCCCGCTGCTGAAGTCCGCGACGCTGGACCACCTCACGGAGACGGCTTGCGCCTGGCCGGCGGAAACCATGTTCCTGCTCGACGCGGCCGATCGCGTGAAGCGCGGCGGCACAGGCGTCGTAGTCGACTGGAATAAGGCGGCCGTGGCGGCGCGGAATCACAAGATCGTGCTTGCCGGCGGTCTGACGCCGCTCAACGTCGAAGAGGCGATTCGCTCGGTGCGGCCTGTTGGTGTGGACGTGGCGTCGGGCGTGGAAGCGTCGCCCGGCATCAAGGATTTCGCGAAAGTGTCGGCGTTTCTGACGAACGCACGACGAGCCTTCGCAGCGTTCTGAGTGGTGACATGAATACGGTCAATGCAGCGGATATGGAGAAGCCCGCCTTCGGGAAACGCGATCCGGACGATCGCGGATACTTCGGCGCCTACGGTGGCCGCTTCGTCCCAGAAACGCTGGTCGCTCCGATTGAGGAGTTGACGACAGGCTACCTCGCGGCGCGCGCCGATGCTGCCTTCGGCGACGAGCTGTCGCACTTGCTGCGTCACTACGTGGGCCGACCGACGCCGCTCTACGAGACGCGGCGGCTTGCCTCGGTGGCACGCGGCGCTCGCACCAACGTTCGCATTCTGCTCAAGCGCGAAGACCTGACGCATACCGGTGCGCACAAGATCAACAACGCACTCGGCCAGGCACTGCTCGCCAAGCGGATGGGGAAGACGCGGGTCGTGGCAGAGACCGGCGCAGGTCAACACGGTGTCGCCACTGCGACAGCGTGCGCGCTCCTTGGCCTCGAATGTCGTGTCTACATGGGCGCCGAGGACATGCGTCGCCAGGCACTGAACGTCGTCCGCATGCAACTGCTTGGCGCGACGGTTCATCAGGTTGATTCCGGCAGCAAGACGCTCAAGGACGCGATCAACGAAGCGATGCGCGACTGGGTGGCCAACGTCGGCGATACCTACTACCTGCTTGGCTCGGCGCTCGGGCCGCATCCCTATCCCTTGATGGTGCGTGAATTCCAATCCGTCATCGGCAGCGAGGCTCGTCGGCAGATGCTCGATCAGGTTGGCCGGCTTCCGGACATCGTCGTGGCGTGCGTGGGTGGCGGTAGCAATGCGATCGGGATCTTCGATGCCTTCGTCAACGACAGGTCCGTGCGCCTGATCGGCGTCGAAGCCGGTGGCGAGCGAATCGCACCCGGACGTCACGCCGCGCGGTTCGCAGGCGGGAGCACAGGCGTGCTGCAGGGCACGCGAACGTTCGTGCTCCAGGACGATGCGGGGAACATCGAGCTGACGCATTCGATCTCGGCCGGACTCGACTACGCGGCCGTGGGTCCGGAGCACGCGTGGCTTCGCGATCTCGGACGCACCGAGTACGGCTACATCACCGACTCCGAAGCGCTCGACGGTTTTCAGGCACTCGCGCGGCTCGAAGGCATTCTGCCCGCTCTCGAGTCGGCCCACGCCGTGGCCTACACAATGCGGCTCGCGAAGGAAGTTGCCGACGATGCAGTGATCCTCGTCAATCTGTCGGGCCGCGGAGACAAGGACGTGCAGAGTGTGGTGGAGGCGCTTCGATGAGTCGTCTCGCATCGACCTTTGCGCGCCTGCGCGAGACGAAGACGCCTGGGCTCGTGACCTACGTCACGGCTGGCGACCCGACGCTGCCTCGAACTCGAGGCGTGCTCGAGGCACTCGATCGTGCCGGGGCCGACGTTCTGGAAGTCGGCGTTCCGTTCTCGGATCCGCTCGCGGACGGTCCGGTCATCCAGCGCGCGACCGAGCGTGCCCTTGCGTCACACACGACGCTGAGCGGCGTCCTGGATCTGCTGGGTGAGATGCGAGGGAGCCTTCGCCCCCCGGTCGTGATCTTCAGCTACGCCAACCCGATTCTGCGCCTCGGTGCCGAGCGGTTCGCCGATCGCGCGAAGGAAGCCGGCGTCGACGGCGTGCTGGTGCTCGACCTCCCGATCGAGGAGGCCGACGGCTTCCGGAACATGCTGGCCACACGGGGGATTGATACAATTCTTCTGCTCAGCCCGACGACGACCGATAACCGCCTGAGGAAAGCCGCCGCCCTCGGCAGCGGGTTTCTGTATGCGATCTCCCGCCTCGGGGTCACCGGCGCACGCGATCGAATTGCCGACGGGGCGCGCGAGATGGTCGAACGAATCCGGCGCGTCAGTCCGTTGCCAGTAGCGCTCGGTTTTGGAATCTCCAAGCCTGAGCATGTTCGGGAAGTTGGCCAGTGGGCCGACGCCGCCGTCGTGGGCAGCGCCCTCGTCAGCGTCGTGGCCGAGGCTGGTGCGTCGAACGATCTCGATTCGAAAGTAGAGGAGTACGTGCGTTGGCTGAAGTCCTGAGCATCGAAGAGTTGCGCAACCGGATCGACGTGATCGACGACCAACTCGTGCGGCTATTGAACGTGCGAGTGGCCTGCGCGGTTGAAGTCGGCCGGTTGAAACACGAGGCGGCGCTCCCGATCTATCAGCCGGAACGGGAAGCCGAGGTTCTCAACAAGGTCAGACAGTCGGCGACGGAGCTGGCCGGACCGCTGACGGCAGAGGCCGTCGTACGGATCTTTGAACGGGTCATCGATGAAGCGAGGCGGGCCGAGCGCGTCGCCAGCGATTACAGGAACGGTCCTGATTTACGGATGGGAGAGTAGTCATGGTCGTCGTCATGAAGGAGCGGGCCACTGAAGTTCAAATCGATGCGGTGATCGCACGCCTCATCGAGCTGGGCATGGACGTGCACCGGTCGTCGGGAGCGACCCGTACCGTCCTCGGTGTCGTCGGCGCACACAAGGTGGATCCGGAATTGATCGGCATTCTCGACGGTGTTCACGAGGTGCTGCGGATCACCGAGCCCTACAAGCGGGCGAGCCGCACGTTCAAGCCGGACGATACAGTCGTCGTTCTCGATGACGTCCGGATAGGCGGCGACGAAGTGATCGTGATGGCCGGGCCATGTTCGGCAGAGACCGAAGAGCAGGTCATGGCGAGCGCGGCCGCCGTCAAGCGAGCCGGCGCTAAGATCCTGCGCGGCGGCGCGTTCAAGCCGCGCAGCTCGCCGTACAGCTTCCAGGGCCTTGGGGAGAAGGGGCTCCAGATGCTCCGGCGCGCTGGCGATGCGCACAACCTGAAGGTGATCTCCGAGGTGATGGACGTCAGCCAGATCGAGCTGATCGGCAAGTACTCGGACATCTACCAGGTTGGCGCGCGGAACATGCAGAACTACACGCTGCTCCGCGAACTGGGCAACGTGCGGAAGCCGGTGCTGCTCAAGCGCGGCATCTCGGCGACGATCGAGGAGTGGCTGCTGTCTGCGGAATACATCCTGGCCGGCGGCAACAACGAAGTGATCCTGTGCGAGCGCGGCATTCGAACGTTCGAAACGGCGACGCGCAACACCTTCGACATCTCCGCCATCCCGGTCGTCAAGAAGCTGAGCCACCTGCCGATCGTGGCCGACCCCAGTCACGGCGCCGGTCGTCGCGACATGGTCGCGCAGCTGGCGCGTGCCGCAGTTGCCGCGGGTGCCGACGGCTTGATCATCGAGGTGCACAACGATCCCGATCGCGCGTTGAGCGACGGCGCGCAGTCGATGTTTCCCGCGCAGTTCGATCGTCTGATGGCGGAGCTGCGCATCATCGCGCCCGCGATCGGCCGCAGCATCTGTCTCGAGCCGATGGCTCGCCGCGGCTGGGCGAGGTAAGCACAACTCCCAATACCCAACTCCCAACTCCCAAGACTTCCGGGCGGTTTGGAAGGTGGGTGTTGGCAGTTGGGAGTTGACGATGTCCCCGGACGAACCTGCGTTTCACAACATCGCCATCGTCGGATTCGGCCTGATCGGCGGTTCGATCGCGCTCGCGATCCGTGAACGCTGGCCGTCTATCCGCATCACGGCGGTCGATCGTCCGGCAGTGCTCGCGCATGCTGCGGGAAGTGGCGCGATCGATCGGGCCGTGCAACGTGTCGCCGACCTCGGCGGCAACGACCTCGTCATCCTCGCCGCGCCCGTCGAGCAGAACGTCCGGCTTCTTCCCGAGGCCGCCGCGATTATCGGTGACGGCGGCCTGATTACCGACGTCGGTGGCACCAAGCGAGACATCGTGAACGTGGCCTGCGCGCTGTCTGGCGTGAGGGCAGCGTTCGTCGGAGGTCACCCAATCGGCGGCGCCGAACAGGGAGGCTTCGCGTTCGCGCGTGCCGACCTGTTCCGGGGGCGGCCGTGGATTCTGACGCCAAACGGGACGAGCCCCGCGCCGGCTGTGAATCGATTGGCTGGATTCGTGGAAAGCCTCGGCGCACGGCCCACGACGATGGATGCAGAAGACCACGATCGACTGATGGCCTTTCTGAGCCATCTGCCACAGCTGACGGTGAGCGCCTTGATGGAGGTCGTTGGCGAGGCGGCGACTCCGAGCGGCCTGCGACTCGCAGGGCGAGGCCTCATGGACTCAACTCGACTTGCGTCGAGCCCAGCGGACGTCTGGCGCGAGGTGTGCGCAACGAACGCCGGCGACATCGGCGTCGCGCTCGATCAACTGATCACCCGCTTGCAGCAGCTCAGGGCTGGGCTCACAGATGCCGCGACTGTCGATCGTGTCTTCGAGGGCGCCGCTCACTGGCGATCCGAGCTGATGAAGGGGCGTGAGTAGATGATCTTCCACATCACCTCACGCACGGCGTGGGATGCTGCGCTCGGGACGGGCATCTACGAAGGCGACTCGCTGGTGGCGGAGGGCTTCATCCACTGCTCGACGGCCGAACAGTACATCTGGGTCGCCAATCAGCGCTTCCGCGGACGCACGGACCTGGTCCTCTTGCATATCGACCCGGCGCGACTGCGTTCCGATGTTCGCTACGAGAACCTCGAGGGTGGGGAGACCCGGTTCCCCCACGTCTACGGCGCGATTCCCATCGGGGCCGTGCTCAACGTCATTCCGCTGCGCCCTCTCGAGGATGGGTCGTTTGTGCGGGGTCAGACCCCGTCACAGATCTGAACATGTGCAGTCTTGTGACGGGGTCTGACCCCGCACATGTCGATCCTGTGACTCCTCGTTCGTCGTAACGGTAGCGGCGGGTCCTGAAACCCGCCGGTGGAGGAGGACATCATGCGATTCATCATCACCGCCCGCCCCGGTCCCGATAGCCCCGAGCCCCCCGATCCAAACGGCCCGTTCGACGAGGCGTTGTTCAGCGCCTACATGAAGTTCAACGAGGAGATGCACAAGGCCGGCGTGCTCGTAGCTGCCGAAGGGCTCAAGCCGGACGGCAACGTCGCCCGCGTCGCGGCGAAGAAGGACAAACGCAGCGTTGTGGACGGACCGTTCACCGAGTCCAAGGAACTGGTCGGCGGCTTCTACATCATCGAAGTGGACTCGCAGGAAGAGGCGATCGAGTGGGCGCTGCGCTGCCCAACCGGATTGGGCTTCGACGACGTCCTCGAGATCCGGGCGTTGACTGGAGAATCGGACCTGCCGCCGAATTTGCTCGAACTCGTGCGCAAGGCTGCGCCGACGTGGAGCACGACGTTCTCGAAGAAGCGGTGAGAGCCGAGGCTAGCCCGCACGGCCCGTGGCGACGGCTCGAATGTCGTCAACCGCCTGCGGGTTCTCGAGCGATGAGAGATCGCCAGGTGCGTCGCCAAGGTACGCCGAACGAATCAGGCGGCGCATGACCTTGGCGTTGCGGGTCTTGGGCAGATCGCGAACGAACTCGATGGCCTTCGGCTTGAGCGGCTTGCCAAGTCGATCGATGACGAGCGTGGTGAGTCGGGTGGTGAGCTCGCTGTCAGGTGCGTGCCCTGGTCTCAAGACAACGAAGCAGACGAGTGCCTGTCCCTTCATCTCGTCTGGCACTCCGATTGCGGCGGCTTCGAGCACGGCCGGATCGTCAACGAGCACGGATTCGACTTCGGCCGGACCGAGTCTCTTGCCCGCGATTTTGATCGTGTCGTCCGAGCGCCCGAGGATGTACCAGAGGCCATCCTCGTCGATCGCCGCCCAGTCGCCATGCACCCAGATGTCGGGGAATCGCGACCAATACGTCTGCAGGTATCGTTCCGAGTCGTTCCAGAAGCCACGCGTCATACCGATCCATGGCGCGCGGACGATCAGTTCACCAACCTGGTTGCGCACCGGCCGACCCTGATCGTCAACGACGTCAGCGGCGATTCCCGGCGGAGGGCCGGCAAATGCCGCGGGCTTGAGCGGTGTCAGGAGGTTGCCGGAGACGAGTCCGCCCGACACTTCCGTCCCTCCCGAATAGTTGATGATGGGCAGGCGCCTGCGACCGACGACATCGAAAAACCATTTCCACGGCTCGGGATTCCATGGCTCGCCAGTGGAGCCAAGGATGCGAAGAGACGTCAGGTCGTGCGCGCGAACGGGATCTTCGCCGTGCTTCATCAACGCGCGAATCAGTGTTGGCGAGACGCCAAGGATGTTGACGCGATGCCGTTCGACGAGCGACCACAGTCGATCGGGCGCGGGAAAGTCGAGCGCGCCGTCGTAGAGCACAACGGTGCCACCGAGCAGCGTCATCCCGAGCACTTCCCACGGACCCATCATCCAGCCCATGTCGCTGACCCAGTACATCGTCTCGCCGTCGCGGACGTCGAAGCAGTGCACCATGTCCTGCGCGGTCTTGACGGGGAAGCCGCAGTGCGAGTGCACGGCGCCCTTGGGTCGCCCCGTCGTTCCCGACGTGTAGATGAGCATCATGGGATCATCAGCGCCGGTGCGTTCGGTCGCACAGGTGTCGGGGCGATTCGCCAGCAGGTCGCTCCACCGCAAATCGGGTGGTCCCATCGAGACATCGATGCCGAGCCGTCGCGCGACGACCACGTGTTCGACGGACGGCGCCGCGGCGACTGACACGTCGGCCACCGCTTTCATCCGCACCGCCTGCCCGCGGCGCCAGAAGCCGTCCGCCGTAATCAGCACTTTGACTCCGGCATCGTGGAGGCGCGTCGTCACTGCGTCTGCGCCGTAGCCTGAGAAAAGGGGCAGTACGATGCTACCGATCTTGATCGCCGCGAAGAATGCGACGACCAGTTCGGGGCACATCGGCATGAACAGCGCAACCCGGTCGCCGGGCTTCACGCCGAGCGCACGCAGTCCGCCGGCCGCGCGATTCACCTCGCGCAGCAACTCCGCGTAGGTCAGTGAGCGGGTGGTCCCTTCTTCTCCTTCCCAATGCAGCGCCGGGCGATGCTCCGTTGGCGTGCCCATCCACCTCTCCAGGCAGTTGTGGACAATGTTCATGCGACCGCCGACGCACCACGAGGGTCGTGCGATGCCTTGGGAGAGATCGATGACGCGACTGTAGGGCTCGTAGAACTCGATACCGAGGTCGTCAAGAACGGCTCGCCAGAACCATTCGAGGTCGGTCGTCGAGCGTGCCATCAGCTCGTTGAAGTTGCTGAGGCCGTGCTTTCTCATGAAGGCAGTGAGCCGGCTCTCGGCAATCTGCTCTGACGTCGGCCGCCATGCGATGGCGCCGCCGAACTCGAACTGAGTCATGGAGTGGTTATAACACCGCCGGCTACAGGCCACAGGCTACGGGGAACCGCAAACCCAGAGCCGTAGCCCAAAGTCCGCAGCCCGAAGACCTAGAATGATCCCATGCTCAAAGAGCCCACAGTCATCCTGAGTGCCTGTCGCACAGCTATTGGAGCGTTCGGCGGCTCGCTGAAGGACGTCTCTGCTGCGGATCTCGGCGCGGTCGTGATACGCGAGGCGATCTCCCGCGCCGAGGTGGAGCCTGCGAGTATCGGCGACGTGATCATGGGCTGCGTGCTCCAGGGCGGTGCCGGGATGAACGTGGCGCGGCAGGCCGCGCTCAAGGCCGGAGTTCCGAAAGAAGTGCCGTGCGAGACGGTGAATCGTGTGTGCGGCTCAGGGCTTCAGGCTGTTGTTCATGCGGTCGAGGCGATGCAAACGGGCTACATCGATCTCGCGGTTGCTGGCGGCACCGAGTCGATGTCGGGCGCACCGTACTACCTGAAAGGTGCTCGCTGGGGTTATCGCATGGGTCACGCGGAAGTGTCCGACTCGATTCTCGCCGAAGGGCTCACGTGTGCCATCGAGGGCTGTCACATGGGCGTCACCGCCGAGAAAGTCGTCGAACGGTTTGGCATTTCGCGCGCCGACCAGGACGCGTTCGCCGCTGAGAGTCAGAGTCGCGCCGAGCAGGCGATCGCGAACGGCAGCTTCAAGAACGAGATCGTGGCCGTCGAGATCGCGAAGAAGAAGGGCGAGTTGACGCGGTTCGAAACCGACGAGCATCCCAGGCGAGGCACGACTGTCCAGACGCTTGCCGCCTTGAAGCCTGCGTTCAAGAAGGACGGAAGCGTGACCGCTGGCAATGCGTCAGGGATCAACGATGGCGCGGCCGCGCTCGTTGTCGCGAGCGAGGCGCGCGCACGTCGACTCGGGCGCACGCCGTTGGCGAGGGTCATCTCGTTCGCATGCACAGGCGTCGATCCGGCCATCATGGGGATGGGTCCGGTCACTGCGGTCCGCAAGGCGATCGAGCGGGCCGGCCTTTCGAACAAGGACATCGATCTCTTCGAGCTGAACGAGGCGTTTGCCGCCCAGGCGCTGGCGGTGGCGAGGGAGCTGAGCCTCGACCCAGCCAAGGTCAACACCCGGGGTGGCGCAATCGCACTTGGCCATCCAATCGGCGCCAGCGGCGCCCGGATCCTGACAACCCTTATCCATGCGCTCCGTGCCCGAGGCGGCGGAAAAGGGATGGCATCACTGTGCATCGGGGGCGGCATGGGCATCGCCATGGTCGTGTCTGTGTAGCGTCCGGGAACTTCACCCAGCGGGGCTCCGTCTGAACCGGCGAGGGAGAGAGGCTGCCGTGACCCGAAGATTTGCCGCGCTCTTCGTGCTTCTGGCCGCATCGATGGCCTGGGCTCAGGAACCCAACCCACCTTCGAACGACGACTATCGCCGGGATCCTGCCGAAAGCCGCCAGGAACAGCGCCAGCGCATGCGGGAGGCACGCCAGGAGTTTCGCGAGCGGATGGAGGACTGGCGCGACCAGCGTCGCGAGGCGCGTCGGGAGCGCATGGAGGAGTTTCGCGACCGCTTCAGGGGCGAGGGCGTCCATCTTCGCTTTCTCCGCGATTACACGCTCGCCGAGGGTGAGACGACGAACGAACCGGTTGTCGTGATCGGTGGCTCCGCTCAGATCGACGGCCGCGCCGTTGACGATGTCGTGGTCGTTGGCGGCAGTCTCCATCTCGGGCCGAAGGCTGTCGTGGAAGGGAACGCTGTTTCCGTTGGCGGAAGTGTGACGCTCGATCCGGGGGCGTCTGTTCGGGGCTCAATCGACGAGAACAGGTTTCCATGGGCCAACATCTCGATCGGACCGGACTGGACCGGGAGCGGCTCGTGGACCGGATTGGCCTTCTGGGGATCTGTGTTCAGGCTGTCTCTGACGATGGCCGTCGCGCTGATTCTCACCCTTGTCGCGCCTGGATGGATCGCATCGATCTCGGGACGTTCGCCTGGGGCGTCGATCCTTACCGGTCTGGCAGTTGAAGTGCTCTTCGTCCCTGCGCTCGTCGTTTTGATCGTCGCGCTTATCGTATCGATCGTCGGCATCCCGCTGCTCGCCACGATTCCATTCCTGCTCGCGGCGTTCGGGTTCATCTGGGTGGCAGGGTTCACCGGTGTGGCCGTGCGTATCGGACGCGCGTTGCGTGGCCGCGGCGGGTTGATGGAAGTCTCGGCCGTGGACTTCCTGATCGGCTACACGATCATCATCGGCATCACGGTGCTCGCGCAGGTCATGGCATATGGCCTTGGCTGGCTGAGTCCGGCGACGTGGCCGATGCGATCTGCGGGACTGCTCGTTGAATACGTGGCGTGGACGGTCGGACTCGGTGCCGCGGTGACGAGTTTGTTCGCGCCGCGGCGCTTCAACCCGCCACCGATTCCGGTGTAACTAGAACTGCGAGATCCCGGCTCGGACCTGGACGTTGACGCTGCTCACGCCGACGATGCGATTGTTCTGCTTCAGCCGAAACGCCACGCGATACGCCCCGGGTAGCCGGAAGGTGTGTTCCGTTGAGAAACGGCGTCGAATGACGCTCTTGCCCGCCTCATAGGGATCGCAGTCCTCGGAGTTTGCCGACACCGTCCCGTCACCCCAGTCCCATTCAACGGTCGGGCAATAGAAGTCCGCAAAGTCGTCATCACCATTGCGCACGTCGACGACGAGACGCGTCTTGAGCGGCGCGAAGCCGACCGGGGGCGTGATCTTGAGTGATAAACTGGGTTTCTTGGCCTCGGCGACAGACTGCGCGTTTTGCGCGCTGCCGGCGAAGGAGACTCCGGCGAAGAACAATCCGGCAATTGCGGCCGAGAGCGCACAACATCCGCGTCGCGAATAAGGCATGTCGATCTCCCGGGCAGGGGCTTGGGGCTTGATCTGATATTAAGCCTTAAGCCTCAGTCGGACAAGCCATGCTTCGGTGGATTCCACGCGGAGGACAGGGACATCGAACACGATGCAGAGCGCCTACAACACACCTCCCCTCAACCTCACAGGCCAACCCGCGACCGAGCTCGACGTGGACTTGCTGGTGATTCCCGTGTTCGTCGACGACGAATTCGCCGACGAACCGGACCTCGATCGCGCGTCGGGAGGAGAGATCGGCCGGGCGCGCGCGCGCGGCGAGTTTTCAGGGAAGCCGTACGAAGTGCTCATGACTGCACTCTCCGGATGGAAGGCGCTTCGCGCGGTGCTGGTGGGCGCGGGCAAGTGCATGGAGGTCACGCCTGATCACTTCCGCCGCGTTGCCACCATCGGCGGCCTCGTCGCCCGGCAGCGTCGCACGACGCGCATCGCAGTGCTCTTCAGGCCAGGAACGCTGGTCGAGCCGCTCGTCGCCGCGCAAGTGATGGCTGAAGGCGTCGTGCTCGCGAGTTACGACGGCGGTGCGCGAAAGACCACAGGTCCGGCGCCTACGTGGCTCGAGCGTGTCGACATCCGAATCAGCGACGCACCAGCCGAGACGGCAGAGTCGATCGCGCGGGGTGGCATCCTTGGCGAGTGCACCAACCAGGCGCGAGCGATGGCGAACGAGCCCGGCAACGATCTCACGCCGCGTGTGTTCGCTCAGCGCGCGAGCGAACTCGCGACGTCCGCCGGCCTGAATGTCGAAGTGCTCGACGAGCCGAACATCGCCGCATTGAAAATGGGGATGCTGCTCGGCGTCGCGCGCGGAAGTCAGGAACCTCCACGCGTCGTCGTTCTGCGTCATGAGCCGCTGAAGGCGGCGGACGGAGTCGTGCTCGGTCTCGTCGGCAAAGGGATCACGTTCGACACGGGCGGCATCTCGATCAAGCCCGCAGACAACATGGACAAGATGAAGGACGACATGTCCGGTGGCGCTGCCGTCATCTGTGCCATGGCTGCGATTGCGCGCCTCAAGCTGCCGATTCGATGCGTAGCCATCATCCCGATGACGGAGAACATGCCGGGCGGGCGTGCGATGAAGCCGGGTGATGTGCTGACGAGCGCTGAAGGGAAGACTGTCGAGATCCTCAACACTGATGCGGAAGGGCGGTTGATCCTCGGCGATGGCCTGTGGCTCGCGCGCCAGCGCGGCGCCACGCATCTCGTCGATGTCGCGACGCTGACCGGTGCGTGCGTCGTCGCGCTCGGAAAGACGACGAGCGGATTATTCGGAACGCCACCGTCGTGGGTCGAGGACGTGCGTCGCGCTAGTGAGCGCGCCGGCGACAGGTCCTGGCCAATGCCGGTGTTCGACGACTACAAGGAAGGGCTCAAGAGCGAGATCGCCGACATGAGCAACACCGGTGGACGACCGGGCGGGGCGATCACCGCGGCGCTTTTCATCAAGGAGTTCGCCGGCGATCTCCCCTGGGTGCATATCGACATCGCCGGAACGGCGTGGGCTGAAGAGCCGAAGCCGTATCAGCCGAAGGGTGCGACTGGCGCAAGCGTGCGCACACTCGTGGAACTGGCGCGCGACGTCGCCTCGTGGCGGGTTCTCGGCGAATGATCGCGCTGTTCTTGCTCGTTCAGAATCCGATCATCGTTGACGTCGGGAAGCAGCCCGATCCAACCGGTGACATCAGCATCGACTTCGTCGTTGGCATGTTCGCCATGGCCGGCGTGCTGCTTGCCGTGGCTGCGGTCGGCTGTCTCATCGTCGCGGGCGTCGTCGTTTTCATCAAACGCCGGCAGGCCGCCAACGACAACTCAGGCGAGATGACGAGTCACACGCGCCTCAAGATTTGAGTCTCGTCGCGCGCTTCAACGAGTGCGTCCAGGAGCAGATCGATCGACGCCTGCGTTTCGAGGTGATATCTGGCGCGCGAGGCGTCTGACCGACCGATGCGGATCGAGAGAAGCTTCTCTGGCTTCAGCGCACCAAACGCATCCTCGTCGGTGTCATCGTCTCCAACGTAGATCGCGGTATCGCACGTGGTGATCTCCAGCGCGCGCCGAAGCGCCACCCCTTTGTTCGCGCCGTCCTTCGGCAACAGATTGACCGCCGCGGCGCCGCAGATGATGCGTACCTCAGGCAAGGTCCGAACGATCGGCATGATGACGCGAAGCGCGTCGTCCTGATCGGGAGCCGATCGATAGTGCACGGATACGGAGTGCGCCTTGTCCTCGATGACGACACCCGGCTGTTCCGAGAGTTGCTCGGTCAGCTGGTGGACCCATTTCCGGACCTGCGAACGGGGACGGGATGGTCCACCCGACCATTCGAGCCCGTGATTCCCGAAGACGTGCTGCACGCCGATCTCCGCAACTCGTTCCGAAATGTCGGCCAAGGCTCGGCCTGAGATGACGACGAGCGGATACCGCCTTGCGACGCGAACGAGCAGCCGCCGCGTGGTGGCGGGCAGGCGCGCACGGTCCGGCGTAGGAGCGATCGGCGACAGGGTGCCGTCGTAATCGAATGCCAGGAGAACGTGGGTTCGCGCAAACGTCCGAAGGGCAGAGGCGTGACGCGCAGCCAGGATGTCATGGGTCCGGTTCACACCGGCATGTCCTCCCACCTGCGCACTGAATAGTGGAGTGGTTTGGTCCAAAGACTTTCGAGTCCTTCCAGAATGTCCGACGCCCAGCCAAAGACGTTGCGACCGGCGACGATCCGGCGCATGGCGCGCATGCGTGCCCGCCGCTCGTCGAGCGGCATGTCGATCGCCTGGAGCAACGCGTCGGCAAAGCCGTCCACGTCGTACGGGTTGATGATTACGGCTTCACGCAGCTCCTGCGCCGCGCCGGCCAACCTGCTGAGCACCAGCACGCCATCGTCATCATCGCGCGCAGATACAAACTCCTTGGCAACAAGGTTCATACCGTCGTGTAACGAACTCACGATGCAGAAGTCGGCGAGGCGATAGAGCGCGACCAGGCTGGTAATCGTCAGCGCCTTGGTGTGGTAGTGAACCGCTGGTGCACCGCCGGGCACGCGATGGCGCGCGTTAATTGCTGAGATGCGCTGACCGATCTCGGCTTCTATGGCCGCGTAGCTCTCAATCTCGGAACGGGACGGCACACCGATCTGAACGAACGTTAATTTTCCTCGGAGAGCCGGCCGCCTGGACAGCAACGCATCCAGCGCGTCGAGTCGCTCGGGGATGCCCTTGGTGTAATCGAGCCGATCGACGCCAATGCCGATGATCTCCGCGGACAGCTTGAAAAGCTTCCCAAGCCGCGCCTGCTCGTTGGCGAGCGAAGGCGCTGCGGCAATCGCCTGAATGCGATCATAGTCCACGCCGATCGGCACGGAGACGACGGTGGTGCTCCGATCGCCGAATCTGACGCGCGAGAGCTCGTGCTCGACCTCTACGTCGAGCTCTTCCTCGACGGCGAGCAGGAAGTTGCGGCGATCGCGTTCCAATTGAAACGCGAGCAGGTCATTCGCCAGCAGGCCCGTCAGGATTTCCGGCCCCCACGGACAGATGCGGAAACGATCGGGATAGGGCCACGGAATGTGCCAGAACAGCGCCGTGCGCGCCTGCGGCAGGCGTGTGCGCAAGGCGGGAGCCACGAGAGCGAGGTGATAGTCCTGAATGAAAATGGGCGTGTTGGAGTTCCCGACTTCCTCGCTCACCGCCACCGCAAAGCGCGTGTTGATGTCGCGATACGCGGCCCAGTCTTCGGTGCGGAACTGCGGACGGACATCCACCAGGTGGCACAGCGGCCAGAGTCCCTCGTTCGCGAAGCCGTTGTAGTACGCAGAGAAGGTGGGCTCTTCGAGCCACAGCCGACGCAACTCGTACGACGGGTTTTCGGGAGGTACGAGCACACGATCGGATTTGTCGACGACCGCGCGATCTGCCGGCCCGGCGCCGTGCGCCACCCAGACACCGTTGCGCTCGCGCATGAGTGCGTCGAGTGCGACGGCGACACCGCCGGTCGCAGGCGCGGCCACGATGCGTCCGCGTTCGTCCTGGCTGTGAAGGTATGGCTCACGATTCGAGACCACGACCAACGGCCGCCGAGGCGGAGGGTTGAGGTCGCCGCTGCGGGACAACCCATATCGAAAGAGCAGTGGACCGAAGATCTCGTGAACCGCGATGAAGGCGACGAGCAACGCCTGGATTCGTGGCCCCCAGTCGGCGAACTCTGACGCCACGAGCGCAGCAAATCCCAGCGTGATGCCCGCCTGAGAAACGAGGCCGGTCCAGATGTAACTGCCGACAGTCGGATCGATGCCCGACGAGCGCACGCCCAGGGCGACACCCAGTCTGATGAACAACAACCGCAGCGCAGAAAGCGCGATGACGATGACACCGCTCTCGGCGAGGACGTCGAGTCGCAGCGATGTGCCGACGGCGACGAAGAAGATGACGAGCACCGGCAGCGCAGCGCCCTGGACGGCCGTCTTCAGTGTCTCGCCCTGAGCGAGAGACAGGTTCTCGATCACGAGACCCGCGGCCACTGCGGCGAGCAGCGGCTCGAACTGTTGGGTGCTGCCCACCTGGCTCAGAAGCGCACAGACCGCGATGACGACAAGCGCCACCTCGCGACCGACGTAGCGTAGATAGAGCGCGAACATGGCGCCGACGAATACGCCGAACGCGACTGCGCCGCCGATTTCCCACGTGAAGCGGGCCAGCAGGCTGACGCCGTCGCTGGTCGTCGCGCCGACGGCGACGCGCGCGAACAGCATGGCGAACGAGAAGAGCACGAGGATCACGAGGTCGGCGAGCACGACGACCGTCAGGACAGTCTCGCTGAGTCGGCCTCGCGCCCCGGTCTCGGTGGTGACCGCGGCGGTCATCGTCGGCGAGAAACTGATCGTGATCACGACCAGCAGCGTGACGATCGACAAGCGCTCGAGGCCGCCTGCGCCTGGTGCGATTGAGAGCCACGGCCACGCGATCCACATCACGACACCGACGCCAGCCATGGCGACCACGAGCGTGATGGCCGTCAATCGTGCGATGGCCTTGAACTGAAGGCTCAGCCGCTCGAGGTTGAGGGTGAGGCCAGCGATGAGTGCGATGAGCGTCGTCGCGATGCCAGTGACGAAGTGCAGTTGCACCGCCATCGTCTCGGTGATGACGTCGCCGACACTAGGTCCGATGAGGATGCCGAACAGGATGTAGCCACTCAGGCGGGGAAGACGGAAGCGGCGAAGCAGGTCGCCGAAGATCCAGGCGCCAAGCAGCGTGAAGCCAATCGCGAGAGCAGCGCCTGCAGTGCCTGACGCGATCGGTCCACCGATGGCGCGCACCCAGAGCACGACGACGACAGCGAGGATCAGGGCGGCAACCTGCCTCACTCGTGTGTCTCCACCGGTGGCCAGAGTGCGGCGACCAACTGCGAACCGATGCTGCCGAGTACGGTGGCCGCGAGAATGACCGCTGCGGACCCCTCCATCATCGATGACGCATCGAGCGCGAACGCGATGCCGAAGACGCCTGGAGGCAGGAGCGTCGCAGCGACGCTATCAGGAATGGCAACACCGGGGACTTGTCGTGTCAGCCACCCCCCGAGGAGTTTGCCGGTGATACGAAGAAGCAGGTAAGCGACGGTGAGAATCAGGATCCATCCCGTAAACGTTGTCTTCGCTCCCGCGGTCAACAACATGAGCACGACGAGCGGGTGTCGCAGATAGCGAACATCGCGCTCGTCGTGCTCATG
>Ga0247825_10000570_pt1 | contig 23553 bp, 18 predicted proteins | sample 13C_Vanillin_Day_FD_194413 | JGI IMG/M metagenome (GOLD analysis project Ga0247825, IMG submission 194413) | Soil microbial communities from agricultural site in Penn Yan, New York, United States - 13C_Vanillin_Day48 | ecosystem: Environmental > Terrestrial > Soil > Agricultural land | place...
AGTCCAACAAGAAGATTCTATAGCCGGGAACGAGCCGTTCCCGGCGGAGAGAAGACATGGCCAAGGACGTCAGCCGTCGCAACGTACTGGGGGGTGCGGTCGCCCTCGGGACGGTCGGCGTCGGCGGCGTTGCCGAGGCCGATGATGCGCGCAAGCCTACAAGAGCCGCGGTTCAGGACAATCGAGCGAGCAAATCAATGTCACCCTACATCGGCACCCCAACATCCCGGATCGATGGTCGCGCCAAAGTCACCGGCCAGGCCAAGTACGCCGCCGAGTTCAATGTGCCGGGACTCCTCCACGGGTACTTCGTCCCGTCCACGATCACCAAGGGCCGGATCAGGAGCCTCGATACCAGCGCCGCGCTGCGTGTGGCCGGCGTCATCGACGTGCTCACACATGAGAATCGCCCCCCCTTGCCGGACAACGATCAGGCTTACAAGGACGATGTGGCTCCGGACGGCTCGCCGTACCGGCCGCTGTACGACGGCAAGATCATGTTCAACGGCCAGCCGATCGCGCTGGTCGTCGCCGAGACGCTGGATATCGCGCGATTTGCGGCATCTCAGGTTCGGGTGGAATACGAGACGCAAGCGCATGTCACGGACGTCTATCGCCAGCGTGATGCGGCCGTCCCGGGGAAGGCTCCCACCAATCCAATGGAGGCCATGTTCGCGCCGCCGAAGACGCGCGGCACGCCGGACCAGGCGCTGGCTGCCGCCGCGGTGCGCCACGAGGCCGAGTATTTCATTCCGAACGAGCATCACAACCCGCTGGAGCTCTACGCCACGACGGCAGTCTTCGAGGCAGGCGGCAAGCTCACGGTCTACGACAAGACCCAAGGCGTGCAGAACGTGCAGCGCTATCTCTGCAACGTGTTCGGCATGAAGGCGGAGGACGTGCGCGTCATGTCGCCGTACATGGGCGGCGGGTTCGGGTCGGGCCTGCGTCCGCAGTTTCAGGTTGTGCTGGCTGTGCTGGCGGCGCGTGCGCTGCAGCGCTCGGTGCGCGTCGTGCTGACGCGGCAGCAGATGTACGTGCTGGGCTACCGGCCCGCGATGATTCAGAGCGTCGCGCTTGGTGCAAACAGCGGTGGAATGCTCGATGTGATCGCGCACGATGCGGTCACCGTGACCTCGCAATACGAAGACTTCCATCGGCAGGAGACGGGCTGGTCTGGCCTACTCTACAAGTCCGCCAATGCGAAATATGCGCACCGGCTCGCGCGACTCGATCTTCCAACCTCGTGCGACATGCGCGCGCCGAGCGCCGCGCCGGCGCTGTTCGCGCTCGAATCGGCGATGGACGAGCTTGCAGTCGCGCTGAAGATCGACCCGCTCGAGCTTCGCCTGCGCTGCTATTCGGACCGCGACCAGAACGAGAACAAGCCCTACAGCAGCAAGGCGCTGCGCGAGTGCTACCGCCAGGGAGCCGAGGCCTTCGGCTGGGCCAAGCGCAATCCGGAGCCGCGATCGATGCGTGAGGGCAGCGATCTGGTCGGCTGGGGCACGGCAACGGGCGTGTGGGAGGCCCTGCAGGTGCCGATCACCGTGCGCATCGTGCTCACCGCCAATGGCCATGCCGAGGTCGCGTGCGCGACCTCCGACATCGGCACCGGCACCTACACCATCATGGCGCAGGTCGCGGCCGACATGCTGGGGCTGCCGCTCGACAACATCAGCATCAAGCTCGGCGACTCGAGCCTCCCGCAATCCCCGGTCGAAGGCGGATCGTGGATCGCAACCTCGGTTGCGAACGCGATCGCGGCGACGGCGGAAGTGATCCGCGGCGACCTGCTGGGTCTGGCCGGGAAGATGCCGGGCTCACCGCTCGCGAAGCTCGCGGTGGGTGACGTCGCGCTCGCCGACGGCAAGCTGGTGAGCCGTCGCGACGCCTCGCAGGCAGTATCCATTTCCGATCTGATGCGCCACGGCGCCGTGGACCGCATCGAGCAAGAGCTCACCACCAACCCTGCGCACGATGAGACCCGCGCGCACAACGTGCATTCGGCAGTTTTCGCCGAGGTGAAAGTCGACGAGCAGCTCGGCGTGGTCCGCGTCACGCGCGTGGTCAGCGCGGTCGCTGCCGGGCGCATCCTGAACCCGAAGACCGCAGGCAGCCAGATCCTGGGCGGCGTGGTGTGGGGCATCGGCATGGCCCTGCACGAGGAGACGGCGATCGATCACCGCCTAGGCCGCATCATGAATGCCAACATCGCCGAATACCACGTACCCGTGCATGCGGACGTGCACGACATCGAGGTGATCTTCGTCGACGAGGCGGACGACAGCAACCCGATGGGCCTCAAGGGCGTCGGCGAGATCGGCATCGTCGGCGTCGCGCCCGCGATCGCCAATGCCGTCTACCACGCCACGGGCAGGCGCATCCGCAACCTGCCCATCACGCTCGACAAGGTTCTTCAATTGTCCTGACCGATTCAGCACATCAAGACGGAGTGCAGAAGATGGCCACCTTCAACACTGCCGATGGCACCACGCTCTACTACAACGACTGGGGCAAGGGGCAACCCGTGGTCTTCAGCCACGGCTGGCCCCTCACGGCGGACGCCTTCGAGGACCAGATGCTCTATCTGGCCAACCGCGGCTATCGCTGCATCGCGGCCGATCGGCGCGGACACGGCCGCTCGAGCCAGCCCTGGCACGGCAACGACCTCGACACCTATGCGGACGACTTGGCCGAGCTCGTCGCCCACCTCGACCTGAGGGATGCCGTGCACGTCGGTCACTCGACCGGCGGCGGTGAGGTAGCGCGCTATATCGGCCGGCATGGCACCAAGCGCGTCGCCAAGGCCGTGCTGATCGGGGCTATCCCGCCGCTGATGCTGAAGACGCCATCCAATCCGGCGGGGACGCCGATAGAGGTCTTCGACCAGCTCCGGGCGGGCGTCCTCGCCGACCGCTCGCAGTTCTTCAAGGACCTGAGCCTGCCGTTCTACGGCTACAACCGGCCGGGCGCGAAGGTATCCGAGGGCGTGCGCAACTCCTTCTGGCTGCAGGGAATGATGGCGGGCATGCCGGCCTCCTACTTCTGCATCAAAGCATTCTCGGAGACCGACACGACCGAGGACCTGAAGAAGTTCGACATCCCCACACTGTTCCTGCACGGAGACGACGATCAGATCGTGCCGATCGGGGCTGCGGCCCTGCTGGCATCCAAGATCGTCAAGGGTACCAAGCTCAAGGTCTACAAAGGCGCACCGCATGGCATGTGCACGACGCTGAAGGACCAGGTGAACGAGGACCTGCTCGCCTTCATCAAGGGCTGAGCCTGCAAGGGCCGCCCCGGTGGCCGCGATGCAACCGATCGGAAGGAGACATGCGATGGACGCCAATCAAGCAAGAGATGCCAAGGCGCGGCGCAAGGCTGCACTCGACACGCCGACCAATCTGACCTCGAACGCCACCCGCGACCTTTCCGGCGCGCTCACCACGCTGCTCGCCGACATGTTCGCGCTCTACGTGAAGACCAAGAATTTTCACTGGCACGTCTCGGGCCCGCACTTCCGCGACTACCACCTGCTGCTCGACGAGCAGGCCGCCCAGATCTTCGCTACCACGGACGACATCGCCGAGCGCGTGCGCAAGATCGGCGGTACGACGCTGCGCTCCATCGGGCACATCGCGCGCCTCCAGCGCGTGCTCGACAACGACGCGGACTTCGTGTCGCCGCAGGACATGCTGGCCGAGCTGCGCGACGACAACAAGGAGCTGACGCAGCGGATGCGCGAGGTACACGGACTGTGCGACGAGCACGGCGACGTGGCGAGCGCCAGCCTGATCGAGAACTGGATCGACGAGGCCGAGCGGCGGACCTGGTTCCTGTTCGAGGCCAGCCGGCGGTAAAAGGCGCGGTCGCGTCCGAGACGTGCCGCGAGCGCGGTCCTCCGCGCCGGTCTAGATGGTGCGATATCCGCCGTCGGCCATGATGATCGAGCCGGTGACGTAGGCGGAGAGGTCTGAGGCGAGGAAGACCGCCGGGCCGACGATGTCCTCCGGCTTGCCGGCGCGGCCGAGCGGGGTGTGCTCCAGGAAAGTCTTGATCAGCGCCGGATTGGTGGCGCGCACCTGCGCATTGAGCGGCGTCTCGATGAAGCCCGGACCGATGGCGTTGACGCGCACGCCGTCCTTGCCGAGCTCGGCGGCGAGCGCGCGGGTGAAGCCCAGAACGCCGTGCTTGGAGGTGGTGTAGGCGGGAGAGTTGGGCGTGCGCACATGCATGAACGACTGGATCGAGGCGATATTGACGATCCGGCCCTTGGTGGCGCGCAGTTGACCCAAGAACGCGTGCGTGACGTTGAAAACGCCGTTGAGATTGACGGCCATGACGTCCTGCCAGTCCTTGATAACGGCATCGGGGTCGGCGGTGAAGGCGTTGCGACGGTTGATGCCGGCATTGTTCACGAGGATCGAGACCTGGCCGATCTTGCTGCCGATCTCGTCGGCGACCTTGCGGCAGGTGTCGCGGTCGGTCACGTCGAGCTTGTAGCTCCAGGCCTTGCCCTTGGCGTCTGAGATCGCCTTGCAGGTCGCGGCTGCCGCCTCGGCATTGGCGTCGAGCACGACGACGCGTGCGCCCTCCTTGGCGTAGCCCAGCGCAATCCCCTCGCCGATGCCCGAGCCGCCGCCCGTGACGACGGCAATGTGACCTTCCAGAAGACCGCCCATGTCTTTCCTCCCGGGAAGCTGTCGGGCGACGCCCAGGGTAGGCACGCCACCCATTGATACCGCCACAAGCCTAGAGCATCGCGCGGCCATTGTCCGCCAGCGCGCCGCGGGTCGCATGGCTGCCCTGGCGATCCCGCAGGCAGAGTGGCGCGGGTCGAGGCGACCTTTGGCGATACCGTCCGGTTACGCTGGTAGCCGGTCACCTGTGCGGGCATTATCGGCGGCATGGCGAGCGGACCAAGACAGTGCGTGAGGTTGCGGCGGCGCGGATGCGTCGTGGAGCTGGGTCGTGCGGAAGCGCTGACGATGCTGCTCGACTGGCTGCGGCTCGTCGATGGCACGACCGGCACGAAGGAGGGCTGCGCCGAGGGTGACTGCGGTGCCTGCACGGTCGTCCTGGCGCGGGCACGGAACGGGACGGTCGTCTATGAGCCGGTCAACTCGTGCATCCTGCTCGCCGGCCAGGCCGACGGCGCCGAGGTGATCACGGTCGAGGACCTGGGCGCCGCCAACGGTCGGCTGCACCCGGTGCAGGCGGCAATGCTGGAGCAGCACGGCTCGCAATGCGGCTTCTGCACGCCGGGCATCGTCATGAGCCTCTACGCGCTGCACCAGTCGGCGCCGCGGCCGGTGGCACGGCAGGCCGTGCTCGATGCGCTCGCGGGCAACCTGTGCCGATGCACCGGCTACCGACCCATCGTCGATGCGGCGCTGCAGGCGTGTGCAGCGGCGCCGGTCCGCGCGGCCTCTGCCGAGGAGGCCGCTGGGTTGGCTGCCTTGGACGACGGGCGCGATGTGATGGTCGGAGACAGGGATCACTTCTTCGCCGCTCCCGCGAGCGAGGCGGCTCTCTCCGACCTCTATCTGCGTCATCCGGATGCCTGGCTGGTCGCCGGTGCCACCGATCTCGGCCTGGCGGTGACCAAGGCGCTGGCCGAGCCGCGCAAGGTGATCTGGCTCGGCCGCGTGCGCGAGTTGGCCGAGATCGAGAGAACCGGAAGCGAGTTGGTGCTGGGCGCCGGCGTGAGCCTGGCACGGGCTATGCCCCTGCTCGCCGGCATCGATGCAGACCTCGGCGAGATCATGCGACGGTTCGGCAGCCCACAGGTGCGCGCCTCCGGCACGGTCGGCGGCAACATCGCCAATGGGTCGCCGATCGGTGACCTTGCGCCGTGCCTCATCGCGCTCGGTGCCCGGCTCGAGCTCGCGCGTGGCACCGAGCGGCGCGTGCTGGCGTTGGAGGATTTCTTTCTCGCCTACAAGAAGCAGGATCGCAGACCCGGCGAGTACGTCCGGCGCGTGCACGTCCCCCTGCTCGCCGTGAACGAGCACTTGCGCGCCTTCAAGCTGTCGAAGCGGATGGACGAGGACATCTCGGCCGCGCTGGCAGCATTCAAGCTCCGCGTGGAGGGACGCACGATCGTGGCGGCGCGCGTTGCCTGCGGCGGCGTGGCCGGCATTCCCGCCCGCGCGCGAGGCTGCGAGGCGGCGCTCGTTGGCGCCAGCCTCGACGACAGGAGCACCTGGAACCGGCCGCTCGACACGCTGGCGGCCGACTTCGCGCCCATCAGCGACCATCGCGCCAGTGCCGCCTACAGGACGGCGGCGCTGCGCAACCTGCTGCTGAAGGCGCTGATGGAGATCGCGGGCGCGCCCGAGCAGACCACGCGGTTGCGGGCGAGCCGGGAGCAGGTCCATGCCGGATGACGATCTTCCGGAGACCGGGGCGCTCGCCGTCGTCAGCAAGCCGCTTCCCCACGACTCGGCGCGGTTGCACGTCACGGGCGCGGCGACCTACGTCGACGACATACGCGAGCCGGCCGGAACGCTGCATATCGCACCGGGGCTGGCTACGGTCGCGCGCGGACGTCTGCGCAAGCTGGATCTCGAGCCGGTGCGGAGTGCGTCGGGCGTGGTCACCGTACTCACCGCCGCCGATATTCCCGGCCGCAACGATATCTCGCCGGCGGCCGGCGACGAGCCGGTGTTTGCCTCCGACAATGTCATCTTCCACGGCCAGCCCCTGTTCGCGGTCGTGGCAAGGACCCGCGATGCCGCCCGCCGGGCCGTGCGCCGCGCCATCGTCGAGATAGAAGCGGAGACGCCGATCCTCAGCATCGAGGATGCAATCGCAGCCGGGAGCCTGGTGCAACCCGACTACGCCTTCGGCCGCGGCGACGCGGAAGCTGCGCTGGCAGCCGCGCCGTACCGCCTCGAAGGGCAGCTTGCGATCGGTGGGCAGGAGCACTTCTACCTCGAAGGCCAGGTCGCGCTGGCGATCCCCGGCGAGGAGGGGCAGCTGACGATCGTCTCCTCCACGCAGGATCCGGCCGAGGTGCAGCACATCGCGGCGCGCGTGCTGGGCATACCCGACGCCATGGTGATGGTCGAGACGCGCCGCATGGGCGGAGCGTTCGGAGGCAAGGAGAGCCAAGCTTGCGTGTGGGCGGCGATAGCGGCGCTCGGCGCCCGCACTACCGGCCGCCCCTGCAAGCTGCGGCTCGACCGCGACGAGGATTTCGCGGCGACGGGCAAGCGCCACGACTTCCGCGCCGACTGGCGGATCGGCTTCGACGATGCCGGCAGGCTTGCCGCCTACGACGTCATGCTCAACGCGCGCTGCGGCTGCAGCATGGACCTGTCGCAGGGTGTCGTCGACCGGGCCATGTTCCACGCCGCGAACGCCTACTGGATGCCGGCCGCGCATGTCGCCTCGCGACGGCTGAAGACCAACACGGTCTCCAACACGGCGTTCCGCGGCTTCGGCGGCCCGCAGGGGATACTGGCGATCGAGCGGGCGATGGATGCGGTTGCCCACGCCACCGGGCGCGATCCGCTCGATGTGCGCAAGGCCAACCTCTACGCGTCGGGGCGCGACGTGACGCCCTACGGGCTGCGTGTGCCGGACCCGGAGAAGCTCGAGGGCATGGTGGCGGAGCTGGAGGACTGGTGCGGCTATCGCGCGCGCCGGGCCGAGATCGCGGCGTTCAACGCGGGCAACGACATCCTGCGCAGAGGATTGGCGCTGACGCCGGTGACGTTCGGCATCTCATTCACGCTGCCGCACATGAACCAGGCGGGCGCACTGGTGAATGTGTACCAGGACGGCTCGATCCTGCTCAATCATGGCGGCACGGAGATGGGGCAGGGTCTGTTCGTCAAGGTCGCCCAGGTGGTGGCGGAGGAGCTCGGCGTGCCGCTGGAGATGGTGCGGCCGAGCGCCACGAGCACGGCGATCGTGCCCAACGCCTCGCCGACCGCAGCCTCCGCGGGCTCCGACCTCAACGGCATGGCGGCCCAGATCGCCGCGCGCGCGATCAAGGATCGCATGACGGCGTTCGCCGCCGAGCTGTGGGGCGCGGCTCCGGAGGAGATCGTGTTCCGCGACGGCCGCGTCCTCGCTGGCAAGAAGTCCATGCGCTTCGGCGAGCTCGCGCAACTGTGCCGGCGCGGGCGCGTGCAGCTCTCCGCGACGGGCTTCTATCGCACGCCCGACCTCGACTGGAACCGGGAGAAGCGCACGGGGCGGCCCTTCTACTATTTCGCCTATGGCGTCGCGTGCTCGGAGGTGGCGATCGACACGCTGACGGGCGAGATGAAGGTGGAGCGGGTCGACATCCTGCACGACGTCGGCCGCTCGCTGAACCCGGCCATCGACATCGGCCAGATCGAGGGCGGCTTCGTACAGGGCATGGGATGGCTCACGGCGGAGGAGCTGGTATTCGACGGCAATGGCCGGCTCGCCACGCATGCGCCATCGACCTACAAGATCCCGGTCGCCTCCGACGTGCCGGAGAAATTCAACGTGCGGCTGGCGGCAGGCGCCAACCCGGTGCCGACCATCTACCGCTCCAAGGGCGTGGGCGAGCCGCCGCTGATCCTGGCGATCTCGGTGTTCTCGGCAATCCTCGATGCGCTGCATTCGCTGCGGCCCGGCCGGCAGGTGCCGCTCGATGCGCCGGCCACGCCCGAGCGCATCCTGATGGCCGCCCAGGCGATGCGCGCCTAGTCGTTGTCCAGGAGCCCGGCGCCGGCGCCGGAGAGGCGCGATTGCGCGCTGGCCGGGACGTAGGTGCGGTGCTCGAGCAGCTGCAGCGCGCGCCAGGCGTCGTCGGCCACGGGGTAGCCGTCGCGATTGCGCTGACGCAGGGAATGAGCCGTATCGGCGCCCGGCACCAATGCAATTTCGACGCAGCTCGTGAACGGCGCAGCAAGCGCCTCCATGGCAGCCGCGCCGGGATTCGAGAGGGTGTTCGGTCCTATCGCAAGAGAGACCTCTCCCCACGCGAGGCGCACGGCGCGACCGGGTGTCGTCCATCGCGCAACGAAGGGCGCGAGCCACAGCGGGGCGAGGATGTCGCGGACCTTTATAGGGCGGACCGACACGCCCACGTCGGAGAGCAGGGCGCCGGTCAGGATTGGGCACAGGCGGGCGCCGGCACGAGAGGGAGCAATTGCATCACCCTCGATGCGCGGCTGACAAGCGACGGGCTGCTGGGCCAGCAGGTCAGCCAAAGTCTCGGCCCAGGGCAGGGAACGCGCCGCGAGCCAGGACGCGGCGACGGCAGCCTCCTCCGCCAGGCCCCAGCTCATGCCGGCGCCGCGCGCGGACTTGAGAGCGAGGCTCTCGATCTCGTTGAGCGATACGATCATGGCTGAGCGTCCGCGACACCCCAGATCCAGCCGTCCCAGTCGCCATCGTGCAGCTCGTGGGGGTAGGGCGCGCCCTGGAAGAGGGTGATGCGCAGCCACTTGTCCGACTGCGGGTCGAAGCGGGTGACGCCGAAGAAGGCGAGCTTGCAGCGCAGCAGATCGATGGCGCGCAGGTCGGCGGCGATCAGGTTGTCGCGCACTTCGCCGTAGGGGTGGTGTGCGGAGATCTGCACCCGGCGCACGGTGTGGCGATGCTCGGGCGCCCGCAGCAGGAAGGCGGCAAGCGTCTCGTCGGGCGGGGCTCGCGCCAACACAGCGCGCAGAGATTCCACGTCGCGCGCCACGGCCAGCGGCTGCTCCAGCTCGGCGCCGGGCTCGTCGGCGCGCTGGCCGAGCCGGGGCTCGAGCTTCTCCTCCGACACGTACCAGAAGCGCGCGTTGGCGGCGGGTTGCGAGAAGTCGGCGGCGCGGGCCCACGCGTAGGTGCTGTCGAGGATGGCGGCGAGATCGCGGACGCGCATGGCGCCGTCGATGCGGAAGACCTCGGCCTCGTCGATGGCCATGGTCTCGGCGAGGTCGTCGACGAGGGCCCCGTGCGGCTCGATCAGCAGGGAGACCAGCATCTCCTGGCCTTCAACAGAGAGAGCATGCTCCGCCCAGCGATAAAGACGGTCCCACGGCATGGGGCCGTCGAAGGCGCCGGTGCCAACGTGGGCGCGGAGGCGCTCGAGATCGGCGGCGAGGGCCGCAATGCGGGGCGCCTGGACGGGATCGTCGGTCGTCCAGCCGGCGACCTGCCGGCGGGCGCCAGCGAGCGCCCGGATGAAATGCTCCTGCTGGCCGCGCGTGGCAACTGGCAGGGCGCGCACGCGTGCGAGCGCGGTCTCGCGCGCGGTCATCCAGCGATCGATGAGAGCCGGATGGCGCACGAGGAACGGCGCCATGCCAAGGCCGGTGGCGTTGCCGATGCCGAGCCGGCGGCGCAGCGGCGGAGCAAGGGTGGCGGCTCTGGCGCCGCCGCGCAATACGGCCATGTGCTCCACGAGATCGGCGGTGAAGGCGCGGATGAGGTAGACGGTCAGCATCTCCGCGCGGAAGGGGCCGGCAAACTCCGGGCGACCCGCGATGACCGCGCGATCGGCGATGCCGAACTTGCCGTTGCCGTAGACGGCCGTGGTGCGCATGAGATAGCCGGTTGCCTCCATCTCAGCTGCGTCCGGCTGACGACCGTCGCTCAGGGCCCCCACCACGCGGTCGAACAGGCGCACGCTGCGGTTGGCGCGGGCGAGGATGAGGTCGCTCGGCAGATAGCGGCCGGCCTCCTGGACCGGCACGTTCCGGCGCAGGCGCTCGATCTCGGCATCGTCGGGCACGCCGTCGTAGAGGGCGAAGGTCGCGTCCCAGGCCTCGGCGATGACGCGGTCGGTGCGCTGCTCGGGCGCCAGGTCGTGGCCGAAGGCGACGAGGCTGTATGTGCGCTCGCCGACCCCTACGCGATAGACGGCCACGCCGACACCGCGGGCGTCGATGTCGAAGCGCGGCCGCGTGAACTGCCATCTCTCGCGCACCGCGTGCCGGAGCATGGCGCGCAGGAAGCTCAGCCGCGTCTGGTGCGCGGCGCCCATGCGCGCAAGTCGCATGACGACATCGGGGGGCCGTAACGCCACAGCCTCGGGCCCGCACACCTCGGAGCCGGCGGCGGACATGGCCGGGCTCATTCCTTCACGCACACGAGGTGGATGTGGATGTAGTCCATGCCGTGACCGGCGGGGCTCTTCGCGACCAGGCGCTCGTAGCGGCCGAAGAACTCGTCGAGGATGCGAGCGCGTTCCTCGGGAGCGCGTTCTGCGGAGAGGCCGCTGGCGAAGGTCGGCTCGCTCCAGGAGCGCAAGGTCGGGATGTACTCGCGAGCGAAGCGCTCGGAATCCCCGTGCTCGCCGAAGGCCCTGGCGTATGGGCACACGAGATGGCGCTCCTCGACGTGCTCGAGGCGCAGCCCGCCGCGATAGACCTGGCTGGCGCTGTCGCGCAGGGGCGCCGTGAACTCCTCGGCGGTGCGGTAGACCTGCGGGAAGTTGGTGGCCTCATACTCGGCGCGCGTGATCATGCCTTCGCCAGCGAGGGAGGCCCACAGGTCGTTGAAGGTGTCGAACATGCTCACACCGCCGGTGCGCCCGAGATAGCGGCCCTCCGCGTCGATGCCAAAATTGAGGAACACGAGCCGCCCGCCTTTGACGAGTTCGCGGGCGCGCAGGTGCAGCAGGCGCTCCCACTCGGTACGGCCAGCCTCCTCCCAGGCGCGCCGCTCGCCGGGGGCGGCGCCCACCATGTGCACGTGGTTGGCGATGTTGCCGGGCACCTTGGAGATGTAGTGCGAGGCCGTGGCCGAGAAGGCGAGGTCGAGGCTGTCGCGCGGGAAGATCGCCTGGTGGAACGAGGTGCCGGAGGCGAACGGATAGACGTCGGGGATCTCGCCGTAGTAGCTCGCCACGTCCGTCTGGCCGTGGATCATGCGGAAGAGCTGGCTGAAATCGTTACGCGGCAGGTCGGCGTAGACGATCTCGATGGGACGGGCGGGCTCGCGAGCGCGCTGGTGGGCGAGCGCGCGGCGCCACATCTCCACCGAGGTGCCGCCGTCGGCGCAGCCGAGATCGGCGCAGCGGAAAGCGCGACCGCGGTCGTTGCGGGGAATGCGGTCGATGGCCGCCAGGATCAGCGGGGCTGCCGCGTTGATGACGTCGCGCGCGCCGACGGTGGCCTTCGAGTAGTAGCCGGCACCCTTCATGGCCATGAAGCCGGCCGTCTCGCTGCGTGCGCTCATCTCGCCTCCCCGACCTCTCAGCCAACGTACGCGCCTCGCCGGCCGTCATTCGGCTCCCGTGCGGGGCGTGAACGCATCGGCGAAGAAGCGATGCCAATTGCCGCCCATGATCTTGGCAGCGTCGCGGGCCGAGAAGCCCTGCTGCACCAGGCCCATTCTGATCTTGCTGAAGTCGCGGTTGTCGTGGAACCAGGAGGGCTGCGGAGGAAACACCGCGGCGCCGAGGCCGATGCCTGCCGAGCCCTTGGTCCAGCGGCCGTTGCGCATCCAGGCGACGATGCTGTCGGGCTGGTCCTGGCAGAGATCCGAGCCCATGCCGATGTGGTCGACGCCGATCAGCTCGGCGAGGCGCGCCACCATGCTTGTAAAGCCCTCGAGCGTGCATTCCGAGCCGGCCTTGAGGTGGTGGGGATAGATGGAGAGTCCGATCATGCCCCCGCGGGCGGCCAGCGCCTTCAGCACGGCATCCGACTTGTTGCGCGGGATTTTGTGCCAGCACGCCGGGTTGGCATGCGTGATCGCGATCGGCCGGGCGGAGAGGTCGATGGCCTCGAGAGTAGACCGCTCGCCCGAATGCGACATGTCGATCGCCATGCCGACGCGGTTCATCTCCGCGATCACCTCGCGGCCCATGCGCGAGATGCCGCTATCCTCCGCCTCGTAGCAGCCGGAGCCGAGCAGCGACTGGTTGTTGTAGGTGAGCTGCATGAAGCGTACGCCGAGCGTGTGCAGGATCTCGACGAGCCCGATGTCGTCCTCCATGGCGGAGGAGTTCTGCAAGCCGAGGAAGATGGCGGTGCGTCCCGCGGCGCGGGCGCGCTCGATATCGGACGCCGTGCGCCCAAGCGTGATCAATTCGCCGTAGCGCTCGAAGCGCCGGTTCCAGTCGATGATCTCCTCGACGGTCTCGCGGAAGTCCTCATGGTAGCAGACGGTAACGTGGACCGCGTCGACCCCGCCCTCGCGCATCTGGCGAAATATTTTCTCCGACCAGTTGCAGTATTGGCAGCAGTCGATCGTGTAGGTCTCGGCCACGGCACGCCATCCTCTTGCAGTCCCGCATGAGAGAGAATGCCATGCCGGGCCAGGGCCGCAACCCCTTCGTCGTGCACGGGAGCCAAAGAGCCATGCGCCTGCCGCGGAGCGGAGACCAATCCGCCGAAGCGGAGCCTAGCCTCAAAGACTTAACGTGTGAGCCGAAGGCGGGTGCGCAGGGCCTCGGTTGCGGCGGCGTCAACGGCGGGCTGCGAGCCTGGAGCCATGACGACTCCGTATGCCTCCTCGGCGTGGGCGCGGGAGACCTTTTCCTCGATCACGTCCTGGAGGACCAGGGCGGCATCGCGATCGAGGGGATCGCCATAGCCACCGCCGCCCGCCATGACATGGTGAAAGAGGTCGCCCTTGCGCATCGGCACGGTGCGGGTGAGGAGGACGGGGAGCGTCTCGGTGGCCCCCTTGTCGCGGTGCACCCGGTTCATGGAACCGGCGCCCGCCCCACCGCCGTAGAGCCCATGCGGGGGATGCTTGCGCTTGTCGGAGCGGACGTTGAGGTCGGCCTCGTCGGCGAGCACCCGATAGGAGCGCACCAGGGAGAGGCCGCCGCGGAAGCGGCCCGCCCCGCCGGTGTCGGGCATGATGCCGTAGTGCTCGATGCGGATGGGATACTCGGCCTCGATCATCTCGATGGGGACGTTGGACTGGTTGGCGCCGATGTGGGCGACCCCCTCCTCGCCGTCGTGATCGGCGGAGGCTCCCGTGTTGCCCATGAAGGTCTCGCAGAACACGAAGGGCTTGCCGCCGCGCCAGCCGCTGATGGTGGGCAGCGTCGAGCCACCCGAGTTGTCGGCAGCGACACCGTCTGGCAGCGCCTGGGCAAGCGCGCCGAACATGCAGTCGATGGTGCGGTAGCCTGTGATGCCGCGGGCGCCGCAAGCTGCCGGCATGAGAGGGTTGACGACGGTGCCCGCGGGCGCCGTGACGGTGATGGCGCGCGTGTAGCCGTGGCAGTTGGGCACATCCTCCGGCATGATCGAGCGCAGCGCGGCGTAAACCGAGGCCTTGATGAAGGGAAACGGCGCGTTGATGCCACCTTTCACCTGGGGCGAGGACCCCGCGAAGTCGGCTGTGACGTGGTCCCCCTCGACAGTTAGGGCCAGCTGGAAAACGACATCCTCGGGCTCGTCGCCGAGGCCGTCGATGTGGTCGGTGAAGTGATAGGTGCCATCGGGGACAGCGCGGAACGCGGCACGGGCGAGGCGCTCGGCGTAGTCGTGAAGATGGTCGTAGTACTCCATCACGGTGGCTAGGCCGTAGCGCTTGAAGACGTCGATCAGCTCGCGCTCGCCGGTGGCACAGGCGGCGAGCTGGGACTGCAGGTCGCCCATCACCTTGTCGGGCAGGCGTACGTTGGTCGCCACCATGTCCCAGATGCCCTGCACGGGCTTGCCGGCCTCGATGAACTTCACATAGGGGATGCGCAAGCCCTCCTGGTAGATCTCGTGGGCGGAGAGCGCGTTGGAGCCGGCGACGATGCCGCCCACGTCGGAGTGATGGGCGAGCGAGCAGGCCCAGCCCGACAGCCTGTCCTCGAAGTAGATCGGCTTGACGATGTAGATGTCGGGCAGGTGCATGCCGCCGGCGACGTAGGGATCGTTGAAGATGTAGATGTCGCCGGGCGCCATGCGGCCCTCGAAGTGGCGCATGAGGCCGGTCATGGCGTCGTAGAAGGAGCCCAGATGCATGGGGGTTGTGAGCCCCTGCGCCAGCGTCTGGCCGCGGTGGTCGAGGATGGCCGTGGAGAAGTCCATGGAGTCGCGGACGATGCCGGAATAGGCCGTGCGCATGAGGTTGAGCGCCATGTCGTCGGCGATGGTGTCGAAGCTGCTCTTGAGGATCTCGAGCAGGAAGGGATCGACATTGCTGCGCATGGGGCTGCTCATTGCGTGACGACTGCGAGGTCGATCAGGATGTTGCCGTCGGCATCACGGACGGCCGTGGCGTCGGGCGGCACGACGACGGTGCCCTCGTATTCCTCGATCACGAGCGGACCCTGGCGCGGCTTCTCGTCGAGCCGGCTCCTGGAAATGACGGGCGTGGGCAGCATGCCGGCGGCAGGACCGAAATAGGCCTGCCGCTCCTCCTCGGCGGCGGATGACGGCGGATCGAGCGAGGCGATGCGGCGCGCCCCCGACGGCGTGACGCTGCCGACGAGGCGCAGGTTGACCACCTCGTGCGCATACTGGCCCTCGAAGGAGTGGCCGTAGCGCACCTCGTGCTCGGCGTCGAAGCGGCGTGCGAGCTCCTTGCGGGCCGCATCGTCGAAGGGGCCGTCTGGCAGGGGCACGGTGATCTCGAAGGCCTGGCCCGCGTAGCGCAGGTCGGCGAGGCGCTGGAAGCCGACCTCGGCGCGGGAGCGCCCGAGGCGCGCGGCGATGCCCTCGGCGAGGTCGTCGTAAACTTGGTCCATCTCGTCCTGGGACAACGCGGCGAGCCTGCGCAGGCAGGCGCGGCTCTCGTTGAGCTCGAGGTCGGCGAACAGGAGGCCGAGCGCGCTGAACACGCCGGCGGCGGGCGGCACGACGATGCGCGCGATCCGGAGCTCGCGCGCAAGCGAGGCCGCGTGCACCCCACCCGAGCCGCCGAAGGCGAACATGACGAAGTCGCGGGTGTCGCGGCCTCGGTTGGTGGTGACGGCCTTCACGGCGCGCATCATGTTGGTGTTGGCCACGAGGTGGATGCCGTATGCCGTCTCGACGAGGTCGCGGCCGAGCGGGGTCGCGATCTTATCGGCGATGGCACGGCGCGCGGCCTCCGCGTCGATGGGCACGGTGCCGCCGGCCAAAGTGCGTGGGTTGAGATAGCCAAGGACGACGTTGGCGTCGGTGACGGTCGCCTCCTTGCCGCCGCGGCCGTAGCAGGCGGGACCCGGATCGGCGCCGGCGCTCTCGGGGCCGACCTTGAGGGCTCCCCCTGAGTCGACGCGCACGATCGAACCGCCACCGGCGCCGACCTCCGACACGTCGATGACGGGAAGCTTCAGCGCGTAGCCGGCGCCGCCCATCAGCGGGCTCGTCGCCGACATGGCGCTGCCGACCTCGTACTGCTCGGAGGTGGAGAGGCGACCTCGCTCGATCAGAGAGGCCTTGGCGGTCGTGCCGCCCATGTCGAAGGTGATGATGTTGTCGTAGCCGAGCTGGCGGCCGAGGTGGCGCGCGCCGATGACGCCGGCAGCGGGCCCGCACTCCACAATCTGGGCAGGACGGTCGAGGGCGGCGTCGGCCGAGAGCACGCCGCCGGAGGACTGCATGACGAGCAGGCGGCCCTTGACGCCGGCGGAGGCGAGCTGGCCGATCATGACGGAGAGGTAGTGCTTCACGGGCGGGCCGACGTAGGCGTTGACCACGGTCGTGCTGGTGCGCTCGTACTCGCGGATCTGCGGCAGCACCTCAGTGGAGAGCGAGACGAACCGGCCGGGCAGCTCGGCCCTCAGCCGGGCGCCGATCGCTTGCTCATGGACCGGGTTGGCGAAGGCGTTGATGAGGCAGACGGCGATCGCCTCCACGTCGGCGGCGCGCACGGCGGCGATGGCGGCATCGAGGCTGGCCGCATCGAGCGGGCGGACGATCGAGCCGTCGGCGCCGATGCGCTCGGCCACCTCGAAGCGCAGGTTGCGCGGCACCAGCGGCGACGGCTTGCGCCAGAGCGGGGCATAGAGGCGGGGTACGCGCACGCGGCGCAGCTCGAGCACGTCGCGGAAGCCCTGCGTGGTGATAAGCGCGGTGCGGGCGCCCTTGTGCTCGAGGATGGCGTTGGTGGCGACGGTGCACCCATGCAGGACCTCGGCGATGTCGCCGATGGGCAGGCCGAGCCGCTGCATGAGCGCGACCACGCCGGCGACCACGGCATCGGCGTAGTTGGCGGGCGTGGAGAGCAGCTTGCCGGTCGCCAGGTGGCCGTCGGGGGTCAGCAGCGCGATATCGGTAAAGGTGCCGCCGATATCGGCAGCGATGCGGTGGCCGCTCTTTTGGGGCATGTCGGGCAAGGTATCGGTCCGGTGGATGTGGCGGGGAGGTTGCGGCAGGGAGCGAGGCTAGTTCACGTTCGTGACCGGCGCCACTGTCATGCCCGCGCAGGTGTCTTGCGGGGGTGCCTCTCGACAGCGGCGTGGGCTGGTGACATGGATTCCCGTCTCCGCGGGAATGACGTTGCAGGAGTGGGAGCCCCATGCCCAAGACGAAGCGCGGTCTTCATTACGAGGTCACCGACCTGCGGTCGGCGTGGCAGCGGGGGGAGGACATCGGCCGTCCGGTCGTATTCCATCACGGCGTGGGGACGAGCCTCGAGATCTTCGACGAGTGGATGCCGATCGTCGCGACGCGGCATCCAGTGGTGCGCTTCGACATGCGGGGATGGGGCCGTTCGGTCGTGCCGGGCGAAAGCCACGCCTGGAGCATGGAGGAGATGATCGCCGATGTGGGCGACGTGGCCGAGGCGGCATTCGGCGGGGAGCGCGTGCACCTGATGGGCGAGTCGATCGGCGGCACGATTGCGCTTGCCGCCGGGCTGGCGCAGCCGGCGCGCTTCGCCTCGGTCGCCATGAGCAATGCGGCCATCAAGGGCGGACAGATCGCCCATGCGCCGGGCTGGCGGGCGGAGATCGCGCGCATCGGCATCAAGGGCTGGAGCGACCGGCTGATGGAGATGCGCTTCGTGCCGGGCACGGTGCCGCAGGAGGCCCTGGCGTGGTTTGCGAGCGTGCAGGAGAAATCACCGCCGCATGTTGCGATCGGTCTGGGTGAGCTGCTGGTGGGCACGGACCTTGCCAGCCAGCTCTCGGGGTTCAAGCTGCCGCTGCTGCTGATGATGCCGGACCGCAGCCCTTACGTGTCGCTGGCGCAGGCCAATACGCTGGCGGAGCTGGTGCCGCAGGCGCAGATCGCGGTGTTTCCCGGCGCACGCCACGGTCTGCCGCTGTCGCACGGCAAGGAGGCCGCAGCCACGCTGCTCGCATTCCTCGCCCGCGTCGAGAGCGGCGGACCCAAGGCCCGATGAGCGGGGCGCGCACCAGGCCGACGACGACGTACTGGCAGCGCCTGCTCGACGACTGGCCGGACGGGATCAAGCCGCGGCCGCCCTATCGCTTCGACTATCCGGTGCGCCTGCCGGACGGGCGGGTGCTGCTCTTGCCGCTGCGGGAGCTGCCAGAGGGGGGCCGCGCCGTCGCCTCGCTGATTGCCAACCAGGCGTCATTCGGCGTCGTCTCGGCTTTGGCCGACCACATGGCTGATTTGGCGCGCACAGCAGGGATCGACATCGTCGTCGGCGTGCCGACGCTCGGATTGGCGTTCGCGCCGCTGGTGGCCGAACGGCTCGGGCATGAGCGCATCGCGCCGCTCGGATACTCGCGCAAGTTCTGGTACGAGGACGCACTGTCGGAGCCGGTCTTCTCCATCACCAGCCCAGGTGGCGAGAAGAAGCTGTACCTCGATCCCAACATTGTGCCGCTTCTGCAAGGCAAGCGCATTTGCCTCGTCGACGATGCGGTGTCGACGGGATCATCGCTGCTGGCCGCGCACCGGCTTCTGTCGGCGTTGGGGTTGGAGCTGGCGGCAGTGGTGGTCGCCATGAAGCAGACGACACGCTGGCAGGTGCCGGTCGGCGAGGTGAGCCCGGCGCTCAGGGATTGCGTGCGCGGCGTGTTCGGGTGTCCGCTGTTCGAGCGGGCGGGCGACGGCTGGGTGCCGATCGAGGGGACGTTGCCGGCGGTTCCGTAGTCAGTGGCAAGACGCGGCAGGGTCCCGGATACGCGCTGCGCGCGTTCCGGGAATGCAAGAGGATCAGGACGCCCGCTGGTAGCGGCGCTCGAGCGCCTGGGTCCATTTGCCGATCGGGTAGCAGTAGAGGAAGAAGCACACGAGCGCGAAGGCATAAAGGGGCGCCAGCAGCTCGGGCCGCGAGCCTTCCGCGGCGTGCACCTGGCCCGTCAGCGTGATCATCTCGCTCACACCGACGATGGAGGCGTTCACGGTCGCCATGGTGATCAGCGAATAGAGGTTCATCCACGGCGGCAGCATGCGCTTGACCGACTGCGGCAGGATCACGAGGCCCAGCGTCTGCCAGCGCGTGAGCCCCAGCGCGCGGGCGCCGTCCCATTGTCCCGTGGCGATCGAGCGGATCGCGCCGCGCACGATCTCCGACGTGTTGGCCATGACGGGGAGCGAGAAGCCCAGGATCGCCTTGGCCCAGTCGGGAAACGGGATGCGCAGGTCGAAGATGCGAATCTCGAAGGGAATCAGGAACATGCATAGGAACAGCAGCACCAGCCAGGGCGAGTTGCGGAAGAGCTGGGTGACGATCCGGGCGAGCACCCGCACCGCTGCAAAGCGGGAGATCTGGGCGATCCCTACCGGCACGCCGGCGAGGGTGCCCACCGCCATCGCCATCAGCGAGATCAGGATGTTGAAGGCAAAGCCCCACAGCAGCAGCGGAGCCCAGCGCACGAGAATCTCGCTGGCGGAGGACTTCACGGCGGCCGGCTGTTGCGCGAGCGCAATGGTGGCGCCGGCGCCAACGATGAGGAGGAACAACAGGATCGTGCGGGCTATGGCCGGGCGGCCGCCCTTCTCCTCGAGGGCTGGGGTGGCCGGAGCCGGTACGGCCATGTCTCCGCCGGCCACGGGCTTGGCGCCCTCCTGGCCGAATCCCGGGATGACGAGGCGGCGCTCGATGGCGTGCAGGATGCCGACCAGGACGAACACCAGCGCCAGATAGGCCACGAGCACGAAGATCATCATCTCGCGCACGTTGGTGGCATCACTCCAGATCTGCTTGGAGACGTAGAGCAGCTCGGGCACGGCGATGGCGTAGGCGAGGTTGGTCGTCTTGAGGAGGTTGACGAGGTTGTTGCCGAGCGCCGGCAGGCAGACGCGGATGGCGATCGGCAGGACGACGAGGCGATAGGTCTGCCAACGGCTGAGGCCGAGGCTGGTGGCTCCTTCCACCGTCGCCTTCGGGATCGCCTCGATGCCGGAGCGGAAGATCTCGATGTTGAAGGCGCCGGCGAAGAGAGAGAGCGAGATGACCGCCCACTGGAAATTCGAGATCATCGGGATGAGGGCGCCCGAGCCGTCGGGCACGCGCGGCAGCAGGTAGCCGAGGCCGAAGTAGAAGAAGTAGATCTGGACCAGCGGCGGCGTATTGCGGAAGGCGGAGATGAAGCCGGCGATGATCCGGCGCACCCACACGAGCTTGGAGCCCTGCAGCCAAGCCCCGGCGATCCCGATCAGGATCGAGAGCAGGATCGTGATGACCGACAGCTCGATGGTCAGGAAGAAGCCCTTGACCATGCGGGCGCGGTCGAAGTCGTCGTAGATGAAGGTGAGGTTGATGCCGGTCCGCTCGTAGAACTCGCGGAACCAGTCGTAGATGGGCTGCATGCTCAGGGACCGGAGCCGCGGGGCACTGTCATCCCGGCGCTTGTCGCCGGGATCCACCCATCAGCAAGCAACGGAGCAATTTGAGAGATGGATTCCGGGCACGAGGCCCGGGATGACGCATCAGCTACCGCTCTTGGCTTTGTCGTGCATGCGCTTGGCATAGTCGGTCGGCGGCACGCCCCACTTCTTCTCGAGCTCGACGATGCGGCCGGACTTCATCCACTCTTTGGTGATGTCCTCCATGAACTTCTGCAATCCGGCCTCGCCCGTCTTCACGGCCATGGCCCAGGGCGTCTCCATGATGCCGGGCAGCACCATGTGATAACCGCCCTTCCAGTCGTCGTCTGTGAGCTTGCCGACCACGAACGTCTGGTCATAGAGGTAGCCGATGCAGTCGCCGTTCTTGAGGGCAAGCAGCGGCTTCTCCGAGCCGTCGAAGGAGGCGATCTCGGGTCCGTACTTCTGGGCGATGTCCTTGTTGTAGAAGGCGCCGGTGGTGCCGCACAGCTTCTTGCCCTTGATGTCGTCCCAGCTCTTCACGGGGGCATCCTTCCTGAGCAGGATGTTGACGGCGTCGGAGTAGTAGAGCGGCTCGATCACCTGCACGACTTTGCGGCGCTCGGGCTTGTCCGACATGGTGGCGATCATCAGGTCGATCTTGCCCTGATTGAGGAACTCCATGCGGTTGGCGGAAATGACGGGCACCAGCTCCAGCTTGACGCCGAGCTTCTTGGCGACGTCGGCGGCGAGGTCCGGCTCGAGGCCGATGAGGGCGCCCGAGGGATCGCGGAAGCCGAACGGCTTGTAGTCGGGCTTGACGCCGACGATGAGCGTGCCGCGCTTCTTGATGTCGTCTAGCACGTCGGCCTGCGCTGCCGCGGCGAGTGCGATCAGGCCAGCAAGGCCGGCAGCGATCAGTTTGACGATCCGCATAGATACTCCTCCGGTCGGTGGGTGCATGGGGCGAGACTAGGGGATTTTCAAAGCCGGCGCGACTTCCGCGTCTGCCTATGCTTTGGCCTCCCTGCCCACCGTTTCTCCTGCCAAGGGTCACAAGTGCCAGGGGCCGGCTTGGCGATCCAGGCCCGATAAGGTACTCGTGCTCGACTGCGCCGGGCGCCCGGCCGCGACGGAGCGCAATTCGTGAGCAAGCCTCGCAACACCAGGAAGCCCGATGCCGCCGTGCCCGAGCTGTTCGCCGAGCTCGATCCCGAGCCGCGCCTGCTGATGGGGCCGGGGCCGGTCGACGTCTATCCGCGCGTGCTGCGGGCCATGTCGGTGGCGCTGCAGGGACAGTTCGACCCGCAGTTCACGGCCTACATGACGGAGACGATGGCGCTCTACCGCCACGTGTTCCGCACCGCCAACCACTGGACCTTCCTGATCGACGGCACGGCCAGGGCCGGCATCGAGGCGTGCCTCGCCTCCATCGTGTCGCCGGGCGACAAGATGCTGGTGCCGATCTTCGGGCGCTTCGGCCATCTCAAGGTGGAGATCGGCCGGCGGGTCGGCGCCGACGTCGCCTCGATCGAGACGGAGTGGGGCCGCGTGTTCGAGGCGGGTGAGATCGAGACCGCCATCAGGCAGCATCGTCCGCGCGTGCTGGCGATCTGCCAGGGCGACACCTCCACCACCATGCTGCAGCCGCTCAGCCAGATCGGCGCGCTGTGCCGCAAGCACGACGTGCTGCTCTACGTGGACTGCACGGCGTCGCTCGGCGGCAACCCCTTCGAGATGGACGAGTGGCAGATCGACATCGCGTCCGCCGGCCTGCAGAAGTGCCTGTCGGGGCCGCCGGGGTCCTCGCCCGTCTCGTTCAGCGACCGCGTGGCGGAGGTGGTCAACGCCCGCAAGCATGTCGAGCAGGGCATCAAGACGCCGGGGATGGTGGAGGGCAACGGGCCTATCATCCGCTCCAACTATTTCGATCTCGCCATGTTGATGGACTATTGGTCGCCGAAGCGGCTCAACCACCACACGGAGGCTGCCTCCATGCTCTATGCAGCGCGCGAGTGCGCCCGCGTGGTACTGGGCGAGGGACTGGAGGCGGGCTTTGCGCGGCATCGGGCCGCCAGCGGCGCGCTGCGCGCGGGGCTCGAGGCCATGGGGCTCGATCTGTTCGGCGATGCCGAGCACCGCATGGCCAACGTGACGGGGGTGATCATCCCCAAGGCAATTGCCGACGGCGAGAAGGTGCGGCGCGAGATGCTCGTCGATTTCGGCATCGAGATCGGCACCTCGTTCGGGCCGCTGGCGGGCAAGATCTGGCGTATCGGCACCATGGGCTACGTGTGCCGGAAGGCCAACGTGCTGCGCTGCCTGACTGCGCTGGAGGCCGTTCTGCTGCGCAATGGCTTGAAGGTGCCGCCGGGTGCGGCGGTCGATGCGGCCTACAAAGTGTACGCGGGCGCTTGAGCGATCGGAGACGGCGGCGGTGATGGCTGGCGACGACAAGGCGACATCGGAGAAGAAGAAGCCGGGCCTGCTCGAGGGGTCGCCGCGCGTGATCAACGTAGGGCTCGAGCGGTTTGCGGAAGACCTTGGCGCGCAGGGCGTTGCCGTTCGGCACGTGGCATGGTCGCCTCCTGCCGGCGGCGATGCGCACCTCGCGGCGCTGCTGTCGAAGCTCGGCACCTGACGCCGGCCGCTCGCGCCAGGGATGACGATGGCTCACCAGAGATCACCGGCAAGCCAGCTGCTGCTGAACAACTCGCTCTCGCTGTTCAAGAGCGGCAAGCTCGACAAGGCCGAGGAGTTCGCACGCAAGGTGCTGGCCGCGGAGCCGCGCAATACCGAGCTGCTGCAGTTCATTGCCGTCCTCTGCCTCGAGCAGGGCAAGCCCGACGAGGCGATCCGACTGTGCACGGAGGCCGTTCGCCTGAAGCCGAATTCGGGCGAGGCGCACTACAACCTCGGCACCGCGCTGCTGCGGCAGCAGCGCGGTGCCGAGGTTGTAGTG
>Ga0247825_10000571_pt1 | contig 23551 bp, 21 predicted proteins | sample 13C_Vanillin_Day_FD_194413 | JGI IMG/M metagenome (GOLD analysis project Ga0247825, IMG submission 194413) | Soil microbial communities from agricultural site in Penn Yan, New York, United States - 13C_Vanillin_Day48 | ecosystem: Environmental > Terrestrial > Soil > Agricultural land | place...
GGGGTAGGTGCCTGGGGCGGAGGAGCCTCGGCAAGCGCCGGGAGTGGTGTCTGATCGAGAGAGAAGTCGAAGCCGTCCCGGTTGAGGAACGCCACCTGCCCGTCACCCGTGGGCTGGACATCCATCACCAGGTGCGGCGCGTCGGTGACGGTGGCCAGCTCGCCGGTGGAGAGCCGCAACACGTGGGCCTGCAGCCGCCTGTCCTGCTCGCGCAGGAAGAGCACCTGATCGTCATCCACCCACTGGGGTGAGTAGTTGAAGCGCCCATCCCGCGTGAGCCAGCGCACGCTCCCATCCTGTCCACGCAGCGCCAGATCCCAACCCTTGTCGCCGCGCATCGAGAACACCACTCGCTGGCCATCCGGAGATACCGCGGGCGCCCCAAGCGAGCTGAGGCCCTCGAAGCGGGTGAGCGGCTCCTGTTGGCCTGTCTCCAGATCCATGCGAACGAGGTTCGCGCTGTCGCCGCCCTTCATGTCCACGAGGACGTAGCTGCGGCCATCCGGCGTGACGCTGCCGCCCATGCTGTCGCTGATCTCCCAGGTGCGCAGCACCTCGCCCGTGCGCGCGTCCACCCGCCACAGCCGGGACATGAAGGCCCCCTCGATGTTGATGTCGGCGGCCACCACGTAGAGCAGGGTGCCGTCGCGCGTGAAGGACATGCCGCTCATCACCGTCGGGGTGTTGGCGATCCACTCGCGCCCCGGCAGCAGCAGGGTCAGATCGCTCGAGAAGCGCACCGAGCCATCCCGCTCTCGCACGGTGAGGTGCGTCGTCTCCTCTCGCCCCAGGTGGATCAGCGCCAGCGCGCCGTCCCGAGGCGAGGACGTCATCCGCACGAAGTACCCCACGTTGGGGATCAGCACCTTCTGCGTGGACGGGCGCTCGCGCCGGACCAGGTCCTTCCTCAGTGACGCAGAGAACTCTTCGAACAGCCCGCCGATCGTCTTCCCGTACACGCTCCTGAAGCGCAGCGTCACGCCGAAGGGAGGAGCCCAGGACTGCGCCTGCTCGTGTATCAGCGCCCAGAGCTTCTTCTCGCCATACGTGCGCACCAGCCACCCCACGAAGTGGCTGCCCGTGAGGTAGCTGCCGCCGAACGGGTCCGCCTCCCGTTGATCCGGCGACATGTGCCCGGGGTTCAGCTCTCCTCCGCGCGCCTGCACCATGGCCTCGAACCATCCGCGCCAGATGGGGCTATGCGGGCGTCCTGTCTCCCGGTCGAAGTGGCCCTCGTAGTACGTGGCCAGCCCCTCCAGGAACCAGGACTCCGTGAAGATGTTGGGCTGGAAGATGCCGCCCGTCACGTAGTTGATGCCCTGCCAGAGCCCCTCCACCTGCTGCATCTGCACGTAGTGGACGGCCTCGTGGCACCCCACGTCGCCCAGCTGCGTCTGGCCCAGATCCATCAGGTGGAAGAGCTCCACGCTCATGTGCGTCGGCATCACCATCTGCTGGGGCGTGCTCACGAGGTCCGGCTGCACGTACGCGTTGTTGAAGCCCACGCTCGTCAGGTAGATGAGCAGCCGATCCCTCGGGCGCTTGCTCCAGGACAGCTCCCGCAGCCGGTCCACGCACTCCTCCACCCGCGCGGCGATCCGCAGCGCCGCAGGCTTCAGCTGCTCCGGGTAGTAGATCTCCATGGAGCGCGTGGTGAGCTTCCGCATCTCGTCCCGGGCAAAGGACGCCTGGACATCCTGGGAAAACCGAGGTGTGACGAATGCGCACCCCGAGCTCAGAAGCAGCAGGCAGACGAGGAGGGGAAAGCCCCAGAGCCCCGGACGGCGCGTGTTCATATCCCCATCCTAGGGGCACAAAACGTAGCAAAGGGCACGTTTTTCACGATAAGGGGACCCGCACGTTTCCTCCTTCCAGGATGTGACATGGCCCAGCAGCCCGTCCCTCAGTCCCTCCCTGTGCCCCAGCACGTGTTCCAGGCCCAGAGCCAGCTCGCGGCCGCTCTCGAGAAGGTGGCAGGGCAGCCCGTGGATCTCCTGAAGGCGCCCTGGACCGAGGTGGAGCAGGGCGTCATCAAGTTGCTGGGGGGCGCCTTCCAGGCGAACCGCCCGGAGCATCAGACGGTGGCGCTGGGGCTGGCGGGGGCGTTCGCCACGCGCATGGCCATGGAGCACCAGGCCTTCTGGTTCCCCAACCGGGACTCGCCCGAGGGCGCCACGCTGGGCTTCCCGGACGCGATCATCATGCTGTCGCCCTTCGGCGCGGCGATGGATGCGATGAGCCAGGGCAAGCTGGCGCTGCTGGACAAGCTGGCCTCGGACATCCGCGGCTCGCTGGCGCAGGTGAAGTTCAACCCCACCGCGGCCATCTCGCTGGGCGGCGGTCAGCCCAAGCTGGGGCCCGCGGACTACCAGCGGCTGTTCGATCCGGGCTTCCTCCAGTTCGTGGTGCTGGATCCGGCCAAGGCGAAGAGCACCTTCGAGGCGAAGCCCGAGGCGCTGGCGCGTGAAGTGAAGGACGCGCTGGGCCGCACGCAGCCGCCGCTGCCGCAGGAGGCCCGCCAGCAGTTCGAAGGGCAGATCGTCATGTCTCTGCAGCGGCTGGAGCCCGGCAAGGCCCTGGTGGACCAGGTGGAGCGCGCGCCGCGGCTGGTGGAGCTGATGGCCCACCTGTCTGCCACCGCGGGTGGCACCGGCTGCGCGCCCGAGGAGTTCTGGGGAGAGATCGTCCTGCCGCTGCTCTTCATCGGTGTGCCGCAGCAGTTCCCGCCGCTGGATGACGAGGAGATCGAGGCCTTCAAGAAGGGCGTCGAGCCGCTGGCGCTCTTCGTGGACGTGGTGCCGCACGCTCACCAGGCCCCGGAGGAGGGGCTGCTGGGCATCTTCGACGTCCAGGAGATTGGCCTGCCGCACCCCTCGTTCGCCAAGGTGGGCGCGCTGCGCCTCATCCAGATCAACCCCTCGCGCATCAAGGGGCTGCTGGAGCAGTTCGATCCGGAAAAGACGGCGGCAGTGGTGAAGCGCTTCACCGAGTACCTGGCGGAGAAGGCCGGCAAGCCCCCTGAGGAGACGCCGCAGGGCAAGGAGATGATGCAGGCGGCGATGATGCTGCTGTCCGATCTCAAGCGCGCGGTGACGACGCAGCAAGGACCGCTGTGCCTGCGCCGCCTCACCGAGGCCGAGGCTGCCTCCGAGCAGGCCCTGGCGATGGTGCGCCGCGCGATGCAGGGTGGCCGTATCATCCTCACCAGCTAGCAATGCCCTCCCTTGGCCACGAGCCAGCGCCGCCCGCCGCGAACCTCTCTCCGACCGGCAGCGGGATCGGCGTGCGCGTCGAGCAGGTCCATCGCGTCTTCCCAGGAGGCGTTGCCGCGCTGGAGGGTGTGGAGCTCGAGATCTCCCCCGGCGCCTTCGTGGCCCTGGTGGGACCCTCGGGCTGTGGCAAGTCCACCCTGCTGCGCATCATCGCTGGTCTGGACTCGGCGACCCGGGGCCGCGTCGTGCTGACCCCCGCGCCAGGCGAGGCCCGGGGCTCACGTGCTCCCATCGCCTATGTCTTCCAGGACGCGCACCTGCTGCCCTGGCGCTCCGTGCTCGACAACGCCGCGCTGCCATTGGAGCTGTCCGGAGTGAGCCGGCCTGAGCGGCGCGCCGCCGCTCGCGAGGTGCTCGCCCAAGTGGGGCTGGGTGACTTCACCGCCCGCTACCCAGCGGAGCTCTCCGGGGGCATGCGCATGCGCGTGTCGCTCGCCCGAGCCCTGGTCACGAGGCCCCGGCTGTTGCTCATGGATGAGCCCTTCGGGGCGCTGGATGAGCTCACCCGCGGCAGGCTCGATGAACAGCTGCGGGCGCTCTGGCACCAACTCGGGATGACGGTGCTCTTCGTCACCCACTCGCTCTCCGAGGCCGCCTGGCTGGCCGAGCGGATCCTCTTGTTCTCTCCACGTCCCGGCCGGGTGGTGCTGGACCGGACGCTGGAGCTGCCTCGCCAGCGCACTGCGGCGCTGCGCCTGGAGCCTGCCTTTGCTCGCGAGGTGATGGCGCTCTCCGAGGCGCTGGAACGGGGAGGGGCCTAGGGGTGCGCTCCGTCCTGCTCCGCTCGGTCCTCCCTCCCGTGGCCGCGCTCTTCGCGCTGCTGGCCCTGTGGGAGGGAGGCGTGCGCCTCCTGGAGGTGCAGGCTTTCCTCCTGCCTCCACCGTCGGCGGTGTTCGCCAGCGGGGTGAAGGACGCCTCACAGCTCGCCGCCAGCGCCTGGGTCACCGCCGAGGCCGCCCTGGCCGGTTTCGGCTTGAGCGCCCTGGCCGGGGCCCTTGTCGCCGTCTTGCTCTCCTCCTCGCGGCTGCTCGAGCGCGCTCTCTACCCGTACACCCTCTTTCTGCAGACGGTCCCCATCGTCGCCATCGCGCCGCTGCTGGTGCTGTGGTTCGGTCCCGGGCAGCGGGCCGTGGCTGCCTCGGCCTTCATCGTCTCGGTGTTCCCTGTCATCGCCAACACGCTCAGCGGCATCCGCTCGGTGGATCCGGCCTTGCGCGACCTGTTCCGCCTCTATGGCGCGCGCCGGCTCGCCACGCTGCTCAAGCTGGAGCTGCCCAGCGCCTTGCCCCACATCTTCACGGGGCTGCGGATCGCCTCGGGCCTGGCCGTCATCGGCGCCATCGTCGGCGAGTTCGTGGCCGGGTTCTCGGAGGGCACGGCCGGCCTGGGGATCCTGGTGCTCGCGTCGTACCGGCAGCTGCGCACGGATCTGATGTTTGCGGCGGTGCTGTGTGCCGCCGGACTGGGTATCGTCCTGTTCGGGGCGGTGAGCTTGGCGGGAGCGCGGTTGCTCCGGCGCTGGCACCCCTCGGCTTCATGAGGTTTCACCCGCGGAGGAAGGATTCATGAAGAAGGTGTGCTGGGTTGGCGTGCTGTGGTGCCTGTCGGCGCTGGCAGCGGGCTGCAACCGGGAGAAGCCCGCCCCTGCGGCGCCAGCAGGTGAGGGTGCCAGCGCGCCGGCGGCCACGAAGCCTGCGCCCGCCAAACTGAAGCTCGCGCTGGACTGGGTGCCCGAGCCTGAGTTCGGTGGCTTCTACGCCGCGCGCGAGACCGGAGCCTTCGCCCGCAATGGACTAGAGGTGGAGGTGCTCGGTGGCGGCGCTGGGGCTCCGGTGCCTCAGATGGTGGCCACGGGCAAGGCGGACTTCGGCACGACCAGCGCGGACGAGCTGCTGGTGGCCCGGTCCCGAGGCGCGGATCTGGTGCCCCTGTTCGCCGTGTACCAGGTGTCTCCAATGGCCATCATGGCCCACGCCTCCCGGGGGATCACGTCGCTGGAGCAGCTCCTCTCCGCTGGCGGTACGCTAGCGATCGAGCCCGGTGCGCCCTATACGGTCTTCCTGAAGAAGAAGTACGGCTTCGACAAGATGAAGGTCGTCCCCTACAGCGGGGGCGTGGCGCGCTTCGTGGCGGACAAGGAGTATGCTCAGCAGTGCTTCCTCACCTCCGAGCCGCTCGTCGCCAAGAAGCAGGGCGCGGAGCCGGTCGTGTTCAAGGTCGCTGACGAGGGCTTCAACCCCTACGTCACCCTGGTGGTCACGCGGCGGGAACTGCTGCAGAAGTCCCCCGAGCAGGTGCGGGGCTTCGTCCAGGCCGTGCGCGAGGGGTGGCGCTCCTACCTGGAGAACCCCAAGCCGGCCAACGACATCATGGCGAAGCTCAACACCGCCATGGCTCCGGAGACCTTCGCCGAGGTGGCCGAGGTGCAGAAGCAGCTCATCGAGACGGACGAGACGCGCGCCAAGGGGCTGGGTGTCCTGAGCCGCGAGCGCTTCGAGACGCTGGGCCAGCAGCTCGTGGACCTGGGTCTCCTGGAGAAGGCGCCCGTGGTGGACGAGTTCCTGCTGCCTGAGTTCACGGGCGTTGGCTCGGCCCCGGCGAAGTGAGACGGCTAGGAGACAGGTGCCAGGTTGGCCGGAGGCGTAGGCCAGGAGGGCAGGGCTGCATGTCACGGCTGTCGAGAACTATCTTTTCCGAGACAGGAGTGTGTCCCGCCCTCGCGCCTGCCTGAGGAGCTCATGGATGCTGCAGTCGCAGAAGCACTTCACCGCCGCCGCGACCAGGTCATCGAGAACTGGTTCAAGCGTGTGGGTGAGCGCCCGGTTGCACGCCATCTCCCTCGTGACGTGGTCATGAACAACATCCCGGGCCTGGTCGACTCCATCATCGACAGCCTGACCCAGGGCGCCATCTCATCCGCTCGCCCGCTCAGCCAGAGGGACATCTCCAAGAAGCATGGCGAGAGCCGCCTGGACCTTGGCTACGGCCTGGAGGAGCTGGGAGAAGAGTACAACTCGCTCCGAGAGGCCTTTCTGGACGCGCTCGATGAGGCCGATGTCCGCCTGGACAACGATACCGCGAGCACGTTGCATGGGGCGGTCGACCAGGCTCATAGGGTGGGGGTCGAATGCTTCATTGATCTCAGGGCGGAGCGGCTCCGGAAGCGCCAGTCGGACTTTCTGGCCCGGCTCGTTCACGACTTCCGCTCTCCTCTTTCCACCATCCTCGCCGGCATTGGGCTCGTTCGGAAGCAAGGCCTCAACGGGAAGGGGCTCTCGAAGAACTTGGATCGCATAGAGCGAGCCACACGCAGGTTGCTCTTTCTCATCGAAGGACAGCTTGCAACCGAAGGAGCCCTCTCTGGCAAGCTCCAGCTTAGAGAGGCGGATGTTCAGGTTGCTGAGGTGGCTCAGGACGTCGCCGAGCTCCTGCGACCTCGTGCGGAGGAGCAAGGTATTGATTTGCGGGTGGAGGTCGCGAGCAGTCTTCAGGTGAAGACGGATCGGCTCCTGCTGGGGCAGGTGCTGCAGAACCTCCTCGATAATGCGCTCAAGTACACGGACTCGGGGGAGGTGGTTCTGCGTGCAGGTGAGGAGGAAGGCGGCGTGCGAATCACCGTCGAGGATACTGGCCGAGGCATCCCCTCCGAGTTCCTTTCGGTCATCTTCGACATATACAGGCGCACGGAGCACACATCTGCGGGACGGGGAGTGGGCCTGGCCGTCGTGAAGGCTGTCGTGACCGCACTCGGCGGAGAGGTCAAGGCCGAGAGCCGAGAGAGTCAAGGGAGTCGCTTCATCGTCTGGCTGCCCGGACGGATTCCCTCCCATGGGGAAGCGAAGCCCCAGATGTTACCCGACTCACACGACTCTGTGCCTCAAGTGATGTAGGCGCACAGGTCCCGGACAGACGGCGCGCGCGATGTTATAGGCCTCCCGCCCCTGGCGTTTCGCGGGAAGGAGACCATGAGCACGGAGCCCCAGCCGTCCGCAGCAGCATCGCAGTCCCAAGCCGCCGTGGTTCCGGTGGGCTCGGGTGCCATGTTCGACAAGATCGCCCAACGCTACGATCTCCTGAACCGGTTGATGTCGTTCGGGGTCGACCAGCGCTGGCGCAACAAGACGGTGGATGCGCTGGAGCTGAAACCGGGCGCGCGGGTGCTGGATCTCGCCACGGGGACGGCGGATCTGGCGATCAAGGTGCTGCGGCGTCACCCGCAGACAACGGTGGTGGGAGTGGATCCCTCCGTGGGGATGCTGGAGATCGGCCGGCAGAAGGTGGCCGCCGGAGAGCTGGCCGGGAAGTGCGAGCTGAAGGTAGGGGACGCGCAGGAGCTGCCGTTCCCCGAGCGCAGCTTCGATGGCGTGTGCATGGCCTTCGGCATCCGCAACGTGCCGGATCGGTCCAAGGCCCTGCGGGAGATGGCGCGCGTCACGAGGCCCGATGGCCGGATTGCCATCCTGGAGCTGTCCGAGCCTCGCGGAGGCATCCTGGGGCCGCTGGCCCGGTTCCAGATCCGCACGGTGGTGCCGTGGGTGGGCAGCGTGCTCTCGGGGGCGCGCGAGTACCGCTACCTCCAACAGTCCATCGCCGCCTTCCCGTCGCCCGAGGTGTTCGCGGACATCATGCGTGAGTCAGGGCTGGAGGTGCTTCGGGTGCAGCCCCTGACCTTTGGCGTGTGCTGCCTGTACGTCGCCCGGCCCAAGCCTCAGGCCTCGAGCGCCTCGTAGGCCGAGCGCCAGAAGTCCACGAAGGCCGGTGGGGCGGTCTGCGAGAATGCAACCGGTTTTTCTTGGAGCTGAAGGATGAACACCGCGCACCGGTCGGGATGCCCGATCAATCTCTCGCTGGAGGTCTTCGGGGACCGGTGGAGCCTGATCATCCTGCGCGACATGACCTTCGGCGGGCGGCGGCACTTCCGTGAGCTGCTGACGCACTCCGAGGAAGGCATCTCGTCCAACATCCTGGCCGATCGCCTCAAGATGCTGCTGGGCGAGGGGATGATCACGAAGACGGACGACCCCAGCCACAAGCAGAAGGCGGTCTACAGCCTGACGGAGAAGTCCATCGCGCTCGTGCCCATCTTCGCGCATCTGGGCGCCTGGGGGCGCAGGTACCTGCCTGTGTCCGAGGAGCTCAGCATCCGCGCGCAGCTCCTGGAGGAAGGGGGCCCGGCCATGTGGGAACAGTTCATGGCCGAGCTGCGCGAGGTGCATCTGGGGATTCCCGCCAGGCGAAGAGGCCCGACTGTCGCCGAGCAGTTGCGGGCCGCCTACGAGAAGGTCCGCGCCCGGCAGGCCGCGAAGGCCTCGACCCAGGGGAAGCGCTCATGAGGGACGGCCCTCTCCGCCGCATCATCAAGAAGCTGGCGCTGCTGCGCTACACGATCGATCTCGGGTTCACCCGCTTGATGCTCCGGGCGCAGGGGGAGCCGCGCTACCGGCTGACAGGCTCCTGCAATGGCTGTGGCAAGTGCTGCGAGACACCGACGATCCCGGTGAGCACCCCCGTGTTCCGCCTGCGCTCGCTGCGATGGCTGGCGCTGACCTGGCACCGCGTCATCAACGGGTTCGAGCTCATCGGCGAGGATCGGCGGCAGAAGCTCTTCGTCTTCCGCTGCACGCACTACGATCCCGTCACGAAGCAGTGCGACTCGTATGACAGCCGCCCGGGCATGTGCCGGGACTATCCACGCAACCTACTGTACGCAGCGCTTCCGGAGTTCCTCTCCGAGTGCAGCTATCAGGCCGTGTACAAGAAAGCCGAGGGGCTTCGGAAGTCCCTGGAGCGGGCCAACCTTCCGCCCGAGAAGCTCGCGGAGGTGTTGAAGAAGCTCCACCTCGACGACAAGAAGTGAGTCACCACAGTCCGTGGCTCTGCAGCAGTCTTCCGAGCGGGACGTTCCCCGCGCGGTAGACTTCGAAGAGCTTCGCGGCCAGCTCGGCGGTGGCGTTGGACCAGAGGAGCCACTCGCGGCCGTTCTGGACCCCCGCTCCACAGAGGATGAGCGCGGCCCGCAGCTCCTCGGCGGAGGCAAAGGAGACGTGCTCGAACAGGACCGGGCTCTCGCTCGTGAGGAAGGCCTGCCGCCCGCCGATCTCCCGCAGACACGCCTCCACCCACCGTGGATGCAGGCTGTTGGGCAGCTCGTCGGCGATGACGAAGTCCTCATTCACCTCCAGGTAGTACAGGAAGGACAGCAGCCGCTTCTGCCCATGGCCGAGCTGCTGCTGCGTCAGCTCCGTGCCGTCGTGCCGGGTGAAGTGGAAGCCGAACCGCCCGAACCCCAACCGCCCGCCATTCTCGTAGGTCCTCTTCTCCAGCACCTCCACGCGGAGCCGGCCCGACGCAAACCCGGCCTGGGTGATGAACCTCGCCAGGAAGTTCTGCTCGAGATCCTGGTGGGAGAACTCGAACGCATCGGGCAGGGGAGTGCGAGCCGCCCGCTCGCGAAACCACGCCGGCATCCAGGTGGGCAGGGCCATCAGCCCGAGCGGAAACACCTCGGTGCCCTGCATCTCCATGGCGTAGGTGATGGTGCCGATATGGGTGAACATCCCCAGCTCCTCATCGAACCGGGCGGGAGCGAGCAGGAAGGTGCGGCGCAGCAGCTCCTTGAGCCGGTCCTTCAGCTCATGGCTGATGTACTGCGCGGCCATGAAGATCAGCGTCCACACCGTTCGATCCAGCACCGACCAGTGCATGGTCCGCGAGTAGGCTGGCTGGCCGTCTACCTCGCAGTACAGGCCCGAGGCGTCTGCCCGAACCACCAGCTGGGAGGAAGGGGCCTCGAGCTGCAAGGTTGCTTCGATGAGAGGCTCGAGGTTCACCGCGGGTTCCTGTGTGCGCAGGGGCTTCAGCTCCCAAGGCTCGCGGGGAGAGCCCTGAGGCTCCGTGCTGCTCGAGGGCGGTTCGTTCCGGGCCCGGACGTGGATCTTCACCTCCGGGAACGTGAGATCGTACTCGAGGGAGAACTCCTCATGGCTCAGCCCGGAGAAGTCCGCGCAGAGGACCTTGGAGAGCAGCTCCAGCAGCGTGGTCCTGCCCGTCCCATTCTTGCCCACCATCAGGCTGCGCGAGGAGCTGAAGGCGAGCGCGGTGCCAGGTGCGACGCCGCGGTACTTGTGGATCTGGAGCTTCGTGAGCTTCATCCGGTTCACCGCTCATTCAGGAGCTTTGTCAGATCGGCGTGCGTCTCCGGGGCGAGTCGGGAGCCCATCAGCCGCAGCGCCCGCTGCGAGAGGAGGCGGTACACCTCCGAGACCTCGGGAGGGAGCGCCGCCAGGTGGGACGCCACGACGCCCGCGTCCCCTCTAACGATGGGGCCGGTGAGCCCACCCTTCAGCCCTCGGGCTTCCACTCCGCGCAACGAGGAGCGCATCAGCGGGAGCAGCGCCTTCAGTGCTTCGTTCTCGGCAATCCCGGCGTGGCGCAGCGCGTCCACGGCTACGGACAGGAGCGCCACCGCGCTGCCCGCGCTCAAGACAGCGCCCGCGTGGTAGGCGGCACGGCGGGTCTCGGGGACCTCCAGCACCTGGAGCTCCAGATCCTCCGCCATCCGCCGCAGCACAGCCTTCAGGGCACGAGAGCGGGTGCTGACAGCCACCGCGTGCCCTGCCAGCGAGTCTCGGGGATCCGAGACCGCACAGAGCGGATGGAACGAGCCGAGCGGCCGGCCGCGGGGAGCGCCCAGCGCCTTGAGAGACAGGGCTCCCGCGCAGTGCACCAGCGCCACGCCCCGGCCCAGCTTTCGCGCCATCGCCCGAGCCACCTCGGGCACGGCCCTCTCTGGGACGCACAGCAAGGCCACGCGAGCCTGGGTGAGGTGTGCAGGGGTGGCTGGCTTCAGGCCCAGCGCGAGCACGCGGCTACGGCCCTCGTCGGTGTGGCTGAGGACACTGACGGGCCAGCCTCGAGCGGAGAGGGACAAAGCCAGGGCTCCGCCGAGCCGGCCTCCTCCCACCACCAGGATCCTCGGGCGCCGCGCGGCCATATCCCTCACCCTCGGCCCTCTCCCTTGAGGGAGAGGGGTCACTCCGAGGGACCATGCCACGCCTGGGAGGGGCGGTCAGCCCCTCATCGCTCAGGCCGTCACGAGCTGGAAGGCGAGCTGGCTGTTCTGCACGGCCACCCGCACCCGATCGCCCGCGACGAACTCTCCGGAGAGGATGCGCTCCGCCAGGGGCGCCTCCACCAGCCGCTGCACCACCTGACGCATGGGCCGCGCCCCGAGCTGCGGATCGAACCCGCCTGACTTGAGCAGGTGGCCCACCACGTCCTCGCCCGCCACGTACTCGATGCCCCGCTCCGTCGCGAGCCGCTTGCTGCTCTCGGTGAGCAGCAGCGTGGCGATCCGCGCCACCTCCACCTCTCGCAGTGGGCGGAACGGCAGACGCTCGTCGATGCGGTTCCACAGCTCGGGCGGCAACGCCTTGCGCGCCGCCGCGCTGGCCGCGTCCATGTCGCTCTGTCCGCCCGCGCCCGCGTCCGCCCCGAAGCCCAGCGCCCGGCCCGTGCGCGAGAACGCCTCCGCGCCCAGGTTCGTCGTCAGCACGATGACCGTGTTGGAGAAGTCGATGTGCCGGCCCTTGCCGTCCGTCAGCCGGCCCTCCTCCAGCACCTGGAGCAGCAGCAACTGCACCTCGCGGTGAGCCTTCTCGATCTCGTCCAGCACCACCACCGACGAAGGCCGGCGCCGCACGGGCTCCGTGAGCTGGCCGCCCTCGCCAAACCCCACGTAGCCCGCGGGCGAGCCGATGAGCCGCGACACGCCGTGCTGCTCGGACATCTCGCTCATGTCCAGCCGCACCAGCGCGTCCTTGTTCCCAAAGAGCACCTCCGCCAGCGCCCGCGCCATCTCCGTCTTGCCCACGCCCGTGGGGCCCAGGAACAGGAACGAGCCCATGGGCCGCCGCGAGGCGAAGCCCGCGTAGTTGCGCCGGATGACCCGGGCGATCCGCGTCACCGCGTCCTCGTGGCCGATGACCCGCGCTCCCAGGTCCGCCTCCAGGCTCAGCAGCCGCGCCGAGTCGTTCAGCAGCAGCCGCTCCTCCGGCACGCCCGCCAGCTTCGCCACCACCCGCGCCACGTCCGCCGGCTCCACCGACTGCTTGCCCTCGCGGCGGCAGCGCGAGCCCGCCAGGTCCGCCACCGAGATGGCCTTGTCCGGCATGAACCGATCCGTCACGTAGCGCGAGGCCAGCGACGCCGCCGCCTCCAACGCCTCGGGCGCGTACTTCAGCCCGTGGTGCTCCTCGTACCGGCCAATCACGCCCTTGAGGATCTCCACCGTCTCCGGCACGGACGGCTCGTTCACCACCACCGGCGTGAAGCGCCGCTCCAGCGCGGGATCCTGCGTGATGAACTTCCGGAACTCGTCGTGCGTCGTCGCGCCGATGCAGGGGAACTCTCCGCGCGCCATCGCCGTCTTCAGCTCGTTGGCCGCGTCCTGCGGGCCATCGCCCGTGGAGCCCGCCCCCACCAGGGTGTGGATCTCGTCGATGAAGACCACCACGCGCCCGTCCGCCTTGCGCACCTCCTCCTTCAGCGCGTTCAGCTTCTCCGAGAACGAGCCCCGCAGCTGCGTGCCCGCCACCAGCGACGCCATGTCCAACTCGACCAGCACCTTCGCCGCCAGCGTGCTGCGCAGGCCCACCAACTGCTGTGCCACGCCCTCGACCACCGCCGTCTTGCCCACGCCCGCCTCGCCCAGCAGGCACGGGTTGTTCGTGCGGCGCTTGCCGAGGATGTCGATGACCTCCTCGATCTCCTTGGCGCGGCCCACCACGGGATCCAGCTTCCCCTGCTGCGCGAGCTGGCTGAGGTTCCGGCCCAGCGAGGTGAGCAGCGGGAACGTCTTGGGATCCAGCGCCAGCGAGTCCCCCGTCTTCGGCGCCGGGAACGGCACGGGCGTCGGAGTCGTCGAGCGGAGCGCCGGGGCCTGAACAGGGGACAGCGGTTGGGCGCGGGCCGCAGGCGCCGGAGCGGGCGGCACGGCCACCGAGGGCGTCTCCTCGGAGCCCTCGTCCTCATCGATCAGATCCCGCGGCGACAGCGCGGGCATGGAGGGGCGGCTCGGCCGGGCGGGCTGAGGCAGGCTCAGCGCCACGGCGGCCTGGGGCAGGGGAGTCGGGGGGGCGCCCAGGGGACGCCCCATCGGGTAGCGTCCACCCAGGGCCTGAGGCTGCTGCGTCCGCCCCGCCTGCAACTTTCGCGGCATTCTCCCACTCGTGAAGTAGGAGAGCGCCGTGGTCCTCAGGCCAATGAGGTCCACGCCCGCCTGCGTCAGAAGATCGTTCGCCGCGCACCGCACCCGCGCAAACGCAATGAGCAGGTGCAGACAGTCCGCCTCCCTCGAGTCGCACTGCTGGGCGATGACGCGGGCGCGCTGGCACAGCTCGCGGACCAGGTGCTCCTCCTCGGCGGGAGCCTCCGTCATGAGCTCCAGCAGCCGGTCCTCGTCGATGCCCTTCTCCTTCAGGAGCACCTGCGCCGGGTTGTCCACGGTGAAGAGCGCCAGCAGCACATGGGCGGAGCTGAGCTTCTGGGTAACGCTCTGGGCAATGTCCTTCGCCTCTAGGAGTACCTGCGAGAGATCCGTGCTATCGACCATTGGCGCTCCGGCAAGCGGGCAGTCGAGCAAATACACCTTCCCGATCCGGGCAGCAAAATTTCTGCTACAGACCGCTACAAGGTAGGGGTAACCCCTTGATTCTGTGGAATGTGGTAGGTCGCTCGCCTGTTCGGCGGCCATCCCCTTAGGGCCGCGCAATCACAGGGCGTCTCCAGGCGTAGAGTGCCCGAACTTCTCACTTCCCTATGACTTCTCTCGCTCAACCTGCCCGAGTCCTGGTCGACCCACTCGACGGGATGGGGGCCGCCATCGAGGCCCGTCGCTGGGTGTGGCCTCTGCTGTTCCTGTGCCTGTCCGTGTCGCTGTCGGGGACGGCCTTCGCCCTGCGCTGGGATGCGGCGCCGGCCACCATCCAGCGCCTGCAGATGTCGGGTGAGATCGGCCGGTATTCGGAGAGCGAGCTCGCCGACGAGATCCAGACCGCCTCGCGCAAGGCGCTGGTGGGAGGGATCGCCAAGGGCGTCTTCGTGATGCCCCTGAAGGTGCTGCTGCTGGCGGCGATGCTGTGGTTCACGGCGTGGCTGTTCGGCACGCCGGGGGCCTTTGGGCGGATGATGGCGGTGGCGGCCATCGCGATGCTGCCCATCGCCCTGTACCACCTCATCTTCGGCGTGTGCGCCTCGGCGCAGTTCTCGATGACCGAGGCCCGGGTGGAGACGCTGGTGCCCTCCAGCCTGGCGGTGCTCGACGGACTGTCCCCCAAGGTTCAGCAGGCGCTGAAGGCGGTGGACTTCTTCAACCTCTGGAGCGTGGGGCTGCTCGGGCTGGGCTTCTCCGCTGCCACGGGGATGCGTCTGGGCCGGGCGCTGCTGCTGGCCGTGGTGCTCTACGCCATGTATGTGGGCGTCTTCATGATCGGGCTGCCTGCCATGGCGGGCGGACCGGGCGGACCCGGTGGTCCGGGCAGCATGAGAGGTGGACGATGAACGCGCTCCTGATCGCCGCGCTGCTGGCCGCTTCTCCGCAGGCCACGAGTGCCAACGCGGCCTCCATCACTCTCGAAGAAGCTCGCCGCGAGGGCCGGAGGAACACCCAGGCCCTGCTCTCGCTGCTCGACCTGGAGCGCGCGGAGCAGGACATCCGGTTGTCGCGGGCGCCCCTGTTTCCCCAGCTGGGCTTCTCCGTGAGCGCGGGCGGGGTCGCCGCCGGCACGCAGCGCATCGTCACCCCCGTGTGCGATCCCACGGGCACCAACTGCGTGCAGCAGGCGGTGGAGGTGCCCGGCAACAGCCGCGGCAACTACGACATCACACTGACCCTGAATCAGATCATCTATGACCGGTCGCGCTGGAAACAGCTCGCACAGAGTGGAGCGGTGGCGGATGCCCAGCGCGGCCAGACCCTGGACCAGGAAGACGCCTCCGAGCTGGAAGCCATCAACCGCTTCTACAACCTCTATCGCTCGCAGGCCACCATCCAGGTGCTGGAGGCCACGGTGCGGCGCAGCGAGGAGCAGCTCGAGCGCGCACGGGCGCTCTTTCAGGCCGGCCGCGTGGGCCGGGGTGAGGAGCTGACCGCCCTCGTCAACCTGGGCAATGATCGCATCTCCCTGATGCAGCGCCGCGGGCAGCTCGCGATGGACCAGACGCAGCTCGCGACCTGGCTCGCCCGGCCTGGCCCCCAACCGCTGGTGGCCCAGGATCCAGGCCTGGGTCACATGGAGCTCGGGTCCGTACCCTCGCTGGAGGCCGCGATCGCCGAGGCACGCGGGCGCCGCCCCCTCATCCGTGGTCTTCAGGAGCAGGTGCGTGCCGCGCAGCTGGCCCGGGAGGTCGCTCAATCGGACTACTACCCGCGGGTGGTGGGGCAGGGCTCCTACTCGCGCACCGGCCCCAGCCCAGGCCCGGTCTTCATAGAGCCGCGGCTACAGAATCAGGTGACGGGCGCGGTCGTGCTGCAGTGGGATCTCTTCAGCGGCCTCGCCACGCAGGCCCAGGTGTCACGGGCATCGGCCTCGCTGCGGACCGCGGAGCTGAACCTGGCCCAGGCCGAGCGTGAGCTGGATGGCGCTGTGCGCAGCTCCATCGAGACGCTGGCGGCCAACATCGAGGCAACGCGGCTGGCGGCCGAGAACCGGCAGGCCGCACTCCAGAGCCTGGCCCTGGCCGAGGAGCGCTTCAAGGCGGGAGCGGGCTCGACGCTGGAGGTGCGCGACGCGCAGCTCAGCCTCACCCGGGCGGAGCTGGCCCTGCTGGAGAACAGAGTGAGTGTGGAAGTTGCGCGCTTCGTGCTGATGCGGGCCATGGGGACCCTGAGTTCAGGAGAGTTGAAATGAAGTGGTGGAAGGCGGTCATCGCTGGCGTGCTGTTCCTGGGGGCTGCGGCCATCACCGTGGGTGGGCTGAAGGAGCGGCCTCCCCCCACCGTAGAGGTGCAGATGGCCAAGGCTCGCAAGGGCACCATCACCCGCACGATCACCGGGGCGGGCAAGGTGCAGGCGGCCACGACGGTGAAGATCTCGTCCAACCTCTCCGGCGATCTGATTGAGCTGGCGGTGAAGGACGGGGATCGGGTGGTGAAGGGCCAGGTGCTGGGGAAGATCGATCGCCGGCGCTTCGAGGCCGCGGTGAACCAGGCGCGCGCGTCGCAGAGCGCGGCGAAGTCGGAGATCCAGGTCTCCGAGGTCGAGGCTCAGCGCACCGTTGCCGAGTACGGGCGCGTGGAGGGGTTGGTGGCCAAGGGGCTGGCGTCCAACGCCGAGCTGGAGCAGGCGCGGGCCGCCAAGGAGACAGCGGAGGCGCGGCTCCAGGGAGCGCGGCAGCGCCACGAGCAGGCCACCGCCGTGTATGACGAGGCGGCCAGCAACCTGGCGAATACGACGCTCGTGTCTCCTATCGACGGCAACGTCATCGAGCTGTCGCGCGAGGTGGGTGAGCGCGTGCGCGGCTCGGACTTCTCCGAGGACGTGGTGATGACCATCGCCGCGCTCAACGTGATGGAGGTGAGGATCGAGGTGGGCGAGCACGAGGTGGTGCACCTCAAGTCCAGCCAGCCCGCGGAGGTGTCGGTGGACGCGCTGGAGGGCGAGTCCTTCCAGGGCTCGGTGGTGGAGATCGCGCAGAAGGCCCTCATCAAGAACCCGGGCACGGAGGCGGAGGTGACGACGTTCCCTGTCACGGTGGCGTTGGACTCGCGGCCTCCGGGCGTGCTGCCGGGCATGAGCGCCGAGGTGCGCATCTCCGCGGAGACGCACAACGACGCGGTGCTGGTCCCCATCCAGTCAGTGACGGTGCGCTCGGAGAAGCTGCTGCCGGACTACAAGCCGCCCGTCGAGGGTGGCGGGCTCACGGCGAAGCGCAAGACGGAGGCGCTGGCCAAGGTCGTCTTCGTGGTGGATGCGGACAACAAGGCGCAGGTGCGCCGGGTGCGCACGGGCATCGCCTCGGACACGGAGCTGGAGATCCTCGAGGGCCTGCAGGACGGGGATCGCATCGTCGAGGGCCCCTACCGCACGCTCTCCAAGGAGCTGAACCACGGGGACGCGGTGCGCGAGCCTCAGCAGGGCGGCCCCGGCGGCATGAAGGGTGGGCGCAAGTCGTGACGGCCGAGAACGGCGCTGGCGACGGCCGGCTCATCCAGCTGCAGGACATCACCCGGCTCTTCACCGTGGGAGGCGAGGAGGTGCGGGCGCTGCGCGGCATCAGCTTCGGCATCGCCCGCGGTGAGTGGGTGGCCATCATCGGCCAGTCCGGCTCGGGGAAGACGACGCTGATGAACCTGCTGGGCTGCCTGGATACGCCCACCAGCGGCCGCTACTTCCTGAACGGGAAGGACGTCTCGCGCATGACCGATGACGAGCTGGCGTTCATCCGCAACAAGGAGATCGGCTTCATCTTCCAGACGTTCCAGCTGCTGCCCCGGGAGACAGCGCTGGCGAACGTGGAGCTCCCGCTGGTGTACCGGGGGCTGCCGGCGCGCGAGCGGCGGGAGCGGGCGAAGCTGGCGCTCGAGAAGGTGGGGCTGAGCCACCGCACGCACCACAAGCCCAACGAGCTGTCCGGCGGCCAGCGTCAGCGCGTGGCCATTGCCCGGGCGTTGGTGGCCGAGCCCTCCATGCTCCTGGCGGACGAGCCCACGGGCAACCTGGACTCGGCCACGGGCGAGGAGATCGTCCGGCTCTTCGAGGAGCTGCACCGGGCCGGGCACACGCTGGTGTTGGTGACGCACGAGCCCAAGCTGGCGGCGCGCTGCCCTCGGGCGGTGCGCCTCAGCGACGGGATGGTGGTGGCGGACGGCCCCGGCCGCGAGGTGGCGCTCTCCGATCGCGAGCTGCCTGTGTCGCAGGCCGTGGGGGGGCCATGAGCATCTTCCGGGTCGATGTGCTGGAGGGGGCGCGCATCGCGCTCTACTCACTGAAGGCCAACCGCATGCGCACGGTGCTCACCACGGTGGGCATCGGCATCGGCGTGGCCACGCTGCTGGCGATCATCGGCATCGTCCAGGGGCTCAACACCTCCTTCGATCGGCAGCTGGCCACCATCGGCGCCAACACACTGCACATCTCCAAGTGGCCGTGGGTGATCCGCGGCGACTGGTGGATCTACCGCAACCGGAAGAACTTCACGCTGCCGATGGTCGAGCAGATCCGCGCCCAGTCCAGCTACGTGACGGCGATCTCCCCCATCGTGGGGCGCGGGGCGGATGTGGCCCATGGCAATGAGCAGCTCTCCACCGTGGGCATCAACGGGGTGACGGGCGAGTACCTCATCATCTCCGGCTACGAGGTGGTCCAGGGCCGCTTCATCACGGACGCGGACAACGAGACGACGCGGCCGGTGGCGGTCATCGGCGCGGACGTGGCGGCGGGGCTGTTCCCCAACGTGAGCCCGCTGGGGCAGACGATCCGCGTGGATGGGCGGCCCTTCCAGGTGGTGGGCACGCTGTCCCGCAAGGGGAAGATCCTGGACAACAACCAGGATCTCATCGTGCTGGTCCCCTTCAAGACGTTCTATGCGTCGTTCGGCAAGCAGCGCCCGTTCAGCATCTCCGTCGCGGTGACGAGCGCGGAGGTGGTGAAGGAGGCGGAGGACCAGCTCATCGGCATCATGCGGCGCCTGAGGGGCACGCCCCCCGAGCAGCCGGATGACTTCTCCATCAACCGGCCGGAGATGCTGGCCAACACCTACCAGCAGCTCACCGGGGCGCTCTACGGCGTGGCGGTGGGGGTGGGCCTCATCACCCTGCTGGTGGGCGGCATCGGCATCATGAACATCATGCTCGTGTCCGTGCGCGAGCGGACACGGGAGATCGGCATCCGCCGGGCGCTGGGGGCGCGCAAGCAGACCATCGTGCTCCAGTTCCTCATGGAGGCCTCGGCCGTGTCCGCGGTGGGCGGAGCGCTGGGCACCGTGGTGGGGCTGGGCCTGGCCAAGGTGGTGTCGCTCATCACGCCGCTGGCGGCGGACGTGCAGTTGCTCACCGTGGCGGGTGGGGTGGGCTTCGCGGCCGTGGTGGGCCTGCTGTTCGGCATCTGGCCGGCGGCGCGCGCGGCGAACCTCGATCCCGTGGAGGCGCTCCGCTACGAGTGAGCGGGAGGAGCCATGCGAGCCTTCTTAGACAACCTCCGGCTGGCCTTCGGCACGTTCCTGGGCAACCCGCTGCGCTCGCTGCTGACGCTGCTGGGCATCGTCATCGGCGTCACCACGGTGATCACCATGATGGCCCTCATCGAGGGCCTGCGCATCAAGGTGAACAAGGATCTGTCCCAGCTGGGGGCCAACACCTTCCAGGTGAGCAAGTGGCCCTCGGGCTTCGGGCGCTTCAACTGGGCGAAGTATGCCCGGCGGCCGAACCTGACGATCGAGGACGCGCGCGCCATCGCGGAGTCATGCCCCTCGGTGAGCGCGGTGGGCCCGGCGGATGACGACGGCGGCCAGAAGGTGGCCACCGCCAACGAGGAGACGCGGCCCAACGTGCGCGTGGTCGGCGCCACGGCGGAGTACCCGGAGACCAGCGGCATCACCCTGGCGTCCGGACGCTTCTTCACGGACACGGAGGCGATGGACGGGCGCAACGTGGCCGTGGTCGGGGTGGACGTGAGCGAGCTGCTGTTCCCCGGGGTGGATCCGCTCAACCACGAGATCCGCATCAAGGGGCGGCCCTTCACCATCATTGGCGTGCTGCAGCGGCGAGGCAGCTTCCTGGGCATGGTGAGCATGGACAATCTGGTCATCATGCCCCTGCGCACCTTCCAGCCGCTCTATGGGAAGAACCGCTCGCTGGATCTCAACATCCAGGCGCGCTCGCCCGAGCTGGTGGAGAAGGCGCAGGGCGAGGTGTCCAACCTGCTGCGCCGCCGGCGGGACGTGAAGCCGCACGAGGAGGACAACTTCGAGGTCGTCACCAACGAGTCGATGACGCAGTCCTTCAACCAGCTCTCGCAGGTGATCACCATCGCGGGGTTCGGGGTGTGCCTGCTCTCGCTGGTGGTGGGCGGAATTGGCATCCTGAACATCATGCTGGTGTCGGTGACGGAGCGGACGAAGGAGATCGGCATCCGCAAGGCGCTGGGAGCTCGCAAGCGGCGCATCCTGGGGCAGTTCGCCACCGAGGCGGTGATCCTGGCGCTGGTGGGCGGCGTCATCGGGGTGGCGGTGGGCTTCGGGCTGGCCTTCCTGGGGCGGTGGATGCTGGGCTTCCCCACGGTGGTGCCGCCCTGGGCGGTGGCGCTGTCGCTGGGCATGAGCTCTGGCGTGGGGCTCATCTTCGGCATCTACCCGGCGGCGCGGGCGGCCCGGCTCGATCCCGTGGAGGCGATGCGCTCGGAGTAGGTGCCTCTCCGCCCGGCCAGGCCCCTTGACATCCCCCGGATTCCTGGCCCTTGGCACTGGCGGGTTTCCGGGTGTGGGTTTCTTCAGGAACGGGTAGAACACGGGCCTTCCCTGCCTGTCCTACCTGAAGAGGCCGGACGGGCCCCCCAGCACGCGAGGTGGTTGATGTCCGAGCAAGCAACGAACGAGAGCCAGGCCCTGGCCATGGCTGGCTACGACGAGGTGATCCAGAAGTATGGGAACTCGAAGGATCCGGCCGAGCAGGTGCAGGTGGCGCGAGCCCTCATCAACAAGGGCATCACCTTGCACTTGATGAAGCGGCCCCTGGAGGCGCTGCCTCTGTATGACGATGCGCTCAAGCGGACCGAGGGAAATGACGAGCGGTTCCGCGAGACGGCGGCCAAGGCGAAGCTGCAGAAGGCCAACGTGCTGCGGGATCTGAACCAGAACGAGGCAGCCATCGCCCTCTGTGCCGATCTGATCAAGTCCGTTGCCGCGGAGGCGATGCCCGTACCGGTGGCCGGTGCGATCTTCACCATGGCTGACACGCTGTCGGTCCTGGGCAAGTCGGACGAGGCGCTGCCGCTCTATGACGAGGTGGTGCAGCGGTTCGGCTCGAGCACGGATCCGGCGGTGAGGCCGGTGGTGGCAGGGGCGCTCTTCAGCAAGTCCATGCTGCTGCGGTTCAAGGCCCGGCCCCAGGATGCGCTGGCCGCGTACGACGAGATCATCAAGCGGTTCAGCGATGCTCCAGAGCCGAACCTGCGGAGCATGGCGGCCATGGCGCAGCAGAGCAGGGCAGAGCTCCTGCCGCTGCAGAGGTAGTCCACGGGACGGGCAGAGGTGTTGCAGGCATGAGGCAGAGGCGGAACACCTGGAAGGGATGGGCCACTGTGGTGGTTGTGTTCCTCGGGTGTTCCTCCTCGAAGCCCTTGCCTCCCGCGGAGGTCCAGCCCCCGCCCGTGTCCGCACAGGCTGAAGCGGATGCGGGGGGCGATGCGGGGACGCAGGAGTCCGCGCAAGCGGCGGAGCCGGAGAAGACGCCGGAGTGTCCTCCGGAGCCTCCCACGGAGCTGAGCTCGTGCAAGGGGCAGGCGCTCCGCTGCACGTATGCCGAGCCTCCGGAGTGTGGCTCCATCTGGGAGTGCTACCTGGGGCAGTGGTTTGTCCGGGCCCAGGGAAGCTGCTCGCCCGAGTTCGAAGGAGCGTGCCCGAAGAAGGCAGGTGAGGTGCCCGCCGGCGTGTCGAAGCAGTCAAGGCTCGTCTGCATCTACCCGGAGGGCGTCTCGTGTGGAATGCGCGTGGAGCGCTTCGATCCTCTGTGCAGTGGTGTCCCCTATGTGCTGCCGCCACCGCCACCGCCGGCGTGGAGCTGTGCTGCTCCCGTATGGACGGCGTGCACGGGACAGTTCGAGCAGGGGGAGCCGTGTGAGCCCGAGGGCGTGTTCTGCGGCACGAGCTGCTGTGGCATCGGCGCCGTGTGCATCCAGGGCAGGTGGCAGGTCCAGATGACCCCCTGCCCGCCGTAAGAGTGGGGGTGTGATAAAAGCTGCAGCATGCGGATCGGCACGACACCAAAAAGGCTCATCGCTTCGATACTTGGTGTCCTACTCGCTTCCTGTAGCACCACGCGTAATATTGCTCCCTCTGGTGCCGCTGAACTCACTGAGTACGTGCTCCTCATACGAGAGTTGCCAGATGGGAGCGTCACGCACGCATGGCAGCTCGCTACCGATGTTGAGCTTCCGCATTTCACATCTTTGCCACAGGCCTCCCATCCGGCTCGGCCGATTGTGCTCGCTATGAGCCCCCAGCGCGATTGCGATGAGGAACTGAGGGAGTGCATGCGAGAGTGCATGAGCCGTCCTCTTCCCCGAGGTTTTGGCCACATCACCTCTGGTGGACGTGGCAAGGGAGGGAAGGAAGAGTATTGTAACCGCCGCTGCATGCAGCCATACCTTGACTGTTCAAAGCTGCAAGAGCTGCGACCTCAAGAATTCACCGCCATCGATAATGCGGTGGATTGGTTGAAGCGCCACCGCAAGTCGATTCTGTTGGGCAGCGTGGTGGTCATAGCAGGGGTCGTTTTCGTCGTGGTCTCGGCTGGAGCTGGACTCCTGGTGCTTGCGCCAGCGGTGCTTGTGGCTTCAACCGCGGTGGCGTCTGAGGCCTGCATTGCGGCGGTGTCGCCATGAGCATCGTCGATCTCTGCCTTGAAGTGGAGGGACTGCTTGGCCAACTCCAAGAGGACGAGCCGTCTCAGGAGAAGAAGGAGAAGATACTGGTAGCCATTGACGCACTCAGGTTCGTTTTTGTGAGCGGTCAGTCGTATGGCTTCGAGGACTATCGGAAGAGTCTCGAGACCAATGCCCCGCCGCTCGTGATCGCCGCCTTCAGGACACTTGGCGAGGCGGAATCCTGGCTGGCGGAGCATCCCAACCCACCGCTGGGTGCGCAGGTATTGGTCGCCAACGAGTATTACCGCGTCATCTATGTTCGTGAGACCAACCTCCGAAAGCTGCTCCCCAATCCGGTGGCGCTTGACCATTATCTTGAGGACATGACGCGCGATGGTCTCCCTGCGCTGGTGGCCACTTTCAAGAGCCGCGAAGAGGCGGAAGCATGGCTTGACACTCTGCCTGAACCACCGGGCCATGCGTTCATCATGATCGCAGGTGAGTATCACCTGGCGGTGTATCACCACAGAATCAAACTCCGCGCAATCTATCCTGTCGCTCACCACCAACGATAAAGATGGAACGGTCTGCTCAATTCTGGCGGTTCGGTGCAGCAGTGGCCATGGAGGGAGCGGCTCACGGGGCCCTTGGGCCTGCACTGCAAAGCACTGCTCGCGGGCATCGACACGGCACTTGTGGT